>Ga0316217_10003822_pt1 | contig 16792 bp, 13 predicted proteins | sample 1anoAmetaG_FD_203633 | JGI IMG/M metagenome (GOLD analysis project Ga0316217, IMG submission 203633) | Freshwater microbial communities from Trout Bog Lake, Wisconsin, USA - 1anoA | ecosystem: Environmental > Aquatic > Freshwater > Lake > Hypolimnion/Profundal zone | place: USA: Wisconsin...
AATAATAAAGATTTCCAGCTACTGGTAAGCACTCTAAACCAAACTATTCTGTACACTTTTCTGCCCTGGACCAGCTAACTCCGATTTGAATTTCCTGGTGCTCTTCTTCCGATAAGCACTCCTCTCAGGTTTCTTCCTGTACGGCCGCTAAACTCTATGGCCCAAATCAGTCGAAACTTTGGGATTCAGCTGAAACAGAGAGAAATTAGACTTGTGATGCTTTTTGAGCTATTGCGATAGGAATGGCATTTCAGAGCAGTGGATGGTGTGACCATTTCGCGATTATTTCTACGGACTGATTGAGTTGTATTTCTGCTTGCTGGCCTAGTTCATGATCAGAGGCAGCTCCCACTGAGAGTTCATCTTGGAAGAATAAAGAATATAAGGAATAGATAAATTCCAAAAAAGGATTATTTACTACATCTGAAGTCACCCCAACTCAGCCTCTCAAAAAACAGCAGTTCGGATGTTCTACAACTAGTTTGTAAAACTGGCGAGAGATTTAAAGATTGCAGTCAGTATGATTATTTATCTATTTATTTGTGCTTCAATCAGCCATATAATGAATCAATCTCTTGTTTCTAGCTTTTATTGGCTGCCTTTAGCCATCAGTATTACTTCATTAACTCGTTTTCTCTCCAAAAACCGTATTTTCGAGTGTTTTTTAGTTATAATGTGCCTTCGCCTTCAGCTTTGTTGTCCTCAAATCGTCCGATATAACGACAATCACTGATTTAGAGTATGCCGTAGCCCCAAAAAAGACCGTTTTTGAACTCTCCTTCGTAGACATAGTTTTGCCACTGAAGCTTCCCCTTGCCTTCAAACTTGCCTTTGTTCCACATACCTTTATAAATGATCTTATTTCCAGATTTAAGAATTCCAAACCCTTCTTTCACCGGCGGCACTCCAACCTTCAAAGGCTTAACTAAAGGGATTCTAACAGAGTCTTAAAAAAGGCTACGCTTTTCTTGGCAGTACCACTATTATTGTGCTTTTAGTGGTTAGTAATGAATACTCTAACTACTTTTCTTTGACCTATGAGTTCTGTAAATCGGATGCAAAACATTGGGCAGGGTATTTGGAGAATCAAAGTTTTCCTATTTAGCCAAATCTGCTAAATTGTTAAATTTTTGGGTGGCAGTGAAATCTGAAAAGGGTTTGAGCGGAAACTGGTTGAAGGTGAGTTCTTTGAGTGGATTGGTTTGCTGCTTCAGCAGAGAAATCTCCTACTTGAGTGATTAGTTCTCCCTTTCCAACCTCTATAGCTGCGATTGGTATTGATGCTGAGTCGATAGGATGAGCTAATGGAGTAGGCTCTAAGTGGTTTCGATGATATCAGTTCGACAAGTTTAGAGCAGTTTTTGGATTCCATTTTTTACAGCCAAATATTAATGTTTGAGCTCTGTGTGAAGATAGTGATAGTGCTCCAGCTCTTTTTTGAGCTGTTGTAACATCTGCCTCTCTTTGGAATGCTGTCTCAGGTTTATTTATGCTCTCCTACTTTAACATTGCTAACATCGTTGCATTTGAATCGTGTCAGCCATTAGCCCATCTTGAACTAATGCCTAAGAGTGTTACTATCCAATGAAAGAACTAGTCATGTTGCTATGGTCGTCTGCTTACTAGTTCTCAGCTTAAGCTGACTCAACTTGATTCGTGGGAATGGGGGTTGAGAGTTCTTGCTGGAGCAGGAGCTGGAACTGGACCAGAAAGTTGGACTTGAGTGCGAGCTGGTCGGTGATCTGTTCGATGTTCTGTATCTTTTTGGTGAGCTGGCTGTCGATCTGCGTGATGTCCTAACTAAGTATTCTATCGATTTCCTCTCTGCTCATCTAACTAACCGTTTAAAATTTGATATAATTAGATTAAACAGGCAGGAGCATTGGCCAGTTGTGCTGGCAGGAGGGATGGATTGCATGTATCGAGTAGCCAAACAGTAGCTACTGCTCTGCTTTGTAAAAGAGAGTTATCAGCTGAAGTCACAATGGTTAGACTGTGGCTCGACCAAATGCTAATTATAGAATGGTGCAATAGATTCTACTGAAAATTGTATGTACAATCACCAGGCCTGGTGTTAAGGCTTCTCAATTCCAGACTGCGGAAGAGGTATTTGGTTTATCTGGTTTTGGTTTATCTAAGCCATAAATGGGTCTGACTGGTTTATCTAAGCTATAAATGGGTCTGGCTCTGAGTCTTGCTAGGGCTCCTGCCAAGCAGGATATGAATATTCGACTGGCTCCTGGTATGTTTAAAAGAAAGCGTCTACTCCAATAGGCGAACCAATGCGAGCAGGCTCATCTATGACGACATCGTATCGATATCTCTCTATGATGGGTGGCAGTCCGTTCTGGATAAGGACGTTCTGGCTGGCAGCACTGCCATTTTCTAACTAGAAGCTGAAGTACCATTATCCATCGGATCCTGTGACTGCTCATCACCCTACTTATCCTCATGCTCTAGTGAGGATTGGGACGGTTATAATAGTGAGGACAGTTATTGGTTTGCATTTTTCTAGTTTTCGGCCTTCTGCCTGTCCTCTTAGAACATGAACTCGGAGAGTTGCTACGAATCGGTTTCGGAGTGGGAGTCGTCAAGAGAGTGTTTGCGTTATGTTGTGGAGTGGTCTCTTCTTATTTCTGATGAATAGCCATTTTATTGAACACAATCTTATTATTGCGCCCAGCTTGATTGGTATTCCAGACCTGAATAAATGCATTGAGACTGTCGGAGAACCCACTCATGTGGCATGCCTGCTATTTATATCCTTCATTTTGGCTCGATTCCTTGGATTTTTAAACTGCCATCAACCCCGCAAAAGATTTGCCCTAATAAATGTGCGATTAACGATTCCCAGGTCGAGCGTTGCGAACTGGCCAACCAGAGTGGTTCGACGGATGAGGCATTCCATTTTATTAACTTATTGTTGGCCGCGTTGAAGGACGACTAAGAAACTTATCTACCTAGTTAGGAACATCCAAGCAGCAGCTCGCTCTTACCATCTGACTAGCTAATCCACCTCTAGACGACTTGTGATTTATCTCCGAAGAGATACTATGCTTTTTCGACATTGTGTGCATTCTGTTGAGTGAATCCCCCATCTCATTTTTTTTTCTTGATTATGAGTTAGCTGTGGGTACTTCCTCAGATCTCCAAGGTTGCTCAGATGAAAGTTCCATGAAGCTATTATAAGAAGGGATGATGATTTTTGGAGTGGGTTGTTGCTGGGGCACAAAGTTTTTTTCAGTCATATATATGAGACGACTATCTAAAAATACTAAAGTAAATACAGAAATATGTTCTCAAATATTTTATTTTGCTCTTCATAGCACTTTTTTCATATAAAAATATTTTTTGTAGAGCTGATCAGCTCAACCACTCCTCCAACATATCAGCAAACCCCTCGATTCAGAATCCGATCCCTACCGACTATTGTACAGATTGGACCCATTAAGTAGGCTGGTTGTGGCTCGACTCATCGACCACTGCATGGGCGATTGAGACACAACATATTAACCTTTGTGCCTACATATAGGTCTCAGCTGATACTTATCTCCCTTTATTTTCATCTCCTATTTCCATCCTACTTATACCTCGCTAATAGTAAATCGACTGCTTCGTAAGAAAGACTCATTCTATCCACACCCTGCAACTCTGGCTGTCAACCAGCCTCAGATATTATTTTATTATTTCGGAAAGTACTTTACTATTGGTATGTTTTGGCTAAAACCTTATTCCTGTATTGGGTAAAATCAGACGATATTGCACTATCTAACAGTTAGCAGGTGTATTTTCCCATAGTGAGCTGAACCGTGGCGACTCAGAAATGAATTATCAGCAAAAATTAATCATCATATTCGATTGCCTATTTGATGCTCCATATTCAACAACTATTCCCAAATACATCAAAAGCTAACTATCCCCATCCCACAGTCCTTGAGCAATCCTCAAAACTCAAAAAAAATATTGACACTGCATCAACTGCTTGTGCTGCTCCCTCATTTATATATACTCCTCTTCGCTCTAGTCCTCCCCAGGTTAATTAACTCGGTGAGCTGCAGGGCTCACCAATCCACCCTTAGGGTTTGCTTATTTATCCTGTACTTTTGCTCTTCTTGCCTGCCTCCTTAATAAAATTTTATATTCCTGTTCGAACATCTAAAGGGTTTCGCCTGCGGTTCGTCTCCTGTTAACTGGGGAGACATTAATGCTTCTTAGTATTGATAGGCCTTTCATTAGTCCCAGCGTTGAACCTACGTTCGAATCTGGGTGGATCATGGAGGGACCAATATGCATAAAATGACTTCTGTCAATTTCAAGAAATAAGAGAGGCGGAGGAAGCCGGGTGGTAGTAAGTGGAGGGGGAGGGTCCTGGAGAGTTGTAGTTGTGGTGGGTGTAGTGGTGTTTTGTAATTTGTGGTCAAACTGGTGTTAGTTGGAGGGGTGAGAGGAGTGAAGGTAGTGAGTTGGAGCTGAGGAGGTGGCTGTGTCGAGATCCTATCTGCCCATGTGTCCAATATAGTAAGATAATGACAATTGTTATCGACGCATTCATTAAATCTAGAGCTTATTATTAGCTCAATCGATAGTTATTCTGGATCGAAGCAACCAAGCATCATAAAATGCCATAATAAAATGATGAACTTGAGTAACCGTGGAGGTCTGTTCATCGTTCTGTTGGTTGGCTCAGTTTGGCCGTTATTGCGAGTAAAGTACTGCCTGTACATGGAAGTGCTTGATTTGCTGCCAACCCTCACCCCGCCTCTCCCTCCTCCCATCCTCCTTCACTTATCACCAAAAGTGAACCTATCTAATTACCAGGTTAAATCAAATATGCCTACCTTTCAGTAGAGCATATCCATTTAGTTATACCTCGCATGGGCCACACCTGCTGCAAAACAGACACTACTAACGCCTCCACCGAGCTCGCCCAATCAGTACCCACCCCATCATCCAGCGAACCCTCGAGGACGACTTCTTTGACAAGTACCACACCATCAAGCACACCCTCAGGCACGAGAAGGCCGAAATGCCCCAGACCTGGGTCATCAACCGCCACCTAGTCACCACCATCCACGGCCAGGGCCACTTCCTGGGCAAGCGCAGCGCCATCACCAGGAGTGGTTATGGGGTCATGCTGTATGAGTACAAGAGCGAGGGACTGTACTATATCGGGTACTGGCACGGGAACTGCAAGCAGGGTCTGGGGATAATGGTGGACAACTACGGCAGTTTCTACAAGGGGGAGTGGGCCAAGGACGAGCCCAACGGCTACGGCGAGTACTACGATACTACGAACAAACGTTACTACAAAGGCAAGTGGAAAAACGGCAAAAAAGAGGGACTGGGGGAGTAGAGTTTCCCCGATGGCACCAAATTCGTTGGCAGCTACAAAGAAGACCTCAAACACGGACTCGGCAAATACATCTTCATCGAAAATGGCTGCTACTTCGAGGGCACATTCGAAAACGACACCATCGTGGGCAGCGGCAAGCAGAGAGGCACCAACTTCGAGTACACTGGGCCGTGGCTCAATGGACTGATGCATGGGGCTGGAAGATGCATCTACTATGATGACAGGGGGAAGGTGTTTGACGAGTACGTGGGGCAGTTCGAGAAGGGAGTCAAGCACGGGTATGGAGAGTACCGGTGGGCGAATGGTGCGGTGTATAAGGGGCAGTGGGTGAACGGGGCAATTATAAACCGTGGAGTGTTTATAATGGCACATTGATATGTAATTGTAGAGTTGTAGCTAATATACTTAATTAGGCAGGTTGCGTACCTTAACTATTAAGTAGGTAGGCTTGTGTGCCCTAAGTAGGTATGTATGTAGGTAGGGTGGGTGGGTAGGGTGGGTAGGTTGTGGCTGATAGGAGAAGTAAGTAATCATAAAATATAGTTGTTATAGAAGGGCTTGTTCTGGGTGTTCTCGTCGTCGTCATCGTCGTCGTCCTTCTTGAAGAGTGAGGCGTAGTTGATAGGGTTGAACAGTGGCAACACCTTCTTCTCCTTCGACTTCTGCTCCTCCAAGAAGTCCCTCTGCACGTATTCCTCCAGCGGCTTCCTCAGTACAATGGGCTTCATCAGCTCTTCCTTGGTCTCCAGGATGTGCTGCTTGCGCTCGAAGAAGAGGATGTAGGGGGTGTCGGACTAGTTGTTCTATAGAAACTCAGTGACCTCCTTGTAGGACTCGAGTTCGGTGACTTCTGAGTCGTTGTGGCAGATCCACCTGCAGTTGGGCTCGAAGGAGTATTTGGAGAAGGTGAAGTAATGACCGGCGTTGGGTGATGGCCCCTAGCTTACAAACAACGTACCCTATGGATGATGACCGAGTAGAGATCATACTCTTAGTTGTGGATGCTGATGGTGGGCTTTATGCTGATCTTGGACATGATCTTGCGGTTTTTCTTCTAGGCCACGCAGTACTCGAACCTCTTGATGCTGATGATGAGATAGTTGGGGAATTTGGAGACGAAGTGTCTCTTGATGGACTGCGTTATGAAGGGCTTACGTTCTACCTCTTCTCGTTGCAGAAGTCGCACACCAAATCGTTCATGATTTCGATGGCGAAAGAGGAGTCAATGGTCTCCTCAAGCGTCTGCTCATCCTTCTGCGGAGTGATGATCAAATCCAGGAAGATCTCCTTGCGTTCTCGGACCTGCTTGCATCCGTCGCACTGGATGGCAGTGATCATCTCGCCTTAGAATATCTTGTTGATTTTGTTTTTGTAGAGGATGTCCAGGAACAGTCGGCCGAACTCGATGGAGTCGTGCTGGTAGTTGTTTTTGAACTAGTTGGGAGAAATGTTGCGGATGGGCAGAGGCGTTATTTCGGATCTCTTTGACTGCAGCAACAAAGCGAACAGCCTTTGTAATTAGGCCAAGGGTCTCATTTCCTCCCTTATTTGTTTGGAAATGGCAATCTGATCCTTGTTGCCGAACAAATGGGGTTCCTTCAGCCTTTCTCGCTCCATCTCAAGCGTGCTCACATTGAGTATGCCTTTGGTGAACTCCCTATTCATGAACAGTGCCTGCAGAAAGCTGTTCATATAGCAGGCTAGATTACGATACACTTACAATTGCCGATATTGGTCAGCCCCTTGTACCCACTTTGCTTCTGCAGCAGCGTACTCTGAGATTTGGTTTTGACCTTGTTTTTCCAACTATACTGGGCAAGTTCTTGCTTGATCTCTTCCTCAGAAAGTTTGCAGTAGTTTTCACTGAGATTGGCATCAACCACCATATTTAAGTCAACCACATTGGTGGTGTCTTTGTAGATATAGGCCACAATTTGCAAGATGTTGAGGTAGGGGTACATGATATCCTTCGAAATGGTAGAGGCTAGTGGTATGGCCTTCTCTGTAAACTTCATGTAGAGAGTCACCTGCGGAGGCGGCGAGTACAGGAAGTGTTTGAGCATTCTAGAAGTTATCTGAAAGAGCTGAGGGTACCTAGCTTAGTGCATGAGTACTTGAGGAAGATGAATAGCTTCTAGAAGTTGTTCTCGAAGCTGTAGATCAGCTCATTGTACTTAAAACGTTTCTAACAATATCGAATAATTGCTATCATCAATCTTGAAGTGGCCTCGGTTATGCCCAGCTTGATGCAGGAAACGAAAAAGTTGTAGACTGAGACAGTGTCCCATGTTAGACCCATCGAGCTGTTTTGAAGCAGACTTTAGAGTTGCTCAAGATTGTACTTTTCGAGAATGCTGTTGATCGATTTAGGAGGGTTGTAAAGACAATCTTTTTGGGCGAAGGGGTTTTTGAAGAACTAAAGGGTGAATTTCATGTTTTTGAGGGTAGTTTGGAAATGATAGCGGTCATTGAAGTAAATAGTTTTCAATCTGCCAAAGAGTTGCTTATCCCTTGGCCTTTCTTCCTTGAGACAGAGCATGATTTTGAAAACAATGCTGAGAATGTCAATAGAAGGCGGGAAGAAGCCAGGGTTGGCCTAAAAAAACTAAGTGAAAAACTAGAACCTGTCCAGTTAGAGATCATGCTGAGTTTGGTTGTGGTAGGGGAAGTAGCCCGTTGAAGCATTGGCCAGGTAGTTTTGCAGATTCTACAGCTGCGACAGTCCCCAGAAGTTGATGTCTTTTCTGAGACTTTTGCCGAAAAGGTGCCTTAACTTGGTGATCTTCTCAGTGGGCAGACTTTGACGGGCGAACCCTTGAGTTATGGCTACAAGTACGAACACTGACTCGTTTTGAAAGTAAATTGCCTCCAGATTCTACTACTCTACAAAAAGGTCGCGAATGAGCATCAGCCGATGCAAGCTCAAAAACTGGTTGGACCCATAGATCCTTTCCGGCTGGACCACAAGCATATTCTGAAGTTAGTGTCTCACCTAGCTCCACAACTTGGGTTGTTGATGACTCTTGATATGGCTGACGATGGCAGTGATTTAAGGGTAGGTCTGTGCTTCTGTTATTAGTTAGGCCATCTCAGCCGCAGTTGAGTTGCTTAGGCACTCCAGCACTTTGGCAGATAGTTACTATCGCTGGGGCTATTCTTTCATTGCTTTTATGAGCTATTATTAACTATATCTATCATACTTTTTTACTAATCAGAAACAAACAAAATTGCCTTTCAACCCAAATTGCCATCATTCCAACAACTCTACAAACTTTTTTCTTGAATCGCCTCAACTCCTCGAAAATTGTGTCTCATTCCTTATTTGCCTATGCCCAATCCTTGTATCTTTGTGCCTCAATCCCGCTATTTTGCAGGATTGAAAACGATTTTAAGTAGATAGATTATCTAGATCTTCAAGCAATACAAATCAAGCGGTTTCTTATTTCTTTTAGGCGGCAAGTTTCTGCTTATTAGCATAGTCCTTCTTGATGTCTTTAAGCTTTTGCAGGTACTTTTGAGCCATTGCGAAAGTTTTAGTGGATAGCTTTTTGCATTTAAAGTTGAAATTCCCCAAAGTCTCCTTATTGGAATATTCTTTCCCACTCTCAAAAATGATCTAATTCAACTCCTTTGCACTTTATTTCCCATCTGCATCCATTTGCTCCAAAAGAGGGCCATAGGTACTCAAAATAGTCTGCACTTCTTTCAGAGCCACTCTCTCCTTCGCTACGTTTTCTTCATGAGTCTTTATGTGTTTTTAATTGGTAGGGTCACCCTTTTGCTTGAAGATCTACTAATGCCTCAGAAAAGCCTCCACGATGGGTCCTAGCTTGGCAAGTTACTTCTTAAGATTCTGGTAAATATTTCGATTAGCTTCGACATTTCTGTATTCTTCTCCATAGTCAGCAGTTTCAGGCTGTTGGACAGGAATGTAGCCTTAGGGATACATGGTGGGCATAGACTCAGGGATGCGATCTCCGCCAGTGGGCACCACTACTTACAACCCTTTGTGGTAATTGGGATTAGCAGGGTCGAATTGCTTCCTGAATTCTTACTAGCTTTGTGCCATCCTTTAGCCAAGGGACTCTTCTTTCTACATATTTCAGATTAATCTATTTAAAAATGTTTAAATTCGTTTATATTGTGATTATTAAAGAATAATAACAGAATGATGCCTAAGCGATTAACGACAAAGGCTTTACTCAGGCCAAGCATCCAAGATGATAGGTCTGCCTTTTCTCTCGCCAACAAAACTAAAACTTAGTAAAAAATACGCAAAAATGACTCCAAATCGATCTTGAGGGATCAGGAGATCATTCATTCGGACGTAACAGCTGCGGATTTGCTTCAGAGATCATCGTTTGCGCCTATCTTTGACTGCAGATAAAGTTTGGGGATTCAGCAATCAGTTGAAAAGTGTTTCTAAGGCCTAGAGCGTCCTCTGCAACGGCAAACTACAAAAATATTATGAATCTCTTATAAAATTTGAATTCCCATAAAAGAGATGCGATCGAAAAGTAGTTAAGTCATTTTGAATGGAGTTCGTTTACCTTGCGCGGGGGCAATACTATATAAGTGAAGGTTTCTGATATATAGTTTTTGCTGATTGAAAACTACTCCAATGGGTGGTTGCACTCCTCGTGAGTGCGCTCAATTTCTGGAAAGGTCGCAAGACCTTCTTCTGTTAAACAAAAGAAAATTGTCGTATTCAATAAACAACCGATTCAAAGTCAAATCAAGCAGTCTACTCAGTATTCTTTGACTGCTATTTGTTGTATTTTACATTTTTTTCCCTTCATCCCTCTCAATCGAAATAGTGGATGGAGTTGAATATTTTGAAAAGATGAATAGTATCAAATTTTGAGTATTATTTACAGCCATTCTTCAGCAGAGGCACTTTTTAGCTATGTTATTCTGTCTTATTCCTCCATAATCAAGTTATTCGTTTACTATATTCTGCACTTGAACTTCGGATTCCCCTTCAAACCCAATTCTCTCCTTTTTTCAAAGTCCTCTGAGTTTACCAAATACAACTTTTTGTTACTGCAATAAATGAGCAAAGCGAAGCTATAAATGGTGAATATCTTTTACTAAAGAATCTCATGTTTGGCTATTTCATGGCCTTATTCTGTAACTTTTTTAAGAATGTCTTCTGCCTTGGCTTTGAAGTTTTAGTAGTTTTGCTGTTTTTCTTGTTTGTCGAGCTAGTTGCGTTCAATTACTTGCAAACCTGGCATATAAGGGAAGGGTAAATTGAACACATTATCGATATCCATACCTTTGAAGTAGGGATGTGCTTTGAGCTGCTTGAAAGAGAGTTCTTCAGTCCTTCCTGAGCCCAATCTTTCCTCAGGATTCTTGACTAAGAGCCTTTTGATTAGGTCTATCGCATCTTCAGTTATGCTTTCATTCTAAGTTGAGCAGAGAGCTACCTTGGGGAAAGCTACTTCAGCCTTCTTGATCTTCTCAAAAACTGCGAATTAGTAGTTATCTTTAAAAGGCGTTTCGAGATAATACAACTGGTAGATGATGCATCCAAGGGCCCAAAGATCGGCTGATGGCGGACAATAGTTCTGTTCAAGCAACTCAGGCGAAATGTAGCTACATAGCTAAAGCATTACTAGCAAGTCCCAACAAAAGTTGAGCGTCTTTTCTTGGGAGATTCAGCTTCCGATGGTTCAGAACCTTCTTCTTCTAAACTCTCTTTACGGGGACGTGAAAGGTCGGCTTTTTGTTTGAGTTTTAAGATGTGTTCTTTGAACTAAGACTTAAGAATTGTGGCATTTGTGATTTCAGCCGTGCCGAAATCAATCAGCCGAAGATGGCCTTTCCTGTCCAACATCAGATTTTAAGGCTGCTTTAAAACAAACATACTTTGAGGTCTCTATGGGTGACTCCATTGCTATGCAGATACTAAAGAAGATTGACGATTTGGGCGATATAAAAGGTCTTTACATCTTCGTTGAGCTTGTCGATGTTGGATTTAATGAAGCTGATGAACTCACCCCCTTCGCAGTATTCCAGCACGAAGTAAAGGTTCTGCTTATCCTGGAAGGAAGAGCGCAGTTTGACGATCCCTGGGTGTTTAAAGTTAGACAGCAGTTCTTTCTCAACCATTGCCTGGTACTCCTTCTGCTCTCGCTCTAGCTTCTTCTTTTGTATCTGCTTCATAGCATACACTTTCCTATCACTATTTTTGACCACCAAGAACACATCGCCATAGGCACCTTTCCCCAAACGGTGTCTGACAGTGAAATCATCTGTGCTGATAGCCGTTTTCTTTTTGGTCAAAGTTGGCTCAACCAGCTTGTCTGGCTCCATTTCGAAGATATTTATATAATCATTAAATCTATTTTTGAACACTTTGTTGAAGATGATACCACCCAAAATGTTACTCAAGGACTCAACCATTTGCTGTGGGGATGCTGAAACACTTCAAAGAGCAGTTGGAGGTTTTGGTGACTTACACTAAAATAAGTAGAAAGCAATCAATTAGAGACGGGATTATTGGGCTTCTTTTTGCCGGAATCAATCATAAATTTGCTGGGAGACATCAAACTCAGCACTTCTTCCTGTCTCTCCAGAAATTAGACCTTCATCGGAGTCGGACTAAATTCCACTCTATCGAAAAGAAACCGGATTGAATCGACCTTGTAGAAACTGCGATCAGCCTTGCCTTTGGGCGGAGTTTCGAAGATGAGGGAATCAAAGTTCCAGCGATTTGCCAAAGATCTCTCTGATTTCTTGATCGAGCTGAAGGGAATGAGCCTTTAAGAATGTTCTACAAACTTTTCTGTGGTCTTTGAGTGAAACTGCTGGTGTTAGATAAGCCTATTCTGCAAAACAGTCGAATTCTGTTCGTTTTCTTCGGCGAAAGACATCTTGTTTTTTTCTTGCAGCGTATTAACAATATTTTTGTGCACATTCTTATCCTTTATCTTAATGACATTCTACTTGTTCTCATACACAATGCTAAGCAGCTCCCGCTCAATTCTGGCATAGTGCTACCCCACTTCATTTTTGTTGAGAAAGTACATCTTTTTTTTTGTTATGAGATCTGGGTAGGACTAAAGGTACCTGAAAGGAGCTACATTAGCTCAAGGTTTTTCTTCTTCATTGTCGAGTTCCAGTGGTTCTTAATAGAGTTGTCAGTCCTCCCTGGCAGCATTTTGGTCATTTCCGCCCATTTGTTCCCATGGGCAGTATGCGCCAAAAACAAAATCCATTATTCACAAGGCATCCACTCCACTTTCAAGATGCTTGGGTTCAGGTGGTTGTGCCATCGCTCTCGGCACTGCTTGCCCAATCTTCCCTCCACAAATTTGGCGATGAAAGACCACCTTTGAGGCCCATACTTTTCGACCAGTCTGCGCACTAAATTATCTTCTTGGTCGGTCCAAGGTTTTTTTCTCAACAACTTGGATTTATTATTGTCGGATTAGGGTAGAGATTCACAGTTATCTGCTTCGGGGATTTACTCTTCAACGCTCTTTTTTACCATTTTACAACTGACAGCAAATTAAAAATAACGGTGAAAAATTTGATATTTACAGTTTATGGTCTATCCATATAAAATACTTAATCTTTAATTCGGTCATAAATATCATCCTTCAACAGCATTCATTGGCTGCGCAATCATAGAAATGTCTCGATGATGCAGATCATTTTAAAAGAGATCCTAGTTTTTTCATGTTTTCGTTTTCGAATTCGTCGAAAGCTTTGGCGAAACAGTACTCGTAGGGCGGGACATCAGGCATGTATTTGTCTACTTGGACTGTGTAAGTTTCAGGCACCTGAAAATCTTCATAAATGGTCTTAGTGTCCCAAACCACTTTCGTTCCTCCCAGCAGTCCTGCGACTCCGCCACGGCGTTTTTCTCTTGGAACCTGAATTTCTCTTGGTCTCTTTTAAGTTCTGTACTTCACTCTTTGTTCATCGACTTTAATGGCTTTCTGCTTAGTGTTTTGGGCTTGAATTTGGAGTGCCCTTTGCCTTATTGCCTCTTGTTTCTGCGTAATTGAGGTCATAACCACGGGTTTGCAGCCAGTGACAGCAGTTTCAAATTCAGCGAACTGAGAATTAGGGATATCCAGAAAGTCAATCTCCGGACAAGGAGTATAGAAATCTATAAACTGGGTTCGAGGGATAGAGAAATCATCCATTATTTTCAGTAGCTGATTCTTCCTTATTTCTGCAGCTTTACCGTTGGCTCCTCCCATTGATGTGTTTTTCTTAGTCCCAAGTATTATAACCCCCTATCTTGGGAAATAGCCGAAGATTTGACCAATTTGCTAAAATATGAGCGGCAGTGTGAAGCTGCTCGAGAAGTATGTCTCTGTGATGACAATAGCTGAGATTTGAGAAATGTTAGTTTGTCTGGAAAGCTGAAGGAGATTCATCTCAATGTGGTTGTTGAAAGACTTGAGGTTATATTGGAGGGAGTTGTCACCCAGGCCAATGGAGTCGATGTAGACGTATGAGTTTTTGAGGCTGGGATGCTTTTTTGTCACATCTTTGTATGCCCTGATATCTGAAGTGGTAGACTTGCCAACCCCGAATTCCCCACATTTTATGGTTTGATTGCCGGTCATTAGCTTGATGAAACTTGATTTCCCTGTCTGAGTATGTCCAAAACACATGATAACCTTTGGCTGTGTATTCATACTTTTTTTACCAATATTGATTATAAATTCTTGGAAGTAATCTTAGTAAAAAAGTATAAAATTGTATTGTAAAGAGTCAGCCTTAGAGCACTTTCTTCATCTCTAAATTCAAGTTTAAGTAGCAAAACGGAATAACTAAGAACAAATGCATCTGGCTAAGCATAACAACCATAAGCATGGTAATAGAGCATAATCCTTAGGTCAGATGCTAGCAGGAACACTTTAGCAGCTGAAACTGAAAGCTATAGCCACTAAACGGAAATTACTGTAACTTATAAGCAGAAGCAACAAACCTGGGCTCAATAGGTTCAAACATCGCAAACTCTCCGGTTTGCAAAGAGTGCTGGAATGTTATCAAAGACTGGATGGAGCGTTATGAGCTTAGTTATACAGCTTGCCAATTTAAAAAGCTTAAACTAATCTCTAATTCCCAAACATCAAAGCATTAGAATTAAAGATGAAATCAGTGATGATGCTCCATTTAAGGTTTGATTCCATGGGAAAACAGATTTGTACTCGTTTTATTTTAAATTCGGATTTTGTTTGGGACGTTCTTGCTAAATACTGAGAAAAAAGGCTGTTTTGTTAAGTTTTGGAGTTTGGCAGCTCAAAAATGCTTTTTCTTAATAGCTGTAACTTGATTGACCGCTTTAAGTTGTTTGAGCTGTAAAATGTATGCAAAAGTATCAAACCTTAATCAGAGTATAGCTTCTTCCAAAAGGATGGGAGAGGAAGGGTTGGGTGAGAATGGTGCAAATAAACAAGTAAGCAGAGTTCGAGACAAGACAAAGGTTCGTTATAAGGGGTAAGCTTAATGTTTATTTTGCTTTAATATTTATTAAATAATATATTCTAAACTTGATTAGACACAAGTTCATGCAGTCTTTCCCCCAGCCTGGCTCCAAGTACAGTTTTGACGCAGCCACCGAAGATAGCGAAATCAAAGCTCCTCGTCCCAAGTAGCTCATATCCTAAGCAGACCCATGGAATCATAAGAACTTCCGCCGGAATTCAAACTCGAGGACTCTGATCTCGGCTAAGAGTTGCACGAAAAACTGAATCTAGGCCAGAAGGAAAGACTCAGTCTCCAGCGCAGAGGCTCACTCGACAACCACTACTCCATCCTCGCCTTCATCGACCGCAAAATCAAGGAGAAGAGTAGGCAAAGGATCATGAGCGAAGAGATACACAACATGAGACTCTGAATTACGCACAAGGATGGGGTATTGATATTTATTGCGTTAATAACGGGAATGGGCCTAGGTTAGGAAAGAGATTGAGTCTCCCGTTTGGCGGTTTTACTATTCAAATCGCGACTTTCAGTAGACCAACTTCGCTAAATTGACCAAAAGGGCCAGATACCTTGGCTTACACCGAGTTAAGGCTGAGTTGAAGGTTGTGATAGAAAAAGTTATGATATCCTATTTGGTTAGTTATTCAGTATCACAAAGTTACATAACATTACTGTTATATTGCTATGTAAGATTTATGGCAATATATTGGAGGTAAAGTGGAAACTAGAAATAAAGATTAGTTGGTTTAGAGTTCAAAAATCATATTACTATCTGTAAAGATCAAATCATTCGCTCTAAAGCAATCTTTCGCTCATCCGCTATTCCTCCCGCTTGAAATCACCTACTGATAAAATTGAGTAACATACCTTTCGAAGCTTTTCTAGTTGTATCTCTGGAGTAAACACTCAATGTTTTGTCTTTTTGTTTGACTGGTGTGGCCCCTTGGTCTTTCCAACTCAGTCCTGAGTACTTTGAACCATTTTTCGATTGGATTCAGCTTCTGAGAGCCGAAGGGTTGACAGAGGATGTCATAGGAGTATTACTAAACCACCTCACAGAACTATTCTTTGTTAGAGATCACTCTTTTGTCCAAAATGAGGTATTTCCTTTTGATTGGATCAATTTATGACCCTTTTTATTTCATTTTATGAATCAATTCCTCAAAATGACTCCGTTGGAATAGCTTCTAAGTTACCATCCATACTCCCACCCCTTCAGGGCTGAGCAAACAGCGAAGGTGAAAAACCAATTCACTCCTAAACTATGGGAACTATGAATCTGTATGTTGTACCCATTTTTGTTTTTGCTCCAAACTTCTGCTGATCTCAGTCTCATGATAAAAGAACATAGGTATCTTGGTTGGTCTCAAACTTCTGACGAACCTACAAAACTAAAAGATCTTCTTCTCTTCATTGACCTCAACGGGCTATTCGTTGCTTGCTCCAATCGATGCATACTTCCTACAAGTATACCCTGCACTTTTGAGCAACCAAGCCAACTTCTTCTCACTCAGGTCAAATCTCTAACCCTTCTTCAGTTCGCCTTTGAGTTGGTTGAGGAGAATCAGTTTCATTTGGGTCAAACTCAAGAATGGGTTTTTTTAGAGGATGTCCACAAGTTTGGCCCTAAGATAGCTGTTCTTGGAGTTGTACAACTTGTGCTCCAAATCCATGATCCTTTTGATGCCCTTCATGCTTCTGTCTTTCTGGTAGTCCAACCAGCCATCAGCCAACTCCTCCTTGGTTAAATCTAGCTCCTCAGCAATGGCCTCAAAGGTAAGTGATTTCGAATTGGTCTCATAGAGTTCGAAGAGTTCTTTGGCCCTTTCGACCTTAACTGGCGTCCAGGCACAACCATTGCAGTTCGCCGTACTCTTTCCACTAGCTTCTTGCTCTGGCGGCAAATCATTTAAGTATATCAAGTCCTCATTCTCAGCCTCTTAATCAGCCCCATAGTTCGTTTTACTTTTGCTCAAATCAACT
>Ga0316217_10003823_pt1 | contig 16788 bp, 14 predicted proteins | sample 1anoAmetaG_FD_203633 | JGI IMG/M metagenome (GOLD analysis project Ga0316217, IMG submission 203633) | Freshwater microbial communities from Trout Bog Lake, Wisconsin, USA - 1anoA | ecosystem: Environmental > Aquatic > Freshwater > Lake > Hypolimnion/Profundal zone | place: USA: Wisconsin...
AGATCTTCAAAATACTCTCCCTCGAACTAATCTCCATTCGGTCCTTTCCACCTTCCTTTTCCCTGCCTCTTGCCGTTAGCAAAGTCACCTTCATAAATGCTTCCGTTTTTCCAATTGTAAATGCCAAAGCCACTAAACTTGCCATCTTGGAACTGTCCGGTGTAAGTATCTCCATTCGTCAGCTTCTAGCAACCTTGCCCATGTTTTAGGTTCTTTTTGATCTCGCCTTCGTAATATAGTCCTTATTTGTTCAAAATTATTGATTTTCCGGTCTTTTATCCTGCAATGAAATCTCCGATATATTTGGTATTTTTTTAATCTATGTGTTTTCCAAAGCCGTGGGGCTTTCCGTGAGCCCATTCGCCATCATAGCCCATAAAATCATTGGGCGCATCGAGATTACTGGAGAATATTTGTATGGTTCCCTTGCCATATCTCATCCCATCTTTAAAATAGCCTAGATAGATGTATTTATTGGGGACGTATTCAAAGCCGAATCCATTCTTTTGGCTTTAAGTAGGCAGATCTACTTACCAATCACCAAAGTAAAAAGTCCCACTGTAGTACCAAATAACGTTCTTGCCAATATCCAATTGATAGTAAAGACCGTTTTTGAACTTCCTTGTTATTATTTTATTTTTCTAGCGGTCTGGCTTCACACCAAACAGCTCAAATATTTTAAGCCCCAGTTTTTGATACTCTTCGAAAGTCAATCCTACTTCAGGGGGTGGCAAAGGGAAACTTTTAGGTATCTGTAGTTTTTTGAGAATTTTTTGTCTAAAGTCATCTTCAATTTTGGTGATTTCCCACTCCATGACAGGTTACCTTTGAAACACAACACCTTTATAAGGCTCAGGTTAAACTTTCTTTGCCTTTAGCTGAGACTTCTAAGGGTTTTACTGAACTTTCTACCCTGCTTTATGTTCATTTATCTAATCAGTGATCAGTTTGTTGATATTCTTTTGTTTAACACGATAATTTGAAATCGGCTTGTGAAGCTATGACCCTACTTTTCTTCTTCCTTAGGCAGTTGAGGGAAAGTGTTATGGGGTTTTATAAACCATATCAGTTTATAGCTTACCTTCATCAAAAAAATTATTTTAATCAACTTTTGGCCTCCACTTATAATATGAAGAAACTTAGCTGTCTTTTCCTCCAAATTTTACTGATCTACCTGAAGAGGGAGTTTTTAATCGAGTATAGATACGCCCACAATAGCTTTTCCTCTATTAGATTGTTCTACTTCTATCAAGAACTGGATCAATTGTTTTGGAACCCTTGCCTCTGTGTTCCACTTCCACATTTCTCGGATCTATGGGCTCATTTTACTCTACTTATAAAGCTGTTATTTTGCTCTTTAGTAAATTGAGTTAATTGTCTAAGTTCGATAGATAAGTTTCTCTATCCACGATTTATTCAACATTGATGCTTTCATTTGCTTTGGGTTAAACCCTTTGATCTTGAATTTGCATCAGATTCAATTGTGGATTTTTTCGGTTTATTACTGCGCTATTTTTAGCTTTATCTTAAACTTATTTGGAACTAATTCTTCTTTTGTCAAAGCCTTAAACTAGTTTGCCAATGTTCTGACTTCGAAGGATAGGGTTTCTCATTCCAGAATACGTTTCTGATTTATTTTGGTAGTTATTGCTAGTAAAAGACTGGTTAGAGAACCTCTAAATAACTGAATCGAGTTATGATTGTATGCCTTGCTCGTATCGTTATTTCTTTTTTATGAACTCTCTTTAGAAGTGGGCCATTTTAGTTTTATTTAGTAAAAGTTATAAGAAGGCAAAAACTTATGAATCTAAAGAGGAGCTGACATCTAGTCAGTGAATTTGAAAATTATGTAAAAAAGATCTCTTTAAAATGAATTGAAGGATCATCTGTTTTAAAAACAAATTAGGTTTCATATTTTAAGTTGCTGGTTTTGTGCAAACAAATGTTTATCAAACAAAATTGATTTCATTATAGCCTTTCTAAGTACAAATCTAGGTTGGTTATGATTTTGCGAGATGAGGCATGAAAAGGCATAGATTCGAAGAACTTGATGGATATTATGAACACCCTCACTCTAATATTTATTATAAACAAAAGTATGATTCTCAATAAACTAATGGTTACCCCATTTTTATCGCCTTTTGCGTAAAAATAATAGCAGCCTGTTCCACGGCTCTTAAACAAAAAGAAAGCCAAAAATCCAAAAGCCAAATAAATGTAGTTCTTCGAGCCTAGGGAGAAGTAGTCCTTCAATTTTGATGATACTGTTTGCTTTACCTAACTTCATAAGAGGCCATAGCAAAATTAGAAGAAGAGCAACCAATTCAAAAAGAAAAAATGTGTTAGTCAAATTCTGACGATCAAGCATATCTACCAAACTCCAAATTAAAACAAAGACATCTTCTAAAATTCTCCTTTTCAGCTTTCAAGGTTCAAGGGCATTGAGTGCTCAAAGCCATTTGAAGTTGGTAATTAAAACGGCTGGGAGCAGGATCTTTGCAAGGAGAAATTTAGTTTTACCAGTCATTCCTCCAGAAGAAAATATAGTATGAATAAGCCAGGCTAAGAATATAACCAATTGATACCATAAAGGCCTTTGACTCAGCAAAAGTACAGCAGGAAAAAATCAACTTTCGCTCAAAGCAAGTTTCCTTACAACTTTGACCAACTAGCCAATAACGTGAAAACTCCTTGCTTGAAAAGCTACTAAAAGTTCAACGGAATGGTTGAGAGTAATGCAGAACTAGCCAAATAGGCCTACAGATCTAAAAAAAGCGATTTTTTTGAATACAGCATGTAAAAATACCAAGATACAGTATAAAGCCTGATGAGATAAAGCCTATTGTACTCAAGAAGAGAGAGCAGGAGAGGTAAAACCATGTGAACCGAAAGAAGGAATATAAGATGATTTACGAGTAGATGGTGCAGCAAATGCGGCGCAAATAGTAAATCTTACAGCGCAACGCAGTCATGCGAGAAAAAAGACTGAGATAGTAGCATCAAATAGAGGCAAGAAACAAGAGCCATCATACAAACCATATAAAACATAAAAGTACTTTAGCGCGTGTAGAGGAAAAAAATGAGTTGAAACCTTGGGAAGTGGAAGGTAGCTCCCAGCAAATATCCAATTTTGATATTATATGAAAAGTAAGAAGAGCTAATCTATTTCCTCATGCTCTTCATGTGATACAATTCTATATGAAAATGGTTTTTGAAACGTGTTGATTTACACCTTATATTCTTTAGAAATCGTTGTGATTTAAATGAACTACAGGGCCAACAATTTTCCTAGCTACTACTAAAACAACCCAAAACTTGGTTATTCAAACGTCTCCAAAGGACTCGGGCAGTCCTATCGCAGTACTTGTAACCTTATTCAGATCAAAATGATGACCATAACTTCGCAGAGATCTAGTTTATGTTGGAAAACTAGCGCAAAAAGTTCAAGGAAGCAACGGATAAGCTCTAAAATGACCTTGACAATTAGCGAAAACTAAGAATTGAGTTTTAAAACAAGCTGATTAAACTTAAGGATTAGTTTAGCAGAAAAGATGTAACTCTCTCTGAGCTGTAATTCAAAATAAACAACCTTCTCCATCAAAATCAGGACATCTCAGTCGAAAACGATCGATTGAAGCATGAACTTGCACGGTTGGAAGAGCTTTACGGAGGCAAGATACACGAGCTAGAGACCCAGCTCACAATGGAAACGCGAAACTTCGAAGAAACAACATTACAGTACAACAACTAGTTCGAAAAGTTTAAAAAAGAGGGGCAATAGTACGTAGAGCAGCTAACTTTTGAATTTGAAAGAAAAATCAAAAACCTCTAAGAAAAATGTAAAGTGCTTGAGTTAAACAGAAAGGTAACTAACAATTTACTTAGGATCTAGCAATGGAGAATAAAAAGCTCAATGATATTTTGATCAGCAACAAGCTGACATTTGAAGAGGAAATTAGAGATATCAAAAACAAGGCAAGAGACTAAGAAATCAAAAGAACCCAACAATTGACTCGAAGTTTTGAACAAAAAGTTAAGATGGTCTAAGAAGGGAAATAATTACTTATTCGTAAAAACCAGGAACTTCTTAGGGCTCTCCAATAAAAATAGAGATAAATAGGAGAGCTATAGGCTGAGAAATCAGAAGAAGTCAATAAGTTAAGGCAGGATTGCACTGATTTCAGTCAACAAATCAACCACCTCAACTATCTTCTTTCCAAGTTGAAGCAAGAAATAGCCTAAAAGGACAATCTCATCGGAAGATCAATCAACGACAATGATGCTGAACTGATGACTTTACGTCAACAGTTGGAGCAAAAGAAGAACGAAAATGCACAACTGGGATCAACTATAAGGGATATCCGCAGCAATTGGAAGGAGGCAGAAACTTAATGGGAGAGGCGCAAAAGAGAGCTTTTAGAGAGAAACAACCTATTAGAGAACTAAGCGAGGAAATACAAGGACGAGTATTTGCGCATTTGCTAACTGCTTAAAAGTAAGATTAACAGCGCGATAGATAATGTCTCTTACAAAAAATGATGTTTAATATCATTCTTATCTAATCAAATTCGATTCATTTTTAGTCCTGAAGGTTTATGAATATAGAAATACCTTTTTTACGCTTCATTGAAGAAATAGATGGATTCTAAAGCTATTCTATGGTATTGAGATAAGCTTCAAATATAAAATATACATAATTTTAAATTGCACTATGATCAGTTAGTAGGCATTGAAGAATAAGCCAAAGCAGCCTAGCCCTCCTTACTTTAACTTCAGGAACATGAAACTGAAAGAACTCAAGGGCGAGCCTCAATTAAATAAAAAAATAAAAGGGCTATGGGAAACTGCTGATCCCAAATTAAGAGACTAGCTGTAAGCTCAATTTAAAAAGTAGAAAGAAGAGTATGATTAAGCTTTGGAGGCTTGGAAGACTAAGTATAAAATTAGCAAGATTCCTCGAAAGTCGAAAACCAAAGTAGATAAATCCTTGCCGGAAAAAGCGAAAGGCGAAGGTAAGGATAGCAAGCCGTAAAGCAAAAAAGAAGAAAAAAAAGATGCTAAAAAGTAGTAAAAGAAAGATACTAAAAAGTAGTAAACAAAGGCTGAAAAGAAAGAAGAAAAATCTCTGAAGAATGAGGATAAAGGCAAAAGCAAGGGCAAAACAACGGGGGCAAAATCCAAAATGTGATCAATTTCACTCCTCATAAATTTTACCAGATCTACATACAAATTCATAGTCAACAGCAATTCATACTTAAACTAAGAATCATTTGTGCTTTGGCAAGGTCCCGAATGATTTGTCATTGTTTTTGCAGATTTTGCCAGCTACACGCCCACCTCGAGGAGAAAGGACCATCTTTTTTCTTAGAACTTATTAGTTTTATTCAGTTTATTTCTTCTTTTCTGATATTTTAAACACAATCTTTCCTCTACCAAGAGCTTCAGGTTTGCTTTGCTGTTTTTACTCAAATTAGTTATCTAGTATTGAGGTATGATCTGTAAGTCGCTCTTTTTTGTCCAAATTACTCCTTACAAATTTTGGAGCTGAGTCTTATTCTTCTTATTTTTGATTCCAAATATTATCGATTTCTGCGAAAGCTTCCTCTTTAACAAAAGTTTTTTTAGCCGGTATTTTAGTTTGTTAAGTGCTATATCTGACATTCTAATTTCGAGTTTGTTAAGTGCTATATCTTACAATTTAATTTCGAGTGTTTTAAGTACTAAATCTTACATTTTAATTTCGAGTTTCTTGGTTTTAATTGAATGTTTTATTGACAGTCTTCAGAAATTGTTGCTTGTTTTGTCGATAGTTATTATAATTGGTAAGAATTTAGTCTATCTTGAAGCTATGCTAGCTTTTTATCTTTGTGAGGCTAGGTTTCTCCTCTTCTTCAACCTATTGAGGTTGTACGGATCTCCTTATAGTTGAACGTTCTTCTCTGGGATAGAATTGAGTTTATGTTTGACTTTAAATGAATTTTGTGTTGCAGGGTTGCTTTTAGCGACTTATTGTTCTATTTTTTGAAATCTATCCCAGATTTACTCTATCAGCAATCAAGGCGATAGACTTTTATCCAATTTTTTCCTCAACTTATTGATTGAGAATAGTCGAATCACTCAAACTTATTTGATTTAGAAGGCCATATGTAAGTTAGTTTGCAGCATTTTGATTTCTAGTAAATGAGATCAGATGTTTGCTGGGCATTTGCTTTGGTGAGCTTAAATCTGTGGGTTGACTAGGTGGTTTCGGAGAACTAGCTAGCCTTCTTAATCTATCGGATATGTTTTCGTATTTAGCAATGTTATAGATCTACATTTGCTTTGGAAATGGAAATAAAATTCTGGCGATTATAACATTCATAGAAATATCGTTTAAAACCTTCTGTTTTGACTGTTTTGAATTAAAATACCAAAACCCAAAATACGTTTTTCTTTCATCACTTTTCATGTAATCATTCATATTTGAGTTCATAAATCATTTGCCATAGACATTCACATTTTTTATCTCTTGCTTGATATCAAACATACCTGTGCCAATAGTTATTGGTTGCCCCATAATGATCTTCTAAGACACTCCTCTCATTCTGTCGTGCTTTCCTTGAGTAGCTGCGTCGAATAAGAAGTCAGTTGTTTTCTAAAAGGAAGCCAGCATTATAGTAGAGTCTTTCATCTTATCCACGCCGTTTCTGGTAAAACCAATTATCTTGCCTTTGCAAGTCATTACTTCCGATAATAGGTTTATGTGCCTTGGGTTCACGTTGACTCCGTGTTCTTTCATGGTATCAGTTATTTGATTGACTATACTCTGCTTTGCTGCTTCAATTCCCAAACACTCCTCAATTTCCGTGATATGGTTAGAAAAGGATTTCTTAGTATCAACTCCAGGTGTGGCAAGCACCCTAGCCAATCCAAGTCCTTCGGCATAGATAATATGATTATCTTGCTCTTTACTGATCAAAGCTCTGCTGATAGTGGTAACCCCTGAAATGACAACTCCCACAAGTTTCCTTCTCAGAGTTTTTAGTTCAAACATCAAATTGGTTTTGGTGACTGGAATTATGCTGATACTGGTTTGGCTTGTTACTTCTGATTTTTTTACTTTGCTTTTTAGAGAGCTATCTATTGCTCGCTTCACATCCTATGCGCTCAGCCGGATTTGGAATTAGTTGATTGTTCTCTGGTCTAGAATCACGTTTAGTGAACATTCGGCTAGGCCGTAGATTTATTCGATTGAGTGCAGAATTGTAGCCAAAGTTAGCTTCTCCACTTTGTTTTTCACTGCGATAGCATTGGATTTTGAACCGTTTTGGAGGTAGATGGTAATGATGGGTGTAGAAATGTTTTTAGTGTTATTGATGATTTAATTGACTCTCGGAACACCTTGGGTAATGTTCATACTTGAAATACCTGCGAAATGGAAAGTTTTAAGAGTCATTTGTGTAGCCGGCTCTCCAATACTTTGAGCAGTCAAAGCTCCGATTGCTTCTCCAGGTTCAATAATGCACTTATTGATCTTTTTGATATAGACTTTGAAAAAAAGTTTGAGTTGAATATCTGTGATACCATGAAAAGAATTTTTCAAATACTATTAATTTTTCTTATTCTTCAATTTAATCCTAGAGTAATCCTTTTCAAGCTCATTGGCTTTTTCTTTGAAGTATTGTCGCAATATTTGCAAAAGATTATGCTAAAAGGTCTAATCTAGCCCCACAATTAACTTATCCTTGACAATTCTGTCTATTTCTGCCTCAGAGTATTTCATAATTTAGCTGGGAGTCAAATAGTTCTGTTTACTCAAATTGCTGCCAAGTAAACTTTTGACGTACTGTTCCAGATGTTTTAAATTTACTGGGTTTTTATTTTACTAGGTTTTCATCGGATCAAGACCATCATCTCCGTACCTGAATTGAACGATTTCCTTTCTGTCACAGGTACGCACAGTGTAATCGTACATTACTGCAACATCTTCGATTAGTTTTATGAGTCTTCTTTGCATGTAGCCTGTATCTGCAGTCTTTACAGCTGTGTCGATTATACCTTCTCTTCCTCCCATTGTGTGAAAGAAAAATTATGTAGCAGTGAGACCTGAGAAAAAGCTGTTCTTTACGAAACCTCGAGCTTCTGGGGTTTAGATTAGCCTTGGAAAATGGGGTAAAGCTCTTTAGGTAAAACCGTAAGTTATTCTTTTACCTCCTACAGTTTGCTGACCAACACAACCTATCATTTGACTCAAGTTTACAGCGTTTCCCTTGCTTCCACACAACGCCATTATCAAAGGTTTATTATATCTATCCAGATGCTTGATACAGTTATCTCCCACTGTTTACCTAACTTTGGACAATGTAGAGTTTAGCAAAGACTACAAAGTTTAAGAAGTGGACATTCCTGGCTTTGCTTATAACTGACCTTTCTTGTAAGAATTCAAAAAACCTCTATAATCTTCATAGGCCTTTTAGATTTAAGCTTTATTTATGACTCTGAGGGCAAGGGAAGGTGTGACATCTGAGATACCAATGGTCATGCCGTAATTGCTGAGCCATCTTCCTGAGAGTTTTGATATTCTGTGCATGATCTAGCAAGCCACCTCGTTAGTGTTATCTCTAAGAAGATGATAAATAAGGCCTGTTTTGTTTCCTCCTAAAGTTGTTTTACCTATTTGCCCCAACAAAAGCTCACTGTTTCTGAATAAAACCCATCCATCTTTTACGCATTGGTATTAGCCTTTCGTGTATATCTTTTACTTTGCTGAAAAATTAACGACAACTCTTGCAAATCGGTTGGGTCTTAAAACTGCACTTATAACCTGTTTCCCCGTCCACAGAATGCTAGGTTTGAGGATAGTTGGAGCTGGAAGATTAATTAGTTCGTTTGCATCAGTAAACCAAGAAAGTATTTCAGTGAATTGCTATCTTGTAAAGAAAACGTCTCTACATGTTAACAAATATGAAGTTGTCAGAAAATCTTGGATCAGAGCGATAATAGGCTATCCACTTTTCGGTGTTACAATGTTTTGGGTGACTCCCATCAAATGTAAAGTTTAGCTTCTTGCTTCAATTGTTTGAGGTACATGTATGTTCATTTAGTCACCATCGAAATCTGCATTAAAAGGAGTGCAAACACACTAATTGAATCTTAAAGTCTTCCCTTAAGAAATCTTTACTTTGAAACCCATCATACTTATCCTATGAAGACTCGGCTGCCTATTGAAAATAACGATGTCTCCATCTCTCAAGTGCCTCTCCACAGAATCTCCCATTCTCAATTGTATTTTAGCTCTGATTGAATGTAGAGCTATCTTCTAGCCATCTTTTGTTATAATGAAATTGGCTCCTCCCCTTTTTGAGCTGCCTTTTTCGACACATTACTTCAAAAAGTTGATAGAATACTGATTAACAGTTTCCCTAATTGTCAAAATTTTGGACATATGCTAAGGAACAATGACTTGATCTGGCCTGATGTTTGGATCAGGTGAAATGACAGTTCTAGCAGTGTAGTTTGACCTTTTTCCTGATAGATTCTGCCTAAATCTACCCTGTTTGCCTTTCAACCTAGTACAAAAGGACCTAATGTATTTGTGTTTGAGCTCCTGGACTGGCAACCCGGGAGCATCAGAATTAATATACTGACTCCAGTGCGACTGCAAAAGGTACCAAGCTTTGGATATTTTATTGATATCATCCCCCTTGAGAATCATCGTTTCATAGATCTTCTTATTCAAAAAGACCATTTCTTTGATCTTGATTGTAAGATCATCTTAGTTTGAAAGTGAGTTAGTCAGCATGATGCTTGGTCGGATGCAAACGGGAGGCACGACGAGGTGGTCTATTACGAAATCGTTGAGACTGGTTGCCCCACTAACGTTTACTAAGATCAGCTGTTCTTTTGGGATGTTTATTAGAATTCTTTTCGCCTACCAAGGGCTCAATTCGTAGATGAAATCTTCGCCTTTTCGATCTGCTGCTTATATTGTTCCTCTCTTTATTTTGTTCTAAGTTATTTAGGTTTTTCTAAATCAGCCGAAAAGTTACAAGACGCTGTGCCTAACTTATATTTTGCCACAAATCTTGGCCAGTTTTTGAATGACTGGGTTTTTGCGGTCGCAGTGAGGACACTTCAGATTTTTGCTTGCCTCCTTAAATATCTTTCTGAACAGGACCAACCTCGCGATATAGTTGTGCTACAGCCTTTTCATTTTCTGAGTGTAGGCTTCCAACTCTGCCTTCTCAAGCAACACATTAAAGCAGTATTTGCACACCATTTTCAAAATCACGATTAGGTGCTTAAAATATCCAACATGGTAAATTGGGAGGTTTAGCTTTGTATGTCCAAAATGTCCAACACAGTTCTCTAGTCCTTCTCCGCAGGTTGAACACCTTAAGAGTTTAGTACCGACTCCAAGTCTGCTGTCGATGGGTCCATTGACGACTGGAGACAGAGGACCATTGTAGAGCTAAAAGTTGTTGATTTCGGCTTTTGAGATCTGGAGTATGGCTTGGGATGAAAGGACAGAGAAGTCGATTGATTTTCTATTTGGGAGTGGAGATACATACGAGACGGCTTGTAGTCTGATTCAGCCCACTGAGGAATCATTATTTATTAAATATGAATAAATCCTTTCTTTTATAATATTAAGCAAATCACCAAGAATAACCATTGTGCGAACCCTTAAAGAAGAAAGTCTATAAAGTAGATTGAAAAGACGAGAAGATACAAAACAAAAGCAGATGATTTCAAAAGATTTCAGTTAGATCATTAACAAGTGCGCAAAAGAGCTGCCAATCATAACATTATGGCATAAAACAATCGGTATGATTGAGATATTATGTTTGCTGTAGATAGAAAAGGATTTCAAAGCTTCAAAAACGAGATAATAAAGGCTAGAGTCCATTCAAACATGCATCTTTCGTTTCAACAAAAGGTTTTTCAGCATGTATCTGGATTGTCGATATAATTCGTTTACTTTTTTATGTAAGGTGCTTTAAATGAGTAAAATGGAGAAATAAATAAATGAATCATTGACGCATATTTTATGTTTATTTTCAGAAGTACTTAAAACATTTATTCTTTTAGATTAATATCTAATCTTGATTTAGTTATGACTTTGAACGGAATGAGAATTTGGAACATTGACTGTGTATGTATTACTTATTAAATAACCGAAACTCAAGCTTATCACTGAATTTAAAGAAAGCTCATAGCTAACTTATCCTACATTCAAAGCATCACCGGTTTTTCTATCTCTATGTGGAACACTATGTGTAAGATGTCTAAGGATTGCATGGTTTGTTTAGTCAAAAAGGTTTGATAAAATCAATGGACGAGATATTAAAGGCGTGGTGTTTGTACTTCTGGAATTTGGACTTTTGGCTCTTGAGCTGCGATTTTTGGCTCTTTGTCTGGATGCTGAAGTCCCTCTCCATTTCTCTGAGCGTGAGGTGGTCAAGTTTGACACTTTCCCTCGTCACCTTTCTGTGTGAGGTCTAGGTCAAGGTCATTTTGGACTCGTACTTGTAGTTGAGTGGGGCTGTCCTGCGCATATTCTTGATGTTCTCCTTGGCGCAGTTGTCTATCTTGACGTTGCTCGAGTTTAGCTCAATGTTGAATCTTTAGTTTTCTTCCCTTTCTTCCCGTATCTTAGTGTTGACCTCTACTGCGAAATAGGAATCATTGTTCGCCGGCCTGGAGAGTCGTTTGAATTCTATTTTATCGCCGTTGTAATCTGTGGTAAACTACTTTTTGGAAGGCTTCTCAAACTTGTACTTTATTTTCTCAGACTGCTCAGTCTGTTTGAAAAAATTCTATAAATTGAACATTTTTTGCTTCCTTTGCCTCAAAACCTCAATGAACTCATCTTTATCTTCAGCAAGTTTCAGTGGTAAACAGTGTGAAACCTACTTTGGCTTTGAAATTTTCAAAGTGAGCCTCCCTGCCCTTTTGGAGGCCAAGGTTTTGGTAGTGACAGGTCCATTATCGGCAGGCAATGTACAAGCAGGAGTGTACTAGAACTGTTGCTTCTTTTGATGGCAGGTTGGGGACAGTAACGTATCTTCGTTACCTAGAGTTGGGATCTATGTGTTCGATCTGAGATTGTACAGATTCAGGACGGTTTTGCTGCATTACTGTGAAAAATTATGTGCCTCCTCTTTGGTAAACTACATCATTGCTTCCTTTTTGGCGTTTTAGTAATAATAGCGTTTGCTGGCTTTGTTTAATAGGTATCGAGATAGGTCTTAAGAGATGTTGGTGGCCGAAAAATGCATCTATGGAAATCGAAGAATTTAATACAATAAGAATGTTCTAACAATTAAGCCATAATGTAATCTAGAATCACTCGAATTCCCATCCCAAAAGCCAAACCCACTGATACAGCCAACATCGGCACAAACCAACCCACAAGAAGGGATTGTTAATCAAAAGAATGTTCAGGCATGTTTGTGGGTATTTGATTGTTAAAATGCTATGATAGCAGTTTACCAGTTTAAACTTGTTATTAATTCTATTAGGTTTATTAGGTTATAATATTATTGAATGATCGGGAAACTGGCTAGAATAGCCTATAGATTTGGAAGTCAGATCAAGCATCTTGAAACAAAGGCTGTTGCCACCTAGACTGGTCTCAAGGTGACTTACCCCAATCAGAAGAATGCAACTCATGACATCTAAAACCCTCTTTAGACTTTTATATCCTCCCTTGCGGCTTGTGAGACTGCCACTATTAGGGGAATCGCCAAAAGAAATAAGTTCAAATTGGGCTCAATTACGTGGAATCGCATCCAAAGCAGCTACGATCTTGCACTCTGGGCGGGAAGTGGAGGCAAAGACAACAAAATAGGTGATATCACTCTTGACGCCTAAATCTAGGCTGATCTCAGCTAGAGTGAATTTGAGAAGGTTAAGCAGCAGACTGAAAACCTATGCCCGATTTACCAAATAGTCACAGGGGGAGGAGTGAAAATCAAGAGCAACTGGAAGTTAAAAAAAATAAGCTGATTTGGATTATGCTCTCCTTACCTGTTAATTTTGTTATATTCATAAGCTAAAGCAAATAGTTTAAGTTAGTTGGAGAATGCACAAGTTGCTAAATGGAAAGAGTTCCTATATTTCTGGCCCTTTCGAATCGATTCTCTGATTGAGCTGATACTGATATAAAAAATTGTTGATCTTACTTCTCATAGTTCTCATAATACCCGATAGCAACCATATTCCCCTTCTGATTGCCTAAAGCTCATACAGGGGACGAGCAATCCCTTGGTTAAGGGTTTCGTAAAGATATCTCTGCGAACTGCGTTCCAAAGTTTGATTGCTTTAGCCCAGCCAGCATCAAGATAGTCATTTTTCATTTCGGTTAAGTACAGAGCATTGTATCCCGAGGTCTTTTGCTCAATCGAAAGAATCTCTGGAGCTTCTCCAAGGACAAAAGGTTTCAGCGCGGATGAAACCTGAGCTATCAGCATAACCTATCTACTCTCAGCCATCGCAAAGCTGGCTTCGGTACTAGCAAAAGAAGAGTATTCAGCGAAGTCTCAGAAGTGCCTGAGTCTTGGAACTAGTTCCCCTCTAAAGAAAAACCCGAACCTACGCCTGTGTTCGCTTTGGGACGATAGGTAAAACTTTGCTAACCAAGGTCGTGATGGCTAACACCTTCTACACTCCTCACCCTGAAAAGATATTTACCCATTCAGAAAGGTACCAGGCCCAGGAAGATATCAGCTAGAACTTTCTGTCGATCTAAAGAAGGGCTATTCGATGAGGCCCAAAACGGCCAACTAACGAACATGTAGCCCTCATTTAATAGAGATTTCATTGAAAACAAAGAGCTAAGACCTCAACCCAGTCCCGGCCAGTATATTGTGAGTTTAGTAACTAGGGCAAGGAATCAGTTTCAAAATATAGAACCGTAACGATGGGCGGCGCCAGTTTGAACTCAAAATACAACAGATTCAAAGACCCAACCGATAGATAGATGCCTAATTAGAACGTACTCCCAGTCCCTTTGTGTACCGCCCCAAAAAATATGCTATCAACACCTACTCAAAAGAGGCAAAATAGGACGCTCCACAAGATTTTCGTTTGTTGATTAAGCCTCGCATTCTTCGTATACGCCGGGGCCTGGAAATTACTAGTCGAAAACCTAGCTCGGACACTATAAAAAGAATTGGCTCTCGGTGGCTTGATTTGTTTGAGTTCAAAAAAAACCGTATTCAAAACATACTTTGAATGTTTGAGTTGGTAGTTTGGTTTGAATGAAAGCTGAGTAATTGCTCAATCTAATCAATCCTCTAAAACTGGCCAAGCTTAGTGCTCAAGGAAGCAGACTTTGACTCTGGGTTGAGCTGAGCATCCTGGATGGTTTGAGTGCCTGAAGCATATTGTGCCACAGAGCAAGTGTAATGATACTCATTTGTAATTGAAAAATCTGTCGAAGTTTGTCATTAGAGAAGCTGTTCTTTAATATTATCAGAATTTGTTTGGAATTTTTAATTTAAGTGTAGATACATCAATTAAGCAAGTACAAAAAGTACAATAATGTCATAAAGAACCCCTTGTCAAATAACTTCTTTAATCACGAGATCTTAGTCAAAAGAAGAAAAAGAGAGCCTTAGATGTTTAATCATCCCGTCTGATATGATAAAGAAACCTTGCCTACCTTTTAAATGTAACGAGCATCCTGCTGAACTCTCCAATGCGTAACTATATATCGAAAAATGGAATTCAAAGGCTGTTTGTCCTATTTGTGGATAATAACCCAAAGGTTAATTTCTAAGTACTGATCATGATTTACTTAGTGAAAAGCCTTAAGATGATAGAAAAGTACATCACAGAAAGAAAGTATTAAATTTAACAAATCATCTAGCAAGCGTAAAAATAAGAAAAAGATATGCTTTCAATTTTTGTGATGGCTGCAGTTGTAGCGATCTTAAAAGTTGAAAGTAACGGAGGAAATGGGAATGAGCCTTGAGAATTTACTTAAAAATTTTAACGATCTGCATCATGGGATTATTAAATGGGGCTTGGCTTTACAAAGCAATAAGAAGTGATGACACAAAAACAAATATTTTAAATGTTCTGAGAATTACAAGAATTATATTAAAAAAGCCATTCACCGAGTTATTTTTGCCGACTTCAAAACGTTGCTTATAATCAATCAAGTTCGAATAGTTGAAATATAAGTCATCGAGCCAGCTTCACAACGGTTTCATCAATAACTCCTTCTAAGGGCAAGAAGAACGAAAGGTTAAACGTGTAAGAGTTCGTTTCTTCATCCACAGACGGCAGAGAAATGTGTGGATTAGCCAAATCCTAGTCTTTGCCCACCAAGAAGGGAATCTCGATTGCTCTATCATCTTTTTAGCTTTACAGGAAAATTCTCCAATCTTTCCAGTTGAAAGAAGTATTGGTAGTACTTTTTCGTGACTCCATTTTAGGCCAGTCTGAAGAGATCTCTTTGGCCTATTTTGCTTTACCTATACACTTTCCCCGATTGCGCTTTGATTTAGCTTACTCAACAAACCAAATTTTGAAGTAACCACAAACTGCAAAAAAGTGAAAGTATAACAAGCAAATACACCACTCCTAATTAAATTGATGATTAGGTCAAAATATAATACTATCACTATCAAAAATTTTTTTAGTCCTCATTCAGTTGTTCTACATGCTGGGACCTGATTGTATGAGGAAGTCCAGTCAATATCCACTCATGAAGTAAGGCTTATCTAGCGTTGATCCGCTAGTTAGGGTCCCAAACCAAACACCTTTTCACTAAGTCCATGAAGCTCTTTTAGCAATCACTTCCCAGAATGTATTTCCAGTTCATCGCCTGTTTTATCTTTTCCTTGTTTTTTGGTGCAGGCAACTTATACACAAGCTCATCATTAAAGAACTTCTTTCTTCTTTCGGCCCTTTAGAGCAAATAGGCTGGAGGGGTCCCTAGAAGCTCGATGAACATAAACATCTGTTCATTTTCACTTTCACCTGGAAAGATGGGAACTCCTGTATACAGCTCAACTAGTATGCAGCCTAATGACCACATATCGATTGCAGAAGTATACTTGATGCCCAGAACAATCTAAGGAGCTCTGTAAAACCTGCTCTGTATGTATGTGTAAATCTGCTTGCCTTAGAAGCAGCCGCTGCCTACGTCGATTACCTTGATTCCGCTTTTGTTTTCTTACTTTAGCAGAATATTCTCAGGCTTAAGATCACAATGTATGATCTTATGCTTATTGAAGAAGTAAAGTGCCTGCAAAATCTGGATGGTAAATCTTCTGATGAGGTCCAAGGAAAACCCAGCGAAGTTGGTCTCCTTGAGAAATTCGTACAAATTTTTGCTGAGAATCTAAAATTTCAAGCAAGTATGACCTCTAAACACAAAAGAACCTTTCAGCCTGACTATGTTGTTTCTTAGTTTAGGGTCTTGCAGGAGGGCTGTTTCTAAAATCTATATTTCGACTTTGGCCTGGGTATTGAACTTTTCTTGGTTTTTTATTATTTTTAGAGCTATTGTCTACTTTTTCTTATGGTCGAAAGCTTTAAACACCTGGCCGAAAGATCCACGGCCTAACACAGATAAGATCTAATATTTATAGGCTATTGAGTCTCCAATCATTATTTTGGGGTCACCTTAGGTAGAAGTGAAATCTTGAATGTGGCTTATCCTCCTTTTCCCCAAGTAAAAGACCTAGTAGGTCTTGGTTTACTCTCGTTCGAAAGCTGTCAGTTTTTTATCTTGACTTTTTCGAGCACTTGAGCTTTCCGCTATATAGTTGTTTTGAAGTTAGTTTATCTTTT
>Ga0316217_10003825_pt1 | contig 16779 bp, 18 predicted proteins | sample 1anoAmetaG_FD_203633 | JGI IMG/M metagenome (GOLD analysis project Ga0316217, IMG submission 203633) | Freshwater microbial communities from Trout Bog Lake, Wisconsin, USA - 1anoA | ecosystem: Environmental > Aquatic > Freshwater > Lake > Hypolimnion/Profundal zone | place: USA: Wisconsin...
ATTTCCTTCATGATCTCGGACATCTTGCGTTGCGGCGAAGGAGCGGGGTTCTTGGGTTGAATCATCGTTCTTTCCTCCAGAAAAGCCCAAATGAAATCTGAAGCGGTCTCAAAACTCATACCCCATCGTCACCCAATACCGCCAGTCCTCTACGGCCTGCCGAGTGGCCTCATTGGCATCACTGCCCGGCTTCAATTGAGCCAGTGGCACCGCCAAGCCTGTTTTACGCTCGTAACGGATCATCACGAACATTTCATGCTGGCATTCGTCGGAATCCGCCATGCCGGTCACCTCCACCTCATCGCCCTTTTTAATGGGTGAGATCGAACGTGTGCCAGTACAGCGGGCGGTAAATGGGAAGGCAAGGATGCCGTCCAGATAGCAGTACCATCCCATGGCTCGCTCTTCTGGACCGTAGGCGTCAACTACGATCTCCATGACGATGCGGTCTTCCCGCTCTTTGTCCTGTTTCTTTGCCAACAGTTACCTCACCGAAACACTTTCCGTAACGCCATGTTCACCGCATCACAATCGAACGCTTCGGGGGCGAACTTGCCACGCCATTTGAGCAATTCCTCGTGCCGTTCGTGCTTGGGGTCAGCCAAGGCTTCAAGATATTCGGCATAGCCCCAATGCCCGCCCACATCTTCCGGTGGACACGCCCGGCTACCGGTCAAGCAGACGGGATGTTTCTGGGCCACTTCTGAATGCACGATCTTCTCCACCACAATCTGATGTCGCCAGTCATCTCCAAAGTCGTACTGATAGCCAAATCGCTCCTTCTCCTCGGCAATCACGTCGCTGAGCATTGTCTCAGTGGCATCGCCCATGTTCAATTCGCCCTCGTCGGCATCAGGGTGCGTGAACTCGTCTGGCCCTATCTTGAAGGCGTAGAGGTGGTAGTTTTCCCAACCCATGGCAATCTGGATCATCTCGTGCAGATCATCAAGGGTGCAGTCGGGCACCAACAGACGCCGCCAGATGGGCGGCTTGATGTTCTTGAGCGTGATCTTGAGTTGATAGGCGGTCATGGACTTGGCGATGATTTGTATTTCCGGCTTCCGACTTCCATCCTCAGAATAGCTATCAGCCAGACGGAACGGGGCGAGTTTGTCTTTGATTTGTTCGAAGCCGTAGTCAGTGGCGACGGCCTGCTTGTGCCAGTCGTCATATTCGGGAAACCTTGCCCCCATGATGGTGGCGATGGCGACAAGTGCGTGCCGCAAATACCAATATTCCCCTGATTCTTCAGCTACGGGTTCGAGCAATACTTCCCTGACTGGATCAATGCTTTCGGTGGCAAACTGCCGCACGGCGGCGAGAGCCAACCCCATTCGCATGTCGAAGTCTTTTTCCCGTGCCAATAGCCATAGCGTCTTCTTGACTGCCAGATCAGAGTGAATGCACTCCAGCGGCTCGATCAGCGTGTACTTGTTGGTCATGGTGGTCTTCAACCACTTCTGCACCACCGCTTCGACCGCATCGCTGCCGATACGTGTTAGGGCCGTGCCGAGCCTATCCCGCAAGCCCTCATCATCCACATCGAACCGCTCCATCAGCAGGGGAACCGCCGCCTTGAGCTTCATGAGTCCCGCCAGTTCCACCAACTCTGGCTCCAGCCAGACCATCACAGGCTTGTCATAACCGCTTTGCAGACGGTGCAGCATTTCAAGAACCACGTTGCCACCCTCCTTGGGGTGCCGAGCCATCGCCATTATGAGCCGGTGGATAAACAAGTTGTCCGTGCGGGTGGTGGCTCCTTGCATCATGGTCTTGCGTCCGAGGTTCTCAAAGGCGGTCCACAAAGTCGGCCAATCGGCAAACTCCAGTTTCAATGCCTCGCCCAGCAGTCCCCGAAGTTCTTGGGGAAAATTGTCCAGCGTCATGATAGCGTCGTGCCGCCGGGCCAAAAGGTCTGGATCGGCATCCAGCAGTATGCGGGCCAGAGCAAACCTCAAGTTGTCGTCGTCATCGGTGGTATCGAATGGCCGCCGAAGCTGGTTCATGACCCAATCGACGGTGGCGGCGGTCTGTGGCAAGTGATTGGCATGGGCCAAGAGATCAAAGGCGGTACGGTCCCGATAGCGTTCAACCGCCTGCATTACGACCGGCATTATCGAGGGATCGTCGGTATAAGATTCGGTGAAATACTGCAAAGCGGTCAGGCGTACTCGGCCTTCGGCGTGCAGGATGGCGACTTTGATTTTGGATTCAGGTGCTCGCATTCCACCAATGTATCACCTACCCAGCCTATTGCCTACAAGTGGGCAACGTATCATGGCGTTCGCCTTTCACCTTAGTCCTGCGTCACCACGTAGGCAATGTACAACAGGGAAACAATTGCCCCGAGGCAGAGGACCAGCATCAGGGTGAAAAGAAGTGGGGTCTTGTTCCACCAAACAAAGTAGCCTTTGCAGTTAATGCAGCCCTTCGTGATGCCCCGCCAAACCTCGATGGCGAATAGGAAGGCCACAACAACCTCTAATACTGCGAAAGCCCAATGCATTAGATGCCTCACACCGACAGATAACTTGCTGACCAGTCTACAAATTATAGTAACGTTTGGGTAGAATGAAGCTTGTCCGGTGGAGAACTCGGCTTCATGCCAATTTGTGCAGGCGTGCCGAAGGTTTCGTTATGTTGGGCCGGATTATGAAAAAAGGAATCCCAAATGGCAAACCTCATGTCCGCTCTGAACGAAAAGATCGCTAAGGTCGCACGCAAAGAAATCAAGGCCCAGACTGGCACAACCAAGAAAGCCGCTGTCCGTTACCGCCACGACATCGCTGATTTGAAAAGGCTGGTGTCCAGCTTGACCAAGCGGTTGGCCGTCGTCGAGAAGCATCAGCCCACAGCGATCACGGCACCGCCAGAGGTGCTGGAAACTGCCCGTTACCGTGTGGGCAGTGTGAAGGCGCATCGGGCCAAGCTGGGCTTGTCGGCTGCGGCCTATGCCAAACTGGTCGGCGTATCTGATCTGAGCATCTACAAGTGGGAAGCCGGTAAGTCCTATCCCCGCAAGGCACAGTTGGCGAAGTTTTTTGCGATCCGTGGTCTGGGCAAGAGGGAAGCCATGCAACGCCTCGGCTTGGCAGAACCCAAAGCCGCCGTTGAGAAGGCCCCGGCAGCAAAGCCCGGCAAGCGGGGAACGTACAAGCAGACCGCCGCTGAATTCGTGCTGGGGCTGATAAGGTCAAAGAAAGCCACGACCACGGGCAAGATCAATGCCGCATGGAAGACGGCTGGCCGGGGAAGCAATGCTGATAACACGTTGTACAAGTTGGTCGGGGAAAAGACGCTGAAACGGGTCAAGTTGAAGGGCGAACGGGGCAGCAGGTACAGCGTGGCGTGAACCGAAGACATGAAGCTTTACCACGGCACAACAAACCACTTTCACTCGCAAGTCCTGCGGCACGGGCTGAAGCCAAGGTCCAAACGGTCTTCCAACTGGAAGAAGAATCCCAGCCGTTCCGACATGGTGTATCTGACCACCACATACCCGTTTTACTTCGCCACCATGAGCCGGGACGAGAAGATTGGCGTCGTGTATGAAATCGATACCCGCCATCTTGATGAGGACAAGCTCCATCCCGACGAAGACTTCATCACGCATTTGGCAAACAAGCGGCGTGAAAAGCCACTCACGGAGGCCCAGAATCGCCACGTCTGTAAAACCCTCGACGTATTCCAAGACATGTGGCGGAAAAGCCTGATGATGCTGGGGAACTGCGCCTATCAGGGGCGCATCCCACCGAAGGCAATCACCCGGTACTGCCTTTTTGATTCCGCCGCCCGTCCCGAACTTACGGCCTATTGCATGGACGCCGTAATCAGCATGATGAACTTCCAGTTCGAGGGCGACAAGCATCGGCAGATCGTGGAATGGTTTTTCGAGGATCGAAAACTTCTGCCGATGGTGGCAGAAGCAGATACGGCCAAGGAACGGAAGTTCTGGCTGGCACAGTCAAAGGACCGGACGGGAATTTACGTTGTGGTGCGGGAGTAGGCTTGCCCGTTTTCCAATGTGTCGGCTTCAATCCCAAAAGACATCCGGGCTATCCGGGCGAGACATTTCATTTCCGCACTTTGGACATTTGCCGGGGTGTTTCCACAATTCGATTATATGCGTGGCGGATTTCGGGCAGACGGGCACAAACGTCTTCTCATGTTCCCCTATGCGAGTCGGCTTCAATTGGACGACCACATCACTAAGCGTCTGGCAGTCACGACATGCAATCGTGGTTGTCCATGCCACTTCTCCAACATCATCATCACCAGAAACTGTTGCTTCGTAGCCACAGGTCTGGCAGCGGAATTCATACAACTGGCCCATGCGTTAGTCGTCCTCGACCGCAACAATACGCTCCACGATACGCAGGACATGGTATGTTGACAACAACACATTGAAAGCGGGCATCCCACGTTGGCCGTCGTAGCCAGCCAACACCGGGGTAGTGGTTTCGGCAGGCGCATGAAACAAGGCGGTCCCGCTCTCGGTACTACGCCCATACTTTTGCGCTCGACGAGTAGCGAATACTTTCCCTCGCCAAGTTCAAAAACTTTGGGGCAATAATCGGTGTCGTGGTGTAGAAAGCATTTGAGGCGTATAATTCTCCGGCATCATCCCATTTCAGGGTTTTGGGGTCGATTGCTGCAACGTCGATCTCCCACACGTCGAATTCTTTGACTCCGCTAACCAGTTGAATGTGCGACAACACATCCATTACCCAACAGTCATCGGTCAGTAGGAAAATGGCTGAATCCGTACCTTTGCGGGTCCAGTGCGTGCCGTCGTTCAGCCGTTTTCCGACTAACCCCTTTTGAAAAATGGATTCCCGGTTGCGGCTAGGGCTGACGTGGAAGAAGAACTCCAGACCTTCTAGGCTGGCAAGAGATGCCGTTTTGTACAAGCGACGCAGGGTGGTGGTAAACCGGTCTGGTTTGGCGGGCTTTGTCTTTACCATTGTGTGGACTCCTACTCTGGGCCTTCCTTGGTCAGGCGGTGAATTCTACCGCCGAACGTTTCAGCGGTCATGCCACGACTATACCACTGGCGTTGCCTTTGTAAAGTCATACCGACATATTTCTTTTCGTAGGTCTGAATTGAAATGTGTTGGCAAAAAGGCCGTAAAAGTGGGCCTGAATTGAAATGTGTTGGTGGCGTGTTCTGTTCGGCTCTGGGGGCGTTTGCTTTTTGGAGGTGGCAAACCGCAATGGATTTCGCCTTGCATTCCATTCTGATAAACTGTCCAGCGACACCGACGACGCACAGGGTTACACTTCGACGCCGATTGGTGTTTGAAAGAAGGGAAAAGTGGAAATCATCGTCGCAGATCGGGAAACCATTGAGGCGGGCCTCCTCGTGAAAGCCGCCTACGTCGTCATCTCAATTACCGACCCGGACAAGCGTAAAGCCCGTATCCCCAAGCAATCAGGCTTGCGGGGCGAACTGCTCCTGTCGTTCCATGACGCCGAACCCACCGAGAGGATGAAGCTGCCGCATGACATTAAACTGATGACCGAGAACGCCGCCCGGCAGGTCTGGCAATTTGTGGCGAAGCATCGGGCTAGTGTCGGGGCCATTGTTGTCCATTGCGAGCAGGGGATGTCCCGCAGCCCGGCTGTAGCGGCGGCGATTGCCAAGCACATGGGACTCGATGAAAGCCGGTTCTGGCAGGAACACCAGCCGAATCGCTATGTCTACTCGCTTCTTTGCCGAACATACCCGGCAGTAAGTCCAGAACCACCTGCCATCCCAATGACCACCAAACCGCCCACGGTGAAGTCAGCCGCAGCAAAGCCGGGGAAGGTGCGGGCCGTGACTAAGAAGCGGAAAGGGTGAAGGGCTGTTAACATCCCGGCGTGAACAAGACGCTTGGGTTTCAGACTGTTCATGTTATCGGGGATATTTGGGTGATGACGACCCCATCGTATTTATAAGTGCCCGGAACCAACGCAAATTCTTCGTCAACGTCAGCAGGGACTCCCTGCGGATAGATAACCTTGACACCCGGTTCAATACAGCCCTTATAGCCATAAGGAATTGTAAACTCTTTCCCCGGAGGAACACTGTCGGCGTATGCATTTGTACCGTGTGTAGGGCAGGACAACTCGCCGTCCACTTCCTCATCATCAGTGAAAAGGCACAGATAAGACAAGTCGCCAACCTTATTTGCGATTTCGCCGTTGTCGCCGCCTTTGCTGTGTTCACCTTCCTTCTCTCGCAACAAATTTGCAGCAGCATCCTGCCGCTCTTGCAGGGCATAGTGCAAGGGCGTGGCATTATCGACGCCCACGGCATCCACCTTCAGCCCCAATTCCAACAGCCGGGTGATAATTGCCACCGATCCATTGCGGGCGGCTTCGTGCAGAGCGGTATGCTCGGCGAAGTTGGTGACCTGAACATCCGCCCCGTGTTCAACCAGCAAATTCATGGCTTCAAGCTGGTCACCCCGGACGGCGGCATAGAAGGGGGTGATCTGTTCATAGTCGGTACTGACCCGATCAATGTCCCGTATGTCCACGCCGGGGCAGGTAAGAAAGAACCGGAGGACATCGCACCGGCCCCAATAGGCGGCGGTGTGGATTGGTGTCCAGCCATCAGGCCCCTTGGAATTCAGGTAGCGGACGAAAACTTCTGGTGGTACATGCTGGAGCAGCAAATCCTTGAGGGCGGCAAGGTCGCCCTGCTTGGTGGCCGCTTGAAACAGATCGGATTGAATGTCCATGGTCGTCCTCCCGTTGGCCTGAAATGCTACCCCTTTACCGGTGCCGTTCCAAGTGAAGCCGTTCGTGGTATGCTTTCCTTTCATGATCCCTGACTTCCAGACCAATGTGGTATTCATTTCCGACCGCCTGCACACCAAGCATCCCGAAGTCGAAAGTGGGTTGCGGACATTACTGGGCGACCGGCTGCGAATACTCCCCGGCACCAAAGACATCTGGTGTCGGGACTTCATGCCGATCCAGTTGGCACCAAACCGCTTCCTCCAATTCATTTACGATCCCAAGTACCTTGAATACGACACCGACCTGCGGACAGACAACGGCAGCGATCTGCTCGGCTTGGATTGCACCAGATCAAGCCTTGTAATCGACGGCGGCAACATAGTCCGGTGGCACGATGCGGCGATCATGACGGACAAGGTGTACAAGGAAAACCCCGGCGTTGAGCGACCAGTGCTACAGAAGAAGTTCCAGAAGGCGTTGGAAGTGGAACGGCTGGTGGTCATTCCCAAGGAGCCGTATGACACAATTGGTCACTCAGATGGCATGGTGCGGTTCGTGGATGCCAAGACGGTGCTGGTGAACGACTACAAGAAGGCAAGCCGGGCTTTTGTCGAAGAACTGCACAAGACCCTGAATCGGCATGGCCTTGAGATAATCCCGTTCCCCTATTGTCCGACCAACAAGGTGGTGAACGGTATCCCTTCTGCCGTAGGGGTATACATCAATTTCCTCCAGATCGAGGGCCTGATCGTCTGCCCGACCTTTGGAATACCGAAGGATGATGATGCATTGAAAATGCTGGCAGAGGTGTTTGCACAGCAACGGATTGTCCCCCTGCGTTGCAAAACGTTGGCGGTAGGCGGTGGGGTACTAAACTGTGCGACGTGGAATGTCGTAGCTTGATTCAAGCCGATGAAAGTGGATTTGTCGAACAACTGGGCGACTGGCGTTATAACGTGAATGCCCGTCCTAACTCACCACAGTGTTGAGGCGTCTTCCTGTAACCCAGCGTCTTGTTCTTCATGTAGCGGATGAGCGTGTCAGCATCAGTCTCCCCAGCCCTGCCGCAAGCGATTTCGTTTATTATCCACTCCCACGTCCGTCGCATGAAACGCCGCTGTGGTGTCATTTCCAAGTGCTTGCCAAATCGTGCTTCAATGTCCTGTTCATAATTGCAGCCATCTCTCACCAGATTCACAAGGACAAATGGTTTGGCTTGTGACGACCCGATCCATGATCCGATCAGCCAGAGCCGCATCAGTTCGTACTTGCTTTCTACAACGGCCACCTTCTCATAGGTGGATATCGGTTGGAATACCTTCGAGTACCATCCATTGCATCCTGTCGGATACTTCTTACACGGATCGGTTGCCTTGCGTGGGGTGTGATTCTTTGCCCCGACCTTTGCCTCTATAAATAGTAGAATGTCCTTATCCACCACAATCAAATCAGGTTCCGAGCGTCGGGCCGTTGATTCACCGAAAGACTGGGCTGCACTTATCAGTGGTTGCCATGCTTGTCGAGTATTCTGGCAATATGACCAATAGACCAACTGCGGCGATTTGGCGACATTCGCCCCGGTTACAGCATTCACGAATTGCCCAAGAAGGCCGTGCTTTTCGATATAACGAAAGACGTTCCATGTGACGGCATCTTCGCTGTTATCACTCGATACCTTGTTCACCCGTTTGACCCTTTTGATCTGCTCCCACAGGTGCAGGTCATCGGGAGCTTTCCAAAGCATGTTGTCGGTGTCGCTTGCGTACTCAAATGTGCTTGGCGTGATGAATATCTTGTGCTTAGGGCAACGGAAGCATGACTGACGCAGGGTGTCACCCCTCCTCTGTCGCTGCACAGCTTCGGTGCAGCCCATTACGGGGCATTCAACATTGGTTTTGGTGATCGCTATTGTTGGCTTTAAGTCGGTGTAACCGTACATGTGATCCAGTCCTTCTTATTCTGTTGTCGGTCGCCACAAAAAGACATCCAAGCACCCTCGTGGCACACCCTTTAATTTGGCAACTTCCAGAGCGAATTCCTGATATGTTCGACTCATTTCCTTTGTCAGCTTTCCCACGCCTTGCCATCGAGGCAAGTTTTCCCCACCCACCATTTGCCGTAATTCCCCTGCGGCCACCTTGTCCAAGGGCGTTTCCAGGACTTCGCCAAATCGAACCAAATCGTATGCCGCAGCGAGTTCACGGTTGAAAGCTGATTGCGTCATGAAGATGTTGATGGCCTTCCGGGCGGCTCCCCATTTGCGTGCCCCTTCGGGGAACTGTGACACCAGATCGCCGGTGGTCTTGTCGAGCCACGCAGGGTAGCCCGAAGGATCGAGGGTATTAAACGGCGTGAGATCAAGATCAGCAAGGAAAAGTCTAGCGGCGTCCACCACCCCAGATGCTCCCTGATTTCGCAGCGACGAGCCAGAGATGCCGATGTTGGCGACGTAACGCTGAATGGCTTTTAGGTGTTTGGGTTCGTTCATAGATTGAGTCCTGTTTCCAGTTCCACAAAGTATCCTCGACCATCGGTGTTACACTGTGTTCGGCGCATCCAATGCCACCACCAACTCCGGTGCCTGCACCGTCCGTGGTATCTGCTCCACCGGTTTAACCTCGGCGATTTCTTCCTTCATGCCAGCGGAATCCAGATCACGGAACCTGCGGGCACTGACCAAAACCCGTGATTCCAGTGAACTTACCGCCTTGTTGTATGACTCCACGGCCCTCAATAGGCCATTTCCGATCCCGCCGAAATGCCCGGCCATGTCGGAAATGCGTTTGTACAATTCCTTGCCCAGATCGCTGATTTCCTTGGCGTTCTCGGCCAGCCGCTCCTGCCGCCAGCCGTAGGACACCGCCCGCAACAGGGCGATCAGGGTGGTCGGGGTTGCCACAATGACGTTCTGCTCGACCCCGTACTCGATAAGGGCGGGATCATATTCCAATGCAGCACTGAAGAATGACTCGCCGGGCAGGAAGAGAACAGCAAATTCCGGTGCCGGGCTGAATTGCTCAAAATACGATTTCTTGCTCAACTGTGTCATGTGGGTCCGCACCTGCCGGGCGTGATCCTTGAGCTTGGCAATACGGGTTACGTCATCCGGGGCCTCCAAGGCTTCAAGGAACGCCGCCAGCGGGGTCTTGGAGTCCACCACGATGTTCTTCTGGCCCGGCAACCGCACCAGCAGGTCCGGGCGTAGCTGGCCGTCCTCGGTGTCCGCTGTTTGCTGTTGGAAGAAGTCGCAGTGGTCCAGCATCCCGGCCATTTCCACGACCCGTTTGAGTTGGATTTCGCCCCAGCGGCCCCGGACGGTCGGTTTGCGGAGGGCCTGCACCAGATTTGCCGTCTCGCCCCGCAAACCCTGCCCAGCACTGGCAAGTGATTTAACCTGCTCGATCAGGCCACCGTATGCCTCAACCCGTGACTTCTCGATTTCTTGCAGCTTCGTATCGACCTTGCCGAGCGTTTCAGTGACCGGCTTGACCAGTTCCACGATGGCCTGCTGCCGCTTTTCTAGATCGCCCTTGGCGGCTTCCTGATACTTTTCAAGGCTGGTCTTCGCCAATTCAAGGAAAGACTGGTTGTTGGTATTGAGGGATTCGGCGGCGAGGGCCTTGAAGGCGTCGGAAAGTTTCTGCCGGGCATCTTCGAGCAGGACCAATTTGTCTTGGGTGGCCCGGCGTTCGGCATCGAGCAGGGTGGTCAGTTGGGCTTCGGTTGCCTTCAGTGCGGAAACCTGCCCCTGCAAGCCGGTGATCGAAGTATCCCTGATCTTGAGGTCACCCTCCAGCCGTAGAACGGTGGTGTCCCGTTCTCGCAGGCGTTCGGTAAGACCGGCATTTTCCACAGCGGCTTCAGATTTAGCTTGGAGGTATGCCTGCTGACCCTTGCCTCGTAGGAACAGCCAGAGCAGTACCGCCCCAAGAATCGCCCCAAATAGTACGAACGCCACAGCCAGCATCGGGTTCATAAGTTGCCTTCCTTTCCGCAGGGGATGATGGCGGCATTTTACTGGAAAGCGAACGGCAACTCCATTATTGTGATACGCAGTAATAGCCGGTTATATCCGCACGCCATTCAGGGGAAGGTGGATGCATGGCAGAAGAAGAAGTTGAAGCAAAGCAATCGTTGGATAGATTTCTGGCCGACAACCCAGAACTGGAACAATTGTCGGCCAAGCTGGCGACTTTCAATATATTTCATGCCTTGAAGATTGAGGACGCCGAAATCCGGCACAGCAACACTCTGGCATGGTTGCTTGATCCTACTGAATCCCACGGCTTGGGGGATGTATTTCTACGCCGAATCCTGTCCAACATGCTGCTCGAAAGTAACGCAGACATCAAAGGCATATCCGCCGCTCAAGTCGAACTGATGGACCTGTCGGACGTAGAGGTTCGGCGGGAGTGGAAGAACATCGATGTTCTGGTAATCATTCGTAGCAAGCCAAATGTCGTGTTGCTCATTGAGAACAAGATCGGCAGCGGCGAAGTCACACGACAACTAATCCGTTACCGGGAACAAGTGGGCAAGGAGTTCCCGACAGCATTGCTGATTCCCGTCTTTCTGACGCTTGATGGGCATCCCAGCGAAGATGACGATGCGAAGGATTACATTTGCTACAGTCATGCCGATCTGCTCACGACCGTTACCAGAATTGTTACCTTACGGGAATCACAACTACCCGAATCCGTCGCCGTGTTCCTTGAGCATTACCTTGACACTTTGCGGAGGCTCACCATGCAGGACAAAGACCTTGCTGAACTGTGCAAGACAATCTATCGGAAACACAAACACGCCGTTGACCTGATTGTGCAGTACGGATCAGCCACCCATTTCAAAGACATCGCCGAAGACGTGATCTCAAAAGATGACTTCGAGATACTCAGCTTGAGCAACAGCCAGATATGGTTTATTCCGGATTCGTGGCACAACTTGATTCCAACCAACGGAATTGGGTGGCCTGCATTGAGCAGGCAGGTCAGCATTGCTTGCTGGATTGTGAAGGGTGCTGGACAACTCGGTCTGATCTTCGAGATGTGCGGGATGGATGATCCAGACCTGCGGTTGACTTGCGTGAATCGGCTCGACAAGGCGGGCTTCACATTTGGTAAGAACGCCCGCAATAAGGATGCCGTATACAGCCGGTTCTTTCGCCACACCGAATGGTTGACCGATATGGACGATCAAGATGCCGTTCGTGAAGCAATTGAGAAGCTCATTGCCAAGGCCAAGGAGAAATTCCCGAAGGTCGAGGCGGTGTTGAAGGAAGTGTTCCGGGGAAAGACCGAATACGAATAGTTGGGATGATTAACGGCGGCATTGGAGAATTGGGTGGCGGTTCGGTGCGTGGCGGTAGTGGCGGTGGTGCGATAGGCGGGTATAATGCGACAGAAGTACCTTACAAGGGGTTGGCACGCATGGCTAAAAAACGTGTATTCGTGAGCTTTGACTTTGATAATGACAAGATTCTCAAGGAGTTTATCGTGGGTCAGGCAAAGTTGCCGGACGCTCCATTCGAGATTGTCGATTGTTCGCTAAAAGAAGCTGCTCCCATGAAGTCGTGGGAGGATAAAGCCAGAGCAGCGATCAAAGGATCGGACATTGTATTGGTTATGGTCGGACCATCCACGCACAAGGCTCCCGGTGTATTGAAGGAAGTGAAGATGGCAAGAGATGAAGGGATTCCGATCTGCCAAGTTATTGGGTATAAAGACGGCAACTACACTGCCGTACCCGATGCTGGTCGTCTTTACTCGTGGAATTGGGAAAACTTGAAGAAACTACTTGGTTAGATGGTCAGCAGAGCGGAATCGCTCTCGCATTCGGAGGTGTGAACATGGCTCGCCGAGTATTCTTCAGCTTTCATTATGACAACGATGTTTGGCGTGCGAATCAGGTTAGGAACGTCAATGTGGTCGCCGGGACGGATGTTGCTGGTTTCTTCGACCATTCAGAATACGAAGAGGCGAAGAAGAAGGGTGAGGACGCCATCCGTCGTATGATTTTGCGTAATCTCGACGGCACCTCGGTTACAGTCGTCTTAATTGGAACTCAAACGGCCCAACGTCCGTGGGTTAAATATGAGATTGAGCAGTCCATTGCACGTAAGAACGGATTGCTCGGCATCCATATTCATCACTTAAAGAACAAGGATGGGCAATATTCACTGTTCAGAGGGGACAAACCATGGGTTCCGTGGGGTGTCGAGTTTCCATCGTATGACTGGGACAAAGACCTCGAACGGTTCCGTAGAGAAATTGAGACCGCTGGGAAGCGATCCGACGCTTTGAGGAACCCGCCGAAGTCGTACTGGTCGTCATAGTGTCAGATGGCTTTAATCTGCTTGAGAATGCCGAAAATGGCGTTAACGATTTCAGTGTCGCTCTTCGTCTTATCACCAAGCACTTGGAAGTAGCCTTTGACACCGCCGTGCGGGAAATACACATCGAGCTTGCTTGTGACAACTTCCCAAATTCGTCGTGCGGCATGTCCGGTTGCACCTATAGGTATGGGATATTTCTTCAGCGAGAGAGCAATATCGAACTCCTTTAAGACCCCATCCGCTTCAACAACCTTTCCGGTGGTGTCCTGCTTATTGCCACAAAGAAAAATGCAGGCCCCGGCCTTCGCTATCATATTTTTCCGGTAATCATGCCAGAAGTCGGCAAGTGCAATGCCTCGTGGTGCTTTTTGCGGAAATGGCCTGAGCGATAATCGGTCGGCCTGATCGCCGCAGTTGCCGGTATATATCGCCTCCATTGCTCCCAACACTGCATATTCGCCAAGCCCTGCTCCTACACCCGTTACGATATTGAGGCCGCTCTCGATGAGGTTGCGTCCAATCAACCGAACTAAGTTCTCAATTCGATCCCGACTCATGGGGTCATAGGAGTATGCACTGCCGGAAAGGAAGATGTCCTTCAGATGACTACGATGGTTTATTTCTCGGAGGATGTCCGTCAGTTGGTCATACTCATCGATCATTAAGGCTCGGATTCCGTACCGGTTTAGATCAGAAATCCTCAGTTCCATTTTTGTCTTTTCGTATTCATATCGTGCCTTAGCCTTGCCACCCTTTCCTCGTGGCTTCGCTGGCCCACGCATAATGCAGTAATGCTGCCCAATGTTCGTTCCAAGCAAGGCACGGATACGTCCAAGGATGTGATCGATGTTCGGATCAGTGAAGCTAAAGCCGAGGAAGAGAAACATCTTGCCGACGAGATCACCCTTTAGCTTGATCGAGAATAGTTCCCGTTTGTGCGGGAAATCATAAGTTTCGTAATCATCCTTCGTCAAGACAGCATCGTTCGGACGACTAATATCCCCGTGCATTTTGTATATTGTTACTGCTCGCCACGGACATGGATTTGCTAAATCGGTTGACGTGATCTTTGTGTCAACAATCCGGCCTGCCTCCTTGAATGCTGTCTCGATCAATTTGTCATAATTGGTCGTCCAAACTGTATCGATTGGCAAGCCAGCGATTAGGCGGTGGCTTTCACTGAGTTTTGCGTGCTTCGTAAACTCTTCGATTATTGCACGGTTGAGTTGGGTTCGAGTGCGGTACTTATTTTCGTGATACTGAGCCACTGCGATTAAGTCGGTCTCTTGGTCGATGTCTAAACCGAGGTCTTCGGCAATCTCTCGGAGCAGCCCACGCCAATCCACGTAGCCGCACGCTCTGGACAGTCCCGCACCAGCAAAGATTGCGGCGTTCCCATCATGCAGAGCTTTCACGTAGTTCTTATAGAATGGATCGAACGCCACAGTGCCCATAATGTCTCCTGTTTAGTTAACTCAAGAGCCACGCTTCCAGCGTCTGACCGGTATTCTGGCCGGGAGGAAACACACCCCAACCACCGTTGGCGGTAGCTTCAATTCTCGGGTAGATTCCAACGTACTCGTTACCTTGCCAATCGGAATTATTGGGTTTAACGGGAAGGATTGCAATGTCCTGACTATTGCTGTCAGCCACTCCCAACTCCCAAGGAACCCAACGAGAATCGAGTGCATTGTTCGAAGCGAGCATCACGAACTTGCGACATTCCTTGATTCTCGCTTTGATGCGTCGAGCAGTTTCCGGGGAAGTCACTGCGGGCATGGAAGGGTCTTTCCAGTCAATGTAAACGATGACGCCTTGGGTACGAAGGAAGCTGACTGCTGGCTCGACAAACTTGGAGTCCGTGTGGCTGTGCGAAAGAAATACAGTTGTTCGAGTGCTTGCGGTCTTAGTGTTGGCACTCATGTTCGCCAACGCCCGTTCATGCAACTGGATACTGGCCGGATATTGGAGTAGTTGACTTTCTGTGATGTACGCCATTAGCCGATCTCCTTTGGTAAAACGCCTGAGTGTTGTGGGCTGACATCTGATCTACAACCGGCAACATGGTCGCCAAGATGCAAGGGTCATGTCAAGGACGTGCCTCTTGAAAATGCTCAAACACCTTTTTCATCATCCAGTCCATCGCCACGTTCCGTAGCTGTTCGTTTTCCATGAACTGGGACGAAATGGCATCGTTCCGTTCCATGCGTGTAACGAAGGCCGACATCGCCTTGGGGTCAAAGGCATACCGGAACTGGTCGAGCGTGTTGCTGCGGGCCTGATCGCCAAGGGTCTGGTCTTTGGTCAGATCGCCCACCACTGCATCGAACAAAAGCTGGTCTTCCTTCTTGAAGTCGGTGCCAAAGCGGTCATTTAAGACCTGCACGATCTCGGACAGCTTGGCAATGTCCTCTTCTTTGGGCCTGCCCGTCCCCACATCGGTGGGGCCGGAAACATTGGTCGTTTCGCCAGCGGCCAAGGCGGTTGAACCCTCGAATGTTTTGCTCAGCCGGTAGTAGGCCAGCTTCACTTCATCATCAATGTGGACCGCATCGCCCGTCTCGATCTGCAACTTGCCAATGAGCAGCCGCCCGTAAGCGTAGAGCTTCTCCAGATCGGCATCGTGGAAATCCACCATTTGGGACAGGAAGGCATACAGCCGCAGGAATGTGCCCAGTTGATGGCGGTAATCGACCTGCCGTTCTTCCGGCTCGCCCTTGAAGCGGCCCACGGCAGGATCAACATGCTTGTGCAGCAGCCCCTTGTCCTGCTCCCGCTGTTTATCCACCGGCTTGAAGAACACCTTGGCGAAATCATCCACTTCCTGCTTCCAGTAAATCTGGAAGGCATCCAGCTTGTTCTTCAGGGTGTACAGCAGGTTGGGGTCTACCCGTTCCTCGACCTGCGTTTGCTCGTAGAAGGGCTTGAAGGATTCCTTGATTTCCTCGGCTTCGTTCACGAAGTCCAGCACGAAGGTGTCTTCCTTTTGTGGATGCGTGCGGTTGAGCCGGGAAAGGGTCTGGACGGCCTGCAAGCCCTGCAATTTCTTGTCCACATACATGGTGTGCAGGAGGGGCTGGTCAAAGCCGGTCTGGTATTTCTCGGCCACCAGAAGAAGCTGGTAATCGTCCGTGTCGAACTTGGCCGGAAGTTCCTTCTCGCCAAAGTGGTTCATGCCCACCTCGGTGAACTCGGCACCACCGTCCACCACCGTGCCGGAAAATGCCACCAATGCCTTGGTGTCGTGGTAGCCCTTTTCCTTGAGGTACTTGTCGAACGCCTGCTTGTATCGCACCGCATGGAGCCGGGAACGGGTCACGACCATCGCCTTGGCCTTGCCGCCGATCTTCTTCCGGGTGAAGTTGCGGAAATGTTCGACCATCACCTCGGTCTTCTGGGCCAGATTGTGGGGATGCAGGCTGACAAACCGGGCCACCGCCTGTGTGGCTCTGGCCCGTTCCAATTCTGGGTCATCCTGTATGGCCTTCGCCAGTTTGTAATAGGTCTTGTAGGTCGTGTAATTCTTCAGGACATCGAGGATGAAACCTTCTTCAATGGCCTGCCGCATGGAATACAGGTGGAATGGATGGGGCTTGTGGTCAGGGCCGTCACGCCCGAACAGTTCCAGCGTCTTGTGTTTGGGGGTGGCGGTAAAGGCGAAGTAGCTGAGGTTCTTCTGCGGCCCACGCACCGTCATCGCCTTGAGGATTTCTTCTTCG
>Ga0316217_10003826_pt1 | contig 16778 bp, 7 predicted proteins | sample 1anoAmetaG_FD_203633 | JGI IMG/M metagenome (GOLD analysis project Ga0316217, IMG submission 203633) | Freshwater microbial communities from Trout Bog Lake, Wisconsin, USA - 1anoA | ecosystem: Environmental > Aquatic > Freshwater > Lake > Hypolimnion/Profundal zone | place: USA: Wisconsin...
CACCACCCACAGCGATACCTTTACGGTTTACGTGGACGTGCAAGGTTGGAGCGGAACATCGCCGCCCACCGCCAAACGCATGGTGGAAAAACGCCGCGCCTTGATCGTCGACCGCGGCGGCATCGGCCCGGCCAGCGTCACCCCGCTGCCCGGCATGACGGTGGTGCCGGCGGATTAGCGCGGCGACAGTATCGGCGGCTGGCTATTTGCTCACGAACGATTCCAAATCGTCCTCATGCGCCTGCCCATCCGCCGGCAGGATCACTTCAAAGCCACGATTAAATTCCACACCATGATCCACCGTGCCATCATCATGGTCATCGACTTTCTCTTCGCGCAGGCGGCGGAAGAAGACCCATATATCCGACCAGCAGCCAATGGTGAACCAGATGGTGGTGGCCGCGCCAATGACCAGAGGCATATAGATGCCGGTGACCAGCGAATAGTCCGCCCACCAGCCGTTGTAGGACTGATCCGTCCGGTGCGTCAGGTGGCGATGCACCAAATAAACGATGGTCACGACCACAAAGAAGAAGACCCAGAACATCGACCACCAGAAGATGCCGTGGGTAATCCAGCGGTCCATGCGGTTGAATTGCTCGTCAATGCCGATAATGCGGTTGAGCCAACTCTGTTTCTTGCCCTCGGTGACCGGGCCGTCGGCGGGGTCGGCATAGGCGCCGCGGTGCAACATGCGGTCCATGTTGTAGGGCTGGCGGCAAGTGATCAGGGAAACGATGACGTAGGCCAAGAGGGCGATAATGCCGGTGAAGAAGCTCACCTGCCAACCGTTGAGGAAGAAGTCATGCCCGTGGCTAAGCCGCAACCCCAGCAAGTGCCAATCCTGCCCATTGGCCAGGCCTTTGCGGCAATATAAGTCGGCGAGAATGCCCGCGCCGGCCAAAGTGAAACCGGTGAACAAGGCGCTCCAGGCGGCGGCGGTGGTGCCGCGGCTCCAGTACAAACCACCGGCAATGGCGATGCCCGCGCCGCTAATGAATAGCGCCTCGGTAATGCCCCACCAGAAGCCGACATATTTCATTTGCGGGAAGATCGCCCCGAAGAAAAACGCCCAAATCGCCACGCCCACAATCGACAACCGCAGCAACGTCAAATGCTGGCGCGGGGTCAGGGGTTTGCGGCGGAACGGCATGATCACATCCTGAATCAGGATACTGCCCCAGGAATGCAGATGGATGCCATCGCCGGAAATAATGCCCATCACGCAAATCGACAGCAACATGCCCTTGATGCCCACCGGCAAAAACTGCGCCAGCGCCGTGGGCATGCGCTGCTGGTCCTGCGTGGAAGGATCCGCCACGTGGTTCAGCACCGTCTGCACCTTGGCGTACTGGGCGGGATCATGCAGGTAGGTCATGGCGCAAACCGCCAGCATGGTCACCATGGTGCCGGCGGCAAAACCGCGCCAGCGGCCCAGAATGCCGCCCATGCGCGATTCGTGCGGCGAGGCCGCCGAGGAGTTAAAGGCATGGCTGTTCTGCCAGGAAATGGTGCGAATGAAGTTGCCGCTGATGATGCCCGCCAAAATCATCCAAATGTTAAAATCGGCAATGCCGAAAGCATCGAACGGGTTAACCAGTGATTTGGTGGGTGGCCGGTCCAGCAGCATGGCTTTGGTTTGCGACCAGTGGAAAAAGCCGATCAGCAGCACAATGCCAATGATGGTGTAGAACAACTGGGAAAACATGCCTTCGGCGCAGTCGGTGAGCAGCACGCTGATTTGCCCGCCGGTGGTGGTGGTCAGCACGCACAAACTGAGGAATATGGCCATCAAGATCAGATGGGTGGGAACGGCGTGAGCGAAAATCGGCACGGTCGCCGGAAGCTGCATCAGATAGACCATGCACTGGGCTCCCACCACGGGAATAATGCCGAAATTGACAATCCCCGCGAAAAAACCCAGCACGCCGGCAACCAAGCGGAAATCGCGACTGTAACGCATCTCGAAAAACTGTCCTATGGTCATGGCACGCGTTTGCCGATAACGGTAGATCACATAGCCGGTGATCATGACGATCAAGCCGACCGGCACGCCAATGTTTCCCCACCATCCCAAGCCAAAACCGCTTTGGTAAAATCCCTGGAACGAGGCGACAAACACCACCGCGCCGGAGTTCTGCTCGGACCGGGCGGCGCAGATTAGAAACCGTCCGGCATTGCGGCCGCCGGCCATGAAATCCGCCACGCTGCGGACATAGCGCCGGGAATAAATGGCGATGGTACAGCAGATGGTCAGCGGTATGAGCAAAATCAACCAGTCGATTAGGTGCATATAGTTCCGATCTAAAAGGAGTACAGCCGTTCTAACCGGATTCTAACGATTGCGCGGCGGCTGTAAACGTCCGCCGCGGCGGGAAATTAAAAAGCTTTGAGCAGCACTTTGACCAGGCGCATCAAGCCGCTCTTGGTGTTGCCGATAAACTGCTGGAACACGCGGTTGCTGACCAGCATGAATTCTTCCATACCGGCCAGGCGTTTGGCGGTTAGCCGCACCAGTTCGTCACGTGCCGCCGCTTTGCCAAGCGCTTGCCCATCCAACATACGCTGGCACTGCTTGATCGTTTCCAATACCGGGTCCAGTTCGCGGCGTTTGCGCTCGGCGGCGATAATGCTGAACATTTCCCACACGTCCTCCAGGCTTTCAAAATACTCGCGCCGCTCGCCACGTTTGTGCAGCCGGCGAATCACGCCCCAATCGCATAATGCCCGCAGCGATATGCTGGCGTTGCCCCGGCTGATGTGCAGCCGTGCCATCACGTCATCAGTGCAGAGCGGGATGCCGCAGATGTATAGCAGGGCGTGAATTTCGGCCATGGTGCGGTTGATGCCCCAAGTCTGGCCCATTTCACCCCAGCGGCGTATGAACAAATCCTGCACGGTTTCTAGCTGCTGCGCCGTGGCGGTGCTGATGGCCTTTTCCATGCTAGATCAACCCTTCCACCGCCTTGCGGCTTTCCTCGGCCAAATCGCCCAGGGCGGGCAGTTCATAAAGATTGCCGTCGGCATCTTTCACGCTGAACCGGCCATCGGGCATAAAGCGGATATCTTCGCGTTCCTGCACGCGAAACTCGGCCGGGCCGCGGTCGGTCATGGTGCGCCACTCCTGAAAGCCAAAGCCTAAATCCACTTCCAGGATGCGTTGGATGCGCGGGATGAAGCAACCCGACGACAAATAGGCTTCGACGGTTTGCCGCACATCGGGGGCCAAGTCGGCTAAATCTTCGATCAGCAGGACTTCCTTGCCGTCCTTGTTGCGGATGCTGATCGATTGGCTGGGGCGTGTCCAAGGGAAGGCGCGGCGCAGGCGCACATCCACCACATCGTCTTGGGCGGGACGTTTGAGCGTGAAGCGGCCCTGAGCGTCGGTTTCCAGCGTGAAAGGTTCGGTCACTTTCTCATCCAATCTGGCGGACGCACTTAAGTGCGTCTGCCGGAACAAAAGCAGTTCACCTGATCGCCACCACCAAATTCATCTCCACCTGCGTCTTGTGCAGCTTGGCGTAGACGCCGCCTTCCTTGTTCACCAAATCATCATGCTTGCCTTGTTCGGCGATCGTGCCTTTGTCCAGCACCACCAGACGGTCGGCGGCGGTTAGCGTGCTTAAACGATGCGCGATGGCGAAAGTCGTCCGCCCTTCCACCAGCCGATCCAGCGCCTGCTGAATTTGCCGTTCGGTTTCGGTGTCCACCGAACTGGTGGCTTCGTCCAAAATCAGGATGCGCGGATTGTGCAGGATGGCGCGGGCAATGCTGATGCGTTGCCGTTCGCCGCCGCTGAGCGATTGGCCGCGCTCGCCCACCATGGTGTCGTAACCATCGGGGAAACCGACGATAAAATCGTGCGCGTTGGCGGCCCGGGCAGCAGTAATCACCTGGGCATCGGTGGCGTCGGCGTTGCCGTAACGGATGTTGTCGGAAATCGTCCCGTGGAACAAATACGGCTCCTGCAACACCATGCCCACCGCTCGGCGTAAATATTTCACGTCGTAATCGCGCACATCCACGCCATCGATCAAAATCTGGCCATCCGTCACGTCATAGAACCGGCAGATGAGATTGACGAAAGTGCTCTTGCCCGCCCCGCTCGGCCCGCATAGACCGATCATTTCGCCCGGCTCGGCTACCATGCTCACATCGCGTAGCGCCGGCTGCGCGCCTTCATAACTAAAGCTCACGTGCCGAAACTCAACCTTGCCCTGCATTTTCTCCGGCGCGGCGGCCCCCTGCCGCGAATAAATTTCCGGTGGCGTGTCCAACACCTCAAAAATGCGCTGGGCGCTGGTAGCCGCCCGGGTCACCATGCGATTGCTGTTGGCCAACTCCATGATCGGGCCGTAGAACATGCCGTTCAGACCGGAAAACATCACCAGCGTGCCCAGCGTGTTGGCCTCGCTGGGATGGCGGATAATCAGGTATCCGCCGGCAATCCAGATTATCATCGCGCTGATGCGCATCAAGCCGCTGACGATCGGCTGGAGGCTGGTCCAAACGATGTGGATTTCCTGCTCCTTATCGGTGTATTCATTGCTGCGGCGGTCGAAACGGCGGATTTCTTTATCTTCGTTGGCAAACGCTTTCACCACGCGCACGCCGGGCAGCGCATCGCCCACCACCGCCGTCAGCCGCGACCAATACGTCCATAGCCGGCCAAACATCTTTTGCATCTTCATCCCACGCACGTAGGTGAGATATCCCAGCAGCGGCAGCGGGATCAGCGACACAAACGCCAGCCGCCAGTTGGTGAGAAACATCAGCGTGGCGATGAAGATAATCATGGTGACGTTGCGGATGGAATCGACCGAGCCGAAAACGATAAAATCCCACAAGCGGTCGGTGTCGTTGGTGACGCGGGTGATCAGCGAACCGGTGCGCCGCTTGGCGAAATAGCGCAGGCTCAGTTCGTGCATGTGAGCGTAAACGAGGTGGCGCAGGTCGGCAGTAACCGTGGTTCCCGTCCAGGCCAGAATGCGCATGCGCGTGCGGCCGATCAGTTCCGTGACGATGATGGTGGCGGCAAAAGCTCCGCCCAATTTCAGCAGCATCGCCACGCGATCCTCGGCCGAGATCATTCGCGGCTCGTTCTTTTGGGTGACCGCGTTGTAAATTTTGGGATCGATAGCCGTATCGATCATCGCCTTGTTGAGGCGTGCGGGAATCACCGAAATCGCCGACAGGCAAATCGTCAAAAACAGCGCGAACCAAATCCGCTTGCGGTAGGGCTTGGCCACATCCATCAGCCGCCACAGGATGCGCCGCTTGGCGATGCAGCGCGGGCAAACGCCTTCGGCATAAGTGGGAATCAGCAGGCCGCACTTGGGGCAAAGCTCTTTCTTTTCGGCCTCGCGTTCCACGGCATCCAGCCAATCCGGCCGGGCTTCATTCTTTTTGGGATCGGCCTTGGGCAGCCGGCGTTCCAGCTTGCGATGCAGCCGCGTCATGGTGGTGCGGTGGCGGCGTGAATAGCGCAATTCTGCTTCCAGCTTGCCGCCGGCAATAATCGCCAGGCGATCCACGCCCAGCCCTTCAATAATGCGGCATTCATCAATGCTGGCAATGGCAATCGCACGCCGGGTAGCGCCGATCAACAACAGCCGGGTATCGGTCAGCACCGCAAGCTGGCTGGAGAATCGGTTATTGCCGTCCAGATCGTGTTCCGACCAACCGACGATGGCTTCGTCTTGCAGATCGCCATTCAGTCGGGCGGCCAAACCAGCCGGCAGCGTGTTTTCCTGCGACATACGCACCTTTATAGCGTGCCTTTGGTACTCGGCACATCGCTGTTACGCGGATCCAAACTCACCGCCTGCCGCAACGCCTTGGCGGCGGCTTTGAAAATCGCCTCGGCAATGTGGTGATTGTTGACGCCGTAGGGAACATTAATGTGCAGATTCATCTTGGCGGTGTTGGCCAGCGCCTTGAGGAATTCCTCGACCAGTTCCACCGGGAACGTGCCGATGGTTCCGCTGCTGTAATTCACGCGATAAACAAACGCCGGCCGGCCGGACAAATCAATCGCCACCTGCGCCAGCGTATCGTCCATAGGCACCATGGCCCAGCCAAAGCGGCAAATCCCGCGTTTGTCGGCCAGCGCTTTTTCCAGCGCGTGGCCCAGGACAATGCCCACGTCTTCGACTGTGTGATGGGCATCGACTTGAAGATCGCCTTCGGCTTGCACCGAAAGATCGATCAGGCTGTGCCGGCTGAGCAAATCGAGCATGTGGTCGAAAAACCCCACGCCAGTTTCGGCCGAGGCCTTGCCGGTGCCGTCGAGATTGAGCGCCACCACGACTTTGGTTTCGCGGGTCTGGCGAGTGATTTGGGCGGTACGATTCATGGGCGATCCTTTGTCAAACACATGGATTTAATGCCGTTCAGCAGGGCGTCATTTTCGTTGGTCAGGCCAATTGTTATACGCAACTTATCGGTTAATCCGGGCAAATCAAAATAGCGCACCAGAATCCCCTGGCGCTTGAGGCCCAGATACATGTCTTTACCGTTGTCGCCGGGAACCGTCGCCAGCACAAAATTGGCTTGGCTGGGCAGCACGGCAAAACCGAGCCGGGTCAGTTCGGCGGTGACGCGCTGCCGTTCCGCCCGCACGTGCTGCCACGTCCACTGCGCGTGCGCCTGATCGCCAATGGCAGCGGTGGCGGCGGCGATGGCCAAGGCATCGCAATTGTAGCTGTCCTTCACTTTCATCATTTCCGCGATCACCACCGGCTGGGCCACCGCGTAACCAAATCGCAAACCCGCCAGCGAATACGCCTTGCTGAGCGTGCGTGAGATCACCACGTTTTCAAACCGGCCCACCAGTTGCAGGCAATTCTCGCCGGCGAAATCCGCGTATGCTTCATCCACCAGCAGCAGGCCGGGAAACTCGCCGGCCAATTCCGCCACCAACGCCGGCGGCACAAACGTGCCGGTAGGCGCGTTGGGGTTGGCCAGATAAATGGCATCGGCCCGGGTTTGCAGCAAGGCCTCAATCGGCAGCGACCAATCACCATTCCACGGCACGGCCACACCCTTGGCGTCTTCCAGCCGTGCCAGCACGGGATACAGCGAATAGGTGGGATCGGGATACGCCAGCGTTCCGCCCGGCGGAACAAAACAGCGCGTGGCAATCGTGAGGATATCATCGCTGCCGTTGCCGGCAATGATGTGCTCGCGCGACAGCCCATGCAGCTTGGCCGCCGTATCGCGAAACGCATCGGCCGTGGGATTGGGATAACGCCGCAAGGAATCCGCCGACACCGCGGCAATGGCCTGCATCACCTTTTCGCCGGGCGGGAAGGGATTTTCGTTGGTGTTAAGTTTCACTACGCGCGCGGCATCCGCCGGCTGTTCGCCGGGCGTATAGCCCGCCATTTCGCGCACTGTGGCTCGGACAAAACTCACCGACATGCCCCGAAGTATAACCGCTCTTGCTCGAAGTGTCTTTCCCGCCAGAGTTGAAGACGACAAGGTCACAGCGTCATTGGACGTCAACCGCGATTGCCCCCCTTCAGCAAAGAAAAATGGAACAACACTCTACCAAATGCAACGTCATGCAACGTTATGCAACGTTTCCTCCATTGACTTGTTGATATATTGCTTCATTGGGTGGTGGGCGCGGGGCCCCCAAAGTCCGACCAATCAGCCCCCAATCGTGACGGAAGTGTGTCAGAATTGGCAAAATGCGTGTCAAGTTAAGCCACCTGTTCGTTCGCCGAGAATGGCATTCTTTTTATGCCAGCGTTGGCAATTTAAGTCGAAAAGACCATCGTAAAGCAACATATCAATAACACGGTGAGGCAGACGTTGCACAACGTTGCATGACGTTGCACAACGTTGCATGACGTTGCATGGCACACTGCACCAGAGTGAAGCAACCGGCCTTCGGCGCCGGCTCTGGATGGCCGGGTTGGCGTTGCCATTGGTGCGGCAAACTGCACGTTGTAAGCTGGCCGAAAAACGCGGCTCGATTGAACTCGCCGAAGTCCATCGGCCATCTTCATCACGTGCGCCTCGGGATCCGTGGTCGAAACCCGCGGCGGTTGGGGTTCCCGCTTTGGATCCCGACCCTAAGCTCCATCCTGCCCATTGTTGGCTGGTTCCGACTTGGCCGGCGTGGGCTGGGCCGGCGTCTTCCGCTTCTTCTCCAACTCCTGCATTTGCGCCAACGTCTGCCCCAGTCGCGCGGCTCGTTCCCGCGCCGCACGCTGTCGCGCCGCCGGTTGACGCTTGCTGGAGGCACCGGCGTCGCCTTCCAACTCCGCACGCAGTTGCCGCACTTGCTCCTCGGCTTCGGCTTGGCGCTGCGCCAACGTCGGCCGCCGCCGGAAGGAGGCCGCCCCGGCGCGGCTCGCACCCGAATTCCGGCAGCAAACGCGGTGGTTGCGGGAATGAGCGGTTTGGCCCCCTGGTCGGCATACCGCCATTACCGGGGTATTGGCGACAACGCACCCGCTCGGTTTTTCACTTGACTTATTCTTCGGTTGGGGTATGTTGCTCTCATGGCGCGATTGTAGGTTTAACCAGCAGTCGGACCGAGATTGGGCTGGCGCGGTTGCGCCGCCCCGGATGATTAGCATATCTTTTTCTACAGTGAGGACGCAGATGGTTTCGCAACGCAACTCGCGGCACGGTGTGCTCCAATCTAATCTCAACCCAGCGGCAACCCAGCGGCAACGCCCGAACCGGCTTGCTGGCAAACGCGGTTTGCTGGCCGCAGTGGCGGCGGCGGCATTGGCGGTCACCCAGGCCAACGCGGCCACCAGCACCTGGAACGGCGGCGGCGCCGATGGCAACTGGGCCACCGCCGCCAATTGGGGCGGCACCGCCCCGGCCGCCGGTAATAGCCTGGTCTTCGCGGGCACCACCAATCTGACGACCAACGATAATATGGCGGCGGCCACATCCTTTGCCGGCATTACCTTCAATGCCGCTGCTGGCGCGTTCACAATGGGCGGCGCCTCCATAACCCTCAACGGTAACATCAACGACAACGCCACTAACACCCAGACGATTAATTTGGCAGTCGCTCTGGCCGGCAACGAAACCTTCACCACCGCCAGCGGCGGCGCCTTGATCATCGGCGGCGCAATCTCCGGCACCAACTATGGATTTACCACCGCCGGCGCCGGCAACTTAACCTTGAGCGGCACCAACACCTACACCGGCAAAACCACTATTGGCGGCAGCGGTGTTCTGTCGCTAGGCAGTTCGGGCGCGCTCGGCAGCACCGGCAATATCACCTTCACCGGAGGCACCCTCCAATTCACCACCGGTAACGACATCGACTACTCCGCCCGCATCTTGAACACCACTGCCGCCGCGATCAATCTCGATGTCAATGGCCAGACCGTCACCTTCACCAGCTCCCTGTCCAGCACCAATACTGACGGTTTGACCCTCAATGCCACCGGGGGCACCGGCGCGCTGATTCTCAACGCCGCCAACAACTACACCGGCGCCACCACCATCAACGGCGGCACGCTGCAATTTGCCAGCGAAGTTTCCCTTTACGGCAACAATAGCGCGAGTTGGACCGCCGGTAACTTAACGGTCGCACCCGGCGCCACTGCGGCCTTTAACGTCGGTGGCGCCGGCCAGTTCACCGCCGCGGATATCAGCACCTTGGCTGGCCTGGGGAATGCCACCGCCGGCTTTAAGAGCGGAGCCGCTCTAGCGCTGGACACCAGCGGCGGCAATTTCACCTATGCCAACGCCCTGGCCAATCCCTATAGCGGCGTCAACACGCTCAGCTTGACTAAGCTCAATTACAACACCCTGACCCTGACCGGCAATAACACCTATACGGGAACTACCAAGATCGGTGGCGGCGTTCTTTCCCTGGGCAGTTCTGGTGCGATCGGCAGCACCGGCAATGTTACCTTCACCGGTGGCACCCTCCAATTCACCGGCAACAACACCACCGATTACTCCACCCGTATCTTCAATAGCACCGGCGCCATCAACCTCGACGTTAACGGCCAGACCATCACCTTGGCCAGCCCCCTATCCAGCACCAACACCGGCGGCTTGACCCTCAACGCCACCGGGGGCGGCACACTGATTGTCAGCGCCGCCAACAGCTTCTCCGGTTTCACCATCGTCAACGCCGGCACGCTGGACATGCAAAACACCCTGGCCGTGCAAAACAGCACCTTAGCCCTGCCCACCTCCGGCAATGTCACCTTTGATGCCGTGGTCAGTTCCCATGCTTTTACTCTCGGCGGCTTAAGCGGCAGCGGTAACCTCACCTTGACTGATACCGCCAGCAATGCCGTGGCCCTGACCATTGGTAACAACAATGCCAGCGCCACCTACTCCGGCATTCTTAAGGGCACCGGCACCTTAACCAAAATCGGCACCGGTATTCTGACCCTTTCGGGCGCTAATACTTATACTGGTGGCACCACTCTCACCGCCGGCGAAGTCAACCTCGGCATCGCCCAAAACGGAACGACTTCCGGGCCGCTGGGCGCGTCGGGCACTATCACCCTCAACGGCGGCTACTTGCAGTATTCGTCGGTCAACACCACCGATTATTCCGCCCGTTTCAGCACCGTCGCCGGTGCCCAGTACAACGCCGATACCAACGGCCAGAACGTCACCTGGGCCACCGCCCTGACCAGTTCCGGCGGCAACCTGACCAAGATCGGCACAGGCAACTTGACCGTGACCGGTAACAGCACTTACTCCGGTACGACCACGATCAATAGCGGCATCCTGCAAATCGGCAACGGCACGACCGGCAGCCTCAATGGCGCCACCGGCACCGCGCTGGTCTTTACCAACACCGCCATCGTCAATTTCGATGAGGGCAAGAACAGTTCCCAAGGAATGACCGCCCTCACCTTCGGCACCGGTGATGACACCGTCGAATCCACCTACCCCGCCAGCGGGAATACCACCTTGACTTTACCTTCCCTGGCCACACGCACAGCGGGCACCACGGCCAACTTCTATGTCTCCGGCGGGACCAACGGCACCACCAACCAAATCGTCTTGACCGGCCAGGCGACGGGTTTTATTAACCAGGGCACGTTCTTCGACGGCGGCAACAATAGTGCCAACTATGCTTGGATGAATGCCACCGGAACTTACGTCCGCGGCATCAACTACACCAGTGACACCGGGGCCTATACGACTGCGGCCACCACCAGCATTGCCGCCAGCGGTGTGGCGGTCGGCGGCGGCACTACGCTCTATGCCCAAGCCACCGGCAACATCTCCGCCCAGGGCAACGCCACCTTCTCCACCTTGAACATCGTCAACACCGGTAACACCGCCCAGGTCTTCACTCTGGCCACCGGCACCACGCTGGCCACCAACGGCATCCTGCGCTCCGGCAACGGCGGCACCCTCAGCACCACCACCATCAGCGGTGGCACCGCCATCCAGACCGCCACGACTAACGGCGAACTGGTCATCCGCACCGATCAGGCCAACGACTTGCTCACCATCAGCACCCCGATCCTGGCCAACGGCACCGGCGGCCTGACCAAATCCGGCGCTGGCACCTTGGCTCTCAACGCCGCCGATACCTACACCGGCACCACCACCCTCAACGCCGGCACGCTGCAAATCGGCAACGCGGCGGCGCTGGGGCCGACCTCGGGCGCCGGCACGTTGGTGATTAACGGCGGCACGCTATACACCACCGTCGCCGTTGCCCTCACCAGCAACAACCCCATGACGTGGAACGGCAACTTCACCGCGGGGGTTACCAATGGCCATGGTCTGAACATGGGCACCGGCGCGGTCACGCTGGGCAATAATATCACCATCTCCGTGCCGACAAATGCTTACAGCACGCCCTTCACCGTGGGCGGGAACATCGGTGACGGTGGCAAAAACTATGGCTTGACCATTTTGGGCACCACTCCCTACCAAGGTTTCGTCGCTTTGTCTGGCAGCAACACTTTCACGGGCGGTGTCACCCTCGGTGTCGGCGGCGGTTTGACCATCGGTAACAACAACGCCCTGGGGACCGGCAACTTTACCATCAACGGCGGTAGCCTCGGGGCCGTTAATGGCACAATTGTCAGCAACCCACTCATATTAAATGGCAATATAACTTATGGTGGATATGATAACTTGACGCTGAGCGGTAGCGCGACCGTCAACGGCAACATCACGATCACCACACCCACATCAGGGTATACCCTCAGCCTCACCGGGGTGTTTTCCGATGGCCCCAATGTCCACGGCAAGCTGAACTTCGTGCCCACAACCTACGGCGCCAATTGGCTCTTAGGCAACGCCCTCGCCGCCAACACTTTCAGCGGCGGGGTTTCCCTCGCCCCAGGCACTGACACCTACACCTCCGTGCTCCAACTGGCCAACCTCGGTGCCTTGGGCACCGGTACCTTTACCATCAACACTAACACCGGCACCAGCAACGTCGCAACCTACGACAATGTCAGTGGCGCCGTCGGCACCCTCAGCGCCAACAACGCCCAGGTTTGGAACGCCAACTTCAAGTTCGTGGGTACTAATTCCTTGAACATGGGCACCGGCAACGTCACCCTCGGTAACTCTTCCATCACCATCAACGTCAACGCCAACACCCTGACCGAAAGCGGTGCCATCGGCGACGGCGGCCATGTCTATGGTTTGATCGTTGACGGCAACGGCACCCTGGCCTTGGCTGGCGCCAATACCTACAGCGGCACCACCACCTACAACGCCACCACCCCCGGCGTGCTCCAGCTCGCCAACAGTTTGGCGCTTCAGAACAGCACGATTACCATGCCGACCACTGCTGCCGACTTGGTCTTCAACAGCGGCATTGGCAACTTCACCTTCGGCGGGATCATCGGCGGCGCCAATCACGCTCTGACCGACGCCGCCACGGCCGGCATTACCCTCAGCGTCGGCAACAACAACGGCAACACTAGTTACAGCGGCAATCTCAGCGGTGCCGGGGCGTTGACCAAGATCGGCACCGGCAGCCTTGCCCTTTCAGGCCCCAATAGCTATACCGGTGCTACCACGATCAGTAGTGGCATCCTGTCCCTCACTGGTTCGCTAAACTCCACTGCCGGCGGTGTGACTGTCGGTAACACCGTCACCAGTGGCCTCACTCCCACTCTTTCGGGCAACGGCACCATTGGCGGCAGCCTCACCGTCACCGGTTCAGCCTCCGGCAGCGCTGGCCACGTTGCGCCCGGCGCCAATGCCGTCGGCACCCTCACCGTTGGCGGCAGCGCCGTCAACTTCAACAACGGCTCGGTTTTGGATTACTACTTTGGCCTTAGCACCTCCAGCCAGTTGGCTCTGACCAATTCCGCTGTCAACCTGACCCTGCCCGCAGGCAATGGCGCGGTCACCCTCAACAACACCGGCAACTATACCTTCGTTGCTTCCGGCGCGGTCGAATTGATCAGCTTCCCCGGCACCGGCAACGTAACAAACTTTGGCAACAGCCCCGGCTGGGTTGTTGGCAACACCGGTGTCAGCCTTGGCTCGGTCGTGCTGGGCAACAACTTCACCAATGCCGAAAAGTATGAACTGACCGAAACCAGCACCGGCATTTTCCTCAACTACCAATCCGCCAGCAATTCCGGTAACGCTACCTACACCGTGACATCCTCCAGCAGCACCGCCATGCTCCACGCCACTGACGTGGCCACTATCACCACCACGCTCACCAACGCCGGCGGCAACGGCAGTGACTCGGTGAACTACACCGGCCTATTCAGCACCGTCAGCCCCGCCAGCGGCACCACCTTGACCGGCAACGCCGCCAGCGGTGGACCCCTTGCTGCTCCCAATAGTGTCTCGGTCACCCAGAGCTTCTCGGCCACCACCGCCGGCAATTACACCTTTACCCCCACCGGTAACATCACCGGCAACAGCACCACGGCCACCGGTTCGGTCAACGCCACCACCCTCAGCGTCTTTTCAGGCAACGCCAGTTGGACCAGTGGCGTGGGCGGTGTGTGGGGCAGCGGCGCCAGTGCCAACTGGGTTGACAACACCAATTCCGGCATCGACGCCGCGCCCGGCACCTTTGCTAACTTCACCAGCACCGACACCGCCATCTTCCCCGATATCTCCGGCGCTGGCGCCACCGTCGCGGTGGATTTGGGCAGCGTTAACCCCAGCCTCAACGCCCTCGCTTTCACCGCTGTGAACAGCAGCTACACCATCACTGCCGACAGCGGCGGCATGTTGCACCTCAACGGCGGTGCGGGCAATGCCGCCGTCAACGTCACCGGCAACCACACCATCAGCGCCCCGGTTTCCCTGGATGGCAACGCCACCGTTACCACCAACGCCAATTCCAGCCTTGCCGTCACGGGCAACATCAGCAACACCAACGGCGGCGGCCTGACCAAGAACGGAACCGGCACGCTAACCCTTTCCGGTAATAACACCTACTCCAGCACCACCATCCTTAATTCCGGTACCCTGGCCATCAACGGTAACTCCGCCCTGGGTACCAGTAGGCTGATCATTAACGGTGGCAACCTTACTACCTCTGCCAACCAGTCGCTCACCAACGCCCAGACCTGGAACGGCAACTTCACCATGAACGGCAGCTATCTCTATAGCTTGACCATGAACACCGGCGCGGTGACCTTGACCAACAACGTTACCATCACCGACGGCACCAACGGTACCCAAAATCAATATTGGAATTCCGATGGCTTTGTCGAAAACGGGGCCATCAGCGGCAATTACGCCTTAACCGTGTCCGGTGCGGCCACGCCCGGCGTCACCTTGGGTGGCAACAACACCTTCACCGGCGGCGTCACCGTAACCAACAGCGGCACTTTATTTATCAGCAACCCCAACGCCCTGGGCACCGGGAATCTTACTTTGAATGGGGGTGGTATCTTTGGACAGACCTGCGGCGCCGTGACGGGAATCAGTGGCATCATCATCAACGGTTCCACGGAGTTGTGGAGCTATCCGACGGGCGTCAACTTCGGCACCGTTCCGGTCACCCTCGTCGGCAATGCCGCCGTCTCGGTCTACTGTGGAACGGCCACCATCGGCGGCAACATCTCCGGCGCCGGTGCCAGCCTCACGGTCACCCAAACCAACTACGGTGGCACCTTAATCCTCAGCGGCAACAACACGTTTACCGGCGGCGTGACCGCCGCCTCGTCCGGCAACAACTCGTTCGCTCTCGACATCAACAGCCCCACTGCCTTGGGAACCGGCACCTTGACCCTCAACCCCAATAGCAACACGCTCTATCTGGACAACACCAGCGGAGCGGCCATCACTTTGACCAACAGCAATCCCCAAGTTTGGAACACCGGTTTCACCTTTACCGGCACCAACTCCTTGAACATGGGCAACGGCGCCGTCACCCTTAGCCTCAGCCCCACCATCACGGTCAACAACAACACCCTCACGCAAGGCGGCGTCATCAGCGATGGCGGCCACGGCTACGGCATCACCAAGGCCGGTACCGGCACCCTGACCCTTTTGGCCGCCAACACTTACACCGGCAACACGACGATCACCGCCGGTACGTTACAACTTGGCAATGGCAACAGCGGCTTTGATGGCTCGGTTGCCGGCAACATTTCCAACAGCGCGGCACTGGCCTACAACCTTTATGGCAATCAAACCTACGCCGGCATTATCAGCGGCGCCGGCACTTTGGCCAAATCCGGCGCGGGCACGCTGACCTTGACCGGCAGCAACACCTACTCCGGGAACACCACTGTTTCCGCCGGCACTTTGGCGGCCGGGGCCACCAATGCGCTTTCCAGCAGTTCCGCCGTCACCATCAGCGGCGGAACCCTGAGTGTTGCCGGTTTTGCCAGTACCGTGAAATCCCTCGTGCTGACTAGCGCCGGCAACCTGACCTTGGGCGCCAACACCCTGCTCACTTCCACCGGTAACGCCAGCCTTGCCGGCACCATCAACGTCGGCGGCACCCCAACCGCCGGCAACACCACGGTATTCTCCGCCGGTGCGCTCACCGGCAACTATTCGCTCGGCACGCTTCCCAGCGGCTACCGCATGGCCCACTATGGCACGGTCCTCGACCTGATCGGTGAAAGCAACATCGCCTTGACCGGTGATGCCACCAACAATACCAACGTCCGTACCGGCAGCACGGTCACCTTCGGTGTCAACATCCAAAACACCGCGATCAGCGGCTCCGACCCCGCCAGCTACAGCCTGGGCGGCGCCCTCAGCGGCGCCGGCACGCTCACGGCCGGCGCGGCCGCGACCGACCTGCAAAGCACCTACACCGCCGTTACCGGCGTCAACACCAACACCGTGACCATCAGCAATACTGGCAGCAACACTTGGGCCAACACGCCCGGCAACGTCACCATCACCCAAACCGCTTACGACTACGCCAGCCCAAGCCTTGGCAACGTCGCCTTCGGCATCGTCCATGTTGGCGATGTCGTCAGCCAACCGCTCGCCGTGACCAACGCCACCATCACCAACGCCAGCTACCAGGATAATCTCAGCGGCAACTTTAGCAGTTCCAGCACCAGCAATGCCGCGGTGACCGCCAGCGGCAGCTTCACCGGCCTGGCCGCCGGCAACACCGCCGGCTCCGCGCTTACCTACACCGCCAGCACCGCTACCCCCGGCAGCCTGGCAGGTAATAACACCGTCACCCTCACCAGCGTGCCCACTGTCTCGGGTCTGAACACAAAGGACGTGAGCACCACCGTCAACTTCACCGGCCAGGTCAATAACTATGCCAATCCCAGCATCGCCCTGTCCGGCAGCGGTAGTCTCACTCCTTCCGGCAACTACAGCATCAACAACTATGCCACCAGCTA
>Ga0316217_10003827_pt1 | contig 16777 bp, 23 predicted proteins | sample 1anoAmetaG_FD_203633 | JGI IMG/M metagenome (GOLD analysis project Ga0316217, IMG submission 203633) | Freshwater microbial communities from Trout Bog Lake, Wisconsin, USA - 1anoA | ecosystem: Environmental > Aquatic > Freshwater > Lake > Hypolimnion/Profundal zone | place: USA: Wisconsin...
GCCTCGACTTTAAAGATATGGACTACCAGTTTTTACAGCAGTTGGAAAACAAAATGTTGGGCAAGGGAATAAAAGTAAACACCATTACTCTGTTTATGCGAACCATCAGAGCCATTTATAACCGCGCCATCAAAGAGAAACTGGTAAACAGGTCATATTATCCTTTTGAGGAGTTTAAAATCAAAAGTGAACCCACTGCTAAACGAGCAATTGACAAGCAAAGTATTCAGGAACTCATTAAACTTAAATTACCTGCCGATAGTGCCAGTTACAGGGCAAGGGACTACTTTTTGCTATCATTTAACTTGCGGGGTATCTCATTTGCTGATATGGCAAGTATTAAGCCCACAGACTTAATTGAGGGCAGACTGTTATATAAACGCCGTAAAACACACAAACTGTATAACATCAAGTTAACCGAGCAGGCGCAGCAAATTTTAGATTACTACAAGCAGCCAGGCACGACATATATTTTACCAGTTATACCTGATAGCGCAGTAAACAACCCAGAACAGGAGCGGAAGTATATACAGTATGGCACCAAAACCTGTAATAAGTATTTAAAGCGGCTGGGTGAGGATTTAAAATTGCAGCAACAATTAAGCACCTATGTATCGAGACATTCTTTTGCCACCATTGCAAAAAAAATGGGCTATAGTAACGACCTTATAGCAGAATCATTGGGGCATTCAAGTGGTAATCGAACGACAGCTATTTACCTCGATACATTTGACCAAAGTGTAATCGACGAAATGACGGAACACGTATGTAAATTTTAACCAGTGAGCAGGGTGTAAAAAGCCCTGCTTACTTCTTTACAGCCCGTTTAGGCAAGCGCACATCCGTTGCAAATGATATTAAGTGCTCAATAGATAAACCGACCTTAAATCTTTGCTCAATTAATTTTTTCAAATAACCTATTCGCGCCGATTTGCTGCCTTTAAAAACGTGCTTAGGATTAATTATGTAACGGCCTTTATTTTGTGTAGTCAATATCAAACCAAGTGCCGCTAACTTTTGCACATATTTTGTAAGTTGATTAAGTGTTGCCTTTTTCTTCTCACCACTAAAGTTGCTTAAATGTTCTATAAACAGGTTTTTAATTTCATTATCAATCGTAAGGTCATTATCACCAGCCCTCATTTCTTCACACAGAAAATCAAAAAATGCTCTTTCAACCGAGGTTAACTTTATTAACCTGTGTTGAGCATTAAAAAACAAGTAATAACCAGTCTTTACCACCCTTAAATTATGTGATTGCACCGTCCCATCGGAGGAAGGTAAAACAACCTCTGTAAAGGTGTAATTTGACATGTATTTTAGGCTTTAAACGGGTTATCCAAAATTACCGAAAATCAACGTAATAAACTGAAATTCAAGGCTATTTTATAAATTTACTAAAATAATAGTAATTGTTGCGTACCACTCGCATGAAATTCATTTATAAAAAGGTGTATTAAAAAGTTCGTATGGAAAATGAAGAATCATTAATACCAATTGAAATTAAGCATAAAGAATTTCTAGCCTTTACTTCTGAAATACTAAAAGATAAAATTAAGAAGAAGAAAAGGAGCAGAATCATAGGTTATATTTATAATGAAGATGTAAAAATGCCAGTATCACTTGATGAAATCCTGATAGATGCAAAATTGACTTTATATCCAGAAGCAATTCCATATTTATTTCAGCTTGAAGGGTGTCCAAAGAAGCTATTTTTATTTCTGTTGCTTTATAGGACGAAAGTTAGAAGCCATAGGGTAGAAAATGAAGCCAAATTTAAATTCAATAGCAGCACAATATCGCTCTTTAACCAGTTCTGTGATATATACCCACCTGTTTATGGAGAAACGAGCGTAAAACAGGCTATAAAGCAGTTAAGGGAGCAAAATATTATACTCAGTGTTGGCAGAGGAGAGAACCTAATTAACCCAATGATAACAGGAGGAAAAAATTTCCGTGCCAGATGCAGGCTTATTCAACAATATGGTGAGGAGTTAGTCAGGCAGGATAAAAATCCTTGGGAATGCTTTTATCCAAAATTAAGCAGGTAAAGTATATGCTACTAACCCTTAAACAGTTTTACTAACATAATAGTATAGAGGAGAGGAGAAAGGGTTAATAGGATGATTAATAAATATTTTGCCTTGATTACTGACCTATTTTATGCTATTACTACCTTCACAATAATTCCACCGAACAATTTTTAGACCTTGTAAAATATACCTATGGAAACCTTAACTACCACATTTCAATTAAAAGAAGAACAGATTAGTAGTGATGAAATTATTATTGCAGCGTTCAGAACTATGAATCTTCATGTTTTAGAGGAAATTTTAGACGAGGATAAAAAATATGAGGATAAAAGTAAATGGCTATTTCTTGCTAAACTCAAAGAAAAATTTGACTGGTTCAAGGAAAAGGGAGATACCGAATTAACCATTAAGACGGGTAAGTGTGGTTGGTGCAATAAAGGGGAGAACGGATTTAGGATGACAGGTAATATTTCAGGAAAGAGCACGAGTTACCTTATTATAAAAGATGAAAAGCAAGTAGAAATTATTGATTTATTTGTGTGCAACACTTTTATTGAAGAAGGCCAGAGAAACCTGCTTGATGATTTTTAAAACCTGATGAATGAGTATGTATGTAAAATTTGAAAGAGTGCAGGGGGGTAAAGCCCCGTTCTTTTTATATTTGTTCAAATGAATAAGTCCAAACCAAAGTTTATGAGTGGGGGGTTGTGGTTCCCTGATATGGAAGTAGACAAGACTATCCCACCTTTAAAGGAGTTTGTTAAAAACATATCATCTGTTGAACCAGAAGGGCGTCTTTCACGAGGTAATATAATTCCTAAAGATGTAAAAAAGGAGAAACATGTTATTTTCGAGTGCTTATATGATGGAGACGAAATTTCGTGGAAAGTATTTTTATATGATGATTATGATGCATTAGGCGTAATTCTATTTCCGCCAGACGAAGAAAATTTAACTGAGAAACATTATTTTAAGGGCAGGTATAAACAAAATAAACAGAGTATATCAATTTGGGGTATTTGGGCTGAAGATTCTGAATATAAAATAAAATTTCCAGTCATTATCAAATTAGCCCGATAGATACTAATATTTGTAAGATAAAATCAATACCTGTTATGCCATTTATTTCTGTAGTTTATGATAAAATAGTTTTTGTGCCATTAACTGTATTTCCCGAATTTTTGTATTTACCTGCCTCATCAAACCAGCTTCTGAATCACCTCTTAGTTGCGCTATTAAATCATAAATATCTTTTTCAACATCGTGGCCAAAATCTAAATAAAGACCAAGTAGTATTTGGTTGGTTTGAAACTTTAAAAAAGCATCATCATATTGTTCTTTTGTCACGGAGTTTGAAGTTGATGATTGTTTAAATGAACCCATAATAACAGAGTATTGAATTATCTCTGCAACAATCATCCTTACTTTTTCAATCCATTCCTTTTCAACAGTTGTTTCCAACTGAGTTTCAAGCTGCTTTGATAAATTTTCTTCCTGTGCTTTAAGTTGTTTCTCAAAATTTTCATTTTGGGCTTTGATTGTATTCTTAGTGTTAAGATAAGCTACAGAAAGAGCAATTATACTTAATAAGCCAGAAATAATAGAGGCAGTAATAGAGGGCAGACTATCCCAGAATGGGTGCTTAACTGCCCCAACACTAAGTGATTTAACCAAAACCGAATCAGGAATCACAATAGTGCTATGAACAAATACAGTATCAGCAAAGCAGGCTAGTGAAAAAAATACAGCTATCAAGAAGATTATTATTTGTTTCATACCTGTCATTTGTTCCTTTTTTTATGCTTTAGGTGCAGTTTTAAAAGCCAGAAATCAACATTGAAATCTGTATCCCCATCACTTTTAATAAGCAGGTAAACAATTAAAAATACACCAACTAGGCCTATAACTTTTAAAATAAAGTCTGAATTCATACTGCGTATTGAATCTTAACTTTACAAAGATAGGTTTAGCTCGAAATTAAAATTTACCTTCTTCTAACAGCTTATTTTTTTATTGTTCATAAAAAAGGAAGCTACCCATTAGAAAAGTATATTTACAATGCTTTTATACGTTTGAAAAAATATCCCAAGTAATACTGAATCATACTATACCCAAATACAATATGATGAAATCAACGAAAGTTAAGATTGCAGGAATTGTCAGTCTACTGGGAATGATAACGGCAATTATTTGGTTGTTTAGTGTGTTGCTTTCAGATAATAATTCATCAAAGCATTTTGGTTTTGAGGAGGTTTGTGTGTTATTAAGCTTTCTTGCTTACGCTGCAACAGTGATTTTATATATTTTATGGACAATGTTTGGAGTATATCGACATACTGAAATTCAAAAAATTGAAGCTGAAAATGAACTGCTAAAGAGAAAGATTGAGCAGAAAAAACTAAGAGAAGAATTGGAAAAGAAACCGTCAATTTAAATATCAATTGCATTAACACCATGAATTGGCTCAAAAAAATATTAAAATTCTTAGGATTTCAAGAGGATGAGCGAAAGAAACAACCAGATATAGAAATAACATCCACTGCAAAACCATTAATTCAAGAACCAGTGAATAATGAATTTGCTAAGGATGTAAGCTTAGAGGCAGAAACTGGTCAAGTATTTGTAGATGAAGAACTGAGATATATAACTCCAACGACATTTCCCGTAATTCTTAAATCAAACAAGCAAACAAACTGCACTTACTTAAACGGCATCAATAGAAATGATAAGGGTGTCATGGAGGATTATTTCTTTGATTATGCCAGTGGTAAACTACAAGGAAAGTTGAAAAATGATATTCAGATTAAACTTCCAGACATTACAATTACACCCGATTTTATTTATGCCGATGAAGAGAAGAAAATTTTTATCGCAATTGAAATAGATGAACCGTATTCTATCAATAATAATCATGAATTTATACCTATCCATTATAAAGGCTCTGATGACAATAGAAACAAGGGATTATTAGCCATTGGGTGGAGTATAATAAGATTTGCAGAGGAACAAATTGCTAGGAATCCATCGGAGTGTGCAAAATTTATAGAACAATATATCAATGGTAAAGACATCAATGAAATAGAAGCTATAGTGTGTTGGTCAAAGGAGGAAGCTGAAAAAATGATTGAGCGAAAATTCAGAAATACTTATTTGCCCTATGAATTTCAGGAAGCATCACTTTCCAATTCAAAAAGCTCTTACAGAAGCCTAGATTTTATAAGTATTTCTTTCAGGCAATCAAAGAAAGATGAAAAGTTTGCGGTTATTTCATTAGGCCATAAAATAGATGCTAATAGTTGGGTTAATGGCTGTCAATGCTGGGTCAATGAGGATTGCTTTTGGAAAAAATTTGAGGAAACAAGCGTAAGTCAAATTATTAAGACCAGATCTAGAGGTTATGACTATGAATTAGTCAATTTTATTGAACCTCAAAAGTTTGAGGGATATGGTAAATTAAATGGAGATTACTTTAACTTAAATAAAGGGGATGAGTTTAAGCTTATTTATACTTCTATCATGCTTAAAATATTGAATATGCAGCCTCGATTTCAAAGCAAAAAGGAATTTGAGCAGGTTAGCTTGGAGTTACTTTATCCTATTTACCACTTTGAGGAGAAAGTCAAGAAATTAAAAGCTGCTGGAGTTAAAGAATTCAATGAAGCGGAATTAAGTCACAATTATAAGCAAGAGGTAGCTGTGCTTCGAAAGTATGGTATAGATTTGAAACTTTAACTGCAAAAAATGGACATATCCATTTTCTAAAAAAGCACCTAACCCTTTGGACAAATAGGAAGATTAATTGCAAGCTGGTTTGAATAGTTGCCTCTGTTATCTGTAACCATGCCGTATATAGTTCCTGCGTTTAAATTAACATCGGTTAGGTTAGCCATAACAACGGGTTTCCCTGCCTGAATATTCCCTACAAAAATTGCGGCAGTGCTAATATTTAAATTAGCCAGGGTTGAATTGGTGACATTAGTAAAATCAGGAAAAGGGGCATTAGATAAATAGCCAACTAGTGAAGTATAGCCGTTTATAGTGGTGTTATAGGTCGCTGTAGCCGTTACATTGTAGGTTTGATTGCCACTAGGATTAATACCCCCGCAGGTGGCAGTAAGGCTTATTAAAATAGCTGGCGATGAACAGCAGGTATTTAATTGATTAATCAATTTAGTTCCATAAAATTCTCCAAACAAGGCAAGGATTGGTTGTTTCTTTAATTGAGATTGCATGAAAAGGGGGTTATAGTTTATAATATTACTAATATACGCATTTTTATTTACATATGCAACCCCCTAGACGGAATATGTTAAATGACATAAATCATTTATTTTAATGATTCCGTGAAATGCGTTTTTAGGCCTACTGAAAATTATTTACTCTTTTTAATCTCAGTTTTGGCAGGTGGAAACATTAATAACTCATGCGGGGCAACACCTAGACATTCAGCTATTTTAAATAAGTGGCTAAGATTGGTGCTAACCTCCCCTCTCTCAATTCTTCCAATTTGCCGTAAATCAAACCCACTAAGACGAACTAACTCTTCTTGTGTGATATTTTTTGACTTTCTAATTTCTCTCATTCTATCACCAACCCTTTTAATGCCTACTTCATCTCTGTAAGATTTTCTTCTGGTAAGATTAGGTTTAGTTGGTTTGCGCTTCACCTGACAAAAGGAAGCGGACTAGGAGAATTATATTAAGACTTAACTGTCCTATTTTGAAATAATATTCTACATTAGCATAGAGTTTAACCAACTATAAAAACAGTTATTATGAAAGGAATAATTGAAATTTTAGATGCCGATGATAACCCATGCTTAATATCGGTTACTGAAATAGCCCATATAGGTAAAGAATATAAAGGAACTACTGATATGCTGGAAATCACTTTAAAAGTAAACGATTCAGAGGGCAAGCAGCGTATTATAGGTACATCTGAAAGTCTTACAGATGTAAAAATCAAAATAAATTCAGCTTTAAACGAATAGTCAACCTGCTATTATTATGAAACCTCCCAGGTCAACTAAAGCTGTTACTATTTCTTGGTTTATTACAAGCTTTATAGTTATTTATATTCAGACATATGTTAGCGGGCTAACGGAGTTTATGAACCAACACTTTAATGGCCTTAAAGCTGACAGTATGGCCAGCAGTGAAGCTTTTAAAAAGGCATTTCTTGTTGCCTTAATTATTGCTGGTATAAGATTTATTATTCAGGAAAAAAGATGGGATGCTTATAGAAAACAATTTCCTGATGGAATTATTCCAATAATAACGGTAAAGCCACTCATAAAATATACGAGCAGCACAAGCGCAATAATTTTAGCCATAGCAGTGGCTCTTTTGGTTCTAATAACTGGTATTTACCTAATTTATTTTTAATCTCTTTCTTATTGTATAATATGCTAGTGAAGCTAAATAAAGGAAAGAAAAAGATAGTAATAAAAAGTTTACTTTTTGAGCTTTTGGGAGGTAACATGGATATAAATTACCTACCAAAACACGAAAATATTAAGAAGTTGGAATTTCCAATAGAAGAAGTATTCCTCATAACAAATGAGTTATGGAAAATCATCAGAACAACTTTGGGGAATGGCTACTTAGAAGACGATAATAATATAAACTACAGCCAAGAAGAAGTAATCATAATAGATGATGCGGTTCATAATTATCAATATGAAATTGTATCATTTTATAGAGAAGAAGTAACACCGATTAAAAGTTATTATATCGGAGGTATACCTTGCGATGCGTCAGGTAGCTTACGTCTATGGAGTATAGCTGTTTTTTTGGCAAATACTTTTAATGATAGAGAGATGTTAGACAACATACAAAATCGGGATTATTGGTTTAGTTGGGATGAAAAACGATACACCGAAAATAATAGAGTGCATTCCCTGCTTTCCTATCTCATCCAATATTTACCACGGGCAGATGATGATGAATATGATTCTTATAAGGAGGAAAGCAGACAGGGCTTTATTGATTTTTATGAAGGAGACCCTGATAATTTATGGAATACTGATTGAAAAATGGAATACGAGGAATTTAATTTTTTACTGAATGAAGGTCTAAAGTGCTTATACAAGAGCGACCATGTGCTGTTAAGTAGGGGCTTAAATATTAATGAAAGGACGATTACTCATAGGTTGGCAATGCATTTGACTTACTTGTTTAGAGACTTTGATGTGGATTGTGAATATAACAGGATGCAGTATTCTAATGGTAGTCATATTGAGGGGGACGGTTGGAAGAAAACTCTAAATCTTAAAATAGATGAAAAGATAAATGATGAAGATGATGAAGCAAAAACCGTTTTTCCTGATATAATTATTCATAAAAGGAGGAAACCAATCAATCTGGCGGTAATTGAAGTAAAAATGAGTTGGAAAAGTGGAAGAAAAGATTTTGATTTTGAAAAATTACGTGCCTATAAAAAAGAGTTCGATTATGAATACGCAGTTTATTTAGAACTTAATACTGAATTTGAAACCATAGAAAAGAAATTTTTCTAGTAAGCATTATGACCTAAATGAAAAAATCATATCAACCATATCATAAACCATACCCCCTATACTCACTATATCTATTATGTTAGTAAAATGGCCACTGTTAAGCAGCCATTTTAATTTCCAAGTTCTCAGGGCACCAAATTTTAGTTTTTAATGGTGGCACCAACCCAATTCTTTGTTCAATAGCATCACTTAAATACTTTATTACAATTTCCTCTTTCCCCTCAATAGTGGAAATACTGTCGTGTATTGACCAAAGCTTTGAATCAGGGTATTCACCCGCAATGTTTTTACAAGCGGTGTCCAGCACTATTTCAGCCTCAATTCCTTGAAGTGTAACCGCCAGTTTGTTATGTTGCCATGCTTTAACCTTCTCAAATGCCTCAAAAACCCTTGGGAACAGTTTATACAGCGCTTCTTTGCCATAAAAGGGTTTATCATTCTCAGAGAAGAAAGTGCCAAAAACCATGTCTTTAACAGCTTTCTTTTTAACCTCGTCAGGGTCATCCATATTAAAATATACGCCCTGTTCAAGTTCATTATATTTATCAATGAGGTAGGGATAAAAGCGGCCATTCAAAACTAAGCCGATGTATTTGTATATTTCCATATCATCAGCTATATCATCCGAATCTACTAACATAATAGTATTATGGTTGTTATGAAAGTGATTAATGTTAATGTCTGGATAATTTTCCATGAGTGGCAGAATTGATAGTAATGGTTGAGAGTTGGGCATATCAATTTCAACAATTCTATTGCCATCATAGCTGATAAAATTACGCAGTGCCCTATCCATGCCAGTTAAATTTGTATGAATCCGCCCCCACTTATCCTGTTTAAACCCTCTGTTATGATAATGGAACTTATCAATTTTAATCAACCTTAAATTATGCTTCTTCATTGCATTTTCAAGGCCATTATCTGAATCCATTTCATAAACCAGCTTGGAATATTGTATTGCAGCGTCCCTATCTATAACAAGCCTTTTGTCCATAAAGGAGTTATACAGGTGCCTATATTTTTCCTTTGTGCCCTCGTTTGTATTATTCCACTTGGTTAGCTTTTTAATAAGCTTTTTGTCACTGATTTCAATATGCCTAACCTCACATTCAGCATAAGGAGGTAGTAGTTTGAATCCTTTACAATAGTTTTTGGGCTGGTAGCTGGTGTCTTCTTTTAAAAACCCTTGTTTAATAAGGTAGTCCAGGTGTCTTCGGTAATAATCATGGTTTAGGCTTTGTAATTTGGTGGCACTCAGGGGCACATATTCCATGTCTCTTATCTCATCATTCCATAAGCACACCTCATGTATTAAATGAGCGAGATAGTAGAAAAAATCCTTGGTATACTTAAAATCAGGTGGGTAATCTTCAATTAACTTGTCTAAATCAAAATTGGCAGGTATAGATAACCTTTTTGCCTCTGGTAAAATGTAAAAACTCACTTCGTAGCATCATAAAATATCTTCAATAATTGTATTTTACAAATATAACACTTTAAATCGACATTTCCTAATTATATTAGTATTCTTAACATAGATTAACTTACTTATTTCAATGTGTGGCAACCCCAAAATTTAAATTGTAAAGCCCCCACCTTGAATGAATCCCGAACCTATAACTTCTAGTCGTTACTAATTTTTCTTCTTATCCTAACATATAATTTTCAACTTTTAAAAAGATGGGTATTTTAGCTCCATAAATACAAATGAAGAATGAAAATATTTAGGATAGTTGCTATAATAATCTTAGCAGTCTTATTACTCTTCGTAATATTCCCCAATACCAGACGACCTTTAGTTGCTCTGTACCAAAATATCTTCCATCCCAGACTATCTGACGATGATTTAGCAGAAAAGGTTAAGTCGAGCATAAGACAAAAATTTAGAGAGGATGGTGTTTATATCGGGCAAATAACCAGTTTAATACTTGTTCGAAAAAATGGAAATGAATATACTGGAATGATTAAGATTTCTGACTTTAATCCAGAGCATAATGGTAGAAAGCGTGAAATTCCAATTACCGTTGATTATGATGGTGAAAACCTTCATTGGCAATTTTTAGACCAATAGAAACAACTCGTGCCCATCCCTTTGCATGAAAACATTTATACTTTTATACTGACCCACCAGTTAACCACCAACCCACTATAAATAGTAAAAAACTAATGTTTGGTGATTCCACCACCCTATAATACTTTGCGGCCTTGTTGAGTATCTGATAATTTTACCTCTAGTGAATCCCCACCCTCAAATGTGCAGCCCTTATGCATAAATTCCTGAATCCTTAACCCCTCTCTGAGATATAAGGTTGAATCCGCCGAGTTCAAATGTGTGGTTCTATTACTTTAATGCCCCTAGAGAATGGAATCTTTAGTGTAAGCCCCCACTACAACCTGAACCCGATAAACCCCCACATAAGCACGAGATGAGGGGGACTACGCCCTACATGATTTGAACCAATAACAGCCTAGTAATTGTGTTGAACCCATGTATGTATCTTATTAGGTTATTTCGTCATTTTTTAACAGGTCTTAACCCTTCCTTAAATAAAACATGCATATGAATACACTCGAACAGGCAATCCTTCAAAGGGAAAATTCTTTCATAGCTACAGTTGAAGGAATCCTAAAACAAGACTGTAGTAATCGCATTAAAATGGTTCTCATCAATAAGCAATATATCAAATGCTTAGTAGCACTAGATGATTTAGTTGCAGAGGTAAAATTAGCAACACCACCAGCAGGTGAAGCAAGTTCTAATTAACCCTGACTACAGGACTTTTATAAGATTCTTTCCCAAGTTTCTGAACAGGTTACAGTCCTTAAACAAAAGCTGTTGAAGAAAGCTGGTAGTATTCAGGAATACAAAGCCCTTATAGCACGGGGTTTTTTCAAACAAAAATTTGTGCCTATTGTGAATGTCTCAATACATGAGTTTTAAAGGCATAACACAGGAGGGTATATTTTTATTGGGGAACAACTCTGTTACCAACTGAAACGGAGTGTGCAATGCTGGAGAGCAACATACAAGGGATAAGTTGGCACTGGAGCGGTGATGAGAAAGGAGGGTAAAACTTCCTTTCTCTATTTCCCAAGAAACATATCTTTAAAACTTCATTACAGCCCGTTTTAAGCAGTATTTACATTGCAGTGATGTAGTATGCTCAAAAGTGATGTGCAGGCTAAAAAGTCATGTAATGAAGCAGGTAAATTTTATCTTGCATTGCTGTATTAGTTCTAGTCAATGACTAATTTTTATAATTTATTATTTAACCACCAAGCACAGGCAAATAAGAGGCAATTGTAATTTAGCATGTTAGTAAACCATTGATTATCAATACTTCTATAGGAGTTTAATTTCAGTTTGGGAAACTGATGCTCTACCAACTGAGCTACTACCGCATAAAATCAATTTTGAGAGTGAATTACCTCTTAAATATATGCGAATGTATAAAAACTTTAATCCTATAAAGAGATTGATAACTCTGATGAATGAAGAAGTTAGCAGATATTGAAAAGAAAGCCAGGGAGAACTATTCTTAACCTTTAACCAAATTATTTACTGCAAAAAGCATAGCTAACTACTCTTCAGATAATATCCAAAGGTAAAACGTTTTCTCCCCGCAACGTGCATCAAAGGATTCAGGTTTAACATTATTGACTATGACGGCATCCGAAAAATTTCTGTCTTGAACGGAAATATCAATATATGGGGCTTTTTTAAATTTAGGTAGAGGGTTGCCATTATAGGTTATCAGGTCTTTAAAAAAATATGTATAGGGACGATAAGCGTCTTTATCATAGTGTTTATTTTGCATTGGCACCACGTACATATTTAATTGACTTATTTTTTTTCCAGCGAGTAGATTTATTCCACATTCTATTTCTTTTGCATCATTTCCAGTTTTAAGTAAGACACTCTTAATTGCTTCCTTTTCCCCATTGAAAGATTGTATAAATTTTTCATTATCCTTTGAAGTAGAATCAATGACGTTTAATCTGGCTTCATATTTTTTTAAGTTCTCTACATACTCTTTTTCAATATCTTCCTTCGACTTTTGCATGGTGTTATATCCCAAAAATCCAGCAATAGCAATTATTACAGTGAATATTTTAACATAGGATTCTGTTTGGTATTTCAGTTCAAAGTACTTGGCATCTGGTATGGTATTAGTGGAACTTGGACCTTTTTTTAATTTTAAGAGAATATAAAGTTGATAAACAGACAGCAGTAGTATTATAACCAGTAGGCAATAAATGATTAGCATAATTTGTTCTTTTATCGATATTGCAAATTGTACAAGAACCTCCTTGAATTATATTAAACCTAATTTATTCTCAAAAATTAAGTGTGAAATAGTTTGTATGTCATCAATAATTTGAATTTTTCGGCTTATATCTCTATTGTTTAAGGTGCAAATACCCCACAATTCATTAATCAATTCAGAAAGACCCTTCTCCAATTCTAATGGTTCATTGAAATTCAAGTATAGGTTAAGCATTATGTGATTTTTCCTAAATTCCGCAATTAGGTCCTTATATGATCTTAGAGTCGCAATGTTCAAATCTTTATATTCAGGCTTACCTCTAAGTTCGTTAATTTCTAAATACTTCTCAATGCATTTTGCAGTACAGCCCCTTATTATTTCAATCTCTTGCTTCGCAATGGTCGTTGCTAACTGAGCTTTAAGCTGTTTTCCAAAATTGTCATTTTGTGCTACAAGTTGTTTTTCTAAACTTTCTTTTGAAGCACTTATATTTCTTTCTGTATTTTTATTTGTTGTCCGCATTGTAAGTGTTACAGCTAATAAAGACACCAATAAACTACCAACGGCGGTAATAAGTGAAGGTGCGATTTTTTCCCAAAACCCTTCTTTTACCAGGACCCTCTGCGTATAATTTGCCATGACTGAATCAGGAAATACCACGGTACTATGAACCAACACAGAATCAGAAAAACAAGCTGATGATACAAGTATAAAACTTAATAAAACTATACCTTTCTTCATAGCACTTATTTAAAATGGTCAGCGGTTAAAGCCAAAATCTGTAACAAGAATCCAATTACAAGCAAACCAATTCCCAACCTCATCATTTGATTTCTTCTTTTGTCAGCTTTCTCCATTGCTTTATACTCGCTTGATTGACCAATATAAAGTCGAGAATTTAGTTTTGGTGTATTGAGAAACATTATAAAAGCACCTGCAATATTCATTATGCTGCTTACTAAATTCAAAATGAAAACCATATTACCCATTTCACTAAATTAAAACAATATCTGATTAAGCGATTCCAATAAATTCCCCCTGCTGTCTTTGTTTATAAATAATACCGGATTGAAAATGTTAATTGTTTTTTTATTTCATAAGTATCCGTCTTGTATAATGGAAGCCTGTAAATAGTTAACGGTTTTTTATTTTTGGGCATTATGAAATCAAAAAAATTTCTGGACGGACTTGAGCAGATGATGTATTTGGCATTTGAAATTGAGGATATTTATAAATGTGGCAATCATTTTTATTACAAAGCATTAAATGTTCAGTCAACCAATGAAGAAGAATTTAAAATTTCAATTGCCACAACGACCTATAATTTTAGATATATGCTAATTCGATTTTGGGCATTTGTTGACGCATATTTTGAATCAGTCAGTATTATTCTTCCGAAAGAAAAAGCAAAGAAAATAAAATACCTACTTAGAAAGGTTGATTTAAAAAAAATTGAACAACTCAGGAACGAAATATTAGCTCATCATTATAGCAAAAAAACCAAAGGTGGTTATGAATCGGTAATTGAGTCAGTTCATAAGGGGGAATATCTCTTTGGTAGTGGAAGTTTAAGAGACTTTGAACACATTAAAGACATAGCGCATCAAATTATTGTAATTGCCTATTCAGAAAAGTCACTCCCTGACCAGGTAGCAAAGTAGTTATTCGCTCATGCTGTGTGTCAGCAACCCGCCAAATTATGCTGCTGATTTTTACTTTTATATCTGTATGAAGAAGGAAGAACTTGATAAGTTACTCGAACCAATGGCTAATCTCAATGGTATTATTAGATATAGTTATACCTGTGGTAAATATCTTTATGATAAAGCAGTTAAAATCCAGTTTACTGACAAAAGGGAATCACAAATCTTTCACTCATCGGCACATTACATTTTTCAATTTCTCATTATACGGTTTGTTGCCTTTAATGATGCCTATCAAACTATAAATGGGCACATACCTGTTGAAAAAGCTAAAGAGATAAAAAAGCTGTTCAAAAAGATAGAAGTAGATAAGCTAAGAGAAACGAGAAATATTGTATTAGCGCACCATTTTCAAAAGAAAAATGAATCAGCACTTAATGATATTTATGAAGGAAAATACAATTATGGAACAGGTGATGTGAAAGATTTTGAACTTCTTGCTCAAATTACAGAGGATATAATGAGTGTAATTGAGAGAACATAGTAAATGCTTATTGTTTATTACATTACTAATATACGGCATAATAATATCATTTGCAACCCTCAAGATGGATTATGTTAAATCACTTAATTATGTGATTCCGAAGAGTTCAATTTTTAGGAATGACTAAAGATTATTTACCCTTTTTCCCTTCTGCTTTAACAGATTTGAAAATAAATAATTCCGAAGGGTCTACTCCTAGTCCTTTTGCAAAAAGAATTGCATAACTGATTGAAGTATTGGCCAATGACCGTTCTATACGCCCAACTTGACTTTGTTCCAGTCCCACTTTTAATGCTACTGTTTGCTGTGAAATTTTCTTTGAGAGCCTAATTTCTTTTAGCCTCTTACCAAATTGCTGTATAGCCTCTTCGTCTCTTAAATATTTCACTTAACAAGGTGAACCCTAAGCGCATTTATAAACGAGAGCAAATTTGACGCATTTGCCTTTTAATTTTAGTTTTGCATAAAGACGTGACCAATTATCCTTTTAATCACAAGGCTTATCAGATATTATGCTTGTATCACTAAAAAGTGCCGCAAAAAGGACGATAATAAGGGGTCTACTCTTTGAACTTTTTAGGGGTAACCTCAATGAAGGCGTCCAGACAAACCAAGAAGAAAAAGAGACGTTGGAAATTCCAATTGAAGAAGCTTACCTCAAAGCAAATGAGTTATGGAAAATACTAAAGACAACTTTGGGTAGTGGCTACTTAGAAAACGATAATAATATAAACTACAGCCAAGAAGAAGTAATCATTATAGATGACGCAGTTTATAATTATCAAGAGGAACTCTTGTCATTTTATAGGGAAGAGAGTGCTACAGTAAAAAGTTATTATATCGGGGGCGCACATTCCATCGAAGTGTCGGGGAGTTTACGGTTGTGGGCTGTAGCTGTTTATTTGCAAAATATTTTTAATGACGGGGAAATGTTAGCCAACATACGAAACCAAGATTATTGGTTTAGCAGCGATAGACATCAATTTACTGAATGCAATAGAGTGAACTCCTTGCTTTCTTATCTCATTCAATTTTTACCACGGCCAGATGATGATGAATATGATTCTTACATGGAAGAAAGCAGACAAGGCTTTAGTGATTTTTACGAAGGCGACCCTGATAATTTATGGAATACTGATTAAATAAAGTTGAGTTCACAGCTTTATATCCTATCCACCCACCACATACATCACACCCCCCCCATTGTAAGCTTCCCTCTTATTCGGCCAGCTATTAGTTGATTTTACGAATATATTGTGCCCAGAAAGTCTGCCATCTGCGCCTGCGATAAACAGGGTTTTACAACCTATCAGCGTAACCACTGGGCGCATATACCGCATAAAGGGGCGGCAAAAAGAATATCTTAGCGCCACCGGTATGCTGTTGTTGCCAGCGGCAATAACCGGAATGACGGTTAACCGACAGTTTATAATGAAACATTACCCGATACAGTATTTGCGTGCCATTGCAGCCCTGCTGGTGGTGTTTGAGCATTTTAAAATTTATCCGTTTAACGACAACTTGTTTTCAGGCACCATTGGGGTTGATATGTTTTACATCATCAGTGGGTTTATCATGAGCATTAATATTGACAAGTACGTTGATCATAAGCGTACGTTCATTATTAACCGGATGGTAAGGATATATCCGCTGTACCTCATCCTGTCGTTTCCGTTAGTGGGGCTTTACCTTTATAACCATAGCATTGATATTTTAACCGCTATACCCTCTTTATATTTTGTGGGAAGCTTTTCGGCGGTTAGTTACAAGGA
>Ga0316217_10003829_pt1 | contig 16765 bp, 8 predicted proteins | sample 1anoAmetaG_FD_203633 | JGI IMG/M metagenome (GOLD analysis project Ga0316217, IMG submission 203633) | Freshwater microbial communities from Trout Bog Lake, Wisconsin, USA - 1anoA | ecosystem: Environmental > Aquatic > Freshwater > Lake > Hypolimnion/Profundal zone | place: USA: Wisconsin...
GCTCCAGCAGGGTCCGGGCCTCCTCGCCCAGGCCGGCGCGGTCCAGGAAGGCCAGGCGGTCGTCCAGCAGGCCCAGGCTCCAGGGGTGCCGGGCGGTGATCCGGCGCCACTCCTGGGCCGCGGCCGGGAGGCCCTTGGCCCGTTCCAGGTAGCCGGCGCGCTCGGCTTCGGCCCGGAGCCTGACGCTGCCCTCGGGCAGCCGGTCGATGCGCAGGTCCAGGGCGGCCCAGAGTTCGTCGGCCGCCTGGATCCGCCCGGCCCCGGCCAGGAACCGGGCCCGGTCCATCTCCAGGCGGATGCGCTCCTCCTCGCCGGGGGCGAGCTCGGCCCGCCGGGCCAGGATCCGGTCGGCGAGGCTGACCACCTGGTCCCCGGGCCAGCGTTCCTGGGCCAGGGCCTTGACGGTGCCCTCGCTGAAGGCGAGGAACTCGGGGCCGCTGGCCCTGGGCACCATGGCCCGGGCCTTGTCCAGGAGCAGGTCGCCGATCCGGCGGATGGCGGTGAATTCGGCGGGCCGGCCGGCCTCGCGCCGGGCCTGGCGCTGGGCCCGGCCCTGGGCGTCGCTGGGCAGGTCCAGGTCGTCGATCCACTGGTCGGCGTCCCAGCTGAGCCCGGGATCCGGGGGCTCGATGCCGGCGAGGGTGAAGAAGGCCGCCAGGGTCCTCTCGTCGGCGGGGTCGCCCGGGGCCAGGGCCTGGATCCGGGCCGCCACCCGGCGGAACACCGGCTCGCTGGCCAGCAGCTGCGCCAGGCGCCGCAGGGCGCGCTGGTCGCCCTCGGACCCGGCCTGGACGTCGCCCTCCCCGGGCGCCACCGCGTCCAGGTACTCGCGCACGGCCCCGTCCAGGTCGCGCAGGTTCTCCCGCAGCACGCCGGCCTCGAACGCCAGGAAGCGGGGCCGGGCCATGGCCTTGCGGCCGGCCTCCAGCACCGCGAGGGCCTCCCGGTCGTGGTTGTAGTCCCAGAGCAGGGTGGCCAGCTCGGCCACCTTGGCCGGGTCGCGCGGGTCCCGGGCCAGGATGGCCCGCCACTGGGCGATGGCGGCGTCGGGCCGGCCGCGCTCCTCCTCCATCTCGCCCAGCTCGGTCCACAGGGGGCCGGCGTCCTCGAGGGCCGGGGCGGTGCGTTCCACCAGGGCCCGGGCCGGGGCCAGGTGGGCGTTCTCCAGGCCGTTCAGGGAGCGGTGCAGGGAGAGCACCCGCCGGGCCAGGGGGCCGTCGCCGGGATAGGCCGAGGCGATCCGGTCGGCGGCGGGCGCCGCCTGCTCGAACCGGGACAGCCGGGCCCACCCCTCGAACAGCAGCAGGTCCTCCACCGGGGTGCGGTCGGCGCGGGCTTCCAGGGCGGCCAGGCGCGGCTCCAGGTCGCCCCGGCGCATGCGCTCGGCGAACCAGGCCTCGCGCTGGCCCGGGTCGGCGAACAGCAGGGCCCAGCGCCGCTGCTCCATGAGCTGGTCGGGGACCACCACCCGGGTGAACGGCTTGCGCGCCTCCCTGGCCGGGTCGAAATGCCGGCTCCAGTCGCTGGCGGTGACCAGCGCCTGGGCCTCCCGGAACACCTCGGGGCTGTGCGGGAACCGCTCCAGGGCCCGCAGCCGGACCAGGTCCGCCCAGCGCACCAGCCGGACCCGGGTGCCCACCCTGGGCTGGTCCGGGACCTCCACCGGGACCTCGTCGGCCCCCCGCTGGAACAGGGCGGTGCCGCGGAACCGGGCGGCCACGTCGGCCGCCAGCCGGCGCAGCTCCGCCTGGTAGTTGCGCCGGGCCTGCCAGCGCGCCGCCTTGGCCCAGATGCCGGGGTCCTGGAAGCGGTCGAGGGCCTTCAGGTAGCGGGGGCCCAGCTCGTCGTCCAGGTTCCAGCGCTCCAGCCGCGCGGCCAGGTCCAGCCAAAGGGCCTGGTCGTCCGGCAGCCGGTCCAGTTCGCCCAGGATCAGGCCCAGGGCGGCCCGGTGGCTCGGGTCCAGCAGGTCCAGCCGGGCCAGGCCGGCGTTCAGCAGCCCGGTGTAGTCCGGCGCGTCCGGCGCCTCCACCCGGGCCCAGGGCCGGGGATCGCCCGGCCGGGGCTCCCAGGGGGCGTCCTGGCGCGCGCTGGGGCGGCTGCCGTCCGGGGCGGCGTAGCCCAGGCGGGCCTTGAGCAGGCGCACCTCCTCGGCCAGGGGCAGCGGGGCCTGCTGGGCGGCGAGCAGCGCCACCCGGCGGGCCTCGTCGGCCAGGGCGGGGGCGGCCGGCTCCACCGCGGGCAGCAGCGCCAGGGCGGCGGCGCCTTCGCCGCGCTCCACGTGGCGGGCCATGATGGCCACCCGCAGGGCGGCCAGGGCCGGGTCGGCCGGGGCGGTGCGGGCCAGGGCCGCGGCCAGGGCCCGGGCGGTGGCGAAGGTCCGGTCCGGCAGGGCGGCGTTCTCGACCCGGTCGAGGGTCTCCTTCCACTCGACGCCGGTGAGCAGGAAGGCGATCCCCCCGGTCCAGAAGCCCGGGGTCCGGTCGATGGCCGCGGTCCAGCGGTAGGCTTCGTCGTTGTAGGTGCCCCAGGCCAGGGGCCGGCCGCCGGCGGCCAGGGCCAGCCGGGCCAGGGCGGCCAGGTCGGCGCGCCGGTCGGCCTCGGTGGCGCCCAGCTGGGCCGCGGCCAGGGCGGTGCGGAAGGCGTCGGGGGCCTCGTCCAGCTCGCCGAACAGCCGGGTCAGGAGCAGCAGCTCCGGCCGGCCCAGCCTGGGCTCGAACCGGCGCTGCACCTGGCGCAGCAGCTCGGCGGCGGACCCGGCGCCGTCGCCGCGGCCCTGGAAATAGGTGCACAGCCGGGTCAGGGCGCCGGCGTCGAAGGTCTTCTCCAGGGTGGCCCGCCAGGTCCCCGGGGCCAGGGGCGCGGCCTGGTCGACCCGGGCGGCGTAGGCGCGGCGGAAGGCGAGGCTCCAGGGCTCGGCCACGGCCGCGTCCAGCAGCCGGTAGGCCCCGGCCGGGTCGCCGTGGTCGGCCAGCAGGTCGGACCGGGTCAGCAGCCGGCGTTCCGGGGTCAGCGCCTGGGCGCCGGCCAGGGCCCGGTCGGCCTCGGGGATCCGGCCCGCCCGCTCCAGGGCGCGGATCCAGCGCTCCAGGGCGGCCCCGTCGCCGGGGAACAGGTCGCTGCGCGCCCGCAGCAGGGCGACCGGGTCGGCCAGGTCGGGATGGAGCTCGGCCCAGCCGATCCGTTCGTCGGCCAGGGCGCGCCGGGCCTCGGGCTCCAGCCCGGGCAGGGCCCGTTCCGCCGAGCGCAGGGCCGCGGCGTAGTCCTGGTGGGCCGCTTCCCAGCGGGCGGCCTCCGCCCAGGCCCCGGGGCCCTCGGCCTGGGCCCAGCGCTCGAGGGCGGCGATGGCGCCGGGGCGGTCGCCCAGGGCCAGCCGGGCCTCGGCCAGATGCCGTTGGGCCGCGGGGTCGGTGCGCCCCTCCAGGCTCCGGGCCAGTTCGGCGGTGGGGGTCGGGTAGTGCACCCGGTGCCCGTCCACGGTGGCGTAGCGGGTGGCCAGGGCGTAGATCCAGTCGCCTTCGGCCAGGTCCTCCCAGGGCACGAAGGAAGCGGCGCCCAGGGCGGCCGGCAGCAGCAGCCAGGCGAATGCGCGGTGGCTCATGGGCGCACCTCCAGGGTCGCACGGGCGAACCCGCGGTTCTTGGCGGCGTCCACCGCCTCGAAGAAGACCTCCTGGGGCCCCTGCAGGCCCTCGGGGATCCGCAGCAGGCCGGCGCAGCGCTGGGCGGCCGGATCCCAGCGCAGCGGGATGGGCGGGGCCGCGCCCACCCGGGCGGTGAGGAAGACCACGTCCTCGCCGGTGGCGGCGGTGATCCGGACCAGCTCCCCGGCCCGGCAGCTGGCGGGCAGCCCGGGCCGGATCTCCGGCGCCTTGCTGGCCAGGATGAAGTGCTTGGTCTCGGTGGCCCGGGCGCCGCTGGCGTCCCGGACGATGATCCGCACCGGGTGGCGGCCGTCGGGGAAGCCCTCGGGCACCAGGAAGCGGCCCTCCCAGACCGTGCTGGCCGGGCGCCGGACCAGGTCCAGCTTCAGGCCGAAGGGGAACAGGGCGGTGGCCGCGACGGTGGCCGGGTCGCACTCGACCCGCAGGACCGGATCCCCCGGCTGGATCCGGCGGGGCCGGAGCAGGGCCCGCGGGGCGGCCAGGAAGGCGGTGTAGGGGGTCACGAACTTGTAGCGGCGGGAGAGCGCGATGATCTCGTCGATCCATTCGCGGCGCTCGCCGTCGGCGTCCAGGCGCCGGAGCAGGTCGTCCACCCGGGCCCGGGCCCAGCGCCGGGGCAGGTCCCGGGCCTCCAGGGCCTGCTCGGGCAGCCCGGCCTCGAGGCCGGCGCCGCCCAGGGCGCGGTCGCCCTGCCAGTGGAGCCTGGCGGCCGGGGCCCCGTAGCGGCCCACCCAGCCCGACACGCTGCCGGGCGCCGGCGGCTGCGCCAGGACCGGGTAGATGTCCCGCAGCCCCGGCTCGCCGCCGCCGACGGTGAACGGGAGGGCCTGCGCCCGGGCCGCCTGGGCCGGCGCCGGCGCGGGGGCCGGCGCGGGGGCCGGCGCGGGGTCCAGCAGGCGCTGGAAGAAGAGGTCCCCCTCGATCTCGGTGGCGGTGGGCGCCAGGAGCTGGCTCGAGGCCGAGGCCAGGCCGGTCCCCGGCTCGCCCACGGTCACCGCGGTGAAGATCGGCAGCGGTCCGGCGGCCTGCCTGAGGTCCGCCGCCCGGACCGTCCGGCCGGGGCCGAGCAGGAGGATCCGCCCCTGGCCGCCCAGCAGCTTGCGGGCCGCCGCCACCGCCTGGAGCAGATCCGCCCCGGGGCCCAGGGGCCGGTCGCGCAGGGCGGCCAGTTCGGCGTCGATGGCCTGGGGCGTCGCCGGGCGCAGGCTGGCCCCGCCCGGGCTGCGGTCGAACGGGATGAGGGCGAAGCGGTCGCCGGCGCCCAGCTGCTGGAGCACCCGGGTCAGGTGCCCGTAGGCCGTCTCCAGCCCGGCCCAGCGGTGGCCCAGGGAGGTGTCGAACAGGATGGCCAGGGCGAGGCCGCCGGCCCGCTGGGCCGGTGCCGGCGGCGCCGGGGCCGGCCCGGCGGGCAGGGCCTCCAGGAGAAAGAAGCCGTCCTTCTCCGGCGGGATTTCCGCCGGCCGTTCCCAGGGCGCCAGGGCCAGGCCGTCCGGCAGGACCCCCAGGGGATTGCGGAAGGCGGTCAGCCGGAGCGGCTCCTGGCCCCTGGGTCGCAGCCGCAGGACCAGGTCGCAGTCGAGCCGGACCTGTTCGCCGGTGAAGCTGGCGCCGTCGGCGCCGGCCGCCAGCGGCAGGCCGCCGGGCACCGGCTCGAAGGCGGCGTCGGCCAGGCTGACCCGCACCGTGAGCCGTCCGGCCACCGCCGGCTCGGCGTCCGGGGGCCGCAGCACCAGGCGGAACTCGCCGCGCCCGCCGATCACCGGGACCTCCTGCTGGAATTGCAGCTCCACCCGCTTGGTGGCCAGCGGCGGGATCGGCGCCACGGTGACCGTGAACAGCGAGCCGGCCGAGCGCGACCCGGGACCCCGGCCATCCTCCTCCTCGCCCTGCTGGAGCAGCCCGGGGTCGATGGCCTTGCGGGCCAGCTCCTGGTAGATCGACCGGGCCCGCTTCTTCTCCAGGATCACCGCCGGGATGCGCTGGAGGCCGTCCCAGATGGCGAAGTCGCCCACCGCCGCCCCGGGCGGCAGGGCGAACCGGTAGCTGCCCTCCTGGATGGCCGGGGTGTGGTTCTCGAACACCTGGCGGACGTTGACCCGGGCGTAGCCGCGGGCGATTCCCACCGCCACGTCCATCTCCCTCAGGGACAGCACGGCCGCGTCGGGCCGGCCGGTGCTGGTGGGCACCATCAGCCCGGCCTGGGCCCGGAGCGCCGGGCCGGCGGCCAGGAGCATCCCGGCGAGCGCCAGGTGCCTGGCTCCGGGGAGGGTTGATCCGGCCATGAAGGTCCGCCAGGGGTGCATATCAGGGACCCTCCTCGGGGATGGGCAGGGGCACCCTGGCCAGGCCTTCATCGGTGCCGATGAAGAGCGCGCCCGGGGCCGGCAGGATGGCGGTGATGCGCTGGGAGGGCAGCTGCAGCCGGAGCGGCCGGAACTGCGCGCCGTCCGGGCTCAGCCGGTACAGGCCGCGGCCGTCGGTGCCGGCGTAGAGCCGGCCGGCGGCCTCCACCAGGCAGCCGGTGTTGACCTTGAGGCCGTCGGTCTCGGGAAAGGCGGTGAAGCGCCCGGGGCCGCTCCGTCCGGGCAGGGGGCTGCGCCGGGCCAGGCCGCCGCCGAAGGTGCCCAGGAACAGGTCGGGGCCATGGAAGGCCAGGGCGGTGATCCAGGGATGGGGCAGCCTGCCCTCGCCGGCGGTCACCCGCCAGGCCACCCGGGACCCGGCCACCGAGCCCAGGCCGGAGGGGGTCCCCACGTACAGCTCGTCGCCGGCGGCCAGGGCCAGGGCCTGGTTGCCCGGGAGGCCGTGGAAGGCGGACAGGAAGCGGGCGCCGGGCAGCAGCACCCCCTGGCCGTAGCCGATCGCCACCCCGTCCCGGGTGGCGGCCAGGGAGAAGGCCGCGCCGGCGGTGTCCCCCGGCAGCGGCAGGAGCCTGCGGCCGTCGAACCGGGCCACGCCCCGCAGGCTCGCGACCATCACCTCGCCCCCGGCCGGGAGCAGGGCGTTGACCCCCCAGGCCTGGGAACCGGGCACCGGGGACCAGGACCAGCCCCGCCCGCGGGGCTCGCCCAGCGCCAGGCCGCCGTCGAAGCCGCCCAGCACCAGGCGCGGGCCCAGGAAGGCCAGGGCGCCCACGTGGGCCATGCCGGGCGGGAGGGCGCCGGTCCGGGCCCGGGCCAGGACCCAGCCGGCGGCGGTGCGCCGGTAGAGCCCCTGGTCGGTGTCGGCGAACAGGGCGGACCCCGGGCCGGCGCCCGGGGCGCAGCTGAACAGTTTGCGGGGGCGGGCGGGCAGCGGCTCCTCGGCGCCCTGGCGGCCGGGCTCGAACCGCAGCAGCCGGCCCTCGCCGCAGCCGAACAGCTGGCCGCCGGCCACCGCCGCGGACACCACCCCGTCCCCGCCGGAGACCGGCAGCAGCGGGCCCGCGCCGGGACCCCGGGCGAGGCCCAGGGGGGTCACCACGGCCACCTCCCGGTCCAGCACCCCCACCCAGTCCACCCAGGGGTCCGGGGTGGGCAGGAGGGTGGCCCGGCCGGGCTCCACCCGCCGCAGGCCCTCCTCGCCGCCGGCCAGCAGGCCGCCGCCGGCGTCCTGGGCGATGGCCCGCACCGGATTGGGATCCAGCCGCTGGATCCGCGCGCCGCCCCAGGGGATCCGGAACAGCCCTTCCCGGGCGCCCACCAGCAGCTCCCCGCCGGGGGTCTCCGCCAGGGTGCGGGCATGGAGGGTGCCGAAGCCGGAGACCAGTTCCTCCCAGTGGCCGTCCCGGCGCAGGTAGAGGCCCCCGGCGGCCAGCGCCGCCACCGGCCGGCCGCGCCAGAGCGCCAGGGCCGAGGCCCGGAGGGTGGGCAGGCCGCCATCGAGGCTGCCGGCCTCGTCCTGCACGCCGAACGCCCCGGCGCAGGTGAGGGCGGTGGCCGAGACCGCGACCCCCTCCACCTCCCCGCCGCCCCAGCGCTCCGCCTCGCCCGCGGCCGCGGGCAGCGCCACCAGGCGGACCGGGGCGGTGTCGCCCGCGGGCGCGCCCAGGGCGGTGCGCAGGTCCCGGGTCAGCTTGATCCAGGCGCCGAGGCCGCCGAGCAGGCAAACGCAGCCCAGGCCGGCCAGGAGCAGGAGTCTTCGCTTCGGGATGGAAGCCATGGGCGGTTGCCGGTTAGGAAAGAATCGACGGGGAGGCGGAGCGGGGGCGGCGTTCCATGACCATAGAGAAAAGGCGGCCGGAATGCAAGGCTGCCGCGGCCGCCGGAGCTGGATTCGAAAAATCCCCCGGAGTCTTGATTTGCGTCAAGGTAAGTTGACCGGATCAGTAGGATATTGCTTCCAGGGGCTGATCCCGGAACGGGAACCATGAGCGAACTCATCAACAATCAAGAACTTCGAATCAGGACGCTGAAGGAAGTGATCCTCCATCTGCACGAGGGCCAGGCGCCCGAGGCGGTCCGGGGGCAGCTGAAGAACCTGGTGGCCGACGTGGACGCCAGCGAGATCGCCGCCATGGAGCAGCAGCTGATGGCCGAGGGCATGTCCCCGGAGCAGGTCCGCTCCATGTGCGACCTGCACGCCGACGTGCTCAAGGAGGTCATGGCCGAGCCCCGCGCGCCCAGGCCGCTGCCCCCCGGGCACCCGGTGGACACCTTCCAGCGCGAGAACCGGGCCCTGGAGGCGGCGGTGGCCCAGGCCCGCGCCCGCATCCAGGCGGTGGCGGGCCTGCCCGACCGGGGCACCCCCGGCGCCGAGCGGCTGGCCCTGCTGGAGGCGCTCAACCCGCTCATGGACGTGGAGAAGCACTACGCCCGCAAGGAGCACCTGGTCTTCACGGTGCTGGAGCGCCACGGCAACACCGGGCCCTCCAAGGTCATGTGGGGCAAGGACGACGAGGTCCGCAACCTGCTCAAGGGGGTCCAGGCGGCCCTGCGCGAGGAGACCCTCTGCGGCGCGGAGCTGAAGTACCTGGCGGCGGACCTGTTCGAGACCGCCCTGGCGGCGGTGGAATCCATGGTCTACAAGGAGGAGCACATCCTCTTCCCCATGGCCCAGGGGCTGTTCACCGAAAGCGAGTGGGGCGAGATCTGGAGCCAGAGCCAGGACTATGGCTGGTGCCTGGTGGCCCCCGCCGAGGGCTACGCCGCGCCCCGGGCCAGCTTCCCCGAGGCCCCCCTGGTGCTCCCGGCCGCCAGGGCCGTGCAGTTCCCCAGCGGAACCCTCTCCTTCGAGCAGCTCCTGGGCCTGTTCAACAACCTGCCGGTGGACCTCACCTTCGTGGACGCCGAGGACCGGGTCGGCTTCTTCAGCGAGGGCCCCGACCGGGTCTTCGCCCGGAGCCGGGCCATCATCGGCCGCTCGGTGCAGAACTGCCACCCGCCCAAGAGCATGGCCACCGTGGAGCGGATCCTCGCCGACTTCAAGGCCGGCCGCCAGAGCATGTCCGAGTTCTGGATCGAGATGGGCGGCAAGTTCGTCCACATCCGCTACTTCGCGGTCCGGGACGAGGCCGGGGCATACCTGGGGACGCTGGAGGTCACCCAGGATCTCACCCGCCTGCGCGCCCTGACCGGCGAACGCCGGCTGCTCCAGTACGACCCCGCCCAGGAGGCATGATGAGCCACTGTTCCGACCCTTCCCCGCAAGCTTCCCAGGCCGCCGGCGGCCCCCAGCCGGACTGGTGCGACGCCGCCAAGGTGGTGCTCGACCTGGACGTGACCGCCCTCCTGGCCACCGCCGAGCACCCCCTGGAACGGGTGAAGCTGGCCGTGGCGCAGTGCGCTTCCGGCCAGGTCGTCCAGCTGCGCAGCAGCTTCCAGCCCGCTCCGCTGCTGGCGCTGTTCACCGCCGAGGGCATGCGGGTGTGGTGCGGCCAGGAAGGCGCCCTGTTCCGCACCTGCATCGGCAAGCCCTGAAGCCTTCCCAACCCTCCCCAGAACGGAGTCACCCCATGGAATTCAACGCCCAGACCCGGATCGGCGATGTGGTCCTCGAGACCCCCGCCACCATGCGCCTCTTCGAGGAACTGAACGTGGACTACTGCTGCGGCGGCCATCGCAGCCTCGCCGACGCCTGCGCCCACGCCGGCCGCTCCTACGAGGAGGTGGCCGCGCGGCTCGCCGCCTTCCAGGCCGCGCCCGGGGCCCCGGCCGACCCCAAGGTCTGGCAGGAGGCCGGCCTGCCCGGCCTGATCGCCCACATCGAGGCCACCCACCACGTGTTCACCCGCAGCGAACTGGCCCGGGTGGCCCCGCTCATGGCCAAGGTGCTCCAGGTCCACGGCGACCACCACCCGGAGCTGGCCGGGATCGCCCGGTGCTTCCAGGCCATGGAGAGCGACCTGCTGCCGCACCTGGAGAAGGAGGAGCAGATCCTGTTCCCCTTCATCCGCCAGCTGGCGGCCGGGAACGCGCCCGCCGACTGCTGCTTCGGGACCGTCCAGAACCCCATCCGGGCCATGCAGCACGAGCACGAGCAGGTGGGCGACATCCTGCGCGAACTGCGGACCCTGACCCGCGACTACACTCCGCCCGCGGACGCCTGCGCCAGCTACCGCTCGCTCTTCATGGGCCTGCAGAACCTGGAGACGGACCTGCACCTGCACATCTATCTCGAGAGCCACCTTCTCTTTCCCCGGGCCATCGCCCTGGAGGAGGCCGCGGCCTGACCGGCCGCCGAGCCAAATACTTTTATATTCGACCTTTAAGAAGGAGCAATCATGAAACAGCAGATCGATGACACGTCGCCGCTGTCCCACTGGTGGAAGCAGGCGGTCATCCTGGTGATGATCATCGGCTTCAGCCTGCTCACCCTGGTCACGGTGAAGACCTACGCCGGGGCGCCGCCGATCCCGGCCCAGGTGGTGGACGCCGCCGGCCGGCCGCTGTTCTCCGGCGAGGACATCCAGGGCGGGCAGGACGTGTTCTTCAAGTACGCCCTCATGGAGCACGGCACCCTCTGGGGCCACGGCGCCTATCTGGGGCCGGACTACACCGCGGAATACCTGCACCGGACCGCCGAGATCGGCCGGGACACCCTGGCCCAGGCCAAGTACGGCAGGGCCTTCAAGGACCTGCCGGAGGGCCAGTCCCTGGAGATCGGCGAGACCCTGAAGCTCAGGCTCAAGGAGAACCGCTACCGGCCCGCCGACGGCACCCTGGTGTTCACCGAGGCCGAGGCGGCCTCCTGGCGGACGCAGGTCGTGGAGTGGCGGGACTATTTCCGCGGGGCCACCCCGGCGCCCGGGCTGCCCAGCCACTACATCGACGACCCGGCCGAGCTGCAGCGCCTGGCCGACTACTTCGCCTGGGCCTCCTGGGCCACCGTGGCCAAGCGTCCCGGCACCGGCTACTCCTACACCAACAACTGGCCGTACGAGCCCCTGGTGGGCAATGTCCCCACCGCCGCCACCTACCTCTGGAGCGGGCTGAGCCTGATCACCCTGCTGGGCGGGCTGGGCCTGGTGCTGCTGATCTTCGGCAAGTTCGAGTACCTCGGCTGGGGCGGCGCCGCCGGCCACCGGCCGGTGGGCCCGGGCCGGCTGCACAACTGGGTGCTGACTCCCAGCCAGAAGGCGCTGGGCCTCTATTTCGCGGTGGTGATGCTGCTGTTCCTGGCCCAGGCGGCCCTGGGCGGGGCCATCGCCCACTACCGGGTGGAACCCCAGGGCTTCTACGGGTTCGACCTGGCCAAGGTGCTGCCCTACAACCTCGCCCGCACCTGGCACCTCCAGCTGGCCATCTTCTGGATCGCCACCGCCTGGGTGGCCGGCGGACTGTTCCTGGCGCCCCTGGTGGGCGGAGCCGAGCCCAGGGGCCAGAAGCTGGGCGTGCTGGTCCTGCTGGGCGCCCTGGCGATCGTGGTCTTCGGCAGCCTCGGCGGCGAGTACCTGGGCATCAACAACCGCCTGGGCAGCCTGTGGTTCTGGTTCGGCCACCAGGGCAGCGAGTACCTGGACCTGGGCCGGTTCTGGCAGGTGCTGCTGGCGGTGGGCCTGATCTTCTGGCTGTTCCTCATGTTCCGGGCCCTGCGCCCGGCCATGAAGGTGCGCGGCGAGCAGGGCGAGATGCCGGGGCTGTTCCTGTACGCCGCCGTGGCCATCCCCCTCTTCTACGTGCCGGCGATGTTCTACGGGCCCCACACCAATTTCGCCATCATCGACAACTGGCGGTTCTGGATCATCCACCTCTGGGTCGAGGGCTTCTTCGAGCTGTTCGCCACGGTCCTGGTGGCGGTCATGTTCGTCCAGATGGGGCTCATCACCGCCCGGTCTGCCACCCGGCTGGTCTACCTGGACGCGATCCTCTACCTGGCCGCCGGCATCGTCGGCACCGGCCACCACTGGTACTTCACCGGCCAGAGCACCCTGAACATGGGGCTGGCGGCCTGCTTCAGCGCGCTGGAGGTGGTGCCCCTCACCCTGCTCACCCTGGACGCCTGGGACTTCATCCGGCTGCAGCACCAGACCTGCGCCGACTGCAACCAGCCGCTGGCGTTCAAGCAGCGCTGGGCGATCAAGTTCCTGATCGCCGTGGGGGTCTGGAACTTCACCGGGGCCGGAGTCTTCGGCTTCCTCATCAACCTGCCCATCGTCTCCTATTTCGAGATGGGCACCACGCTGACGCCCAACCACGGCCACGCCGCCATGTTCGGGGTGTTCGGGATGCTGGCGCTGGCGGTGGTGGTGTTCTGCCTGCGGGCCCTCAAGGGCGACCAGGCCTGGGACCGCAACGAGCATCTGGTCCGGATCGGCTTCTGGGGCCTGAACATCGGCCTGGGGCTGATGATCCTCCTGGACCTGTTCCCGGCCGGCGTGCTCCAGCTCTACGACGCCATCACCCAAGGCTACTGGCACGCCCGGCGGCTGACCTACCTCATGACCGGCACCTACCACACCCTGGAGTGGATCCGGATCGTGGCCGACCTCACCTTCCTGCTGGCCGGCGTGGTCCCGCTGTTCCTGGCGGCCTTCCGGCTGATCTTCGGCCGGGACGAAGCCACGAGCTAGACATTCCCGGGGCCGCCGGGGGCGCACCCCGACCGGGCGCCCCCGGCGGTTTTCCGCATCCGGCCGCGGCGGCCCGGGGTCCACAAAGGGCTTGCCAGGCCGGGCGGAATCCACGATCCTTCTGCTCCGGCGGCCGGCCTTCCACCGGCCTCCTTTCCGGATCCTTCTCCCGTGCCCTCCCGCCCCGCTCCACGCCACCCCTCACCGCGCCGGCCGGGACTGGTCCTGCACCTGGTGTCCGATCTCGACGGCACCTGGATCCCCGGGCCGGACCGGCCGGATGGGCTGAGGCGGCTGGAGGCCTTCCTGGCCCGGCAGCCCGGGATCGTCCTGACCTTCGCCACCGGCCGCGGCCTGGCTTCGGCCCGGGCCCTGCTGGGGGAGCGGGTGGGCCGCCTGCCCGAGCACCTGGTGACGGACGTGGGCACCGCGCTGCACCACCGCGCCCCGGACGGCCAGTGGCTCGAGGACCCGGGCTACGCCAGCTGGGTCGAGGCGCGCTGGCCGGCGGACCTGGCCGGACGCCTGGCCGCGGCCGGATTCCCCGAGGGGGTGCGGCCCCAGGCCGGGGTGGCCCCGCCCCGGCGGCTGGCCCTGGAGGTCGATCCCGGTCGGGACCTGGTCCAGGCGGCTGCCCGGCTGCGGGCCGTCCTGGCTGGGCTGGGCGCCCCGGTGGACGTGCTGCCGTCCGGCGACCGCTACCTGGACGTGCTCCCCGCCGGCGTCGACAAGGGCGCCGCGGTGGAGCACCTGCGGCTGCCCTTGCCGGTGGTCGCCTGCGGCGACTCGGAGAACGACCAGGGCCTCTGGCGGATCGCCGACCTGCCCGTGCTGATGGCCGACAGCCCCCTGGTGCCGGGGCGGGGGGAGCCCTGGGACCGCCTGGTCCGGCCCCGGGCGCCCGGCCCGGAGGGCATTCTGGAGGTGCTGCGGCGCCTGGGGAGGCGCTTGTGAACAAGGACGGACTCTACATCATGCTGCTCAGCATCCACGGCCTGGTGCGCGGCCAGGCGCCGGAACTGGGCCGGGACCCGGATACCGGCGGCCAGGTGCTCTACGTGCTGGAACTGGCCAGGGCCCTGGGCCAGCACCCCGGGGTGGCCCAGGTGGACCTGCTGACCCGGCTGGTGCAGGACCCGGCGGCCGGGCCGGACTACGCCCGCCCGGAGGAGCCCCTGGCGCCCGGGGTGCGGATCATCCGGCTGCCCTTCGGCCCGGCCCGCTACATCCGCAAGGAACTGCTCTGGGAGCACCTGGACTACCTGGTGGACAGCTACCTGGCCTACGCCCGGACCTTGCCGCGGCTGCCGGACCTCCTGCACAGCCACTACGGCGACGCCGGCTACGTGGCCCTGCGGCTGTCCAGCCTGCTGGGGATCCCGTTCATCCATTCCGGCCATTCCCTGGGCCGCTGCAAGCGCGAGCGCCTGCTGGCCGCGGGCCGGCAGGAGGCCAGCCTGGAGAAGATCTTCCACTTCGGCCGGCGGATCCAGGTGGAGGAGGAGGTCCTGGCCCACGCGGCCATGGTGGTCGCCAGCACCCGCCAGGAGGTGGTGGACCAGTACGGGCTGTATTCGAACTTCCATCCGTCCCGGGCGGTGGTCCTCCCGCCCGGCACCGACACCTCCCGGTTCTCCCCGCCCAGGCCGCACCTGCCGCCGCCCGCCATCGCCGCCAAGGTGGACCGGTTCCTGCAGGACCCCGCCCTGCCCATGCTGCTCTGCATCGGCCGGCCGGTGCCGGGCAAGAACCTCCAGGGCCTGGTCCAGGCCTACGGCGAGGACCCTGACCTGCGCCGGCTGGCCAACCTGGTCCTGGTGGCCGGCAACCGCAAGGAGATCCGGGACCTGGACAAGGAGAGCCGGACCACCTGGAAGGAGCTGCTGCTGGCCATCGACTCCTTCGACCTGTACGGCCATGTGGCCATTCCCAAGAGCCACGACCCCGCGGACATCCCCGACCTCTACCGGCTGGCCGCCCAGCGCCGGGGCATCTGCGTGAGCCCGGCCTTCGCCGAGACCTTCGGCCTGACCCTCATCGAGGCGGCCGCCTCGGGCCTGCCGCTGGCGGTGACCGGCACCGGCGGGCCCCGGGACATCGTCGCCAACTGCCGGAACGGGGTGACCTTCGACGCCATCGAGCGGGCGTCCATGGCCGCCGCCCTGCGCGCGGCCCTGGCCAGCCGCGCCCAGTGGCGGGAATGGTCCCGCAACGGCCTGCGCGGGGTGCGCGCCTTCTACACCTGGGACGCCCACGTGGAGAAGTACCTGAAGGGCGTGCGCCGGATCCTGCGCAAGGGGCGCAAGCGCCGGCGCAAGGAGATGGCCGGCATCCTGCCGAGCGAGGCCTCGCCCTTCCTCCGGGCCGAGTGGGTGCTCATCTGCGACCTGGAGTCGACCCTGCTGGGCGACCCGGACTCCCTGGCCCGGCTGCAGGCCTGGATCCGCGCCAACCGCGGCCGGGTGGCGTTCGGGGTCGCCACCGGGCGCAACCTGAGCAGCGCCCTCTGGCGCCTGCGCAGGGCCGGGGTCGATGCCCCCGACCTGCTGATCACCGGGGTCGGCTCGGCGATCCATTACGGCCCCGACTGGCGGCCCGACGTCGGCTGGGAGCACCACATCGGCAAGGGCTGGCGGCGCGAGGAGCTGGCCCGGGCGCTCCAGGGCCTGCCGGGCCTGCGGCTCCAGGCCCGGCGCATGCAGGGGCCCTGCAAGCTCAGCTACTACGCCAACCCGAACCGGCTCCCCGGCCTGGACGACATCTACGGCCTGCTGCACCAGCAGGGCCTGCGGGCCAAGCTGATCTACTCCCGCTCGCACCTGCTGGACGTCCTGCCCCACGGCGCCTCCAAGGGCCAGGCGGCCCGCTACCTGGCGATCAAGTGGGGGCTGCCCCTGGACCATTTCGTGGTCGCCGGGGACAGCGGCAACGATTTCGACCTGCTCACCGGCGACACCCTGGGCATCGTGGTGGCCAACCACAGCCCGGAGCTGGAGGTCCTCCGGGGCCGGGAGCGCATCCACTTCGCCGCCAGGCCCTTCGCCGCCGGCATCCAGGAAGGCATCGAACATTATGGGATCTGACCCGGGCGGTCAGGGCGGCAGCGCCGCCACTTCCAGGGGCGCCCCGGCGCCCCGGCCCGGTTCGGGCCGGCCCTCCAGGGTGTGCACCCGCAGGCCGGAGAGGGCCACCTCGCCGCTCTCCACGAAGATCCCCAGGTTCTTGCCGCTGAACCGGGCGTCCACCAGGGACAGCCGCACCACCCCGTCGATCGCCAGTTCGATGTAGCTTTTCCAGCGGATCAGCCGGAAGGAGTGGCGGCGGTCGTCCACCGGGGTGAACTCGCCGGCCTGCAGCTTGCTGTAGGTGTAGTTCTGGAACACCCGCTCGGGGCGGGCGCCCCAGGCCAGGATGCGCACGGAGCCGCGCTCGGCGTCCATGAAGACGAAGTAGCCGCTCAGCTGGTCGTCCAGGCCGAACACCAGCCCGCAGCGGCCCTGCTGGCGGGTCTGCCAGACCCCGTCCCAGATCCAGGCGCCGGCGTCCAGGGGCGTGGTGAACAGTTCGAAGCCGCTCCGGGAGCGGAAGCAGAAGGCGTCGTGCAGCGCCTCGGCGCCGGCGACCGGATTGCCCAGCCGGGGGCGGAAACCGTCGAAGGCCATCGGCTGGGTGCCCTGGATCTTCTCCGCCCAGCGGTGGAAGCTCACCAGCTCGAGCTTGCCGTCCTTGCGCCGGCGCAGCTCCTTGGGCGGCGGCAGCGAGCGGGTCCCGGTCTCCACCTCCTGGCCGTCGATGTAGAAGGAGTACAGCAGCACCCGGGCGCCATCATGGGTGACCCGGGCGGCGTAGTTGCCGCCGGGGAGCAGCACGTTGTTGCGGAAGGCCCGGTATTCGCCGGTCAGCGCCTCGCTCCACCAGTAGTGGACCTCCACGTTCTCCCGGATCGAGCCGATGAGGTAGAAGGTGCCCTCGAGCTGCACCAGGCACGGGCATTCGATGTCGTCGTACATCCGCGGGAAATAGAGCGGCGGCCGCACCTCGAAGCCCTCCGGGGTGCGCTGCACCAGCCCCACGCAGCCGCGGCGGTTCACCATCCCCTCCCGGGTCCGGGCGCA
>Ga0316217_10003830_pt1 | contig 16764 bp, 21 predicted proteins | sample 1anoAmetaG_FD_203633 | JGI IMG/M metagenome (GOLD analysis project Ga0316217, IMG submission 203633) | Freshwater microbial communities from Trout Bog Lake, Wisconsin, USA - 1anoA | ecosystem: Environmental > Aquatic > Freshwater > Lake > Hypolimnion/Profundal zone | place: USA: Wisconsin...
CGTTCTTTCCTCCTCCATTCTTCCCTCCATTCTTTCCTCCATTCTTTCCACCGTTCTTTCCTCCTCCATTCTTCCCTCCATTCTTTCCTCCATTCTTTCCACCATTCTTTCCTCCTCCATTCTTCCCACCGTATTTCCCACCGCCATGCTTGGGGTATGCACTATCTTGTACGGGGTATGCTACGGGATGCACGTCATACACTTGCTCGTCATATGGTGCTTGTGCTGGATTTACAGCAAATTACACAACGCAGTATTACAACCAGCTAAGTTTGTTACAATCTGTAGGTGGTACAATTACTACAATTGCAACAGGAGTTCTACAAGGGCCTTCAAATAGCACAACAGCTCAAATTAACTCTATTCAAATTGTTACTCTAGGCAATAGCATTACAGCGACTGCCTTTAGTGATTCTGCGCTGGTAACATCTTTGGGTACTTTGACTAGCACTCAGACTGCTCCAACTGGTAATGTTAGTGTTGGTATAATTGATTCACCAGTGGTAACCGGTAGTGGCGCATCTGCCCCTACCCAAGGTAGTACTGTTGGACCATTCTCAGCGATATAAACAATAGAAAGAGATCATGACAGACAAAGAAGAGAACCTAAATAATACGCCTCCTATGTATCGGATTGCTTTTATTCTTGATGGTTTTGTACAAGAAGTAATTGAATGTTCAGAAAGATTTGCAGCTCTATTACTAAGTAAGCCAATAGCAAGAAACATAACAGGACTTGACATACCGGTAGGATTTCAGTATGATGTAGCTACCGATACTTTCACTGATTTTGATGGTGAAAGCCTAGAAGACAATAGGAGTTAATATGGCAATTCCAATTCCAGAAGATCCAATGGTTGCTATCCACAGTACTAATCGTTTGGCGTTCATCATTGATGGTCAAGTAGTTCATGTTCAGAGCTGCAGTGCTAGAAACGCAGCAATCATGACAAGTAAACCAACGGTAATCGATATTACAGAACATGAACGAGGCGCTTTCATCCAAGTTGGTCTTAATTATGATGAAGCAACCGGTGAATTTGCGACTGAATATCGTTAAACATGGATTCTACACCAAAGCAAACGCCTTGGGAACTATATTTAGAAAATCTAAAGAATGCTCCCGAAGAAACATCGGAACAACGCCCAGCCAGACCATGGGATCTATTCAATAAAAAAATTGGTAGAGTAGAAGAAGAGTTAGCTAGTGAACGACTTGCCATTTGCAAGGATTGTCCACGCATCCGTAAAACATCTATGACATGCAAAGAATGTGGATGTTTTATGCCTGCAAAAGTAAAATTACCTAATGCATTCTGTCCCATAGGTAAATGGCAAGCTGTTGAAGAAGAACTACAGGCAGTTGAGGAAGAACCGAAAGACGAAGAGTAATGTCACGTCAAATCATAAAATACGAAAGCCGTAATGGCTTTGTGAACCATATGAAACCAATGCTTTCTGTTGTACCTAATTGGTATAAAAAAACAAAAAGATGGGTAACTGACGACAGAGGTCAAGAATGGCCTGGAGTTAAACATTGCATCCCATTCCTTGAAAGCCTTACGCTCGGTTACACCATAGTTCTTGAAGAAAGTGTTTATGTTCAAATAACAGACGATGGTGTTATTATACGTTATAACAATCCAAAAGATCCTGTTGTTAACAATAGACCAAACGTAGTAACTGATCCATCACCAGTCCCAGAGGGTTATGAAGATGAACACTTCCTTTGGTTTGCTAATATAGTAGTAAGACCTCCTGATGGTTATTCATTGCTTTATACCCACCCATTAAACCGTTGGGAATTGCCATTCTTAACAAGTAGTGCGGTGGTGGATGACTATGCAATGCCTGGTGCCAATATGTCATTTTTTATTAAAAAAGGTTTTGAAGGTGAAATACCTGCGGGTACTCCCATAGTTCAAGTAATACCATTTAAGAGAGAAGAATGGGAAGCTAAATCTACAAAAGGTCTTTGGGATATAGCTGACGCTACCGTAAAAGCTTCTATCCCTGAATTGTTAAATGGCCATTATAGAAAAAACTTTTGGAAGAAGAAAGTGTATAAATAATGTTTAAAAATAATAAAAATATACTTTATTATGAGGGTTCTCCATACGTAGAAAAAAAGGGCATGGGAGCAATGGTTGAAATTGTGCCCGATTGGTACAAAAAAGCACCAAAGATTTTAGAAAATAAAAACCCAAAGAATGGCATGCCTGGCATGGGTCTTAAGATGTGTATACCATTTTTAGATGCTCTAACAACTGGATTTTATATGTCTTTACCTCAAGAATTATATGTAGAGCAAACAGAGCATGGACCATCTATTCGTTGTAAGCAAATGCCTATGCCAATTAATAGTAGGGATCCAATATCTACAGACCCAATGCCATCAGCAGCTGGGTATGATGAAGAACATTTTATTTGGCATACTCAGTATGCTTTCCATCTTCCTGAAGGGTATAGTGCTATAGTAACACATCCTTTTAATAGGTTTGATTTACCATTTATGTCTTTCACAGGCATTGTAGACGGTGAGTTTTTTATGCATGGTGGCAATATACCATTCAGCATTAAGAAAGAATTCGAAGGTGTTATACCTGCTGGAACTCCTATACTACAAGTTATCCCATTCAAAAGAGAAGACTGGGTAGCTAAAAAGAAAAGAGGCGTATGGAAAAGAAGTATGGAAAACCATCCCGAAAGAGACTATAATTATCAAGTTGGTTGGTATAGAAAACACATATGGCGTAAAAAAATTTATAAGGTAGAAGGCTAATGTTTAAGAAAAATAAAATATATAATGAAAAACGCCGTTGGAAAACAATGGTGTTACCTAAAAATAATGAAAACCGAACAAGGTATCTTCGTTTTACGGAATCACGCACCGCAACAAGATTGTTCATAGAAAAAGATAAAAATTATAAGTTTTATGTTGTTTCTCGAGGAACTAATCCTGGTAAAGTAAAAGTAGTTGGCATTGCCACAGATATAAAGAGTGCAATTACATTATCTAATCTTGAATTGGAAAAAATTAATAAAGGTGAATAGTGATTTATTCCCCAGATAATAATTTTCTGTTATTAAAAAATTATAAAGTTGGTGGTAGTTCTTTAGAATTATCATTGTATAATCTAGTCCCAGAAAATGCGACTTGTACACCTTTACAACCTGTCTCTGAGTCATCATACGGTCATGTACCAAGAAATTATATTTATTGTGACACTCAGTTAGAAAACCACGCATCTTATAAAGAAGTATGCGAAGTTTTTGGTAAAGAAACAATAGATAACACAATTTCTGTTGTTTTTGTAAGACACCCATACGAAATTATAGTTTCATGGTTTTTTCATAAAATGAGAGAACATTGGGGAGTAAAAACTGATAATAATGTTGAACCATTCGAATACGGTGGTGGTTATAATTGGGATGCATTAACTACAAAACAAAAAGATTATTTAAATTATCGTTTTTTTTATTCAAAAGATCCAGAATTCTTTTTTATGAATAGTACTAAATGGTTATATACATTAGAAGATGAAATAATGGTTGATCATGTTTTACGATACGAGAATGGAATAGAAAAAGAAATAAACAAAATTTTGCCAATGGTTGGCCTACCAGAGATTACAATACCTTATCGTGCAAAAAGCATGTATAAACCACAACACATTACATACAAAGATGTATTTGGTAAGCAAGAACTTGAAACCATACAAGAAGAATGGTGGTGGGAATTTGAAACGTTTGGTTATGAGCCTTAAATGACATTAACTAAAATATGGAGTAAATATAATAATCCATTTAATTTCATTAAAAAAGGTGAAATAGACGTTAGTACATTATCTGCTTTTTTACTAGAAAAAGATGAATACTTTAATAAACAATTAAATTTGACTCATCATCAGCACGGCAAAGCTTTAATAATACAAGATTACCCAAGGAATTGGTTTTATCCAGCACCTTTTACACCAGAATTTAAATGCGAGGATGAAAAACTTTGGGAATTAACTAAACCAATAATAGATAAATTAGAAAAAGACTGTGATGGTAAAGCAGCTAAAATATTCTATTTTTTATTACCAGCGGGAACTAATATTTATATTCATATGGATATGGGTCAATATTTTAGTGCTGTTCATAGACATCAGATACCAATAATAACTAATCCTCAATGCGAATCATGGGTAGATGGCGAAATTGTAAACATGAAATCAGGGGAAATTTGGGAGATAAATAATGTTAAACGTCATGCAGTGGATAATAATGGAAAAACTTCAAGGATCAATCTAGTTGTAGATATAATGCCTATGTGGGCGATAAAAACAAAAAAGGAAACACAATATGGATGAATTAAAAAGAGAAATATTGGCACCAGGTATTGCAAATTACTACAACGTAGGCGAAGACATTGCTAATATGATCCCTGAATGGGAACAAAATATTCAAGATGGTTGGATAAAATGGCAACCAGCAGAAATTGGTGGCAACATAAAAAGGATGCCAGAGAAAAGAGATTTAAACACTTTTTCTGTTTCAAGTGAAATTGGCAACCCAGTAATAAATAAAATAAGAGAAAAACTTGACAATGCTTATAAAATTTATGTAGAAGATTATTGTAAATTTTATCGTACAAATACTAATGAATCTGATGCATATACAATTTTAAAATATGAAAAAGGTCATCATTATGTAGAACATATGGACCGAGGTCATGGTAATATGAGCAAAAGAAATATTTCTTTTATACATTATTTAAACGATGATTATGAAGGCGGAGAAATTATTTTTGTTCATTTTAATTTAAAAATTAAACCCAAAAAAGGACAATTAATTATTTTTCCTTCAAATTATCCTTATTTGCACAGCATAGAACCAGTTATTAATGGAGAACGTTGGGCAATAACAAAGTTTCTTTACTAATGATTATTCAAATAATTGGACTCCCTGGATCAGGTAAAACAGCTTTAGCTAACGGTTTGAAAGAAAAAATACCTGTAATTCATTTGAATGCTGATGAAGTTAGGGCAACGGTCAATTCAGATCTTGGTTTTTCAAACAATGACAGAATTGAACAAGCCCGTAGGCTTGGAGAAATGGCAAGGTTATTAGAACGCCAAGGCCATAACATAATTGTGGATTTTGTCTGCCCTACGGAAGAAACAAGGAAAGCGTTTGGTAAACCAGACATCCTTATTTGGATGGATCGTATCAAAAAAAGCCGTTTTGATGACACCAACACCCTCTGGCAAGACCCAATAAATTACGTTAATTTTATAATAAAAGATGGTTTAACTGTTGAACAAGAAGTAAATTGTATCATTAATAAATACGGCCTTTAGATCTTTACAATGTAAGACGCTCTATAACTCAACAGAGTATATAGTAAACCCTTTATAATCTGTTGTTTTGCAAGGATTTAATCATCTTGAAGATTGCGTAATATAGCACAATGGCTCAAAAAATACCTAAGACTAATATTACCACGGGTTATTATTCGCCCAACAACCAAATAAAAGAGGGTTGGACTGGCGGTGAGGGAACGAATGCTCCTCCTCATTACACTGGTCCTAACAGTAGTTTTACACGAGCTTATTATTCTCCAAATACGGACGCTTATGAACTAGGTTGGAGGGGCGGCTACGGGCCTACCGGTGGTGGTCACATTGACTACTTCAAGAATGCTATTGCTCTTGCTGCTTTATTGGTTACCAATGGGAATACCTTTAATAAACAAAAAACAGCGCTCCCATTATCTGTATCGTTAACCAGTGCTTCAAAAAGAAATATACGATTCAAATTTGCTGTAGCAATGCAAACATCAGCAATTGTTTCTAGATATATTAGATCTAAACTTAAAGACGCAGTAGTTAATTATGTTGGTGTTATAAGAAATAGCAAACGCTTTGTGGGCGTTCGTCGCGCTACTGCTAATAGTATTGGCTATGCAAAAGCTAGTAAAATAACAAAACACTTTAGAGCTTCTGTAGCTAATTTTATCAATATTGCGTTTGAAGGACGCATTGATAGATTCTTTAGGTATGCTATTGCCGCTTATACACAATCTGTAGTAATTGTTAAAAAATCTAGATTCATTCGCACTGCTAAAGCATTACAAACTTACTTAGCAACGTCTTCTATACCATTTGATCAATATTTTAGAAAAGCTATTACCAATACAGTACAATTGATAAATTCTAGTAAAACTTTTAAGAGAGTAAGAATAGGAACTGTAACGAGTGTTAATCTAGTAAATACCTATAAAACAATAAATCGTGTAAAAAAAGCATTAGCTAATGTTATATTTTTATCTAAAACAAGAAAAGGTATTAGTAAGAGTAGCTCAGTAATAATTATTGGGTTATCTAAGACTATAAAGGGTGTTTCTAAAGCTTCCAAGGTTATAGCTACTTCGCTTGTATTTGATGGTAGGATTGGAAAATTCTTTAAGAATGCTAATGCTAATCAGGTTGTTCTAGCCACAGTTACCAGAAGAAGTGCCCATATACGTACTAGCTCTGCCATGGTAACTTATGAAATCGGTAGTACAAAATTCCACACTTTCTTTAAAAGAGCAATTGCGAATAGGGTTTTGCTTATCAATTCAACCAAAGCCCGTGCTGCTTTAATTAAGCCAGTATTTATTAATATGGCAAAGTATGCACAATTAAGCAGATTCAAACGAGCTGCTCAGGCACTGGTTACCAACATATCATTTGATGGTAAAGTTAGTGCTTTCCATAGATATGGAACTGCAAGAATAACTCACCTAGTAACATCTGCAAAACAATCTAAATTTATTAGAGTTGCCCAGGCAATACAAGCTAATCTTGGTATAGGTTATAAAACTGCATCACACAAGAGGGTATCTACTGTCAATAGAGTATCTCTTATAAAGAGCAGTAGGACCTATGGTGCCAGAGTTCGTTCAACTGCCATTAATATAGCAAATACCAGTAAAGTTGGCAGGTTTGTAAGAACTGGTTCAGCCATTGTTATTAACTCAGCTCTAGTATCTAGAGCAGGAAGATTCTTCAAATCTGCCAGTGCTATTGTTATAAACAAAGCTTTAGATGGAAAGATTGATCGATTCTACCGGTATGCTATTGCTAGAGCAACGAACCTAGTCGCTACAACCAAACAGGCTAAGTTGATTAGGGTTGCTAAAGCAAATCAAGTGGGTATTGCTATAGCAAAAAGATTGGTAATAGCAAAACGCTTAGCAGTGGCTAATCGTGTCATGCTCGTTAAGAATAACAAGAATTACGGTAAAAACATAAAAGTTGTTGTTGCCAACCTAGTTAAAACTACAAAAGTTGGTAGATTCACAAGACAAGGTACAACAATCTTTGTTAATGCTATTGCTAGCAAAAAGATCTCTAGATTCAATAGGGTTGCTAAGGCAACGGTAACTAATATCGTATTTGATGGAAAAATAGATAAATTCTATCGATCTGCCATCGCTAGAACTACCGGGTTTATTACAAATAATAAACTATCTAAATTTACTAGAAAAGCCAATGCTAATAAAACTGATCTTACTAGGGTAAATAAGCGACGTGCAACCTTTATTAAAGTACTATCCACAAACATAACCACCATTACTAAATCTCACGTTTACCGTAAAATTGCCAAAAATATTGTTATATTCATTGGTAAAGCTGTAAGTGGCGGTAAAGTTAACCGTAAATCTGTAGTCGTTATGCAATCGGTATCAGCAACTGTAACCAAGGCAAATAACCGTAAGAAGTATGCCACTGCCACGGTTAGCTATGAAATTGGCACTTCTAAGAGCAGAACTTATTTTAGAAAAGCTATTGCTACAACAGCTGGGCTAGTTCGCTATGGACTTAGCCTAGTAATGAATGTAAGATCTGTAGAGTCTGCCAAGGTTGAGCCAGTCAACGAGGTCAATTTCTATGTTACACCTAACAACCCAGACGTTGTTGGCGAATACACAGCTGAAAATGACCAGCCTGGTGACTATTCAGAGCCTGTGAATAACCTTGGTGAAGATGTAGTACCTACTTAAAAACACCATAGATTATAGGATAATTGAGGAAAATATGTTAACTTTTGCAGTTCTTGATGCTAATAACATAGTGGAGAACATCATAGTAGCCGATTCCCTTGAGACAGCAGAATCTGTTACTAGAACAACTTGTATCCAATATGACGAAACAAACCCAGCATATATTGGCTGGCAATATAACGGAACTACTTTTGTAGATCCAAATGCACAATAAGATAAGGAAAAATAATGACTGACGTAAGACAAACAATTGTTGACTGGGCTAAGTGGTGCGCTGCTAATCACGACAAATTCACATACTCAGAAGGACCACAACGCATGTCCAGCATTGGACACCCAGGCAAACTGCCAGTTATCGCTGACTGCTCAGCCTTTGTGACATTGATGTACAACTGGGCTGGCGCTCCTGATCCAAATGCTCAGAGCTACAACCACACCGGCTACACCGGCACACTGCTCGCACATGGAACCAAGATTGCCCTGAAGGATGTCCTGCCAGGCGACGTAATTGTTTACGGCCCAGGAACCGGCTGGCACACAGCACTTGTAGTTGACGTTACTGGCGCTAACGCAAAGAACCCTCTCACGGTGTCCCATGGACAGGCCGGGGATCCGAGCTATTGCCACGTCAATCAGGATGGTCGTCTGCCACAGACCTATCTACGCTTCAACACCTCTGCAATAAACGCTCAGTCAATCCACACGCCTCCAGCAAAGTAGGATAAATGTCACGTTATCGTTTAGACTTTGTTTACGGAGTAGCATCAGGTGTATTAGCTAGTTCTGCACAAACTACTATTACTGGTACTAACTGGCCAACCAGTATCCCTAGTGGATCATACATGCCTATTGTACTTAACCCAGGTTACTATGGTGCTACAGGTTCACCAGAAATTATTTATATAACATCTGCTACAAGCACTGTTGCTACGGTAGTTAGAAACCAAGAAGGCACATCGCCTACTAGCACGCCTATCGGTGGAGTAACGCCTTGGGTAGCTGGTCCACTAGTTACTGATTTTGGTGTTGTTAACCAAATCGCTAATGGTGATTTCCCATCACCGACTGCAAGTGGACAATTCTTTGTTTCAAGCGCATCAGGAATCAATTCACCTTATTGGTCAAACGTTATCCCTGCTGGTGTAATCCAATACGTATATGACAATAATGGTGGATCAGCTACATACATTGCAAATACCACAGACATTAATAACATTGTACAAATTAGTGGTAACTGCGTAATTCAATTGCCTTCTGGTGGTATTACATATGGTCAACAAATTACATTTATTCAACTTACAAGTGGAACTATAACGGCATTCTCCGGTGGTGCAAACATTATTTCTACAGGTGCTTTGAACGGTGGTGCTAATCCACAGCTTAGGGCACAATATAGTGCTGCTACTGCTATCTACTTGGGTACCACAATGAGTGCAAGCTCAACTTGGATTATTACTGGAGATGTAATCTAACAATGCCTATCATCTTCGGTGTTATTGCTTCGGAGGAGTCTGGCCACTTACAGCCACAACCTCCATTTATCGATACCACCTCAGGTGCCGTAGTTATTTCAGGCGGAACAACTTCTGGTAGTAGTTCCACAGTCCAAGTCTATTTTACACCAAACCCTTATGGTCAAAGAGCAACTAATTATGCTATTACTGCTTTTAGTGGATCACCAATCGTTGCAGTTACCGGTACGACTGTTACCGGCACTACAAGCCCAATAACAATTACTTACCCATTTGCTCCTAATAGCCTTTATGAATTTAAAGGTTATGCACTTAATGCCAAAGGTGCTAGTTCTTATGGCAATCAGAGTAATCAAGTAGAACCTTTTGTTGCTACAGCTACGCCGTCTGGTTTATTTGTAAGCACTTTATCTACATCTGGAGTACAATTCACATTCCTACCAGTATCTGGTTCTACAAGTTATTTGCTTTCTGCATATGGTTCGTACACAGACCCTAATACACAAATAACAACTACCGATAGTGCTTCATTCACTCTTTCAGGGTCAGCAATGACATATCCAACGGTTACTGGTATTCTTAACCATGGTTATTTTGTAGGTATGACCTACGAATTTTATGTCCAATCACAAAACTTCGCTGGTACAAGTGCTAGTGGAGCAAACATACCTTTAACACCAAACCCATTTGGCCCACCAAAGGTGCCAGTATTTACTGCTACATTATCTGGATCTGTTAATGCTGGTATCAACATTGTTGTAACACCAGACACCAATACATTAGACAATTTGCCTACGGGTTACAACTATGCTGACAGCACCGGTGGTTTTAGCAATAGCGTAAGTTATTCTGGAACAACATGGACATTGATCAATTCATCTAATCCAATTCTTCCAGTTAGTACTGTAAACGTAGTCGCTAAAAATGCATACGGAAATACGCCTGGCACTCCACAAACATTCTTGTTCCCACCACAGGCTCCAACATCAGTCAATGCTACTGTAAGCACACCAGCGACAGGATATAACGCATCTAGTGCAACGGCTACTGTTGCAGTTTCATGGACTGCTCCAGTCTCTAATACACAATATAGTCAACCAACAAGCTACTATGTATTAGCGTATGGTTCAGATGGAAGTTCTCAATCTGCAAGTGTATCTTACGGTACTAATAGTGTTAACTTAACTGGATCATATAACGTAAATGTTAATTATACAGTAACTGTTACTGCTTCAAATGCTGGCGGCAGTGCAATCGGAACAGCAGGAACTACTGTTCAACCTTACACAGTTGTTGTCCCAGGTGTTGTAACTGGAGTAACAGGCGGGTCACCAGGCACAGGAGAGATGGACTATCAATGGACTCCCCCAACCAGTGGTGGTCCATATTCAAATATACTTCTATACACTTCACCAGCAACTACTACTCAAACAGTACCTTCTGGTACAAGCCAAGCTTACTTTACTTATAATTTTGCACAAGGAACATCCTACACATTCTATGCTGCTCCATATAATGCTGCTGGATCATCAGCACCAGTATCTTCAGTGACTGCAACACCTTATCCAGGCCTTGTACCAATAACAGTTTACACTATTGGAGCTGGTGGTGGAGGTAGTTACTACGCCGGAGGTGCTGCAGGAAACTTAGTTAATGGTGGATCAACACTAGCAACAAAAGGACAAATTATATATTGCGTTATAGGAGCAGGTGGTAGTGCTACCACTGCTTCAGGAAGCACTGCTGGAACCGGTGGTAATAGTGGTGCAACTGATTACGGAGTTACTGTATCCGTAATTGGCTATGGTGGTAACGGTGGAGGGCCTGGAAGCACAAGCAACCGAGGTAGAGGTGGTAGTAACAACTCTTGGTCTGGTGGAGCAGGTGTTGCTAATGCTGGTGGTGGTGGTGCAGGATCTAATGGTAACGGTAGCGCAGGAACTGGTACCACTGGTGGTAATGGTGGACCATCTACCCCTATTGGACCATTTGGAACTATGGGACCATATAACGTCGGTGGTGGTGGTGGTGGTCGAGGTACAGTTACTCAAGGTAATACTCCATCACAATATCTACCAGGAACTGGTGGTTTCTCAGAAAACGTTGGACAATCTGGTTATGTAGCCATACGATGGGCAATTGCTGATTACCCAGGCACTCCAACCATCGTAGGAAGCCACGCACAGTCTACTGATGGAGTATACAACTATGCAGAATGGACCAGCACTGGTTCAATTACTTTTAACTAAGGAAAAATATGAGAGTACGCCCCTTTCCACAATATGCAGTAGAGCCAGTAGGCATTATGACCTACTCACAAGGTGTTCTTACTGACCCTGACAATCAAAATGTTACGCTTAGCATTATCAACTCAGATAATGGTACTGTTATCGTACCTGCTGGAACAGTTGCTACATATGAAAACACTGGTACTTATCAGTACATGCTTACTGCTAACGAATCTTCTATTCAAGGTAACTATGATGTTACCTGGAATTACACAGTTAGTGGCTCCCCTAGAGTTTACGTTGATAACATAGTCATTACAGATCAAATGCCTTATTGGTCTAATTTAGGTTATGATGAACGACAGATCGTCACCGGCATAGTGCATAGACTCGACAAGAGCTTTGACTCGACTGCCGGTGGCCCCTACCTCCAAGAATTGCAACAGAGTGGTTTCATTATGTATGAAGAAATCGCAATGATTATGCAAGATGAAGCTATTGATTACATCAACTTCGAATTTCAACCTATCTTTAGCCCAGCTTATGAAATTGGACTAAATGCTCAAGTGCCATTCCCAAGCACATATTACGGCGTATTGGCTAGCCAAACTTATGCACACTTCTTAAAGCACATTGCTCGTAACTACATCGAACAACCTACCCCACAAGGTATGACCGCTGCTTGGATGGACCGAAGAGATTACTACCAGAGATGGTGGCAATTGTATCTATTTGACAAGGAAGTAGCTGATAAGCAACTTCGTCAGATGAAGCGTCAATTTATGGTTGGTTCACGCAGAAGCCTTTTAGTTGCTGGTGGCCTTATTCCACGTATGTTTACTAACCCTGCACGTCCTCACTTCCAATATGCTGCAGCTAACATGGGTGGAGCATAATAAATGTCTGGTATTGATCCACAGCCAGGACCGGTTGTACCCGGTACCGGTGGACTATCCACCCAGCAAGAAAGCCCTCTTCTTGTTGTAAAACAACGTGAGATCTGGGCTCAGACTGATCAACAACGTTTTCATGATGAAGCTTTGCAATGGTATGGAGAAGAAGTTATTGTACGTCAACTTTGGCGTGCGGAAGATGCTGCTCTTGGATTAGTTGGTTATTGTCAACAATGCCAAGATAGTCCAAACCCATCACAACCAAATGCTGTTGTGCAATCAAGAGTTAGTAAAGTATATCGTCAAACTGGTAACTCTTACTGTGGAACTTGTTACGGAACAACATTTAGTGGTGGATTTAAGCCTACTTGCTATCACCTATACATGATTGCTGCTGACACCCCTCAAATTCGTTCTAACCTTAGCACTGGTCAGTTCTGGAAAGAAAACCCAACTGTACAATTCAGTTGGTTCCCAGAGATCAGAGTTGGCGATCTCGTAGTCCGTGTAAATGAATGGTACAAAGAAACACCAACTTCTCTTGGAACTAGATTTCAAGTAAATACAGTAAATGTACAAAGTATGCGTACTGGGCCAGGAACAAGCTACAACACTAACATTTATATTAACCAAATTTGCACACTAGAGAACGTATTCCCTACTGCTCCCTACTACAACGTACCAATTATATGATCCCTGCACCAGAAGAACTAACTCAAAGACTTGCTCGTCGTGCGGTAGAAATCGCCCAATTTATTGGTCCTCGTAAAACAGGTAAAGGACTTAATAATTTATTGCCATTATACCAAACAGGATATATTGGGATAGAAGTCCCTGATGAAACTGCATATATGTTAGATCTTGAAAAAGGTATTCAACAGCATGCAATGGTTGACCTTAGCAATCGTGTAATCCCAATTCGTAATTCAGATGGCAGTATATCTTTTAGAAGAGCTAGTGCAAATAAAATTGGAACAATACCTGTAATTACAAGAATGGCAAAAGATGGAACACTCCAATCGGGTAAACCAGAATGGGTATATCCAAGCAAAGATGGACTTGGGTTTATTAAAAAATCAATGCAAATGAGTATTGATGAATGGCAACGCACTGCAAAAACCGAAGACGTTATTAGAATGCTTTTAAAGACTCCTCAAAAAGAAATACTATCAGAATTATTTTACGGAAAGATTGTATAAATGTTTACCACTGCCGTAAAAACAACCATAGTTGAAGCACTCGATGCAGGCTTTGCAGCTTTATCATCATATCCCAGCGACAATAGTTTAGATTTAACTCCTAATAGTATAACCATTGAGTATCCGCTAGAGTTAGTAGCATGGCCAGCAATCTTTGTTCAGTTTAGACCGAGCAAGATCCAATGGTCAGGTCTTAATGCAGACCTTTATACAGCTGCTTCCGGTGGAATAACAATTAGTGGTCAAAACTACCCAGGTACCGTTAGTTCCAGGAATGGCTATTTTGAAGGTAGCATAGATTTACAAATTATGGCAATGCACAGTGAAGAACGAGATCGTTTATACGATAGCGTTACTAACTTAATTCTAATGGGACCTGGAAGCCCTGCTAGCTCAGCTTTTATGGCTAGCATAGTTAATAACAATCTCATTGGAATGACGCTTCTTATGGACACTTTCACTCCTCTAGGAGACAGTGTTAGCGCAGGTACCCCCTGGAGCCCAGAAGAACTTACTTATGAGGCTAGCGTCAGGATTAACTGTATTGGTGACTTTTATGAAAACAAGTACGATTACTTGCTACCTCAAGTTACCCAAGTTATTGCCAGCGGTACCCAGCAAGTTTTGGTCTATAACGATCAAAAGAATATAATCACACAGCAATAAAACTATTAAAATAACACTGTAAAACGGCAAAGTTTTTGCATAAGGCATTGAAGGAGCATGTATGCCAATTCCCAACTATCAGGTCCCAGGGGTTTACGTAACGCAGTCCGGTACTTCGCTTACGACTCAAAACCCTACAAACCTTAATATTCTATTTGTAGTGGACCAGCCACTTGCTGGTGCCAACACAGACACATTCAATAACGTTATTGTTACAAGCGGTGCAAACATCGGTCAACTTAGCGTTCCAATGGTTAATACTACATCTACTGGTACCTACTCAACATACTCTGGTTACACCGTAACTTGGGTCAGTGGTACTACAACTGTAACTGGTACCTATGGTACTAACTTCACGATTAGCACTGCCAGTGGACAACCTTTTAGCATTCTCAGTACCAGTGGCACAACATCAGGTGTTGGCCTTCCAAGCGGAACCGTTGGTATTACTTATGGTCACAACTGGGCTGCTTATGGAACTTATTACAATTACAACGCTCTTGCCGCTACGCTCGGCGCTGCTGTAAGTGGTACAACTATATCTAGCCCAGGAACACTTGCTGCACAACTTGCATTCCAAAATGGTGCAAATACTGTACAGATTCTTCCAGTTGCTCGTGTTTCTAACCCAACTGCTTCAACTGCTGCAGTGTCAGACTGGATCCGTACATTCTCAACTGTTGGAACCAGCAATGATACAACATACCTTGCAAGCTTTTCAAGTGTTGATGTAGTCGTTCCAATTTATAGCTTTATAAGCACTAGTGGCCAAAATGCTGGTCAAGTTATCCCTTACGGTGGAGGAACTGTTGCCAGCGCACTTTCTACATACCTTTCAAACCAATACAATGTTGGTGTTTATCAACGTGCATTCATTGGTGTTGATGGAACTGGTAATCAAGTAACAACTTCCGCTATGCAAGCACTTGCAAGTGGATTCGGATCAAGCAATGCTGGTACTCGTGTTAGCCTTGCATTCCCAGCTTCTATTAACTACAATCCAGGTCTAAGCACCACTACTGGTCTTACCAACGTTAACTTTAATGTTCCTGGTGCCTACCTTGCTGCAGCTCTTGCAGGAACTTTTGTTGGTCAAACTGATGTAGAAGTGCCAATTACTAACAAGCAAATCTTTGGGTTTAACTACGTTCCTAACCAAATTAGTATCAATGATGCTCAGACTAACTACTTGCCATATGGTATTACCACTGCTTACCAAAAGCGAGATGGAAACCTTTGGTGTCTACAAGGTCTTACAACTAATACTACTAACTGGCTAACCCAAGAGATTTCAATCAATGCGATTGGTGACCGTCTTGCTCGTAATATTTCTTCTGACCTAAACAATAGTTACATTATTGGTGGTCCACTTACTGCAATCACTGTTAATACAGCATTAGCAATAGTTCAAGCAACATTGGTAAATGCTCAGAAGTCCGGGCTTATTCAAAGTTATCAGAGTCTTTCTTACACTTTGTCTAGCCCAAATCCAACAACAATTTACATTACCTTCCAGTACTCACCAACATACCCAGTTAATTACATTCAAGTAACATTTAGTTTGAATACCTCAACTGGTGCAGTAATTGCTCAGAGTACTAATAACCCCAACTTGGCAATATAGGAGATTAGCATATGGCAAAATCAACATTTCGCGTAGGTGGGCAATATACCGTCTTCACTTATAACGGTATCAAAATTGCTTACGCTCAAGCAGTCCAGGAAACTGGTCCACAGCCTGTAGCACAACCATTGCCTATTCAACCTCTAGACAATGCTTATCCACTTGAGATTGCTTTGCCTGCTGCTTTGACTACAGGTATGATTGAAATCACATTCTTGGAAACATGGAACCAAGAAGTATGGTCACAATTAGGAAGCGCATTCAATAATGCTTCTGACCTACTCGGTGTTTTTTCAGCTCAGCTAGCACAGGGTGAAGTAACAATGACTAAGGTCATTACCAGCCCATCAGGCAGTGTTCGTACCATTACTTACACTGGTTGTGTCGTTGTAAATGCTCAGGTTGACGAACTTATCCAAATTGGAACTATGACTATACCTAAAACAGTTACAATTATGTATCGTCAACGTACCGAACAACAAATTAACTCATAAGAAAGGAAATGAACTAATATGTCTGCACGTTCATTCGTTATTCAATTACAAGCTGGAGTCGGCCAAGCCATTCTCCCAGACCACAGAAAGATGTTGCCAGGTATCCAATACGTGGTTGACGCTGACACATTCTCAAAGATTAGCCTAAGTGCT
>Ga0316217_10003831_pt1 | contig 16760 bp, 13 predicted proteins | sample 1anoAmetaG_FD_203633 | JGI IMG/M metagenome (GOLD analysis project Ga0316217, IMG submission 203633) | Freshwater microbial communities from Trout Bog Lake, Wisconsin, USA - 1anoA | ecosystem: Environmental > Aquatic > Freshwater > Lake > Hypolimnion/Profundal zone | place: USA: Wisconsin...
AAAAATAAAGGAGAAGCAACCGCAGATTCTTCGCTTACCACCCCCAAACTGAAGAACGTTTGGGGCCCCGTGCGCTCAGAATGACAGCGGCAATTATGTTAAGAACATTAGACTCAGGACACTAGCGGAGCCAGGTGTCATTGGTTAGCGGAGCCAGATGTCGTAGTCGGAATCGATCTGGAAATCGGTGACGCCGAGGCGGCGTGCACGCTCGATATCGGCGTGGGCTGCTTCCATCTGATTCTTTCCGCGATAATGATCCGCGTTGACCGACACCACCGCCGGAATGCCCGCCTGACGGGCCAGCGCGACACCCTTCGCATCCAGCGTTGTGCCGTGCTCGAACAGAAAGTAGTCGCGCGATAGGTCTTCGCCGGCCGCGACCTTCTTCTCCAAAGCAGCTTCGCCGATGCTGATGCGGGCCTTGCCTTTGAAGTAGGCGCGCGCCTCTTCGGTCCCGATAAAGTACGCTCCGGCGAGCAGATCGTTTTTGCGCAGGGTGTCTTCCATTGACCGGTAAAAACCGATGGGATGGCTGGGCGGCTTGGTGTCGATCATGAGCTGGATTTTGCCCTTGCACATGGCCGCGAATTCACTGAACTCCAGAGGATGAGACTGATCCTCGGCGGCATGCAACTGCTGAATCTCTGCCAGGGTCATCTCCGCGGGGCCCTTGAGAAGTCCGTAGGACCTGTAGAAATAATCGTGATGCACGACGATGCGCCCGTCCTGGGTTTCCTCCAGGTCGATCTCCAGCATCCAGTAGCCGCGGCGGATGCCATCCTCGGCAGCGCCCCGGGAGTTCTCAGGATGATGGCCGTCCACTACGCCGCCGCGATGCGCGATGAGATGGAGGGGTTGCTGCGCGCGGAGACTGCCGGAGGAGAGCAGCGCAAGAAACAGCGTTGCGGCCCAGAGCGTGAGCTTGCGCGTTGCGGCGAGGCGCTTGTGCATGGTGTTCTCCAATGGGCGTGCAAGATGGAATTGTTATTTGATCTGATCGTGCTCGTAGGCGTCGGACGCGTGTTCCCAGTTCGTGGAGCCATCGCGAAAGCGCATCCAGGTGCGGAATTTTCCGGGATCGGATGCGGCGATGGTCAATACGCGCGCGCCGCGGGCATGGCCATTGGTCACGTCGTCTGGAGGCGTGTGGGGATAACCGTAAAAGCCGGCGACGCCGTTGTAGCCGAGAGTGACTCCGCGCAACTTGCCGACGTAGTTGTTTACGTGATCGTGGCCGCAGAAGATGCCCATCACGTCGCCGCGCTCGAGGACCGCGGCAAACATGCCGCCGTTGATGCGGGAAGGGGATTCGGGCTCGTGCCGCTCGCCGAGAACTTTTTTGGTGAGGATCATCTCCTGGTATTCGAGCAGGGGGATGTGGAAGAACATGAGGCCGGGAATCTTGCGGCCGTAGCGGGTCTCCATCTGGCGCGAGGTCTGGCTGTACCAGTTGATTTGATCGGCATGAATCCAGTCGTAAGCCTGGCTTTTGTCGTCCACGCCGGGGCCTGAATCGAGGAGCCAGATGGCAAAGACGGGCTCGGTTCCCGCGGCGTTCCACACGGGCAGGCACTTGTTGCCCGCGCCGTGCAGGCCGCGCACCCAGCCGCCATTCAGGTTGTGGTGGTGGCTTTCGTAGTACGGGAAGATGTCTTCGCGGGAGACGTGGGTGCGCTCGAAGTGCTCCTGGTCGTGATTGCCGAGGACAACGGCCCAGGGCACCTGCAGCTTCTCCATGGCGGCGGCCACGTTGCCGGTGGCGCGCTGCAAATCTTCCAGGGTGGAGCAGCGGTCGCCGGAGATGTTATCGCCGGTGGAGAGCACCAAGTTGGGGGATTCAAGGGAAATCAAATTCTCAGTCAGCTCGATGCCGTGGCGGTCGGGCTCGGGAATGTAATGCAGGTCCGTGATGGCGAGAATTTTGAAGGAGCCATCTTCACGGACTTTCAGCTTGCGCTCAGGCGAGTCCGCGGCGGAAGGCGAGGTAGGCTGGGCTACGCCGTTCGCTTCAGTCAGGGCTCCGGCGGCAGCCAGGGACAACGTGCCAAGAAAAGTGCGACGTTTCATAAGGCGAATCTTCTCCACGTGCAGTATACGGGCGCTATGTGTGGGGGATGTGAATGGGCGGCGGGAAGGCTCATGGAGGCGCGGATTGTTTGCTGGCGCAGAGGTCCGGCGCGGCGCGGGAGGGTGCGCCGATCCGGACAGGTTACGCGGCTGCGATCAATCGGCCCTGGTGAATTTGCGGTTGCGGATGGCGATGCGCTTGTTGCAGGCATGGCACGGAAAACCCGGCGCGTTGAGGATGGCGCTGACCGGGGCCGCGCACCAGGGGCATTTGCCTTTGAGTTCGCCGAGGCCGATGAGCGGGCCCAGAAGCGGGGCCAGCGCGCCGCCGATGATGAGCGGAATGCCGAGAATTGCGCCGAGGCCGGTGAGGCACAGGAGCGTGCCGACGATGATCATGATGGGCGCTGCGACTACGCCCAGGAGCAATCCGCCATAGGCGCTTTGGACGGGAGCTTTTTCAATTTCGGCAGGAGGCGCCGGGGTGTGGGGTTCCGGTGCGACGGCGGCGCCGCAGTTGGGACAGAAGCGCCAGGGCGGGGTAAGAAACGCAGTGCAGGAAGGACATTGGCTATTCATGGATCGCCCCCTACTTGTGAGGGGCAAAGCATAGCACCGGAAATATGCGGGGGACAATGGGAAACTGGCGCGCTGAACAAAAAACAGGGCCACTGCGCGGGTGCGCAGCGGCCCTGGGTTTTGAGGCTTGAGTCCGGGGTGAGCCGGGCGCAAGCGGGAGTTACTTGGCGGCGACCAGAGGCTTGGTGACCAGGGTGCCGTTCTTGTAGCCCTTGGCCATGTCGGCGATGGAGATGGCGGTGTAGTCGCTGGCGTGTCCGGCCTGGCCGAACTGGGTCATGCGCAGGGCAACAACCTTCTGCATGGCGGCGCGGGCGGGCTTCATGTAGTCGCGGGGATCGAACTTCTCCGGGGTCTCCCACAGGACCTTGCGGATGGCGCCGGTGATGGCGAGGCGGTTATCGGTGTCCACGTTGACCTTGCGGACGCCGTTCTTGATGCCGAGCTGAATTTCTTCGACCGGCACGCCCCAGGTTTCCTTCAGCTTGCCACCGTACTGGTTGATGATGTCCTGCAGGTCCTTGGGAACCGAGGAGCTGCCGTGCATGACCAGGTGGGTGTTGGGCAGGCGCTTGTGGATGGCGATGAGCAGGTCCATCTTGAGGACGGAGCCGTCGGGCTTCTTGGTGAACTTGTAGGCGCCGTGGCTGGTGCCGATGGCGATGGCCAGCGAGTCAACGCCGGTGAGCTCGGCAAACTCGACTGCCTGGTCGGGATCGGTGACGTGATCGAGGCCGCTGCCGCCTGCGCCGTGGCCGTCTTCAATGCCGCCCAGAACGCCGATTTCGCCTTCGACCGAGATGCCACGCTCGTGGGCGTAGTCAACCACCTTTTTGGTGACCGCGACGTTCTCTTCAAAGGTGGCCGGGGTTTTGCCGTCGGGCTTGAGGGAGCCGTCCATCATGACGCTGGTAAAGCCCAGCTTGATGGCGCTCTCGCAGGTCTCGAAGCTGTTTCCGTGATCGAGGTGCATGGCCAGCGGAATCTGCGGATAGAGTTCGGCGGCGGCCAGCATCAGGTGATAGAGGTAATTGTCCTGCGCAAAGGCGCGGGCGCCACGGCTGGCCTGGATGATGACCGGCGAGTTGGTTTCCTTCGCCGCTTCCATGATGGCCTGAATCTGTTCCATATCGTTGACGTTGAATGCGCCGACGCCATAACCGCCCTTGGCGGCCTCGTCGAGGAGCTGCCGCGTAGAGACTAAAGGCATAATGATTTCTCCTTCTGGGATGGCTCCGGCCGCCTGTACGCTCGGGCCCGAATGGGCGGGATATCAGCCTGTCGGGCGGCAGGAACTGCAATCATGTTTATGGTAGCAGAGGCGCGCAAGGAAAAAGTGTGCGAGGAGTCACAGCCGGGGTCGCCGGTTCCGGGATGGGGCTTTCCCGGACTGGGTTTGCCGCGGGGCGGCGGAGATGTGGAATAATCGGCGCGTGAACCCTGCCGCCTCTACTGCCCATGACTGGTATCTGCTGGCCTGCGTTGCCGGTACGGTGCTGCTGCTGTTAGTGCTGATTGTCCGGCTGCGTCTGCACGCGGCGCTGGGACTTGCGATTGCCGCCATCTGCCTGGGCGTGGCTTCGGGGATGCCGGTGAGGCAGGTTCCGCTGTCGTTTACCGGCGGGGTGGGCACCATGATGGGGCATATCGCCATTATTTTGGGGATGGGCGCGATTCTGGGGCAACTGCTGGCCTCGTCAGGCGGCGCGGCTTCGCTGGGAAGGGTTCTGGCGGAGGGATGGGGACCACGAGGGCTGCCGTGGGCGCTGCTGGCGCTGGGCATTGTGGTGGGGATGCCGGTGTTCTTCGAGGTGGGGCTGGTGCTGCTGATGCCGATTGTGGTGGAGTCGGCCAGGCGCAGCGGGCGGCCGGCGATCCTGGTGGGGTTGCCGGTGCTGGCGGGGCTTTCCATCACGCATGGGCTGCTGCCGCCGCATCCTTCGGCGATGCTGGCTACCACCGTTTACCACGCCGATGTGGGACGCACGATCCTGTGGGGACTGGTGGTGGGGATTCCGGCTGCCGTGCTGGCCGGACCGGTGCTGGGCTGGTTCCTGATCCGCCGCTGGGAACGGAAGCAGATCCGCTTGTCCGGCAACTCGGCCTCTGTTACGCCGATGATGGGGGCGCTTCCCAAGCAGTCCTCCGCAGTTGCAGGCGGTCCGGCTCCGGCCGGGGCGGTGCGTGCACTCATTGCCATTCTGCTGCCCATTGCGCTGATCTTTATGGGCAGTTGGGCCGATGGCATCGCTGCGCCGGGAACCACGTTGAACGGGGTTCTGCACCTGGTGGGCAGTCCGGATATGGCCATGCTGATCGCCGTGCTGGCGGCGCTGGTCACGCTGGGCGGGCACATTTCCATGGGCGATGCGGCGACGGACTCGGGAAAGCCGCTGCACCGCGGCGATATGCTGCGGCGGCTGACTGCGGAATCGTTTGTGCCGATTGCGGGGGTACTGGTAATTTTGTCGGCTGCCGGGGCCTTGAGCGGCATTTTGCGGGATTCGGGAGCGGCACAGGCGACGGTGGGCCTGGCCATGGGGTTGCATATGCCGGTGCTGGTGCTGGCGTGGGCCATGGCCGCGGTGGTGCGGGTGTGTATGGGTTCGTCCACGGTGGCCATGGCCGTGGCCTCGGGCGTGCTGGCGCCGATGGCGGGGCATTTGGGCGTGCGGCCGGAGATGCTGGTGCTGGCTACCGGAGCCGGTTCACTGCTGCTGTCGCACGTGAACGACTCGGGGTTCTGGCTGGTGGGTTCGCTGTTCAAGCTGGACGCGAAATCAACGCTGGGAACGTGGTCGATGCTGGAGACGGTGCTTTCAGTGAGCGGACTGGGAACCACGCTGCTGCTGGCGGCGGTGCTGCGATAGGGGCGGCGTGTGGGCCATGCGATGGCGGTTGGTGCGCGGGCTGTGCTGGCGACTCTTTGGACCAGAACCGGATTCTTGGGTTGAGACTCGACTCCCAGGTCTCAATGTCGAGACCTGGGGCACCGTGGCCTTTGAGGAGTAAGTAAGATGTGCGCCACCCGCCAGTCTCCAGCGTTCTTACCGGGGTGGCTACACAATAACTTCCGGATAGGCGATGATCCACTCGCAACACGAATTGGGTGTTGGCTTGCCAATAACCCGAAGCGATGATTCCCACAGTGTTCGCGGGATGTCCCAGGTCATTGCCAGGAGCGATGGCCCTATTGTGTAGCGACCTTTGGATGCATTCCGCGCTTCTTTAACAGCTCATTGGTATCCGTATTGAACCACACGACTCGTCTCTTGCCCTGTCGATCACGCACCGTTAATTTGTCGTAGGCGTGTCCGTTGACATGAACAAGTTCCTGGCCCTCGATCTGAGCCCCGAGCGCCTCTGTCATGAAAAAGACCGTCTCGCTGGGAGCGACGGTAAACCACGCTGTTTCGGCGGACCCGCCATCGCCCGACTCCATGATCGATTTTCCGACAGCGTTAAGGATCGCTTCTTGTTTATTGGCTTCTTCTTTTCTGCCCATCTTTTGCAGCACTATCATTGCCAATAGATGCCCTTCGCCATTAGCCATGTTGCTATCTATGACAGTCAGAGACTCAGCCAGTGCCTTCTCGTATCGTCCCGCATCAAGGTCTTCCACGAATTGATCATGCACAGGCTGCGAATCGAATCCCTTGCTTATCTGACCTAAGGCTGCGGCAAGCCGAAAGTCGCGCCAGTCGATGTTCAAATCTCCGGCCACTACCCTCGTCTTGTAGGCTTCATACTTTATTGTTGCATCGGCCCGATCATCCATCTGTGCCCAAACAACACTGCCGCTAATGAAACAGCACAACAAGAATGTACCTAACTTCAAGCCTGCCATCTTCGTAAAGATCTCCCGTCGTGGGCATTCTACTACCGCGAGGGGCCTGACTTAGACGCTCTTCGCCGCAAGCGCAAAGTAGTGCGTACTTCGTGACCCAGTTCTATCTGCAAAGAACGCGACGCCTTGTCGAGGTAGGTCTGACCGTTACACCTGATTGACTGGCAAGACGGACATTACTACCTAATAATTATTTTTCGGTTGTAGTGCCGTTGATCCTTAAGGCGGGGCCGATTCCCAGGGGAGTGCCTTGGTGGACCCGTGATTTTTTGGCGGAATCCGGACCTTTCAGACATGACAAAGACTCGTTGGGCGAGACGGTCGTTTGGGTCAGACCGGGACCGTGACCGCATGAAGATGTTCCTTTGCGGCTCTGGCACGCGCGGACGAGGACGTCCGCGCGACAGCCGGCCGGGAGGCCGGCGTTCCCCGCGCTGGAAGTACATTTTCATGCGGTCAGAGAGCTTGGGTTTTATCGGGCAATTTGAGCTGTGCACTTTCAATCCAACGCGTTGGGCTTTACTCTGCTGATAACACGTTGAGCTTTTGAAACCCCCCAGGTGTGGTGATTCAAATTTCATTGCATATTCGTTGCGATTGAACCGCAGTAAGGTCGAGGAAGACAAAAACAAAAACAAGAGCAACCGCAGTCATACATGGCCCTACAGGCCACCCAAGACCATAAAGATTCGACGGTTCTTGCTGATCCAAATCTAAAGGACTTAGCCGAATCTTTAGGGCAGATCCTTCGACTCCCTTCGCTTCGCTACGGTCGCTCAGGATGACAGCTTCTGGGGGAGCTCTGGATGACAGCTCATTTGTACTATGAACTGAAGACTCAGGAAACAGGGACCGTGACCGCATGAAGATGTTCCTTTGCGGCTGTGGCGCGCGCGGACGAGGACGTCCGCGCGACAGCCGGCCGGGAGGCAGGCGATCCCTGCCCTAAAAGTACATTTTCATGCAGTCAGGAACCTAGCCGGGATAGGCGCCGGTGATGTAGCCCTCGAGCGCCTGGATGGTCTGTTCGTGGCCGGAGATGACCCACTTGACCAGGTCGCCGATGGAGACCACGCCCAGCACCTCGTCGCCCTGCAAGACAGGGAGATGGCGGAAGTGGTGCCCGGTCATCATGGTCATGCATTCGTCCACGGTGTGCTGGGGGCTGACGAAGACGACCGGGGAGGTCATGATTTCGTGGACCGGCGTTTCCCTGGAAGCGTGGCCGAGCAGGACGCCCTTGCGCGCGTAGTCGCGCTCCGAGAGGATGCCGACCAGGCGGTCGCCGGAGAGGACCAGAAGAGCGCCGATATTGTGCGCGGCCATCTTCTGGAGGGCTTCATAGACGGACTGCTCGGGCGCGATGGACAGAGTGATGCCTTCGCCCTTGCTCTTGAGCAGCGTTCCAATTGTGTCGGTAATCTTCATGGGACCCTCCCGGGGCGGTTCTGCTTGCCCTTTTTTGAGCGCTTGGCCGGTTCGGCAATGAGTCAATATAGCCCATGGCGAATGCGGGTGGGAAGCACAGATTTGAAGGGGGCTGGCGGGGAGGAAACGGGGGAGCAAAGGCGGGGGGATGGAAGCCCATCCCCCAGGGAGCGGTGCGGCCTAGGCGGGCGTCATGTGCCACTTTTTGACCAGGATGGGTTTCTGGTCGGCGGGCTTGGGGAGGAAGATGTCTCCCGACTTGATGCCGCACTCCTGGACCATCTGGATGGCATACTCGTCGCGGCCGAGGGTGGCGTCGGCGTTGTTGGCGCCGAAGGAGAACTTGGCGCCGGCGGCTTTGGCGGCCCGGATGAAGGTGGCGCTGGGAATCTTGTAGCGGTTGTTGATCTCGATGGCGACATCGTTCTCAATGGCCGCGTCGATGACCCGCTTCATGCGCGCGGGGGTCCAGAGGGCGTCGTAATCGGCGGCGATCTGCTGGGGCAGGAAGGTGGGGTTGGCGTAGATGTCGATGGGCTCGAGCATGATGCCCTCAATGCGCTTGACGAGCATCTCCATGAAGGCCTGGGGGTCGGGGATGTTGCCGGTCTCCTCGGGAATCCAGAGGCGCAGGCGGCGGCCGGTGTCGTCGCGGAAGGTCATGGCGTCAGTGAAGCAGTAGTCGAAGCGGGCGACGGAGGCGGGCGAGGTGAGGGTCATCCACTCGCGGCCTTCGCCCTGCAGACCGACGTAGCAGGGCTGGTTCTTCATGGTCTCAAGGTAGTCGTGGACGCTGTCGTCGCTGTGCACCGGGAAGCCGAGGCCGCAGTTGATGGCGATGCCGTAGTTGATGCCGAGGCGGCGGGAGTTCGAGAGAGCCTGCGCGAGGGTGAGGCCGCCCTTGAGGTGCACGTGATAATCGACGACCGGGTAGTTGTCTTTGCCGAGAAGCATGGTCTGCTTGTAGAGATCGTCGTCGACGGGAATCTCGGTGGCCGGCGTGGTGAGGTTGTCAGGCAGGGGGCGGACGCGGATGTTTTTAAAGTATGTGGTGCTGCCCGGATCGTGGCCCTGGAGGGCGAAGGTGCCGTGGTTGAGGACGCGCTCAAAGTTGGGATCGGCGCGGAAGGGGGGATCGGGCTCGACGTAATCGACGACGAGCATGTCGTTGAGGCGAATCTGCACCTCTTTGCCGCGGACCAGGATGTTCATGCGGAACCACTGGTTGTCCTGCATGTACTGCTCGCTGACGTTGCGCACGGCGTAGAGGGAGCCGGTCTTTTTGCGTTCGCCGGGGAAGGTGTTGGCCACCTGCACCTCAAAGCCCGCCCGGGGAAAGCCGGTCTGCTGATAGGCGGTGTGGATGTAGATGCCGGAGTTGGCGTGGGGGCGGGTCATGACCTCGGCGCTCAGCTCGAAATTTTTGAAGTCGGCGCTGTGCTGGGGGCCTACATAAAACAGGTGCGAGCGGGCGCCGTGGACTTGGATGGAGCCGTCGACGACCGAGAAGGTTTCCTCATGCTCGCTGGCCTTCCAGCCGTCGAGGGTTTTGCCGTCGAAGAGCGAAATCCATCCGTCGTCGCTGTCGCCGTGGGCGAGGGCGTGGGCGGCAGCGGGCGCGGCCAGGAGCAGGGCAAGAAGATCGCGGCGTGAAAGTGCGGACATGAAGCCTCCCGGAACAGGTTTTGAACTGAATCAGCGAGTATACGCCGGGAGGGGGTATGGCTTCAGGCTGGCTGGTTGCGTTGCCGGGCTTAGAGGCCCAGCACGGCGCGCTGGGCGGCGAAGATCTCCTGGAGTCCGGCTTCGGCCATGTCGATGAGGCCGTTGAGCTGGGTTCGGGAGAAGCTGCCCTTTTCGGCGGTGGCCTGGGCTTCGATGAGGCCGCCGTCGGCGGTCATGACAACATTCATGTCCACATCGGCCTGCGAATCCTCTTCGTAGCAGAGGTCGAGCAGCGGCGTGCCGCCGACGATGCCGACCGAGGTGGCGGCGACCAGTTGGCGCAGCGGAGACTGCTTTAGCGTTCCCGCCTGGACCAGGGCGTTCAAGGCCAGGGCCAGCGCAACCGCTGCGCCGGTGATGGCCGCGGTGCGCGTGCCGCCGTCGGCCTGGATCACGTCGCAATCGAGGATCACGGTGCGCTCGCCCAGGGCGTGCATGTCTACAGCCGAGCGCAGGCTGCGGCCGATGAGGCGCTGAATTTCGTGGGTGCGGCCGCCGATCTTGCCGCGTTCGCTTTCACGCGGGGTGCGGGTGACGGTGGAGCGGGGCAGCATGGCGTACTCCGCCGTGACCCAGCCGCGGCCCGAGTTGCGCAGCCAGCCGGGAACGCCGGGCTCGATGGTGGCGTTGGTGAGCACGCGGGTGTTGCCGAACGAGACCAGAACGGAGCCTTCGGCGGTTTGGACGTAACCGGGCGTGAGGGTGAGGGGGCGGAGCTGGACCGGGGTGCGGCCGCCGGGACGGAAGAAAGGGCTGGAAGCGTGCATAGGGCGATTGTACGGGAGGCGGGAAGAGCTCCGCCTGTCCTCGGGAAAAGCCTGTTCCAGGATGGGAAAGCGGGATTTTGCGGCCCCGGAATGGGAATGTTGGAGTAAGTGGAATGAAATCAACGAGGTGGGACGATGATGCCGGATGGGCTGGTTCCATTTTGGGACATATGGATACCTGCCGGACTGCGGGACTGTACGGGAATTGGACACTCAAGGCTTCCCTTATCAGGAACTTAGCGGAAGTGTCCTAGTTTGGCACGCTACGTGTAATAGAAAAGGGCAAAACCCCGAGGCAGTTGCCGGAACGGGAAGCGGGAAAAGCGGGAAGCGGGAAACAGGGACGGGGGACTAAGGGACTAAGGGACCAGGGACTAAGGGACTAGGGACTAAGGGACTAAAGGACCAGGGAACAGGGGACAAGGAACAGGAAACAGCGGACAGGGAACAGGGAAGATCAGGAAGTTCAGAGCACGACCACTGACAACTGATCTCTGATCTCTGACCCCTGATCTCTAACGAAGACAGGACAGGAAAGGAAACAGGCGATGCAGCAGACAGAACAGACGATCGGATGGGGCGGAACAGATAGCAAGCGGGTGGAAGCGGTGGTGGAGACGCTGGCCACTTTGCGCAGCCAGGGCGAGAGCCTGGCCGAGGTGGCGCATGACGCCAGAAACATGGTGACGGCGCTGGGGCTTTATTGCGATCTGCTCGAAGAGCCGGGTGTGCTGGCGTCTCCGTTTCATCATTACGGAAACGAGTTGCGCCTGGTGGCAGCGGCCAGCCGGCGGCTGGTGGAGAAGCTGGTGTCACTGGACGCCCACGAAGCTCCGGGAGCCGTCGCCTCCACGGGCAGTCTGCAAGCGCCGGCCAGTGTGCATGTGGACGAGCCGGCCGCCGGACGGACGCAGTACAACCCGTTCGAGCGCGGCCGGTTTGAAGCCGCCGGGCGCTGGGACCTGCTGCCCGCCGCGCCGATCGACAACCTGGCCAAGGAACTGCTGGCCAACCGCAACCTGCTGGCCGCGCTGGCCGGGCCCGCGATTGCCCTGACCGTGGACGCCGAAGGAGGCGCCCTGCCGGTGCGGCTGAACGGCGAGGACCTGACCCGGGTGCTGGTGAACCTGATCAAGAACGCCGCCGAGGCCATGCCGGCGGGAGGGCGCATCCAGATCGGCCTGCGCGAAATTCCCGCGAATGCGGACGCCGCGGAGAGCCTGGAACTGACGATCAAGGACAATGGGCCGGGCATTCCCGCCGAGGCGATGGACAAGATTTTCACCTCCGGCTACACCACCCGCGGGAAGAACGCCGCGTCGAACGGGGGCTGGGCGGCAGCCCACCGCGGTCTGGGACTGGCCATCACCCGCTCCATCGTGGAGGCCGCGGGAGGCAGGATTCATGCCGCGAACCGCATTCCGGCAGGCGCGCGCTTCGCGATCGAACTGCCAGTCGCAATGCGCTGAATCCGCGGCACTCCGGCAGCGTGTCCGGCAGCGGAAGGGCAGCGAGTCCGGCTAGTCCGGCAGCGGAAGGGCTGAGCAAAGAACGGCGGGTCCGGCAGCGGAAGGGCTGAGCAAAGAACGGCAAGGCGCGGCAGCGGAAGGGCGATGGGCCCGGCAGTGGCAAGTACGGCGGGCCAGATGGCGGAAGGGCTGATCTACGAACGGCAAAGCACGGCAACGGCATGAACTACGAACGGCAAAGTACGACGGCAGCATGAACAACGAACGGCAAGGCACAACGGCGGCATGAACTACGAACAGCTAGGCACGGCAACGGCATGAACTACGAACGGCAAAGTACGGCGGCGTGGGGCACACCAAAAGAGCGGCAAGGCACGACGGCCAACCATCCAATTAACGCAATGAGGCACGAGGCGAATACAATGCTTGAAACAGTTCTGAACACAAGATCCATGGAGTATATCCCCCAACTTGCGGAACCTGCGGTACGCCTGCACCTGCTGGTGGTGGATGCGGACTCGGCCGTGCGCTCGGCCTGCGCCGAGATTGCCGCCAGCCTGGGCTATGCGGTGGAGAGCACGGGCGACCTGGGCCAGGCGCGGAGCCAGTTGCGCGGCCATGCCGCCGATATTCTGCTGGTCAACCTGCCGGCGGGATCGAACCAGGGCCTGGAGCTGGTCTCCGAGGTCAAGCTGCTTTACCCGGATACTTCCGTGATCGCCATGACCGCCTCGAGCTCAGTGAATGCCGCGGTCGAGGCCATGCGCTGCGGCGCTTCCGATTACCTGACCAAGCCCTTTGCCATGGACGAGCTTTCGACGGTGCTGGACCGCGCCGCCGCCAGCCACCTGACCGACACCGCGACCCGCCAGCTGCGGGAACGGCTGCGGCTGTCGCAGGGGCTGGGCTCGATGATCGGCCGCTCGGCGGAGATGGAGAAGCTGTACCGCATCCTTTCCAAAGTGGCCCAGAGCTCGCACCCGGTTCTGATTCTGGGCGAGAGCGGCACGGGCAAGGAACTGGTGGCGCGCACGCTGCACGCCTACGGTCCCAACGCGCAAAAGCCTTTTCTGCCGGTGGACTGCGGCTCGCTGGTGCCGACGCTGATTGAAAGCGAGCTGTTCGGCTACGTGAAGGGCGCCTTTACGGGGGCCAACCGCTCCAAGGATGGACTACTGGTCTCGGCCGAGGGCGGCACGGTGTTTCTGGACGAGATTGGCGAGCTTACGCTGGACCTGCAGGCCAAACTGCTGCGCGCCCTTCAGGAAAAAGAGGTCAGGCCGGTAGGGGCCACGCACCGGGTGCCGATCAAGGCGCGCATTGTGGCCGCCACCAACCGCGATCTGGCGGTGATGGTGGAGAAGGGTACTTTCCGCAAGGATCTCTTCTACCGGCTCAACGTGGTGAATCTGCGTTTGCCCTCGCTGCGCGACCGCCGCGAAGATATTCCGCTGCTGGCGGCGCACTTTCTGGACCGCATCAGCCGCGAGCACGGCCAGAAGTTCACGCTCAGCGACGAGGCCCTGCGCACCATGATGCGGCACGACTGGCCGGGCAACGTGCGGGAGCTGGAAAACTCGGTGGAGCGGGCCTGCGCTCTGTCTTCCGGACCCGTGCTGCACCTGGGCGATCTGCCCACGCAACTGCAGCAGCAGGGTCTGGAGGCGCGGCGCGCGGCCTCGGCCACCGCCGAGCCGGCCGGGGACAGCGGAGCGCCCGAGTTGAAGACGCTGGCCGATCTGGAGCGCGAAGCCATTCTGGGCGCCATTCGCACCCTCAAAGGCGACAAGCTGCAGGCAGCCAAGCTGCTGGGCATTGGCAAAACGACGCTCTACCGCAAGCTGAAGGAATACGGCATCGTCGACCCGCTGCACGAAGAGTAACCCAAAAACAGCCTTTAGCTTTTAGCTCTCAGCTTTCAGCCATTCGTGTGCGGATCGGGAGTCAGGGTCTGCTCCGCGAGCCGGGAGACTGCGAGCTGGGACTAAGGGACCAGGGACAAAGGGACTAAGGGACTAGGGACCAGGGACCAGGGACTAAGGGACTAGGGACTAAGGGACCAGGGACTAAGGGACCAGGGACTAAGGGACCAGGGACTAAGAGCTAGTGTCCTGAGTCTAAAGTCCGCGTCAAAAATAAAGGAGAAGCAACCGCAGTCATACATGGCCCTACAGGCCACCCAAGACCATAAAGATTCGACGGTTCTTGCTGATCCAAATCTAAAGGACTTAGCCGAATCTTTAGGGCAGATTCTTCGCTTACCACCCCCAAACTGAAGAACGTTTGGGGCCCCGTGCGCTCAGAATGACAGCGGCAATTATGTTAAGAACATTAGACTCAGGACACTAGAAGCTGGAAGCTGAATTCAGGAACGAGGAGCTGGGGATGAGCATTCTGATGGTGACCGGAATTGAAGGCGCCCGTAACTGCGCCGCCGTAGTGGGTGGGCAACTGGGCATGGAAGTGGAAGTGGCAGAGGGGCGCAAGGCCGCACTGGCTGCGCTGCGCCGCCGCGAGTTTTCCGCCGTGGTGGTGGATGAAACCATGGCCGAGTGCGATCCGGCAGCCGCCGAAGCGATCTGCGAGCGCGCCGGCCTGGCGATTCCGCTTCAGATCAACTTTGCCCTCTCCGGAGCGGCGCGGCTGACGCGGGAGATTCGCGCCGCGCTGCACCGCCGCGAGCGGGAGCAGATGCTGGCACGCCGCGCGGCGGCGGCAGCCATCGAGAGCGAACTGAAGACCACCATCGCGGGCCTGCTGCTGCAATCGCAACTGGCCCTGTCGGGCAGCGAACAGTCCTCGCCGATTGCCGACAAGCTGCGCATGGTGGCGGATCTGGCCGGCAATCTGCGCCAGCAGTTGAGCGCGCCGCTCGATGCCCGCGGCCGCACCGCCGCCTGAACCCCTGCGGTGGGCTAAACGCCTGCGGCTTTCTCCGTTCATAGGAAAAGGCGCGGGTGCAGATCGGGCATGGCCAGGGTCTCGATTCCGGTGCCTCGGAACGTCTGGCGGACCCAAAAAGTTTATTGCGTTGCACGCGCATCGCCGGGGCGGAACCAGCCCCGGCGTCTTTTTTGCCTTGGGCGCAGCGCCAGGGGCACTCCAGGCAAATGCCTTTCCGGGACCATTGCCGCCTCGGACCGCCATTCCGCATCGATGCGTCCGGGCTGTAATCTGGAAGGAAGATGAAAGACTCAGCCGTACTGCTAATCGACTGCCCGGACCGCAAGGGCCTGGTGGCGCGCGTTTCCGGCCTGCTCTACGAGCGCGGCGCCAACATTCTCCACGCCGACCAGCACCAGGACCACGAGCAGGGATTGTTTTTCATGCGCGTGGAGTGGGCGCTGAACGGGCAGGCCGAGGACGCTGCAATCCGTGAACCGGGCGGGGGGGGCGCGGAATCCGGCGCGGCGGGCTTCGATCTGGAGGGCTTCCGGGCGGAATTTGCGCCGCTGGCCGCGGAGCTGGGAATGCGCTGGAAGCTGAGCGCCGGCGCGCGGCAGCCGCGGATGGCGCTGTTCTGCTCGCAGTACCTGCACTGCATGGCCGACCTGCTGCACCGCTGGCGGACGGGCGAGCTGCACTGCGAAATTCCGGTGATTGTTTCAAATCACCGGGCGGTGGAAAATCTGGCGGCGTTTTACGGGATTCCGTTCGAGTACGTGCCGGTGACGGCGGAAACGCGCGGCGAAGCAGAGGCGCGGCAACTGGAACTGCTGGCGCGGCACGGCATTGAGCTGGTGGTGCTGGCGCGGTACATGCAGGTTCTGTCGCCGGCCTTTGTGGCGCGCTATCCGGCGGCGATCATCAACGTGCACCACTCGTTTTTGCCCGCGTTTACCGGGGCCAAGCCCTACCACGCGGCGCACGCGCGCGGCGTGAAGCTGATTGGGGCTACCAGCCACTACGTCACCGAAGTGCTGGACGACGGGCCGATTATCGAGCAGGACGTGGCGCGGATTTCGCATCGGGATCAGGTGGAAGACCTGGTGGAGCGGGGGCGGGATCTGGAGCGGATGGTGCTGTCGCGCGCGGTGCGCTGGCACCTGGACCGGCGGATTCTCAGCTACGGGAACAAGACGGTGGTGTTTGATTAGAGGCAGGGACTGAGGGACTGAGGGACTAAGGGACTGAGGGACGTAGGGACTAAGGGACTAAGGGACTAAGGGACTGCGGCGGGGGGGCGAAATGTTGGCCTGGATGGTTGCATTCCGGGGGCGAATGTTCGCTTAAGTGGTTGCGATTCGGGGCTAATGTTCGCTTAAAGGGTTGCACTTCTTTGAGGGGTTGACCTTTCAGGGTGCGGTATTTTGCGCATTGGCTGCTGGAAAGGTTGCGCATGGGAAGCAAGGGTTGCTTGTAACTACCCAGCGGCGCCTTAAATAGGGGCTAAAACAGGGCAAATCAGGGTCAAATCGGCACATAAATGCGTTGTTTTTTTGCGATTTTCCTGACTGGGAAAGTGGGGCTGGGGACTGAGGGACTGAGGGACGTAGGGACTAAGGGACTGAGGGACGTAGGGACGTGGGGACTGGGGACTGAGGGACTGAGGGACGAATACTACAGTTATACATGCTTCAGTCCACCTTGATCCGGGCCTAAAGAGGCTGCGAAAAAAGGCAATTTTCCAAGTAAGAAGCCCGAAAGGCATACCTCAGGGCCTGAAGGCCCCGCTCATTTTGAGCGGTTTATGCCGGGGTTAAAGCCCCGGCCTACCGCACGATGGAGTTTTCCCGCAGCCTGTAAAGGCCTGCTGTTTGGGTCTATTTTCAGGGGGCTGAAGCTGTCATCACCGGTCCCCAACTGCGAGGGACCGGTGGCACCCTCATCGCGGTTGGGGAAAGATCATCGGGACCGGAGCCACCCGCCCGAAAG
>Ga0316217_10003833_pt1 | contig 16756 bp, 20 predicted proteins | sample 1anoAmetaG_FD_203633 | JGI IMG/M metagenome (GOLD analysis project Ga0316217, IMG submission 203633) | Freshwater microbial communities from Trout Bog Lake, Wisconsin, USA - 1anoA | ecosystem: Environmental > Aquatic > Freshwater > Lake > Hypolimnion/Profundal zone | place: USA: Wisconsin...
GACTTGACTGAAAGAGTGGGTACAAGGGCACTGACTTGCAAACTTTCATAGCTTTTGGTTGAAGCAATAAAAAGGTCTTTGCCTGATATCATCAAGCAGATTGAGGAAAAGCTAGATGAGCTAAGAGAAGAATTGGATGGCATGGGAACTCCTCCCCCTGCTTCATCCAGAGAAAAGAACGTCTTTTTGATGCAACTCGTTACTAACTTTAGCAACGATTACAGGAACACCTTATCAGGAAAGTACGTTGCTAACTCTAAAACTATTTCTTCTGAAGAAATCGGTCGAGGGGCAGTGATTAAGGGGAAGTTCAAGAGCATTTTCTAGCAATTTCCCAGCAACTTCAAGTGTTCAGCTGACTATGATGAAGAGTACATTAAAAACACTTTGAAAAGCCACCAAGGTGACTAGATCGCAGGCTTCCCTTCGATGGAATGTTTCAGATCACTTTTAGTGCCTCAATTAGCCAAACTCAAAGACCCCATCTATAGCACTTTGGACTTCATCTATATGGAGCTACAGGAGCTTGCAGGTGAACTTAACCAAAAAGTTTTTAGCAGATTTCCTGATTTGCTCAGTTTGGTCAACGACATCACTAACAAAAAGCTATTAGATTTGAAGTGCCAAACTGAACAAATTTTGGATACTCTTCTCTAAGGAGAAATGAATACAGTCTTTACTAATGACTCCAAGTATCTTTCCGCAAGAGATGATTTGCTTGCTGTAACTTTATGCTAATCTAGAAAACTGCCATCACAGACTAAAGTCCTTAGAGGTTGTTCATCAAGGAGATAAAATAGAGGCTGGACGGTTATTTCAAGATAGTTTTGACAGTTTTAAATGACTCGATTCCCAAGATAGTTGGATTCTTTTTGGTGAGACAAAGTCAAGAAACACTCCAAATGGTGCTTTTTAATGAGCTTAATCATGAATCAGTTTTTGAAACTTTAGGAGAGCCAAAGGAAGTTGAAGAAAAACGCAGACAAATCAACGCTAGGATCAACACTCTCAACAAAAGCTATAAAGCTCTCAAAAAAGATCCAACCGTCACCCGTTTACTTGATGATAATTGATTGTGATGACTTTGGATTATTAAGAATCTTACGGCGCAAATGGCCAAGAGGCGAAAGCTCTCTATAGTTATCTTAGATAAATGAGTAAAAGGGAGCATAAGACAGAAAATCTTCTGTCTTGCCAGGCTCAAAGTATTCCTTTTGATAGGTGCCTTAAAGACATCTTCACTTTCTGTCATTCTAAATTTTTAAAGATTGATTTAGCCGGTTTGTTATATCGTAAAGATACAAGAGAGGCTGATTTGAGTTACTCTTTGAGCTAATATCAATATCAAATATTAACAAAATCTCACAACTTTTTGCAGGACGCTAAGAAGGTCAGAATTCAGCAGAGAGTGGTCTGGAGAAGTGAGAAAGAAGGAAACTGAAATTGGCATTAATAATAAAATATTGATTATTTGTAAAATATTAATTTATTATGGCTGAGGTTAAGAAAGAGTAGACAAAACCAGCTCCTGCTGCCACTAAAGCTCCTGCTAAGGACGCCAAGAAAAAAGCAGGAAAAGCCGAAGAGGGAGCCGCTGAGGAAGTCGTAGAAGCCAAGCAAGAAAGAGCTCTTGGTCCCCAAAACACCTCAGGAGATGTGTTTGCAGTATGCCACATCCTAGCCACCTGGAACGATACCTTCATTCACGTCACTGACCTCACAGGCAGAGAAACCCTCGCAAGAGTAACTGGAGGCATGAAAGTCAAAGCTGACAGAGACGAGTCATCCCCTTACGCTGCTATGCAAGCCGCAATCGATATCGTCACCCGTCTTAAACAACTTAATATAACTGCAGTCCACATCAAGCTCCGCGCTAGAGGTGGAACTGGAGACAAAGCCCCCGGACCTGGAGCCCAATCTGCTCTGAGAGCTATCGCCCGTAATGGAATCAAGATCGGCCGTATCTAAGACGTGACTCCCATTCCTACTGACACAACCCGTAAAGGCTGCAGAAAGGGAAGAAGATTATGAAGATTGATCGGATTAGCTATATTTACACTCACTTTTGTGGAAAAGGAGTTGAATCATATATTAATTTAATAGTGAAATTGATGTTAAGCAGGTGTATCCTCCGCTTCGGTTTCTCAGCTGAACAGGCAGTAGCCCAGAAAACCTTTGCCAAATTTAACGAACGCTATTCGGCCAACCTTGAAGAGTTTAAGAAGAAAGTCAGCTCTGCCAACAATCAAGCATAAACCATCAAAAGGTCCACTCAGAAGGCCTATGTACATCCTCTCCACTCTGCCTACAAGCCTGCCTTCCCCAGCGTCTCAACCACAGTCACCACTAGCAACGAGTTGAGAGGTCCAGAACAAGTTAGTCCTCATTACTAGCACTTCAGCTTTGCAAGAAGACAAGCGTTGATCTTCATAGGAGGGTTGATTGCTTTAAGATTTATTGCAAATACTGATGATTTCTTCATGTTCGCACAAACTGGCACTTGGGCTTGGAGCTTCTATTTCGCTTATAACTACATTTGGCTTTAAGGCAAGAAGTATTTCCTTATGCCTTTCCTCCACAGATTCTATCGCAAAGTCCTCACCCACTAAATGCTCAATGTTTAGACCTATTGGGCTGAAAACACTGAAGCCAGAGTCCGCAATTTGATGAGTGTAGCCAAGGAACAAATCTAGTTCAAATCTGTGCATCGTGAGTACCTTTCGGTCAGAAACAACTCTCTACTCAACGTACTTTAGTAGCTATCTAGTTTTTGATTACAGAGCAATTATCTCTGAAGAATCATCTTCACTCTAGGGCTGAGAACATTTTGAAGGAAGTCTAAACTTTGGAAGCCATCAACCAAAACAAGATCATCTCCAACGTAATGCAGGAGGTTTTACAAAGTATTGACCTTGCATACAAAAACAATAAACAACAAATTGAGGCCCAAATTTTCGAATTGGCTCTTGAAGGCATTGCCAACGGTCGCATGGATTACCAAAAAGACCCCATTCTTCCTTACATCATCGAAACCATCAACAAAACTGTAGCCAAGATCAGCAATCTCAGCAAAGAGGAGCAGGAAAAGTTGGTGGCTTTAACGACAGAACAGTTGGCAGGAGTGAGAAACGCTGACGTGAGAGCAAGAGATGAGTTCATTTTAACCTAGCCTAAAATTGACGGAAGTCTTCGTAACAATCCAACTGTAGCTAAGTTGTTGCAGACTTGGGGAAAGTGATGAATATCTTTACATTGAATTAGTTATTAGGATAAGCAACCAAAGGATTGGAAGATTTGCATTTTGGCTGTTTATTAATGAAGCTGCCAACAAAAAGTAACAAATTTGCTTATTACTGTCTATTTTGAGTTTGGGCTGATCTGGGATTTATTCCAAATATTAATTGATTTATAATATTTATAGCCATGCAAATTTTTGTCAAGACACTGACTGGCAAAACGATCACTCTTGATGTTGAGCCATCCGACTCCATCGAAACCGTCAAGGGCAAAATCCAAGACAAAGAGGGCATTCCTCCAGACCAGCAACGTCTCATCTTTGCAGGCAAGCAGCTCGAAGGTAACACACTTTCTACTTAGACGGAAGAAGCTTATCCGATTACAACATTCAGAAAGAGTCCACTCTCCATCTCGTACTCAGACTCAGAGGTGGTGTTATGGATCCCACCATTGCTGCTATTGCCAAAAAGTTCAATTGCGACAAAAAGATATGCAGAAAATGCTACGCAACTCTTCCCCTCAAAGCAACCAACTGCAGAAAGAGAAAGTGTGGACACACCAACCAACTTAGACTCAAAAAGAAACCCAAGGATTGATGAATGCAACTATTTAAATCAGCATTATTCACTAACTAACAAACGCAACGTCTTCCCACTTCTTCTTGTGACTACTTTTAAGGCAAAGTCAAACACAATCTGCTATTTAAAGTTGTTAGTACATGTGATTCACAATTACAATGAAAAACACTTTGTTTGTTGAATACGCATTCAAATCACTTATCTCTGGGTCTTTGAGGCGACCAAGAGTTGGATTTTGCATTAGGGCACTATATAAAAATAAAGTAGAAATTGAACGTATACATATTTTTGCACATTAATGCAGTTTACAAAATCAATCAACGTCCTTAAATTTTGCAGAATAAAAAGTCTCAAATATGTTAGACCTTACTCTTAACGAAGAAAACGAGCTCAAACTTCAGTGCAAGCAGGCACTAAACACAGTTAATAATCAGCAAATCGTCGATATTTCTCTGGAGCTGTTTCCCATGAAAACTCTATCCAACCCCATAGATCTTCTTTTCAAAAACTTGTCATCTTTTTATGAGTTGAAGCTTGAAAAAAAAGTAGACTTTGAATAAATAACGAACTAAGTGCTCAAAAGGTCTAAGTAAAAAGGTAAAGAAATCCATGAAGCCTTTAATAGTCTCTTTAAAACTGAGTTTATGTAAAAGTTCAAAAAAAGGATCTTTAAAGCTAAGGGCCTCGTCAGAAAAGGCGCAGTAAATGGTTTCATTAACCAGCCCCAAAACACTGACAATACAGATCGAAAAGTAATCGCTTTTGGCTCTAATTCCGAAGGAATTAAACCTACTAAGTCACAAATCTAGACTGAGAAAAACAGTATTGTTATAAATGATAGCAAATCTGTTAGTTCTATGGGTTCAGTTAATTAGACTAGCACTGCAACACTTCCTTTACTTAAAGAAATAAAAAGGCCTCCATTAACATTAGCAGTGAATTCTTCTGTTACTAATAACAATGTTGTGACTTAAAGTGGGCCAGTAACTAACCTTAGTGACCAAGATATGTGTTTCTGTGGAAAGCATGTGTCACTGATAGAAAAGAGTAAATAGACTTTCTTCTAGTGCTATTATTGTAAGAAAAAGTACCATAATGAATGCATGAAAAGGCCAGTTGACTCCAAGCTATGCACATTTTGTCATCTAAGACGGTTGATTCCGAATAGGGAAGTGAAAAAGATCTTATTTGTAGGTCTGCTTCATAAAGGGAGAAAAAGACATTAAATCTCTTTGAATGTAAGTGAAGAAGATTTGTCAATACAATACAAAATACAAGTTAGAAGCTTTAGAATCAAAGAAGGCTGCCAAAATTTTATACTTTTCCCAGATTCTTGCAACTTTGCCATCAAAAACTTGATTTTGAAAGATTTTCCTCCGCTTCATAGGCAATCAAGCCTGAAGTACCGAAAAGATTAGCCGTTTTACCTCAGCACAGGTTTACACGTCAAAGAGAACAAAATAGTTGTGACTTAAAAGCACCCGAGTAAATAGCACAAAGATTAGAGAATAGTAATTGACACTCATTTGATTGGAATCTACTTGATATAAGAGAAAAAAGTGGACTGGCTAGTCCGATAAATGAAATAAAACTGCTTTACCTCTTATGCCTAATCCAGAGAAATCCTATAGTCGGGTTTCAAAAACGGAAACCTTGGTGATTAGGTCACTTGTGAAATAATAAAGATTCCCTTGACTTGTTCACTTTCTACATAAAAATTGAAAATACCAGCAAGGGGGAATTTCTGTAGTCATTTCCAATGTTTTGACCTTAAAAACTTCCTGTAGCTCATCGCAAGCTCATCAAACCCAAGATGGCTTTGCCCCATATGCAAAATTCCTGCGTTTTAGTTCAAAATCGATATAATCCTGCATTCCATTTTGGAGCTACAAAAAGAGGCTGAAGCTTCTGAACTTATTTTCATGAGAACAGGCTAGTTTAAAGTCTTCACCAAAGATTAGAAAGAATGTGTTTCAACCATTAAAAAAATTCAGGAACTGCCGATTGAAAACAAGCTCAAAAGGTTCGAAAATAGTAAAATAGTTGAATAGGACATCCAGAAAAAAAGGATCAAAACTACAACAGTCAAACAGTGATTCTAGATCTTTTTTAAAATATTATTATTTAGACGATGCAGTAATAGCCAACAATGAAAGCAATCTACCTTTAAGGCCCAATGAATTTTGTAGTCAAATCTCTGCCCATTCCGAAGCCCAAGGATGGCTAAGTGCTAATTAAAGTCATGGCTGCCCCTATTAACCCCTCTGATTATTACTTTCTTAGAGACGCAAATTACGATCACAAAAAAGCTCCTTGCATTCCTGGGTTTGAAGGCAGTGGTGTAGTGGTAGCTAATGGAGGTGGTCTTATGGGGTGGGGTTTAGTGAATAAAAAAGTGGCTTTTACTCCTACCTAACAATCTGGCACTTACGCTCAATATGCTCTGGCAAAATCAAGTGAATGCCTTCCAGTTGATGATGCTATGAGCTTTGAACACGCTTCGATGAGTTTCGTAAACCCTTTAACTGCCATGGCTATGCTAGACTATGCAAAGCAGAACAATGCCAAAGCAGTCATAATGAATGCCTCTGCTTCGGCTTTGGGAAGAATGGCTAATAGGCTGCTTCCTCCTGAAAAAATTGAAATTATTAACATTGTCAGAAAAGAAGAACAAGTTGAGGTACTCAGAAAATAAGGAGCTAATCATATTCTCAATTCAACAGACCCTGATTTCGAAGAAAAACTTAAGGATATTGTCACAAAAATGAATGCAACAGTCTTTTATGACGCTATAGGAGGTTAAAGCACTGCAAAAGTCATGAACTCTATGCCCAAAAACTCTACAATTTACGTTTATGGGTCTTTGGAAGGATCGAATGTCAAGAACTTGCCTATAATAAACCTAATCTACAAGAATATCACCGTAAAAGGATTATTTCTCCCAACTTGGTTAGAAGAAAAAGGAATCTTGAAGCTACTGCCTACTTTTGTAAAACTGAGAAAGTTACTTTTGTAAGAGCTCAGAAGCGATATCGCCTTGCAATTCGGACTCTAGGACTTCGAATCAAACTTAAAATTGTATCTAAGTAACATGACAAAAGGGAAGGCCGTTTTGAGACCATATTTTGAGCCAAAAGAACAAGAAAAACCTGAACCAAAATAGTGATGGCTTGATTAGTTGAAGAATTCTATAAGTATTTCGATTGATATAGATGTGTATACCATTCAGATTTTATTTTGGGAATGGAGACAAAAGAATACAATCCTTAGGTGTAGTACTGTGGGTAGAATGCCGTTCTTTCAATCCCTCAAAGTTTTGTATCTTCTTTTCCCCTTTTATTGATTCTTTTTAGAATAGATAGTAAGGTTTTTGAAAGATGTAGCTAGGCATATATGATTGATAAGTATAAACAAATTACAGATTTAAATATCATTTGGTGAAAGTAAAGAGATTGGCAGCTTAAGGGTAGGGCTTTACTGTTGCTTATACTTTTATTATTTTTTCTCTAGATTTCTGCAAAATGGTGAAGGTCATCCTCTTTTTTTCAAGGTCATCATTCCTCTAAATCTACTCTTACACGTTGCTTTGCTTTTAGTGACAAAAGGGATCATAGTAGCTGAGCTATTAGTAATACTTAGTTAAAATGCTTGTCTTAAAAGTTAAGCTATTCATGCTTGATGCACTAGTGGATTTGGATTTTCGTGGGCTTTCCTCATCTACTGATATTTCTTCAAGATTTCGGTACATTTTCATTGGTACTTAGGTTGCTTCCATCTATTCGTCTCTGTAAACCTTTTTGAACTTAAAAATTGGTTTATCTTGGATCAAAAAAGGATGATTGAGTGCTTCTTTCGCAGTAATTCTCTTTTCTGGCTGTTTTTCCAGCAACTTACTGAGCAAATCTATGCCACTTGCTGCCACCTCTTAGTACTTTTTTGACTTAAAATCTATTTTGCACTCTTTGTTTTTATTTAGGATAGTGTTTCTACTTTTTCCAGCAAAAGATTGCTCTCCAATAAGAAGTATATGCATTATTACTCCAACACTGAATGTGTCTACATTTATTCCATAAATTGGCTACTTTTAGTCGTAAGTGATAATCTAAGGAGCCACAAAACCAGGAGTTCCACACTTAGTAAAGATAATTGTTTGTTAGGTATGAAGTGTAGCCAAGCCATAGTCAACAATTTTAAGCCCTACTTCTCCTCCGTTTTTATCAAGTGAGTCCTTTTCTTCAAAAAGTATGTTTTCTGGCTTAATGTCTCTATGCATGATTCCTCTATCTTGCAGGTATTAAATGCCTGACAAAATTTGCTTGAGGATTCCTCTTATTTGGTGCGATTTAAGGTGATTCTTTTTTTTGCGATTGCTTATCTCTTTGTAAAGGGTTATTCCATGCAAAAGCTAAAGAATAAAGTAGTATTTGTTTCTGTCTTCATACACTTCAAAAAGCTTCATTAGGTTTTTGTGGTCTAGGCTCCGAAGTACTTTTAGTTCGTTGAAAACAGATTACTATCTAAAAAGTTTCATACTTTGCCATTTTTCATCGATTTTAGTCTTTATTTCTCCAAAATTTTGACAGCTCGTCTTTAGCCATTATCTTTTCGCACACACTCGTAAACTTGTGCATAGTTACCTTTGTCGATGTACTTCCCTACATTGTGAAACTGGTACCGAGCACATACTAATCGAAAAAGTCGGATTGGAGTGTGATTTTTTTGAAGTTCTATTTGAGCTAATCCAGAACTATTTTCTCTCCATTGAACTAATACATATGCCCCTCAGTCTAGATGATGAATCCTTTGAGTTTATTCTTTTACACAGTTTTGTTCCTCTTGTTCTCCCAGAGCCACTTCACGTGTGTGGTTGGCAGCAGCTAAAGCACAATCCAGGGCTTTTTGGAATATGGTTAGGTGTTGATTATTATTTTATCTGCAGAAACGTAGAGGTAAAACGATTAGTTTTTCCTCAGAAAATGGTATTTTTGGAGTCGGGCCTAAAATTTGCAAGTTGAGTAATCGATTGACATTCACTCTTATCGCTCTTGATTAAATATGATAGTTTATTATATAAAATCCTAAAATCTTATTAAAATACGAACAAATAGAAATAGTTATCATTGTTTTTTATTTTCGATGAGTTTCAGCAAAAAGGAGGGCACTTTTTGAAGCTACTCTGTACTTTTCCTATTCTCCTGCTCACAGGTTTGCAGTCTAGTATACTTTTTCTTGAGAGCCTATTTGTTTGAGGCAATCTATTCATTGTCAACCATGTCTTATGCAATGAGCATATTATTGTGAGATAAGGAGTATTTGATGCTAAATTAAAGTTTGCCGATTTAGAACTCTAGCTTTCGATTGAAATCATGGCGATAGAAAGAAGAATTGAAGTTGAAGCTGTTTTCCTTCTCCTCAGAGCACCTATTTTAGGCTGTTACTTCTCTTGATTTGGGCTTACTCAAGCTTTCCTTGTTCTATTGCTTTAGCAATTCGTTTTTCATTTTCTCTGCTTGATTTCTCCTTCCATTCTTTAAAGAGAATATCTTTGGAAGGTAGTCGTACTTGTCATATAAATTGCTTTCGTTTGACTTCTTATATTTTTTCACTTAGAAAACGCTTGTCTACAGTTTTAGATCGACGATTGATTTGTTGCGCATTATTTGCTCAATAGATCTAAATTTTTCGAAGGATGAGTGAGCAGCTTTGGCAGGTTTTTTGGGGTTGGGAAGTTTTACTTCTTTTATAAGAGGCAGAAAATAGATATCTTTAGAGCTCATGAAATTTCTTTACTTTGAATGCTGCTTCATTATCTAAAAGAGTAAATTAAGAAGAAATATAAAGCTTTAGAAATTAGCTTTAAAGTTTTTGCTTCAAAATTCCCAAAAACGAAATTACCGATCGTTCTCTTAAAACCTACACAAGGGTAGAGTTTGTAAGCGTGAAAGGTGACATCACTAATTTATAGCTTATTTAAGCCTCAATCTTTGATCATTTGCTTGACTAAATGCTAAAACGAAATCATTTGAATAACCCTTTGCTTGTTGACATCTGAATGGAGTAAACATCTCCGTCGTACTGTCCGAATTCTGAACTTGCTTTGTAGTAACCTGGTCCTGGTTTAGTCATTCCAACTCTCGTGCATTCGTCAAACTTGGTTACTCTTTTCGAATTGTCGAATTTGGCGTTTGTCCCTCCTCTGTGAGTTGATACAAGGTACTTTCCCACATTTGATAGATTTGTAGGGTTTTCGTAATCTCCAGGACCTGGCACTCTATTATCTAATTTAATGATAGCTTACCTGCGTTTAAGAACCTGCGGGATTTCGTGTATGTGTAGCCAATTCTCTTGAAATGGCTTGCATACAGGGTTTTGTGCATTTCTGGGTTATTTTAGTAATCAGCTGGACTGGGATTTTTATTCTGAGGCTCAATACTTTTGGTCAAATCAATGGGCTTTGTCCTTAGAGACATTGTGAAGGCAGGAGCTCTTGAGGTTCTGACCATAAGCTCAGTTTAAACACTGTAGCGTCCCACTCCCGGGTTCTTGAGTTTCATCTGGTCAACATAGGAGTCAAATACGATTTTCTTGCTTAGAGCAAAAGTACCTATCTGCTTGAGCCAATACTATAGCCTCTTTTTCTGTTTCCGCCAGTTTAAAATATGCTTTTGATGTTGTATTTTCCTGATTCGGGAGTTTTCTCTGCTTTATTCGTAAAGTCGTATTTTGAGCCGAAGCCCATGCTTGTGCCTGAGTTTTTACGTAAGATTTTTTCGCCTGCGTATGTACTGTTGGGACAACTTCATAAAAATGAAACTACTTGGCCTTCGAAGACTAAAAACGAGGGGATTTGGAGAATGAAAAGGTTTGCTTAGTTGTCGAACGATTGGTAGGCGATTGATTGATTGTGTGAAAGGCTACGATTGACTCCAAACAATATTTTTCTTTCATTAAATTTATTAAATCTTAAAAAACTAGTTTTACAGCATATAACTCAATACAACCATCAAAGTGAAATTTTGACACCCTTTTTTCTCAGGATTTAGAGTCTTTCCTTCACATTCCTGAGTATGATTTTGTTGTTACTGAGCGTAATATTTGCCAAATGGCCTAAATTATCTACTTCCTGTTCAATAAAGTCAAGACTTCTTTCAGTGAGATTGTTGTAGCTGAGGTTTAGAGTGTTGACGTTTGTACACCTAATCAGAAGCTCCGGAAAGATGTCATCACTAATTTTGTTGTTCATGAATTTGACAGTTCTTAGTTTGCTCCTGCTTGGGATGATATCGCTGATTTTGAAAATAAGGTTGTCTCCCAAGAAGGCTCCTCCAAGGTCTAAGACATCTAGGTTATCTTTTTGCAGCTAATCATAGATCTTCATGTATTTTTAGGGCAGGTCTATCTTTTTCCTTTTCTTGACTTCGTTTTTATCGTTTAAAATGTTCAAAAACTCTTTTTAGGTTTGGTTGGAACTGTTGAAACTTTTATTTCTTGAGAAAGTGTTGCTTCTTGCTAGACTAGCCGACTAATTCTACCTTCGCTATTCCCTTTTGGATGGATTCAGTAAGGTGACCTTGTTTATAGTGCCACCCATTGTGTTTCTCGGGTTCAAGTTGGTCCCTGCCAACTTTATTAAACTCACTTCGATGAAATCATTGGGCCTCTAGGTCTTGCCTCCTATTTAGCTGGAGAAATGCGATTCAATGACATACTCAAAGCCACCAATTGGAGCGATTGGACTCAGGCTATTGTTGTTAATGTTGATTTACTTTGATCTTTCCACACTGTTTATCAGCATCTCTTAGTCATTATTTTTGATTATAAAGGGAGTTTTCGATTAGCAAACTTCATTTATCTTTGTGATTTCTTGTACTTTTTCCTTCTTTTTGAGTTGAGGGGACTTTTTTCCCTTTTTATTATCATTGCACACAGATTAGAGCTCTTTGCTGCTGATTGTAATATAGTTTTTTATTACTTAAATCTTATTTTCAGACAGTTCGACTTTGATTTAGGCTATTTCCTCAGTAATGTGCTTTTTCAAGGTCTTGTAATTTGTGTCCACTTACATTAAAAGGTATTAGCCTTCTTTTGCAGAATAGTTCTTGGAATTGTTTTAGTCTACAAAGTCTACGTAATGCTAAATGTTCTCCATTTTCAACAGATGAGCCAATCCATCACTTAGAGTTTCCACAGTGCTTTCATACTCCCTGATTTTGTCATAAATGCTGTTTTCATGGATTAACTCCATGATTTTGTTTTGTTTCTCTCTGAAAAGTTCCTACAAGTGCTTAATAACCTTTGCTTCTTCTTGCCTTATGGTTTTTATGATTCCGTTTACGTAATTCTTTACGTTTTGAATCTAAAGGTTTTGTTTTTATTTCAATTCTTTTTACATTTCCTCTCGTAGTTTTTACACCTTTAGTTTTTCTTGTCTTTCAGCCAATTGCTTCTTTATATTTAAGCACTGTTAGGCGAGATTTCCGAAGCTTAGAATGAAATTCTAAAACGAAAGTACTTTATGATGCTTGTGTTACCCGAACAAAGCGCAGCTGGGGCAGATAAAGCACCTATCGTCCATGCAGACCAGTTCAGCACTTTTGGAATGTAGCAAACAGTTATCATAGTCCATGTTTTCTGAAGTTTTTTTCTTGCATAAATCTTAGATTTGAGGCGGTAATTGCCCCTAAAGATTCTAGGGCTAAAAATGATTGTGACATACTTCTTTCATTTAGATTTTTTGTTAAGACTTTTCTCTTTTTGCCGGTTTTTCTGGACTTACGAGTGAACAGTTGTTGACTTTTATTATGATATCTGGGACCTAGGCTTTTTAAGGTTAGTTGCTGCACAAAGCTAGTGTTGATTAGTGAGTGAGAAACTTTTAGATAGTATACTTTCTGCGTTAGATTCTTTTGTGGTCTATAGGACAAACTATTTTATGGAGGGGGGTACGTATTTCACTGAGGAGGCAGTTATGGCAGAGGACATGGGAACAGTTGATGAGAGTTTTTGGAGGGTTGCTTTTGGAGTAGGAAGAATCGCATTTGGGGCAAATAGTTGATAGACTCATTATAACAGCTATTTATTAATATTACTTGGAATTCGATGACAATCGCTATTTAATATATAAGCAAGGCTTTTTTGATTGTTTTATATTACTACAAAGAAATTCATGACTGCAGCCAACCTAAAGTGTTGTTGTTGACGCTATTTAAAGCTTAATAAGATAAAAGTATAGAGTTACCTACTAATAATGCTTCAAAAATATGATCATGTCCGATCCCTGTTTCTGTCGGTTCTTGAGTTGCTTGCTGAAAATGGATCGATCTTGACTGTTGTGCTTCCACTGGTGGATTGGTAGTTGTAGCTGAAGTTGACAGTAAAGGGTTGGTTAGGAACTCCAGATGGGTATATCAACAGACAGTCAAAAGTATCTAGGTTAGGACTGGCCCTTTGGGAGCAGTAAACTGTAGGTTTTGCTCCAGAGGGGAAAGTAGCCTTCAGGAAGTTTTGCATATCTGTAGGAGTGGTAAATGTGAAGGTAGGATTAGTTTTGAGAGTCACAAAGACGTTGTTGGAGTTGATTGTGGCGTTGCCTGATTGATATAAGTGGACTAAAGTGCTAGTTCCATTGTAAGAAGGAGTAGGAGCAGGTGTAGGTTGGGGGACAGGAGCGGCAGCAGGAGGAGCTACAATATTAGAGGCACAAACAGAAGGCTGTCCTGAGCAACTCCAGTTTGACTGGATTCTGCAACCAATGCATCCTGCTGAATAGCTCAGTCCAGTATCGCAAGTCTAATCTGCAATCACGAGACCATCTCCACAGGTTGGCACACAGGTGCCTTGGGAATTGGCAGAGTATCCATTGGTGGCACAGGTTACACACTGGGTGGCTGATTTGCAGGTTCTGCATGAGCCAGGGCAAGTAATACAGCCCAGATTGCTGTCGAAGTATTGTCCAGATTGGCAGTCAATTGGTTTTAAGACCAATTGTTGGCACAATCCGTAGTTGTCTTTGTAGTAGCCTGTGGGACAGCTGCAGCCGTTGATTTGTGTGTTGTAGACTGTGTTCAAAGGACAAGATGCGCAACCTCCTCGGAAAACAAATTGGTTCGAAGTGCAGGAAAGCACACAAATTCCACAGCTGCTCAAAGTGTAGCCATTTGTGCATACACATCGTCCGTTAGAGATGATTTGGTTGTTACCACAGGTGTAGCAATTGCCTTGGCTGTCCAAAAGTTCATCCGACTTGCACTGGCTGACACAGATGGAGCCCTGTGGGATTTTGCCAGCAGGGCAGCTGCAGCCTTGATTGCCATTGTAGACTAAATTGCCTGGACACACTGAGCAAACTCCGTTTATTATGAAGCCGTTGGTCAAGTTGGCGCAGGGAGTGCAGACTTTGGCTGAGTTCAAAGCGTAGCCTGCGATACAAACGCATTGAGTTCCGACTAGTTGCTGGTTATCTGCACAGGGTGAGCAGCTAGAGCCATCAGCGGCGGCTAAGCTTCCAGAAGGGCAAACAGTGCAAATCCCATTAATTTTGCCCAAACCCTTCAAGCAGGTACAAATCTGGCTTGCAGGATCGTAAGCCTGGTTGGTTCCACACTTTTGTGTGCAGATGCCGTACTAGTTTGTATAGTATCCCGGTTGGCAGTCACAATTGTTTGTGTTGGGATTCAAGACAGAGTTGATCGGACAGGTGACACAGTATCCGTTGCTGATGAAGTAGCTGTTGAGACATGCTGAACATTGTCCGTTTTGTATTCCATAGCCAGGGTTGCAGACACATGCGCCTGCAGAACTGTCATAGATGGAATTCTGGCCGCAGACGAAGATGCAGGAATTAGACTGTGCGCTCCAAAGTGCTCCAGATGGGCACTTAGAGCAGTAGCCATTGTAGTTTGTTAATCCGGAGTTGCACTGGCATGAGCCATTGGGTTGACGTGTGCTATTGACTGGGCATGGAGATCCTTGAATGCAGCCTTGAGCTGAGAAGTAAAACCCTGAGTTGCACACGCAAGTGCCTAGACCGTTGTCGTATGAATTGGAGGGGCAATTTGCCGAGGATGAGCTAATTGACTTTGGTTGAATTGGTGCAACTGTAGGAGTTGAAGCAGCAGAAGGATTAGAGGCAGCAACTGTGGCAACAGGTGATTGAGTAGCTGCTGTTGATGACTGAGGTACTGCTGATGGCTGGGTGGGTGGAGGATTGTTAGAATTTACAACCACTGGAACAATTACAATAGCTGATAAGGCAGAGCACTATCCGTTAATATAGCCATACCCTACTTCGCAAGCGCACTCATTCCCATTGAAAAACGCGTGAGTTGGGCATTGAGGAGTAGCTTTAGCACTTGAGTCTGAGCTAGATGCTGAAGATGTGGATGATTGAGATGAATTGCTGGATGCTGTGACAGCAGTTCCTAAGCATGCAACTCCTCCGTCTTTGTATTTGTTGGCAGTTGTGCCCAAGGGGCATGAAGTCAAGCAGCTGTTCTCGTAAGCGTAGTTTGCAGCTCCGCAGCCTGAGCACAGTTTGCTGGGGGAGTTTCCCGCAGCGATATAAACGATGCCAAGTGAATCGAAATTTCTGTTGGAACTCAAGGAGAGCTGGAAGTTATTTGAAATTTGGCAGCTGAAGGCAAGTGGATCCTTGCCGTTTATTGAAACCTGGGTCAAGCCGTAGAGGAGGTACGAGTTTTGGTACAAATTACTGCTGACGTCGCTGTTGTAAGACCCCACGAAACTGTTACGCCCCACTGACCCACCGTAGGCACTGAATGTAGCCGAAACAGGGGAGAAGGCCACCCAACTGAGCCAAATGCCATTGATTTGCGTATTGGGGCCTAACAAAATTTTAATCGAAAGGGTAGTTGCTTGCAAATTGGAAGGACTGACAGCAACTTGTACTGAAGTGGACTGAGCCTGATAGCCGTTGAGGAATGTGCGGATGACTGGGTTGTCATTGGGTCCGAAGGCCTGCTGGATGATGGTAGTGACCACAGCTGAGGTGCCACTGACAGTCAGGTTGCTGCTGCTGAAGAAGTTCAGCTGGACTTGGCTATTGCCTGAGGCCCAGAAGTTGAATCTTATCACTGACCAGATAGGGGCAGTGTAGGCGAAGATAAAGACGATGGATGATGAGGTCACTTTGGAGGGAGAAAGGTAGAAGGCGTGGGAGCTGAGGGAGCTAACTGAAAAGTCTTGCAGGGCTGAATCGATATAGGAGTACCTAGGGCCACATTGGGAGCAGATGGAAAAGGAGTTGAGAATGTATACTAATATTTCTGTGAGCTGTTGGGGACAGCAGACTTCACTGAGAATTGCAGCGATCCTGAATGGGCTAAGAATTACCTGCAACGAGGTTGGGAATAGCGTAGTTGGGAGGACATTGGGAGAGGACCAGCGTGAGCAGGGCCAAACTTGTCAATAGTCTTACACTCATAATTTATAATAACGCTTAAAAAAAGACAGCGTCTTCAATTATTGAAATAACTGTGCGAGCTGGTCCGCGCTGGAGAGGGCGTGCTCCTGCAACACCCACTCATAGTACAAAACATCAAACTTGTGATACTGAGCAGCAGTAAACCCACTTGACCCCATTTTCATCATCCATCAATCATCGCCAACTCAGCAACCAGTTGCGCAAATCCCACTTTTAGTGTTTTTAGGGTGGTCTGTCAGCAGGGTGAGTTGATGGGGTTGGGTGTAGGGTGGGTGGCGGGTGTGAGGTGGGGGCAGGGTGAAATTTATACAAGATAATTGCAGTTTGATGCGTGGGAGGGCAAACTGGGCAATCTACGGTTTAATTTGGGATACTGCCTAAATACCCATCTAAACAATATGAAGATGCATATGATTCGGCTATATCTGAACCGAGAGTGACAGGGGTTGGGGTTGGGGTTGGGGTTGGGGTTGGGGTTGGGGTTGGGGTTGGGGTTGGG
>Ga0316217_10003834_pt1 | contig 16755 bp, 11 predicted proteins | sample 1anoAmetaG_FD_203633 | JGI IMG/M metagenome (GOLD analysis project Ga0316217, IMG submission 203633) | Freshwater microbial communities from Trout Bog Lake, Wisconsin, USA - 1anoA | ecosystem: Environmental > Aquatic > Freshwater > Lake > Hypolimnion/Profundal zone | place: USA: Wisconsin...
CCCCCCACCCGCAGGGAGTAGTAGACGGTCTGCCCATCGGGCCCGAACCGGGCCGATTCGATGGTGCCCACGGCGAAGTTGAGCCGATGGAACTCGGCGGGAGCCCGGAGCTGGCGCCGGAGGCGCCCGCCGGCAAGGCCCGCCGCCAGGACCAGGAGGACGCCCAGGACCGCCCACAGCAAGGCCGTCCGCCGAGATCCGGGGGTAGGCTGGGCGCGGTGGATCCTTGCCTCTTGGCGCGGGGCGGGGCTCGCGTGAGGTCCCGGTGGGCTGCCTGGTTCGGGGATCATGATCAGCTAGACTCCTCCCTCCAGGTTCTCGACAAGGTAGAGATCGCTCAGGATCTTCTGGTACGCGACCACGCAGTGGCGGCCATCGGGGGTGATGAAGGCGTGCCGGCTGTCGGTGAAGCCCGAGGGATCCGGCGGCGTGAAGGACAGGACTTGCTTCCGGGCGCCGGTGACGGGGTCCAGGCGCGTGATGACCACGGGCAGCCGGCGGCGGTCGCTGCGAATGAAAAGGGCCTGGCCATCCGCAGTCCATCCCACCACGCGCTCGCCCGGTTTCATGCCCCGGATGAGTTCCGGGCGGCCCCCGGCCAGGGGTTGGATGAACCACTGCTTGCGGTCCTGAGTGATGATCCAGCGGCCGCCATCGGGGGAGAGGGGTTCGATGCTGGCGATGGGCGGCCAGTCTCCATCCGGGGGCGCGATGGGAAGCAACGGACCGCCGCGGCGATCCATCACCCCAAAGTTATCCCTGCCTTGGCAATGCATGCCGGCCACCATCCGCTGGCCATCGGGAAGCAGCTCCGCAAAGCCGCCTCCGGGTTGGGCGTCCGTGGGCAGACGCACGGCGAAGGGGCGTCCGGGGCCCGTGGGCACGAAGAGCACGTAGCGATTGAGGAGCCTGACATCCCCCAGGGCCTCCCGGGGCAGGCCTGCCTCCACCAGGGCCTGGGCCCAGGCCGGGTCCAGGTCACGGGACGCCAGGCCCGAGGCGTCCGTGTTCACCCACCGCCCGTCCTGGGAGAGGTGGAACCCGAACCCTCTGCCCAGGCCCCTGGGAGGTCCTCCCGCCAGGGGCCGCACAAAGACCCGGTCCTCGGCCGTGCCCCCATCCTCCACCGGGGACTCATTCAGGAGGACCTCCCGGCCGTCCGCGCTCAGGCCCCGGACCTGGGTGCGACCCTGGATGGTGAGGTCCACGGGAGCGCCCCCCTCCGGCTTGACGCCCGCGACGTTCCAGCGGCGCGCCTGCTGGGCCAGGAGCGCGCGGCCGCTGACTGACACATCCAGCAGCTGGAGGGTACCTTGGCCGCGCCAGAGCTCGCGCCGGAGCCCCCCCAGGGTGAGGGTCCACACCAGGGTCTGATCCCCTTCCCGCTCGGAAACCCAGAGCTTCCCGCCCGGTCCCCACGCCAGCCCGGTGAAGAGCCCGCCGAAGGCACCCCCTTCCCGGGCGTAAAGGACTCGCCGACCGGCGTCCCGTCCATATACCCCGATCGTCGTAACATTCTTCTCCCCGTCGACATCCACAAAGGCCAGCAGCTTTCCGTCCTTGGCAAGGGCCAGATTGGACACCAACCGCAGGCTTAAATTCCAGCGGTCGATGGTCCTGCCCGGAGGGAATTCCAGACGATTCCGGAACCCGCCATCCACCCAGATTCCGGCCAGCCCCGCGCCGTCCCACACTGCCTCCGCCACGCCTTCCCGCACCATCCGGGGGGCGCCGCCGCCGGCCGGCAGCAAGGCCAGGATGCCGGAGTACTGGCCCTCGAGAAGATATGCCGGCGCCTGCTGGAGGGCGAGGTCACCGGTGGGGGAGATGGCCAGGACATGCGCGTTGGGCACGCCCAGGGCCCGTGGCTCCCCGGTGCGCGGATCGAAGACGTACAGTTCCGGCGGGGACCCCCCCACCCGCAGGGAGTAGTAGACGGTCTGGCCGTCAGGCCCGAACCGGGCCGATTCGATGGTGCCCACGGCGAAGTTGAGGAGATGGAATTCGGCGGGCGCCCGGAGCTGGCGCCGGAGCCGCCCGCCGGCAAGGCCCGCCGCCAGGACCAGGAGGACGCCCAGGACAGCCCACAGCAAGGCTGTCCGCCGGGATCCGGGGGTAGCCGGGGCGCGGTCGCCCCTTGCCCCGATGCCTGGGGCGGGGCTCGCGTGAGGTCCCGGTTGGCTGCCAGGTTCCAGGATCATGGGTAGCTAGACTCCTCCCTCCAGGTTCTCGACAAGGTAGAGATCGCTCAGGGTCTTCTGGTACGCGACCACGCAGTGGCGGCCATCGGGGGTGATGAAGGCGTCCCGGCTGTGGGTGAAGCCGGAGGGATCCGGCGGCGTGAACGACATGATCGACTTACGGGCGCCGGTGGCGGGGTCCAGGCGCGTGATGACCACGGGCAGTCGGCGGCGGTCGCTGCGGATGAATACCGCTTGGCCGTCCGCGGTCCATCCCACCACGCGCTCGCCCGGGTTCATGCCCCGGATGCGTTCCGGACGGCCCCCGGCCAGGGGCTGGATGAACCAGTGCGTCCTGTCCTGGGTGATGATCAAGCGGCCGCCGTCGGGGGAGAGGGGTTCGATGCTGGCGAGGGGCGTCCAGACGCCATCCGGGGGCGCGATGGGAAGCAATGGACCGCCGCGAGGGTCCATCACTCCGAAGTTCTCCCTGCCTTGGAAATACATGCCGACCACCATCCGCTGGCCACCCGGCAGCTGCTCAGCAAATGCGCCGTCGGGTTGGGCGTCCGTGGGCAGGCGCACGGCGAAGGGGCGTCCGGGGCCTGTGGGCACGAAGAGCACGTAGCGCCCGCGGGCCTTGAGATCCCCCAGGGCCTCCCGGGGCAGGCCGGCCTCCACCAGGGCCTGGGCGCAGGCCGGGTCCAGGTCCCCGAGCGGCAGGGGCCCCGGGTCCACGACCACCCACCGCCCGTCCTGGGAGATCTGGAACCCGAACCCCTTGCCCAGGCCCTTGGGAGGTCCCCCCGCCACGGGCCTCACAAAGACCCGGTCCTCGACCGTGCCCCCATCCTCCACCGGGGACTCATCCAGGAGGACCTCCCGGCCGTCCGCGCTCAGGCCTCGGACCTGGGTGCGCCCCTGGATGGTGAGGTCCACCGGAGCGCCCCCCTCCGGGTTGACGCCCGCGACGTTCCTGCGGCGCGCCTGCTGGGCCAGGAGCGCGCGGCCGGTGCCGGATACATCCAGCAGCTGGAGGTTCCCCTGGCCGCGCCAGAGCTCGCGCCGGAGCCCCCGCAGGGTGAGGGTCCACACCAGGGTCTGATCGCCCTCCCGCTCGGAAACCCAGAGCTTCCCGCCGGGTCCCCACGCCAGCCCGGTGAAGAGCCCGCCACTGCCATCCCCTTCCCGGGTGTAGAGGACTCGCCGCCCCCCGCCCCGCCCGTAGGCAATGAGGTTTGTGACGTCCTTTTCCTGGTCGACATCCACGCAGGCCAGCAGCTTTCCGTCCTTGGCAAGGGCCAGGTTGGTCACGAACCTCTGGCTTAAACTCCAGCGGTCGAGGGTCCTGCCCGGAGGGAATTCGAGATGGTATCGGAACCTGCCATCCGACCAGATCCCGGCCAGCCCCGCGCCGTCCCACACGGCCTCGATCACCCCTTCCCGCACCATCCGGGGGGCGCCGCCGCTGGCCGGCTGCAGGGCCAGAGTACCGGCGTACTGACCCTCGGCGAGGAACAACGGCGCCTGCTGGAGGGCGACGTCACCGGCGGGAGAGACGGCCAGGACATGGGCGTTGGGCACGCCCAGGGCCCGTGGCTCCCCGGTGCGCGGATCGTAGACATACAGTTCCGGCGGGCCACCCCCCACCCTCAGGGAGTAGTAGACGGTCTGCCCGTCGGGCCCGAAGCGGGCCGATTCGATGGTGCCCACGGTGAAGTTGAGCCGATGGAATTCGGCGGGAGCCCGGAGCTGGCGCCGGAGCCGCCCGCCGGCAAGGCCCGCCGCCAGGATCAGGAGGACACCCAGGGCAGCCCACAGTAAGGCCGTCCGCCGAGATCCGGCGGTAGCCGGGGCGCGGTCGCCCCTTGCCCCGATGCGTGGGGCGGGGCTCTCGGGAGGTCCCGGTTGGCTGCCAGGTTCGGGGATCATGGGTAGCTAGGCTCCTCCCTCCAGATGCTCGACAAGGTAGAGATCGCTCAGGATCTTCTGGTACCCGACCACGCAGTGGCGGCCGTCGGGGGTGATGAAGGCGTTCCGGCTGTGGGTGAAGCCGGAGGGATCCAGCGGCGTGAAGGAGAGGATCGTCTTCCGGGCGCCGGTCAGGGGGTCCAGGCGCAGGATGACCACGGGCAGCCGGTGGCGGTCGCTGCGGATGAAAAGGGCCTTGCCGTCTGCGGTCCATCCCACCACGCGCTCGCCCAGGTTCATGCCCCGGATGAGTTCCGGGCGGCCACCGGCCAGGGGCTGGATGAACCATTTCGTTCGATCGCCCGTGATGATCAAGCTGCGGCCGTCGGGGGAGAGGGGTTCGATGCTGCCGATTACCGGCCACTCGCCATCCGGGGGCGCGACGGGAAGCAACGGTCCGCCCCGGCGATCCATCACTCCGAAGTTCTCCCTGCCTTGGCAATACATGCCGACCACCATCCGCTGGCCATCGGGAAGCCGTTCCGCAAAGACACCGCCGGGTTGGGCGTCCGTGGGCAGGCCCACGGCGAAGGGGCGTCCGGGGCCCGTGGACACGAAGAGCACGTATTGATCGCGGAGCCCAATATCCCCCAGAGCACCTCGGGGCAGGCCGGCCTCCACCAGGGCTTGGGCCCAGGCCGGGTCCAGGTCCCCCGGCTGCTGGGACTCCAGGCCCACGTGCGTCCACCGCCCGTCCTGGGAGATCTGGGACCCGAACCCTTTGCCCAGGCCCCTGAGAGGTCCTCCCGCCACGGACCGGACAAAGACCCGGTCCTCGATCGTGCCCCCATCCTCCACCGGGGACTCATTCAGGAGGACCTCCCGGCCGTCCGCGCTCAGGCCCTGGACCTGGGTGCGCCCCTGGATGGTCAGGTCCACCGGAGCGCCCCCCTCCGGCTTCACGCCCGCGACGTTCCACCGTCGCGTCTGCTGGGCCAGGAGCGCGCGGCCGCTGCCGGACACATCCAGCAGCTGGAGGGAGCCCTGGCCGCGCCAGAGCTCGCGCCGGAGCCCCCCAAGGGTGAGGGTCCACACCAGGGTCTGATCCCCTTCCCGCTCGGAAACCCAGAGCTTCCCGCCCGGCCCCCACGCCAGCCCGGTGAAGAGCCCCCCGCTGGCCTCCCCTTCCCGGGTGTAGAGGATCCGCCGGCCCCCGCCCCGCGCGTAGGCAACGAGGGTCGTGACGGTTTTATCTTCGTCTACCTCCACGCAGGCCAGCAGCTTTCTGTCCTTGGCAAGGGCCAGGTGGGTGACCACCCGCTGGCTTAGATTCCAGCGGTCGATGATCCTGCCCGGAGGGAATTCCAGACGGTTCCGGAACCCGCCATCCACCCAGGTCCCGGCCAGCCCCGAGCCGTCCCACACGGCCTCGATCACCCCTTCCCGCACCATCCGGGGGTCGCCGCCGCTGGCCGGCTGCAGGGCCAGGGTGCCTGAGTACTGGCCCTCGGTAAGATAGGCCGGCGCCTGCTGGAGGGCGACGTCACCGGCGGGGGAGACGGCCAGGACATGCGCGTTGGGCACGCCCAGGGCCCGTGGCTCCCCGGTGCGCGGATCGAAGACATACAGTTCCGGCGGGCCACCTCCCACCCGCAGGGAGTAGTAGACGGTCTGCCCGTCGGGCCCGAAGCGGGCCGATTCGATGGTGCCCACGGCGAAGTTGAGGAGATGGAATTCGGCGGGAGCCCGGAGCCGGCGCCGAAGGCGCCCGCCGGCAAGGCCCGCCGCCAGGATCAGGAAGACGCCCAGGACAGCCCACGGCATGGCCGCCCGCCGGTATCCGGCGGTAGCCGGGGCGCGGTCGCCCCTTGCCCCGATGCGTGGGGCGGGGCTGGCGTGAGGTTCCGGTTGGCGGACGGGTTCCAGGGTCATGGGTAGCTAGACTCCTCCCTCCAGATGCTCGACAAGGTAGAGGTCGCTCAGGACCTTCTGGTACGCGACCACGCAGTGGCGGCCATCGGGGGTGATCAAGGCGTCCCGGCTGTGGGTGAAGCCGGAGGGGTCCAGGGGCGAGAAGGACAGGATCGGCTGCCGGGCGCCGGTGGCGGGGTCCAGGCGCGTGATGACCATGGGCAGCCGGCGGGGGTCGCTGCGGATGAAAAGGGCCTTGCCGTCCGCAGTCCAACCCACGACGCGCTCGCCCGGGTTCATGCCCCGGATGGGTTCCGGGTGGCCCCCGGCCAGGGGCTGGATGAACCACTGTGTCCGGTCCTGGGTGATGATCAAGCGGCCGCCTTCGGGGGAGAGGGGTTCGATGCTGGCGATGGGCGCCCAGGCGCCATCCGGGGGCGCGACGGGAAGCAACGGACCGCCCTGGCGGTCCACTACGGCAAAGTTCTCCTGGCCTTGGAGCATGATGCTGGTCACCATCCGCCGGCCATCCGGCAGCAGCTCGGCGAAGGAGCTGGTGGGATCGGCGGCCCTGGGCAGGGCCACGACGAAGGGGCGCCCGGGGCCTGTGGGCACGAAGAGCACATAGTACGAGCGGGCCTTGAGGTCCCCCAGGGCCTCCCGGGGCAGGCCGGCCTCCACCATGGCTTGCGCCCAGGTCGGGTCCAGATCCCTGGACGGCAGAATCCCCGTGTCGGCGTTCACCCACCGCCCATCCGGGGAGAGATTGACCCCCCACCCTTTGCCCAGGGCCCTGGCAGGTCCCCCCGCCACGGACCGCACGAAGACCCGGTCCTCGACCGTGCCCCCATTCTCCACAGGGGACTCGTTGAGGAGGACCTCCCGGCCATCCGCGCTCAGGCCCCGGACCTGGGTGTGCCCCTGGATGGTGAGGTCCACCGGAGCGCCCCCTTCCGGCTTGACGCCCGCGACGTTCCATCGGCGCGTCTGCTGGACCAGGAGCGCGCGGCCGCTGCCGGACACATCCAGCAGCTGGAGGCTCCCCTGGCCCCGCCAGAGCACGCGCCGGAGCCCGCCCAGGGTGAGGGTCCACACCAGGGTCTGGTCCCCCTCCCGTTCGGAAACCCAGAGCTTCCCGCCCGGTCCCCACACCAGCCCGGTGAAGAGCCCGCCACTGCTCTCCCCGTCCCGGGTAAAGAGGACCCGCCGGCCGCCGTCCCGCCCATACGTCTCGATGGTCGTGGCATTCTTCACCGAGTCGACATCCACACAGGCCAGCAGCTTCCCATCCTTGGCAAGGGCCAGGTTGGTCACGAACCGCATGCCTGAATTCCAGCGGTCGATGGTCCTGCCCGGAGGGAATTCCAGGTGGTTGCGGAACGTGCCGTCCACCCAGATCCCGGCCAACTCCGCGCCGTCCCACACCGCCTCCGCCACCCCCTCCCGCACCACCCGGGGGGCGCCGCCGCTGGCCGGCAACAGGGCCAGGGTGCCTGTGTACTGGCCCTCGGCAACATATGCCGGCGCCTGCTGGAGGGCGAGGTCACCCTCAGGGGAGGCGGCCAGGACATGCGCGTTGGGCACGCCCAGGGCCCGCGGCTCCCCGGTGCGCGGATCGTAGACGTACAGTTCCGGTGGGCCACCCCCCACCCGCAGGGAGTAGTAGACGGTCTGCCCATCGGGCCCGAACCGGGCCGATTCGATCGTGCCCACGGCGAAGTTGAGGAGATGGACTTCGGCGGGAGCCCGAAGCTGGCACCGGAGCCGCCCGCCGGCAAGGCCCGCCGCCAGGATCAGGAGGACGCCCAGGACAGCCCACAGCAAGGCCGCCCGGCCGTGCCCGAAGCTGGCCCGGGGGCGGTTGGCCCTCGCCCCTTCGGACGGGGCAAGGCTCTCGGAGGGGCCAAGCTGTGTGCCAGTCGCAAGGAACATAAATAATTTGTCCCAAGAAAAGATAAAACAACCAGCAAGGGGTGACCTTAAATTATTTATTGTGTATATTGCATCCTTCGGCCCGGCCGGCTTCAGCATGGTTGCGCCGGGCTTCCCGTCTGAAACGTCCTGCGTCCGTCGAGACCCGACCGCTCGGGGAAGCCGAGCCTCAGGCCTTCCCCGGGGCTCCGATTCCAGAGTCCCAGGAAAGCTTCAACCGCGCTGGATCGGAACCTTCACCGAGGTAGTTGCCGCTCCAGCAGGTCGATCACCCAGGGCATGTTCTTCTCCCTGGCCAGAGCCAGGGGGGCCTGCCCAGATGGTCCTGGGCGCCGGGATCCGCCCCGTGCATCAGAAGCCACTCCAACGTCGGGAGGCCCACCTTTCCCAGGACCGCGGCATGCAGTACGGTGCCGCCCGTGGCATCCCTGGCGTTGAGGGTGTGAAGGAACTCAGCGATTTTTCAGCAGATCCTTGTATCCGCGCAGGCGTAAGGCCTCGATGGCCTGTTCGGTCAGTTTCCAGGGATCGCCCTTGATGGGGCATTGAACAGGTCACACAAAGCGCGGCAAATGACCAGATCCTGCTCCACCTGCCACACGTTTGGCCAAGGTGCCCGTTCACGCCAAGCCTGGATATAAGCGCTTGGAATCAAAAATCAACCTCCACAGGTTCATTCAGAATCAGTTTCCATCGCACGTCCTTGTCATAAAGGAGGCCAAGCGATTCGAGCAACGGCTTCTGGGCTGGGTTCAAGAGTACAAATGTCTTGGCTGTTTTGACGAAGGCTTCCAGAGCTTTGGCTTGGCGCTCATGGCCGGTCCTATCCAGCAGAAGCCCCAGACGGCGCACGGTGGCGCCATCAAATGCTTTGGCCACCCGGGCAAGTATACGCGGATCGGCATGGGAGCCAAGGTCGTTGACCACCTGGACCACGCCATTGACACCTGCCGCCTTGTGGAAATATCGAACGCAGTCCAACATCGTTAGTTCGACCCCTGCCACCTGGGCAAAACCCGCCGGGTTTTTCCAGTGCTCAAGATGTTCCGGCCTATTCACTTGCGAAAAAGTCGAAGGCGCCTGGTAAAGAAACTGGAGGCGATGGTAGCCGATCGCCAGGTCACGCAGCTGCCTGGGAACGATCACCTGGAACACCATGGCCGCCTGGTGCGAAGAACCGTGGTAGGCAGCCGCCCGAAGAAGTGAAATTCGGTAGTCCAGACCTTGATGATTCATGAGCGGATCGATCCAGCACAGCGGATCGGGCGCACCTGCGATCTGATCTTCGGGACGGAGAATCAGGAAGAACCCGTGGCGAGGACTCGCCAACCGACGTCTCTTTATTAGGCGGCTCAGTCTGGGGCCCAGCGTTTCCTGCTTCAAGCCCAGCGTGGCCTGCGCATCCTCGCGAGAGAAGTAGGCGCGCCCGTGGATCAGGCGATCCTCAAGGAACCCTTCGAGCGTGTTCATTCCCAAATCATACGCAAAAAATAACGAGAATTTAATGTTTTTGCATATGAAATAGCAATTTTCTGCGCCCGCAAAACAATCCTGCGTTGAGAAGGTGGAGGCTGCGCATGTCACCCGAGCGGCCTGGATCCGCGCTGGGTAGGAACCTTCACCGGGCCGCCAGGTCCAGGTCGCAGTCCTCTCCGGGGGAGGTCGCCTTCAGGTCCCGGTCCGGAATGAGGTGGGCGATGAGGTTCAGCATGTTCTGAATGCCCGTGCTCGCTAGGTTGCACGTCCGGTTGCGATAGAAGCCGGGCAGGCAAGGCTGGGGCTCAGTGTCCGCCGGGGGCGGCGGGCGCCGCGGCGCCTCGGGTGGTTACCGAACCTTCCCTCGGCAGGTCCACTTCCATCAGGCCCGCCCCCATGGCGAGGATCCCCGTGCCCTCGGGCGTGATGACCAGGGGGCCGCGATGTTGGATCGTGCCAAGCAGCGCGGAAGCGGCTACCGGGGTCCCGGGGGCAAGGTGCCTGATGGGCCCGAAGCGTGTGTGGATGAAGAGATCCAGGGCGCCGGGGATGACCGTGACGAAGCGTTTCGAGTCCAGATTGAAGGCGAACAGGCCCTCACCAAGGTCGAAATCGAACAGGTAGAGGTCCCTGCCGTAGATGGCCAGGTTGGGGGCCACCGGGTGCGGTTGTCCTGCAACCGAGGTCATGTCCTTCGTGCGTTCCTTATCGAGGCCCGCCAGCTCCCGCGGGTGCCACCAGGCCAGGGGGGTGGTCACCACCCCGGAGGGGGTCACGATCCCTGCCGCATCGGCGGACGTCACCCGGAAGACGTAGGCGTGCTCCTCCAGGGTCGGAGGGGCGTGGAAGGCGGCCTGGTCGGGCCCGATGATTTCAAGCCGGGCCCCCTGGCGGGTGAGGTCCGGCGGGGGGGCCCAGTTCCAGTGGCGCGGAGCCGCGTCGCCCCGGTTCGCGACGGTGAGGGTCAAGGTGCCCCGGCTGTGAAGGGTGAGCACAGGGGCCTCACTGCCGTTGAAGGTGACCTGGGCCGCTGAGGGCAGGCCGATGAGCGCGGCCGCGGCGAGGTGGAAGAGGGTGGCGGGGGAAGGGGCGAAACGGGTCAAGAAAGCCTCCTGAATTATAAAATGTAAATAAATTATAATCATCGGCAAGCTTTTGTCTGAACCTCCACCACCGACCCCAGTGCAGGCTGTCGCAGGGCGTCGATTGAACTTCAATATAATCAACACGACACAAGCCCAGTCACGAACTCCTGACCGGGCCTGGTCGCGCGTGGGGTCTCGGTGCTTATTGTATTAATAAATAATTAATTGTCTTTTTCAGGGCTTCCAGTAGTTGCCGGACAGGACCACCAGCGTCAGGGCCTTGATGGTGGTCCCGTAGTAGTTGGTCGTGGAGAAGGGCGTGGCCACCACGTCATCGTAGAGGGCGTTCAGCCACACCCAGTTCGAGGAGTCCAGCATGGCCGCCACGGCGAAGGGCGCGGTGAAGGCCAGGGCATTGGCCTCGGACCCCACGGCCGTGCCGTCCAGGGCATACCCCGCCATGATCTTCCTGGGATCGCCGCCCGTGCTGGTGCGGATCCAGTTGGTCATGGCCTGCACGGCGGTTTTCGCCCGCGGCTCCCCGTACAGCAGGTAGTCCAGGGACAGCCGCCACGGGTCCCGGCAGGCGTTGTAGCCGTAGTCCTGGGGCGCGGAGGAGCCCAGGAAGCCGGGTTGGGCGGGGACGGGGTTCGTGGCGGCCTGGTCGATGAACTCGGGCAGCAGCCCGGTGGCGGGGCTGTAGTTCTTCTGCATGGCGGCCACGATGGCGTAGGTCTTGTCGACAATGGCCTGCCAGGCCGTCGGATTGAGGGCGGCGCCGAAGGCCCTGAAGTGCTCGGGCATGAAGTCCGAGGAGCGGGTCCCCGCATAGAGGCTGTTGCCGGGGATGGCGAAATTCCCCAGCAGCACGGTGTGGTCCGTGGCATCGGTCTCGTGGTCGAGGATGGCCTGGATGACCTTCAGGGCTTCGGCGCGATAGTTGATGGCGCCCAGACTGCCCCATTGGCGATCGGCCATGAGGAGCGCCAGGGCGATATCCAGATCGCCGTCCGTGGCGGAATACTCCCCGGACGAGCTGTTGAGGCAGCCGGTGACCTGCTGCCAGCCCATGAGGTCGGGGTCGCCGCTGCTGGGGTGGTCCCGGAAGAACGCGTACATGCCGTTGAAGATGGTCTGCGCGTCCGGATCGAAGCCGGCCATGAGGGCCACCAGGGTCATGCCGTAGCCGTGGCCTTCCGAAAGGGTGATCTGTCCGCCGCCGGTCGAGCTCACGTAGTACCGGCCCGTGCCGCAGCCCGCCACGAGGTAGCTGGCCTTCCACTGGTTGTAGAAGGACGAGGCCGCCGCGTCCAGGCTCGCCTGGGGCAGGCAGGGGAGGATGGTGCCGTTGGCGTAGGTCTGCAGGTGCGACCCGAACGGGCGAGTGGGCGTCGCGCCCGTGGCCCGGGGCGCCACCTGGACCGGTGCCGCGGCCGTCAGCGGGAAGAGCCCTCCGGCGGCCAGGAGGAGACTGGCTCCCGCCAGGGAAAGGAGGGTAGGGAAGGGAGTCTTGGACATGGCATCTCTCGAAAAAATCTTGCAGGTTGAAAAGCGAAGGCCTTCCTTGCTCATTTCAATCGTCCCTTCTCGAGAACCGGGCCGTGATGGTGTGGGGGGCCTGGACGTCGGTGAAGGTATAGGTTCCGGGCCTCCCCACGCTCACGCCATCCACGGTCACGACCTTGATCCGGTGGTGGTGGTTGGCCTTGATGGTGAACGTCGCCGTCCCGCCCTGGGGCACGGACAGGTTGCCCGAAGGGGTGATGGTGCCCCCGTCGCCGGCCTTGGCGGTGATGAGGTAGGGACCTCCGGTGGTGGCGGTGAAGGTGGCGATGATGGTGTGGTTGCCCGTCACGTTGGCGAAGGTGCAGCTCCCGATCGCTCCCATGGCCTCGCCATCAACCGTCACCGCCGCGATGGTGTAGCCGGCCTGGGGGGTGATGGTGAAGGTCTGGCTCCCCCCCTGGGGCACGGTGACGGCGCCCGCGGGACTGATGGTCCCGCCCGGGCCCGCGGAGGCGGTGATGGTGTAGGTCGAGGGCGGGTTCTGCTTGAAGGTGGCGGCGATGGTGTGGTTGGCCGTCACGTTGGCGAAAGTGTAGGCCGGAAGGGCCCCCATGGCCGCGCCGTCCACCGTCACGCTGGCGATGGTGTAGCCGGCCTGGGCGGTGATGGTGAAGGTCTGGCTCCCGCCCTGGGGCACGGTGACGGCGCCCGCGGGACTGATGGTTCCGCCCGGACCGGCGGAGGCGGTAAGGGTGAAGGTGGCGGGAGGATTCGGGGTGAAGGTTGCGGCGATGGTGTGGTCCGCCATGAGGTTGGAGAAGGTGTAGGCCGCCAGGGCGCCCTTGGGCACGCCATCCACCGTGACCCCCGCGATGGCGTAGCCCGGGGCCGGGGCGAGGGTGAAGGTCTGGCTTCCGCCCTGGTTCACCGTGATGGCGCCCGACGGCGTGATGGTCCCGCCCGCGCCCGCGCTGGCGGTGATCACATAGGTCGCCACGCCGCTGAAGGTGGCGCTGATGGTATGCGGGGCCTGGACGTTGGTGAAGGTGTAGGCCTGGATGGGACCCATGGCCGCGCCATCCACCGCCACGCAGGCGATGGTGCTGCCGGGGCCGGCGGTGATGGCGAAGCTCTGATCGGCGCCCTGGGCCACCTGGACGGCACCGGCAGGCGCGATGGAACCACCGGTCCCCGCGCTCGCCGTGATGGGGAAGGAGGTGGCCGGACCGCCCTTCCAGATGCCGGCGATGGGGGCAGCCTGGGCCGCGGCGCCCGAGGGAGGCAGGCCGCAGAGCTCCTCCACGGTGCGCAGGAGGTTGTAGTGGTTGACGGTCTGTGCGTACCGCCCCGGCTGCACCATGGGGCCGCAGAGCAGGGTCTCGATCTGGTTGTTGCCACCGGGCTCTCCTTCGGCCCAGGTGACGATCAGCAGGCCATGGTTGGCGTTCGCCCACTGGACGTACGGGCCCAGGTGGGTCTCCAGCCAGGCGTCCCCGGCCTGGATGGCGCCATCATGCATGGCATGGTCGCGGCTGGGCACGACGATGGCAACCAGGGGCAGGTTGTCGAAGTTTCCGGTTGGAAAGACCGTGAAGGGCTGGTTCGACGCCGCCGGCACATTGGAGAACCGGGCCCAGGGGTCGTGCCCGCGCGCAGAGCGTCCGGTGTCGCCGCCGGTGGCACCGGCTGGGGGCATGTCCTCCGCATACCCCGTGAACGTCTTTCCGGCGGCGAGCAGGGCCGCCCCCAGGTTGGGGCTGGAGAACGTGCGGGCATGGCTCTCATCGGGACTGCCCTGGGTCGACCCGGAAAAGAGCGCCAGGTAGTTGGGCTCCCCGGGGTGGGCGACCGCGAAGGACTGGGTCATCAGGGCCCCGCCCGCCGCCAGGCTGTTGAGGTACGGCGCGGCGCTGGAGCCGATGACCTCCGTGTAGCCATGGTTCTCCTCGATGACGATCACCACGTGGCTGGGTGGCGCCGCGGGCAGGGCTCCCTCCAGCCGGGACCCGGGTGGCAGGAAGGCCGCGGCCAGGATCGTCATGGCCAAGGTCAGCGTGTTTCGCATAGGTTTCCTCCAGGGTGGCAAGCACGTGCCGGGGCGGACCTTTTGAGGCACGGACGGGATGCCCCGGCACGCCGCGCAGCCCAAAGGGTAGAGCAACGATAATTATTTTTGTGATTAAAGTTAAAATAAATTCACCTAACATTAATAATAACTGACTGTTGCACCGCTAAAAACTAGACAAACAGTCGAGTGGCCAATGAGCGCCCGGGCCCCACGGGGAAGGCTGAGGCTGGGTGGATCTGTACCTCCGGGTCCCTGGCCGGATGGTGGAACCTTGCTCGTTAAAGCTACGAATTGATTATGTATCTCCTGGACACGGTGGCTTGCACGGTGAAGGCCGAAGCAGGCTCAAGGGAGGCTGCGACCAGGATCATCCCAGGGGGGATTCCTGGGTGAACCGCGTTTAAAATTAAATAAATATGTTGGCACGTCAAAGCCATGCCCGGCCACCGCGGGAGGTTACTGACGTGGTATTGGACATTTAGCCCAAAGGCGGTGAATGCCAGGGAACCTGGACCGGTGGGAATCGCATGAACTATTTGTGCGTCCAGCTGTGCCGGTTCCCGGCCCGGTGTCGGGGCACCGGGAAAAAATGGCATGAGCATCAACGACACGAAACGGACCCTCAGGCTGGCCCTGGTGGCCATCAACCTGTCCCTGGGGGGCATGGCTCTGCGGGCGATGGACGAGCCGGCGGCCCCAGCCGGAACCTACCTCTCCGTCTGGACCCTGACCTCCGGTCTGGCCTCCTCGCCGGAAGCGCGGGCCTACATCCAGACCCGCATCGACCAGTGGGAGCGGGAAAAGGCTTCGTTGCTGCTGCTCGCCCGGGGTGGCATCGAGCACCAGATCGGCAAGCTGGACCAGGCCAGGATGGATCTTGCGGGCCTGCACCGGAGATACAGCGCGCGCGCCTGGAGCGAGGAGGAGGTGATCAGCGACCGCGACTACGAGTTCCTTATGAAGTGCGATCAATCCCGCACCATCGGCAATCTGGATCATTACCTCCCGCAGCTTGATGAGGGGATCGTGGCCGACCGGAGAGAGTCGCTGGCCCAGCTGGATTTCATCGCCGGTTGTACCTGCGACGATGTCCAGCATGTGGATTTCGGCGATGGCGAAAGACCGGCCTACCATGCCGGATCCCCGGGCGTGAAGGCGGTGTTGGCTCCGGACCCCTGGAAGGCAAGCCCGAACTCTCTTTTCAGCCAGCACCAGTTCTATTTGAGAAACATCACCGAAACGGGCCTGGCCCTGAACGAGATTGATGAATTTCTCAGGGAATGGCTCCAGTGGAAGGCGCTGCAGCTGAAGGCCGACGCCTGGTTCCTGGAAGCCAACCAGGCCACGCCCTGGCGACTGGTTGAGGCGGAGGCCACGGTTCCCGAAAGAAAGGACGCGGCCGCGGCGCCAGCCGCCCCCCCCGCGAGGCCGGCGACCGCAGCTGTCGCCCCCCCCGCCAAGCCGGTGGCCGAGACCGCCGAGCCTGCCGCCAAGCCGGTGGCCGAGACCGCCGAGCCTGCCGCCTCCGCCGAACCTGTCGCCCCTGCGAGGCCGGCGACCGCGGCCGCCGGCGACCCCGGGAGCCCGTTGATCGCGGCGGCCCCGGGCGGACGCAGCAGGGCCTTCGATCCGTGGTACCACTTCGTGGATAGTTCCCGCTGGCCCCGGACGGTGGCCGCGGAATTCCAGGTGGGCAAGGCCGTCGCCCGGATCCGGGCGGCGGTGGATGCCCGGAGCATGCATCTGGCCAGCGCCGAGGTGGTGCGCCTCGTCGAGGCGCTGGAACCGTACGGGGCCCGGTGCGCGTCCGATCGCAAGAAGGGCATCATGATCAAGCTGCCCGCGGCCGACGCGGTGAAGCGGTTCGTCCCCGTCTTCATCCACCGGACCCACGCCTCCCACGACACCATGGACATCAATACGGTGGAGGCCCTGAAGGCGGCCTTCGATGCGTCCATCTTCGCCCTGGAGAAATTCCCCGGCCAATGACGTGATCCTCGCCGCCGATGAAGAGGCTTGACCCGGGGGACCCGCCCCGGTCCTGGCCGGGAACCTGGACCCGGGCGGGTGCATCCCACAGGCACGGCCCGGCCCGGGAAGGTCACCGGTGGTCGTTACCGGGCGGGCTGAGGACTCGGACGATGCGTTGGCATACACTACCTTGCTGTCTCCTCCTGGGCTGGGCGCCCGCGCCGGCCGAGGTGACCGTGATGGTGGTGCCCGCCCTCCAGTTCGTTCGGGAAGGGCGGAGCGTCCAGCTCAAGGCCCGGACCCGCGGCGGTGGTTCCGACCCGGGCTGGACCTGGCAGGTCATGACGCCCGGGGGAGGGTCCCTGCGCGCCGGGCCCATGGGGAACGTGCTCTACTGCGCCGAGGGGGTGGCGCCCTGGTCCCGGGTGCGCGTGCGGGCCACCAGCATCCGGCATCGTGAAGCCTTCGGCGAAGCCGTGGTCGAGGTCCTTCCCGACGGCGTGTTCCGGGTCCTGGAGGGTGTCCTGGGGCCGCACTGGCTGGAGGAGGCGGCCGAAGCCCCTCCGTCCATCCGCATCCAGGTCGTTCCGCCCAGCCTGTTTTCCATGGATTATGTTCCGCGGAACATAATCCAGGTTCTGTGGCCAGTCTGATTATGTGGCGGGTTGATTCCGCCATTCGGCCACGCCTTGCTGCCGGGTTCGAACTTGCCACA
>Ga0316217_10003835_pt1 | contig 16754 bp, 13 predicted proteins | sample 1anoAmetaG_FD_203633 | JGI IMG/M metagenome (GOLD analysis project Ga0316217, IMG submission 203633) | Freshwater microbial communities from Trout Bog Lake, Wisconsin, USA - 1anoA | ecosystem: Environmental > Aquatic > Freshwater > Lake > Hypolimnion/Profundal zone | place: USA: Wisconsin...
GGCGGGGCCGCGCAGGGTGAACCGGTCGGGCCGGCCCTCCCGCTCCAGGCTGAAGGCCGGCTGCTCCCGGCTGCTGCCGGTCCTCAGCCCGGGGTCGCACAGGGCCCGGAACCGGCAAGCGGGGCCGGACGCCGGCCGGCCCACCCCGCGGAACGCGTGGGAGAGCGCCTCCCGGAACGCCCGGGAGCGGAACAGGGCCAGGAAGGGCGCCGGCATGAGCGGGGCGTTCAGCTGCTCCAGGTGGTCCTGGATCCAGCTGGTGGATTCCGCCCCGGCCAGGAAGTCGGGGGTGCGGGCGATGGCCTGGAGCAGGGGCAGGTTGGTGGCGCAGCCCAGCACCCGGAACCCTTCCAGCGCCGCGGACAGCCGCGCCACCGCGGCGGCCCGGTCGGGTCCCCAGACGATCAGCTTGGCGATCATGGAATCGAACTGGGCGCTGACCCGGTCGCCCTGGCCGACCCCCGAATCCACCCGGATGCCTTCCCCTTCGGGTTCCAGGTAGACCCGGAGCGGGCCTGGGGTGGGCAGGAAGCCGTTGCGGGGATCCTCGGCCAGGATCCGGGCCTCCAGGGCCACGCCGACGGGACTGGGCACGGTGAAGCCGCCCGGGTCGGCCAGGGCCGCCGGCCAGCGCCCCTCCGCCAGCTCCAGCTGGGCCCGGACCAGGTCCACCCCGTAGGCCAGCTCGGTCACCGGGTGCTCCACCTGGATCCGGGTGTTCACTTCCAGGAAATACCAGGACCGGTCCCGGTCCAGCAGGAACTCCACGGTCCCGGCCCCCCGGTAGCGGGCCGCCCGCACCAGGGCCAGGGCGGCCCGGCCCAGCGCCTCGCGCAGCCGCGGGTCCGCCACCGGGCTGGGCGCCTCCTCCAGGACCTTCTGGTGCCGGCGCTGGAGCGAGCACTCCCGCTCGCCCAGGAACACCCCCCCGCCCCGGCCGTCGCCGAACACCTGGATCTCCAGGTGCCGGGGCGCCTCCAGAAAGCGCTCCACGAACACGATGGGATCGTGGAAGGCGGCCTGGGCTTCCAGCGCGGCCCGGCGCACCGCCTCCGGAAGCTCGCCGGCGGACGCCACCACCCGCATGCCGCGGCCGCCGCCGCCGCCGCTGGCCTTGACCAGGAAGGGCGCCCGGATCCCGCGGTCGGCCAGGGCGCGTTCCCACTGCCCGGGGGCCAGCGCCGCCAGCTCGTGCGAGAGCAGGGCGGGCAGGACCGGCACGCCGCAGTCCCGGGCCAGCCGCTTGGAGGCCTCCTTGCCGCCCAGGGCACGCATGCTGGCCGGGTCCGGCCCGGCGAAGGCCACGCCGGCATCCTCCACCGCCTGGGCGAACCCGGCGTTCTCCGAAAGGAAGCCGTAGCCCGGGTGCAGCACCTGGCCGCCCCAGGCCAGGCAGGCCGCCACGATCCCCGGGCCGTCCAGGAAGCTCGCCACCGGCAGCACCGCGTCCGCCTCCCGCAGCACCCGGGCGCCGGCGTCCTGGGCGGTGGAGATGACCGCCACCCGGTAGCCCATGGCCCGGCCGGCCCGCAGGATCCGGCGGGCGATCTCGCCCCGGTTGGCGATGACCAGTCGCCGGGCGGTCAAGCCTGCCTCTCCGCCACCGGAACGGGGTGGTCCCAGGGCGGGGGGGTCTTGTAGAAGAAGGCCCGGAGGCCGGTCTGGCCCTCGTCAGAGGCGCGGGCGGCGGCGATGGCGCCGGCGGTGTACTCGAACAGTTCCGGCCCGGGCAGGGGCGCGATCCGCCGGAGCAGTTCCCGGGTGGCCCGGGCGGCCTGGGGGCCGGCGCTCAGGAACTCCCGGAGCACCTTGGCCAGGGCCTCGCCGGTCGTTTCCGCCGGTTCCACCAGCCGCTGCACCAGGCCCGAGAGCAGGGCCTCCCGGGCCTGGATGCGGCGCCCGGTGAGCATGAGCGGGGCGGCGTGGGCCAGTCCCAGCCTGCGGACGATGTACGGGCTGATGACCGCCGGGACCAGGCCGAGCATCACTTCGGAGGTGGCGAACACCGCCCTGGGGTCGGCCAGCACGAAGTCGCTGCACACCGCCAGGCCCAGGCCGCCGCCGATCGCCGCGCCCTGCACGCAGCTGACCACCGGCGCCGGGAACCCGCCCAGGCGGCTGAACATCCGGCCCAGTTCGCGCGCGTTCTCCAGGTTGCGTTCCGGCTCGGCCGAGGCCTGTTCCTTCATGTAGGCCAGGTCCGCGCCGGCGCAGAAGACGTTGCCTTCGCCCTCCAGGAGCAGGAGCCGGAGCCGGTCGGCGGGCAGCTCCGCCAGTTCCGCCAGGATCTGGGAAAGTTCCCGGATCATCTGGGCGTTGAAGGCGTTGCGCACCTGCGGCCGGTCCAGCACCAGGCGGGTGACGCCCTGGGCCAGGGCTTCCGCGCGGATGGTCGCGCCGGCGAAGAGGGTGGCTTCCACGGGGAACTGGGCGAGGACGGTCACGCGGGGTCTCCTTCGGCGATGAGTTCGCCGGTACAGGGCCGGTTCTCGGCGGGGATGGTGGCGAACAGGGCGGCGGGCACGTCCACCTCGCAGCGCAGCAGGGCCTGGGCCAGGGTCTTGCCCTGGGCGTCGATGAACAGGCTCATGGTGCCGCCGCCGCCCAGGGTCTCCTCCAGCAGGAAGTTCAGGGCCCAGAGCCGGGGCACCGGGTGGCGGGTCACGGCGCCCAGGCAGTGGCCGGCGAACCAGCCCTTGAGCTCCCGGGCGGTGACGTGGTCGCGCAGCCAGGCATAGCACTCCGCGGACCGGCCGATCAGGCCGATGTTGGCGGTATCGCCCTTGTCGCCGCTGCGGGCGTGGGCGATGCGCATGAGCGGCACCCGCACCGCTGGGCCCGCGGCCGGGAAGGGCGGCCAGGGATCTTCGGGCACGGGCGCCGGAGCCGGTCCGGGGGTGGCGGGCCAGGGCAGGGGCCCGGCGGACCCGGCCGGCTCGAGCCGGCCGGTGCCCCGTTCCTCAAGCGCCCGCACCGAGGGCAGGGCCAGCTCCCGCGGCATCAGCGCCGGCCAGTAGCTCACCACCTCGGAAAGGGCCGGCGCCCCGCCGGTGACCGCCACCCCGGCCGGGCCGGAGAGGATCATGGACGGGAGCAGCTTGCGGAACAGCTCCAGGCTCTCCCGGTGGGGCGAATGGGCGGAGAGCCGGAGCAGGATCTCGCTGGCCCGGCCCGGGGGGGTGAGGGCCCGGTGGGTGGCGTCGTCGCCGACCCGTTCGCTGCAGGTGCGCCCCAGGGCGGGCAGGCCGGCCAGCTCCAGTTCCGCCTCCAGCCGCCGCCAGAACACCCCGGCGAAGACGTCCGCCTTGGCCCGGGCGTCCGGTCCGGAGATGATCAGGGCGCCGCTGGCCTTGAACCCGTCGGCGTAGGCGATGCTCACCTTGAGCAGGCTGGTGGGCGGCCGGCCCTGGATGCCGGAGACCCGCACCCGGTCCTCGCCGTCCGGCTCCAGCCGGACGCTGGCGAAATCGGCGACCACGTCCGGGGTGAGGTAGCTCCCGGGTTCGCCCATCTCGTAGAGCAGCTGCTCGCGCACGGTCTGGCAGGTGACCAGGCCGCCGCTGCCCGGGTGCTTGGTGACCGTGAAGCTGCCGTCCGCGCGGCACTCCACGATGGGAAAGCCGATGTCCACGAAGCTGGGGACCTTCTTCCAGTCGGTGAAGTTGCCGCCGGTGGCCTGGGCCCCGCACTCGATGATGTGGCCGGCGACGATGCCGGCGGCCAGGAGGTCATGGTCGCCGGGCCCCCAGCCGAACGCGTGGATCAGCGGGGCCAGGGTGATGCCGGTGTCGGTGACCCTGCCGCAGATGACGATGTCCGGATCGAAGCGCAGCGCCGCCGCCACCGGCATGGCCCCGAAGTAGGCGTTGGCGGCCAGCACCCGGCCGGCGTGGGGGGCGAACGGAGCCCCGGTCTCCAGGTTGCGGAAGTCCACCCCGGCGGCCATGAGCTCGGGGATGCGCGCGGCGACGTCGTCGCCCTCCACCACCGCGATGCGCAGCTTCAGGCCCCGGGCCCGGGCCGCGGCCGCCAGGGCCGCGGCGCAGCCGGCGGGGTTGACCCCCCCGGCGTTGGTGATGATCCGGATCCGCCGCTGCAGGATCCGCTCCAGCAGGGGCTCGACCTGGACCACGAAATCGCGGGCGAACCCGGCCGCGGGATCCCGGCTTTTCTGCTTCTGCAGGATGCTCATGGTCACTTCGGCCAGGTAGTCGATGGAGATGTAGTCCAGATCCAGCGGTCCGAGCACCTGCCGGCGCAGGGCGTGGGGATCGTCCCCCCAGTAGCCCCCGGCGTTGCCGATCCGGATCCGCTCGCCTGCAGCCATGCGCCACCTCACATTCTCAGCACGCCCATGCGGGTCTCTTCCACCGGGGCCGACAGGGCGGTGGCCAGGGACGCCGCCAGGACCGCCCGGGTGGAGCGCAGGTCCACCACCCCGTCGTCCCACAGCCGGGCGGAAGCGTAGTAGGGATGGCCTTCCCGCTCGTACTTCTCGAGGATCGGCCGGGCGATGGCTCCGGCCTCGTCCTCGCCCAGGGTCCGGCCCTCCCGCTCCAGCTGCTCGCGCTTGACCGTCACCAGCACCTGGGCGGCCTGCTCCCCGCCCATGACCGAGATCCGTGACGTGGGCCAGGACCACAGGAAGCGCGGGCCGTAGGCCCGGCCGCACATGCCGTAGTTGCCCGCGCCGAAGCTGCCGCCCAGCAGCAGGGTGATCTTCGGCACCCGGGCGGTGGCCACGGCGTGGACCATCTTGGCGCCGTCCTTGGCGATGCCGCCCCGTTCCGCCTGGGCGCCGACCATGAACCCGGTGATGTTCTGCAGGAACACCAGGGGGATCTTCTGCGAGGTGCACAGCTCGATGAAGTGCGCCGCCTTCAGCGCGCTTTCGCCGAACAGCACGCCGTTGTTGGCCACCAGGCCGCAGGGCATGCCCTCCACGTGGGCGAAGCCGGTGACCAGGGTGGTGGCGTAGCGCTCCTTGAACTCGAAGAACCGGCTGCCGTCCAGGATCCGGGCCAGGGTCTCGCGGATATCGGCCTGGCGCCTCAGGTCCATGGGCCAGACGCCGAGGATCTCGTCCGGGTCGTAGGCGGGCGGTTCGGGGGTGCGCAGGGCCACCGCGGCCTGGGGCGAGGGGCCCAGGTGCCCCACCAGCTCCCGGAGGATCTGGATAGCCTGGGCGTCGTCTTCGGCGAAGTGGTCGGCCACCCCGGACTGTTCGGTGTGCACCCGGGCCCCGCCCAGGTCCTCGGCGCTCACGTCCTCCCCGGTGGCGGCCTTCACCAGGGGCGGCCCGCCCAGGAAGATGGTGCCGGTGCCGTTGACGATGATGGTCTGGTCGCTCATGGCCGGGACGTAGGCGCCGCCGGCGGTGCAGCTGCCCATGACCGCTGCGATCTGGGGGATCCCGGACGCGGACAGCATGGCCTGGTTGTAGAAGATCCGGCCGAAATGGTCGCGGTCCGGGAACACCTCGGCCTGCAGGGGCAGGAAGGCCCCGCCGCTGTCCACCAGGTACAGGCACGGCAGCCGGTTCTCCAGGGCGATCTCCTGGGCCCGGAGGTGCTTCTTCACCGTCAGCGGGTAGTAGGCGCCGCCCTTCACGGTGGCGTCGTTGGCGATGATCATGACCGGCCGGCCCAGCACCATGCCCACCCCGGCCACCAGCCCGGCGGCGGGCACCGGGTCGTGGTAGACCCCCAGGGCGGCGAACAGGCCGATCTCCAGGAACGGGGCGCCGGCGTCGCACAGGGCGGCGATCCGGTCGCGCACGAACAGCTTGCCCTGGGCCGCGTGCCGGGCCATGGCCTTCTCGCCCCCGCCCCGCTGCAGCTGCGCCTTCTGTTCCCGCAGCGCTTCGCACAGGGCCAGGTTGTGGGCATGGTTCCGGCGGAAGCTTTCCGAGGAGGGCTGGATGCGGCTCGGGATCAGGGTCACGCGCCGGCCTCCTTGACGATGTGCCGGGCGATGACCATGCGCAGCACCTCGCTGGTGCCTTCGCCGATGGTGCAGAGCTTGACGTCGCGGTAGAACTTCTCCACCGGGTAGTCCTTGATGAAGCCGTAGCCGCCGTGGATCTGCACCGCCTCGTCGGCCACCCGGCAGGCGGTCTCGGAGGCGAACAGCTTGGCCATGGCCGCGGCCTTGCCGTAGGGCCGGCCCTGGTCCCGGAGCCACGCGGCCCGGTACACCAGCATCCGCGCCGCCTCGATCCCGACCTGCATGTCGGCCAGCTTGAACTGGATGGCCTGGTGCTCGTTGATCGGCTTGCCGAAGGTCCGGCGCACCGCGGCGTACTTGACGCTGGCGTCGAACGCGCCCTGGGCCATGCCCAGGGCCAGGGCGGCGATGCTGATGCGGCCGCCGTCCAGGGTCTTCATGGCCTGCTTGAAGCCGACCCCTTCCGCCCCCAGCAGGTTCTCCCCGGGCACTTCCACGTCCTCCAGGATCAGTTCGGAGGTGTCGCTGGCGCGCATGCCCAGCTTGTTCTCCTGCTTGCCGGGGCGGAAGCCCTTCATGCCCTTCTCCAGGATGAAGGCGCTGATGCCGTCGGTGCCCTGGCCGGGCCGGGTGCGGGCCATGACCACGGCGATCTCCGCCACGGTGCCGTGGGTGGCGAAGTTCTTGGCGCCGTTCAGCACCCAGCGGTCGCCCTGCCTGCTGGCGGTGGTGCGCAGGGCCCCGGCGTCGCTGCCCGAGCCGGGTTCGGTCAGCGCCCAGGCGCCGATGCACTGGCCGGAGGCCAGGCGCGTGAGATACCGCTCCCGCTGCGCCTCGTTGCCCTGGGAAAAGATGTGGTTGGAGCAGAGGCTGTTGTGGGCCGCGACGCTGAGCCCGACGCTGCCGTCCACCCGGGACAGCTCCTCCACCAGGACCGCGTACTCCAGGTAGCCCATCCCGGCGCCGCCGTACTGCTCGGGGAAGATGATGCCCATCATCCCCATCTCCCCAAGCTTGCGCAGGGTCTCCATGGGGAAGGCCCGGGCCTCGTCCCAGGCCATGACGTGGGGCAGGATCTCCTTCCGGGCGAACCTGCGGACCTCCTCGCGGAGGGCTTCGACGTGTTCGGGCAGGGTGAAATCCACGGTTCCCCTCTTGGCTGGACTTCCTGAAATTATGGGCTGCCTTGACGGATCAGAACGGCAATTTCCGAGTCATACCTACACTATAGCTATCGTGTGGCCCTCCGCCCTGGAAATTTGCGGTGGCAGCCGGAGTTGCCGGGTGCATAATGGTGGCGGAGAATGCATCATGTTCAGCACCACTTTGCGCATCCCGGATGATCTCGCGGTCTTCCTGCAGCAGGCGGCCCGGGCCGATGCCGTGAGCGTGAACGCCTTCCTGGCGGGGCTCCTGGAAAGGGAGCGCCGGGCGGCGCGAAAGCGGCAGCTGGCCAAGGACTGGGAGGCCTACGCCGCCGAAGGCAATGCGCAGGACGTGGAATGGGCCTTGCCGGCCCAGGCCGAGATCGCGGCGGAGGAGCCCATCCCCTATCGGACCGGGCCCAGGCCCGCGGGCGGAACCCGAAGGAAAAAAACGTGAACGCCCCGGTATGCAGGGGCGATATCTGGATGGTGGACTGGAACCCGGGCCGGGGATCGGAACAGGTGGGCTACCGCCCGGGGGTGGTCGTCCAGTGCGACGAAGGCAACCACGCGGCCGGCGCGAACACCACCATCCTGGTTCCGCTCACGACCCGGGGACGCCCCTTCCTGTTCTACGTTCCCGTGCCCAAGGGCAGCCTGACGGGGCTTCGCGCCGATTCCTGGGCCAACTGCACCCAGGTTCTCACCATCGACAAGGGTCGGCTGCGGACTCGAACGGGAACCGTACCTGCCCTGGCGCTCCATGACATCACCCTGGCCTTGGCGGAAACCCTGGGGATCCCCACGGCCATCCGCTGATCCATCCTGGAAACCGGATGGAATGGTTCCCTTTGGCGCGCTTGATGCATCCGTACCGCGGAGGTCCACACGGGTTCCCCCGCGGCCTCCGCTGCCATCCATGGGAGGTGACCATGCGCACCCTGCTCGTTCCCCGTACGCCGCCCCGGCGCCCCGGGCGCCTTTCCCGGGAGATCCTGGCCGTGGCGCGGTTCCTGGCCGAGGTCGAGGCCATCAGGATCTGGGGCGCGCCGCTCCCGGCGGACGATGCCCGGCCCCTGGCCGCCCGGGTGGCCTGAACGCGATTAAACGGCTCATTGGCGGTATGATCGGGTCAACCCACCGGACCATCCGCCGTGCCAGACCCGGCTCCACCCATCCAGGATTATTCGCTGCTCAAGCTGAAGGCCCTGCAGCAGGTGTTCGACTGCTTCGGCGAGATAGCCGAGGGCTGCCTGGTGGTGGACCGGGACGTGCGGGTGGTCATGATCAGCGACCGCTATGCGGCCAACCTGGGCGTGGCTCCGGAGGACGTGCTGGGCCGGGAGATCGAAAGCTTCCTGCCCAACAGCCTCATGCGCCAGGTGGTGGAGACCGGCCGGCCCATCCTCCTGGAGATCTTCGAGGCCCGCGACCACACCTTCGTGGTGACCCGGATCCCGATCCGGGACGAGCGCGGGGAGGTGGTGGCCGCCATGGCCTTCGCCCTCTACAGCGACCTGGACCCGCTGAAGCCGTTCGTCGACCGCTTCGCCCAGATGCAGGCCGACCTGGCCCACGCCCACCGGCGGCTGGCCGAGGCGCGGCGCTCCCGGTTCACCTTCTCCTCGTTCATCGGCACCAGCCCCAAGGCCATGGAGACCAAGCGGCTGGCGCGGCGCGCCGCCCTGCTCCCGGCGCCGGTGCTGCTGTGCGGCGAGACCGGCACCGGCAAGGAGCTGCTGGCCCACGCCATCCACGCCGGCGGGCCCAGGGCCGAGCACCCCTTCGTGATCGTCAACGTCGCCGCCATCCCGGACACCCTGCTGGAGGCGGAATTCTTCGGGGTGGCCCCCGGCGCCTACACCGGCGCCGACCGCAAGCCCCGGCCCGGGAAGTTCGAGCTGGCCGATGGCGGCAGCCTGTTCCTGGACGAGATCGGCGACATGCCCCTGAACCTGCAGTCCAAGCTGCTCAGGGCCCTGCAGGACCAGGAGATCGAGCCGCTCGGCTCGAACCGGGTGATCCGGGTGAACGTGCGCATCATGGCCGCCACCAGCCGGGATCTCGGGGCCATGATCCGGGAGGGCCGGTTCCGCATGGACCTGTACTACCGGCTGAACGTCCTGAAGCTCCAGCTGCCGCCCCTGCGGGAACGGATGGGCGACCTGGAGATCCTCTGCGAGCACATCCTGGAGCAGATCGGCCGGCGCAACGGCGCCCTGCCCAGGGAGCTGGACCCCGCGGCGATGGATCTGCTCAGGCGCCACGACTGGCCCGGCAACGTGCGCGAGCTGGAGAATGTGCTGGAGCAGGCCATGCTGGCCACCGACGCCCACACCCTGGGCACGGCGGATTTCGGGGACCTCGCCGCCGGCCTGGAACCCCTGGAACCACGGCCCGAGCCCCGGGCGGAGACCCTCGCCGGAGCGGAGGAGGCTGAAGGCAACCGGGTCGTGGAAGCCGCCCTGGAGGCCTGCCGCGGCAACAAGGCGCTGGCGGCGCGCCGCCTCGGCATCGGCCGCACCACCCTGTACCGGCGCCTGGGCCTCGCGGCCCGGCGCGGGTGAAGGCCCCGGGGACGGGTCAGGCGCGCAGGCGCCAGGGCAGGCAGTGTTCGATCCAGTCCTGCTCGGTGGTCTCGGGTCCGTTCATGTAGGACTCCAGCTGGTCCACCGAATCGGAATCCAGGCCCGCCTCGGCGGGACTGGACCGGACCCGGGGCGCTTCCATGATGTCTTCGAGCAGCAGGCTGGACATGATCACCTCCGTGAGCTGTGCCCCTTTCCGGAGCACGGCCCGTGCCAGTCTGTCGCTTCTAAATAGATTTAATCAAATCAGTGGTTAAATGTGCCGTTTGGTGGCCCTGGCTGTGCCGGCGGCCGGAACATGTTCCGGATCCGGAACAGTCACTGCCGGAGCAGCTCCTCCAGGTACGGCTTCCATACCGCCGCCTGGGTCAGGGTCTGGTGGCCCAGGGTCCGGTCGCTCCGGGGCACCAGCACGGCCCGGCCGCCGGGAACCCTGGTGATCAGCCTTTCCATCACCCCCAGTTCGCAGGGGTTGATCTGGTCGTCGGCGAAGTTGACCGCCAGCAGCCGGGCCCTGATCGCGCCGAGCCCGGGCTCGGGGTCATAGTCCCGGGAGGATTCGAACCAGTTGAGGACATCGTTGGCGTCCCAGTTCCTGCGCGCGGCGGCGACCAGCTGGTCGTAGAGGGCCTCGGCCGTGGCCCGGGTGGGGGCCTGGCTCTGCAGGTGCGCCGCGCTGTCGGCCATCATGTTGAACATGGGGATGGCGCTGGCCCAGCGGGTGGGCTGGACCTGGTAGTCCCCGCCGTTCCAGTCCGGATCGGTGCGGATCGCCTGGGTGATGAGCCGGCGCCACATCAGGTTGCGCCCGGAGATCTGGACCGGCAGGCTGGCGATGGGCATCAGCGCGTCCATCATGCCGGGATGCTGTTCACCCCACATCCAGGTCTGCATGCCGCCCATGGAGGTGCCGAGCACAAGGCGCAGGTGGTCCACCCCCAGGCCCCGGGTGACCAGCAGGTGCTGGGCGGTGACCATGTCCTGGTAGCCGTAGCGCGGGAACTGCGCCTTCAGGCCGTCGCTGGGCTTGCCCGACCCGCCCCGGCCGATGCCGTCGGGCAGGATGATGTAGTAGCGGGATGCGTCCAGGGCCTGGCCGGGGCCGAACAGTTCGTTGGCGAAGCTGGGCGCCAGGAAGTTCCGGCCGGTGCCGGTGGTGCCGTGCAGCATCAGCACGGCGTTGTCCACCCGGCCGTCCTTGCCGCGCTGCGGGCTGCCCAGGGTCGTGTAGTGCAGCCGCAGTTCGGGCAGGACTTCACCGCTCTGGAAGTGGAAATCCCGGGCGACGTAGTCCCCTTCCCCGGCTGGAGGCAGCGCTGCACAGGTCGGCAGCACCAGGAACAGACTCAGCACGCCCACGACGATGGCCCTAAACATGTTCAGCCCCTTTCCGCACGGTTTCAAGATCGGATGCATCATCAGGTCGCTTATCATCCCGATGGATCTGGAAATGATATCGAAAAGATACATCCGTTGATTCCTTTCAAAGGTTCCCCAGTCTGAAGTTCAATCCCCAAGCTGGATGGCTACCCAAACCGGGAGTCCTTCAACTGTCTTCGGCCAGGGCGGTGAAGTCTTCGCCGGGGTTGATGAACTGGTCCTGTTCGCTGCTCTGCTGGCGGTCGTGCAGCTGCCGGTAGCGCCCGCCCAGGGCCAGCAGTTCGGCGTGCACGCCGCGCTCGACGATCCGGCCGTCCTCCACCACCAGGATCTGGTCCGCGCTTTCGATGGTGCTGAGCCGGTGGGCGATGACGAAGGTGGTGCGCCCGGCCCGGAGCCGGCGCAGGCCGTCCCGGATCAGGGCTTCGCTTTCGCTGTCCAGGGAGGAAGTGGCCTCGTCCAGGATCAGGATGCGCGGGTCGGCCAGGATGGCCCGGGCGATGGCCACCCGCTGGCGCTGGCCGCCGGAGAGCTTGACCCCGCGCTCGCCGACCACGGTGTCGTAGCCCGCCTCGAAGCGCGCCACGAACTCGTCCACATGGGCGATCCGGCCCACCGCCTCGATCTCCTCCCGGGCGGCGCCGGGCTTGGCGAAGGCGATGTTGTCGGCCACGGTGCCGTCGAACAGGAAGTTGTCCTGCATCACCACCCCCAGCTTGGCGCGATAGTCGCGCAGGCGCAGGGACAGGAGATCCTGGCCGTCCACCAGCACCTGGCCCCGCTGGGGCCGGCTGAAGGCCATGAGCAGGCCGATGATGGTGCTCTTGCCGGATCCGCTGGAGCCGACCAGGGCCACGGTGGAGCCGGCGGGGACCTGGAACGACACCCCGCGCAGGACCGGGGTGTCCGGATCGTACTCGAACTCGACGGCGCGGAATTCCACCCGGCCCGACAGCTCGGCCAGGGGCGAGCGGGTCAGGTCCTCCTGGTCCTCGGTGGGCAGGTCCAGGATCTCCCGGATCCGGTCCAGGCCGGCGAAGGCTTCGCTCACCTGGGTGCCGACGTTGGCGATCTGCACCACCGGCGCGGCCAGCAGGCCCACGAAGAAGCTGTACATGATCAGGTCGCCCAGGGTCATCCGCCCGGCGAAGATGGCCTGGCCGCCCACCACCATGATCAGCACCCCGACCGCCCCGACGATGGCGGTGGAGAAGGCGGTGATGGCGCTCATGCCGGTGATGGTGCCGGCCACGTTGCGGAACAGCCGCTCGGCGCCCTCGGCGAAGATCCTGGACTCCCGGTCCTCGGCCACGTAGACCTTGAGGATCCGCACGCCGCCCACCGATTCCGCCAGCCGCCCGGTGATCTCGGCGGTGAGTTCGCTGCGCTTGCGGAACAGCGGACGGAGCCGCTTGAAGGCCACCGCCATGGCGCCCCCGAACAGGCCCAGGAAGACCAGGATGGCCAGGGTCAGCTTCCAGTTCAGCCAGAACAGCACGCCCATGGCCATGACGCCGGTGAGGACGCCGCCGGCCAGCTGGATCAGCCCGGTGCCCACCAGGTTGCGGATGCCCTCGGAATCGTTCATCACCCGGGCGATGACCACGCCGCTCCGGGTGGCGTCGAAGAAGGCGATGGGCAGGCGCATGATGTGCTCCTGGACCCGCTGGCGCATGGCCATGATCGCCCGCTGGGCGGCCACGCTCACCACCTGGGAGTTGGCGTAGCTGGCCACCGCCTGGACCAGGGTCGCCAAACCGGCCGCCAGGGCCAGGGGCAGGAGCAGGTGGCTGTTGTGCTTGCCGATGACGTCGTCGATGAGGTACTTGGTGCTGGCCGGCAGCACGATCCCGGCCAGCCGGCTCACCAGCATCAGCGCCAGCCCCACGGTCAGGGACCGGCGGTGCTGGCGGATGAGTTCCCGGGCTTCCCGCCAGGCCCGCCGGGTGTTGACCTTGCCGGGGGGCCTGGGGTTCGCCATGGCCCCCTACCGCTCGAACAGCGGGACGTAGTGGTTCAGGGTGGGCCCCTGGTAGATCTGCCGCGGCCGGTAGATGCGGCTTTCGGGGTCCTCGATCACTTCCTTGTAGTTGGCGATCCAGCCCGGCATGCGCCCGATGGAGAAGATCACGGTGAACATCTCCAGCGGGATGCCGATGGCCTGCATGATGATGCCGCTGTAGAAATCGACGTTGGGGTAGAGCCGGCGCTCGATGAAGTAGGGATCGTTCAGGGCGGTCTCTTCCAGCCGCTTGGCGATGTCCAGCAGCGGGTCGCTGATGCCCAGCTTGGCCAGCAGCTCGTCGCTGCGGCGCTTGATGATCCGCGCGCGCGGGTCGTAGTTCTTGTAGACCCGGTGGCCGAAGCCCATCAGCTTGGCCCCGGCGCCCTTGTTCTTGACCCGGTCCAGGAACTTGGTGCCATCATCCCCTTCGGCCCGGATCTCGCGGAGCATCTCGATCACCGCCTGGTTGGCGCCGCCGTGCAGCGGCCCCCACAGGGCGCAGACCCCGGCCGAGGCGCTGGCGAACAGGTTGGCCTTGCTGGAGGCGACCATCCGCACGGTGGCGGTGGAGCAGTTCTGCTCATGGTCGGCGTGCAGCAGGAAGATCAGGTCCAGGGCGTCGACGATGGCCGGGTCGAGGGCGTAGTCCTCGTCCGGCTCGGAGAACATCATGTGCAGGAAATTCTCGGTGTAGGTGTACTTGCGCTTGGGGTAGATGGACGGCAGGCCCCGGGACTTGCGGTAGGCGTAGGCGGCCAGGGTCCGCACCTGGGACAGCAGGCGCGCCGCCTGGTGCTCGAAGGCCTCGGGGGTGTACTCCCGGGTGATCTCGGGGATGAAGCATCCGGCGGCGTTGATCATGGCGGACAGGATGGCCATGGGGTGGGCCGAGGAGGGGAAGCCCTCGAAGTGGAACTTCATGTCCTCGTGGATCATCTGGTACTTGGTGAGCAGGCCGGAGAACTCCACCCGCTCGGCCTCGGTGGGCAGGTGGCCGAAGATGACCAGGTAGGCGGCCTGGACGAAGGTGGAGCCCTCGGCCAGTTCCTCGATGGGGATGCCCCGGTAGCGGAGGACGCCCTTTTCGCCGTCGATGAAGGTGACCTTGCTTTGACAGCTGCCGGTGTTGCCGTAGGACTCGTCGTAGGTGATGTAGCCGGTCTTGGCCCGCAGGTTCCGGAAGTCGATGGCCCGCTCCCCTTCGGTCCCCTCGATGATGGGAAGCTCCAGCACCTTGCCGTCAAGTTCCAGTTTCGCGGTGTTGGCCATGGTCGCCTCTTTGGGGGGATTCGGGGCTGGTTTGCCCGGGAGCGCTGATTTGGTTGCGTTGCCCATTTCGGTCATTCCTCTGGTGATTGCCATGGCGAATTCGTGGGAGTGCGCATTTCGCAGTAAGGCTCATTGCACTTGAGCCTCCCTCGCAAGTCAAGCGGTAAAGGTGGTACCGCTAATAATTGACCATGGCCGGATCCGCCCCATGGAAATACCGGGCGGCCCGTCACACGGGGGCGGTTTAATGCACCTCAAGGCCAGAGGTGCGAAAGTGGGCGTCAAGGGGGCAGTCATCATGGGCATCACGGGTATGATCGGGCTGGGCGCCATCCTGGCGTTCGCGGTGCCGGGCAGTTCCAGCGGCACCGGCACCACCATCACGGAGGCGGGCGTGACCGAGCAGGCCGGCAGGGCGGACAAGGCGGAACTGAAAAAGAAGCTCACCCCCATGCAGTACCGGGTGACCCAGGAGGCCGCCACCGAGCCCCCGTTCCAGAACGAGTTCTGGAACAAGAAGGAGAAGGGGCTCTACGTGGATGTGGTCTCCGGGACCCCGCTGTTCTCCTCCGAGGACAAGTTCGATTCCGGCTGCGGCTGGCCCAGCTTCACCAAGCCGCTGGATCCCGCCGCGGTGGTCGAGCGCAAGGATTCCTCGTTCGGCATGGTGCGCACCGAGGTGCGCTCCAAGGGGGCCGATTCCCACCTGGGGCACGTGTTCGACGATGGGCCCGCCCCGGCCGGGTTGCGCTACTGCATCAACTCCGCCTCGCTGCGGTTCATCCCGGTGGCCCAGCTGGAACAGGAAGGATATGGCAAGTATTTGCCTTTGTTTGGCTTGGCCGCAAAGCCCGAGCCGCGTCCGGCCAAGGAAGTCGCCACCCTGGCCGGCGGCTGCTTCTGGGGAATGGAGGAACTGATCCGGCAGCAGCCGGGGGTGCTGGAGACCGTGGTCGGCTACACCGGCGGCACCACCGTGAACCCGGACTACGAGCAGGTCCATTCCGGCGCCACCGGGCACGCCGAGGCCATCCAGATCACGTTCGACCCGGCCAAGACGAATTATGAAAAAATAATTACCTTTTTCTTCCACATCCACGATCCCACCACGCCGAACCGCCAGGGCAACGATATCGGGACCTCGTACCGTTCCGCGATCTTCTACCACAGCCCCGAGCAGAAGGAGGTGGCGGAGCGGGTGAAGGCCAAGGTGGACGCCTCAGGGTTCTGGCCGCGCAAGGTGGTCACCGAGATCGTGCCGGCCGGCCCCTTCTATCCGGCCGAGGAATACCACCAGAAGTACCTGGTCAAGAACCCCGGCGGCTACACCTGCCACTTCTTCCGGAGCTACTAGCGCCGGGTTCTGATGCATAAATAATAATTATTGATGGGGAAAAGCGGCTTGGGAGTGAATCTTCCAAGCCGCGAAGCTCACTCATGTTGGGAGCGGCTGGCCGCGATCGGGCCACGGATGCGGCCGCCGTGGGCCGGAACGCCACCACATGAGGGGGACTGCAATGAACATTCATCCCAAGGCGCGCATTTCCAGATTGCGGCGGCTGGGCGGGGTCGCGCTCCTGAGCGCCTTCCTGGGGCCGCAGGGGACCGGCTGGACGAGCCTGCGAGCGGCTGCCGGCTGCCAGGTGTCGGTCATTCCCGGCACGGCCAAGGCCATCAACTACCGCAACCTCACGGGCGCCACCACCATAGGCATGCGCGGCACTGTGCTGATGCCCCAGGCCAAGGGCGGCGCGAAGGTCCAGAGCCGCGGCGGGGCGATGTCGGTCAAGGCCTCGTTCGAGCACCTGGAGCCTGCCACCCGGTTCGGGCCCGAGTATCTGACGTATGTCCTGTGGGCGGTGACTCCGGCTGGCCGGCCGGTGAACCTCGGGGAGCTGATCGTCCGGAAGAGCGGCAAGGCCGAGATCGAGGCCCACACCAATCTGCAGACGTTCGGGCTGGTGGTCACCGCCGAACCGCACTTCGCCGTGTCCGAGGTGAGCAACCTGGTGGTGCTGGAGAACGCCGTGATCAAGGAGACCCGGGGCCAGGTGGAAGAGGTGGAGGCCCACTATGAGCTGCTGCCCCGGGGGGCCTACCTGCTGCAGGGGCCGCCCGGGGAGCGCCCGCCGGCGGCGCTGGACCGCAAGGTCAGCCCCTATGTATACCAGGCCATCAACGCCTTCGACATCGCCCGGGCCGAAGGGGCCGAGCAGTACGCCCCGGAGGAATACCAGCGGGCCCTGGCGCTGCTGAACCAGATGGAGGCGGAAAAGAAGAAATGGAAGAAGCCGGCCGTCATCCTGGCCCGGCAGCTGGTGCAGCAGGCCGAGGACGCGCGCCTGGTCGCGGCCAGGCACCAGGAGCAGGCCCGGCAGGAGCGCGAGCGGCAGGCCGCGGAGCAGGCCCGCAGGGACGCGG
>Ga0316217_10003836_pt1 | contig 16753 bp, 11 predicted proteins | sample 1anoAmetaG_FD_203633 | JGI IMG/M metagenome (GOLD analysis project Ga0316217, IMG submission 203633) | Freshwater microbial communities from Trout Bog Lake, Wisconsin, USA - 1anoA | ecosystem: Environmental > Aquatic > Freshwater > Lake > Hypolimnion/Profundal zone | place: USA: Wisconsin...
GAATTTAGATGAGGAGCCGGAGCATCCCTCCGAGGCCGTCGATGCGCTGATCGAAGCGGGGCAGGATGAGGGCATCCTCGAGGAGAGCGATCGCGAACTGATCCATTCCGTGGTCGAGTTCGGCGATAAAAACGTGCGCGATGTGATGACTCCACGGCCTTCGATCGTCGCCGTTTCGGCCGAGACCACCGTGGAAGAGCTGACGCACCTGCTCTCGCAGCACGCTTTTTCGCGCATTCCCGTCTATCGCGGCGACCTGGACCACATCGTCGGCATCGTCTCGGCCCGCAACCTGCTGCAGGTAGCCGACACCGAGGCTTCCCGCTGCCTGGCCAGCAGCCTGATGAAGACCGATGTTTTTTTTGTTCCCGAGACCAAGCGCGCCAGCGAACTGCTCAATGAGATGCAGCGCGAAAACCGCCGCCTGGCCATCGTCATCGACGAATACGGCGGCGTGGCCGGCCTGGTTACGGTCGAGGATCTCATCGAGGAGATCGTGGGCGACCTCCGGGATGAAGGCGAGTCGCGCAACGAGGTGGTGCGCGAGAGCGAGCACAGCTACATCGTCCCCGGCACATTGGAATCCGACCGTCTCGAAGAACTGCTCGACGTCCGCCTGGCCGAGGATTGGCACGCCACCACCGTCGGCGGCCTGGTCACCGAAATCGCCGGACACATCCCGCATCCCGGCGAAGTGCTGCAGGAGGGCGGCCTCCGCTTCGAGGTCATCGAATCCACCGCCCGTCGCGTGGGAAAGGTCCGGGTGCTCACCCGGCCGCCGAATTCCACTCCCCCGAATTCGGTTCCCTTGAATTCCGCTCCAAAGTAATTCCGTTGCCCATTCCGTTCCCTTTCCATTCCAAAGTCGGGCGCAGTGGAATAGCATCAGTGTGTGCACTCAGGATTCGTAACCATCATCGGCCGTCCCAACGCGGGCAAGTCCACCTTGCTCAACTCTCTGGTTGGCGAAAAACTCGCCATCGTTACCCACAAGGCGCAGACCACGCGCAGCCGCATCACCGGCATCGTCAACGTCAAGCGCACGGGCAAGCATCCCGCCGGCCAGCTTGTCTTTGTCGATACTCCCGGCGTGCACAAGCCGGAGGACCAGCTCAACAAGCGCATGATGCAGGAGGTGTACGATTCGCTGGAAGGCTGCGACCTGATCCTGCTGATCGTCGATGTCACCCAGAAATTCGGCACCGGCGACGAGTTCGTGCTCGATATCGTCAAGCGCGCCAAGGCGAAGACCTTTTTGCTGCTCAACAAGATCGATCTGTTCGAAAAAACGAAACTGCTGCCTGCCATCGAAGCCTGGTCCGCGCGCTTCGACTTCGCGCAGATCGTTCCCATCTCGGCGGAAAAAGAGCTGGGCAAGCAGGAACTGCTCACCGCCGTCGTCAACGCCCTGCCCGAAGGCCCCAAGTATTTTCCCGAAGACCAGATCACCGACCAGCCCGAGCGCTTTATCGTCGCCGAACTGATCCGCGAACAGATCCTCATCAACACCGCGCAGGAGGTGCCCTACGCCAGCGGGGTGCTGATCGAAAAATTCGAGGAGGGCACCAAGCTCTCAAGAATTTCCGCCGTGATCTTCGTGGAGCGCGAGGGCCAGAAGGCCATCGTCATCGGCAAGCAGGGAGCCATGCTGAAGCACATCGGCACCCGCGCCCGCCAGCAGATCGAACGCATCCTCGGCGTCAAGGTCTTCCTCGAACTCTTCGTCAAAGTGCGCGAGGGCTGGCGCGACAACGTGCGCGATGTGGATGAGGCCATCGACTGGCGCAAGCAGCTGGAGTCGCTCAACACGCGTCTCTCCGACAAGGATGAAAAACCCGAGGCTCGAAAGACTCCGGGCAAGAAGCCCAAGGTCAGCAAGGCCAAGGTTCAGGAATAGCGGGGAAGTTCAGGAATCGTACCAACCTGAGGGTGCCCCACCTTCGCGCCGCGTCTCTTCTTTTGCGGCGTTAAGGTGGGGGCGTTGACCTCGCAGTTGTTTTTCTTTTGGCAGTTGTCCCAGGAAAACCATTATTCTTTCCACCGCACTTCCAGGCCTGCGATGAATCCCCGTCCCGGCATCGGCAATCCAACCACGGCTCCGGCCGTGTTGGTGGTAAGCAGCTCGTGGTACTTGGTGTCGGTAAGATTGGTCAGCTGCAGATACGGCTTCAGATACTGGAACTGGCGCCCCACGGTCCACTCCAGCAGCGGATAGGCACCCTGTATCGGGGTGTTTGCGGCCTGATACCGCTGCACGGCTTCCACGCGGAAGCGCGAATCGAGGCCGCCCGGGATTCTGCTCCACCAGGTTGCCACGCCTTCGTTCACCGGGTAGTTGAATACGTATCGGTAGACCAGGCCGGGCAGCGGCGCTTCGGAGCCGTGAATTCCCGTGTAGCTCAGCTCGAACCTTTGCCGGTGAGGCAGTTGGCAGCGCAGCGAAACTTCCGCGCCGGTGAAGCTCAAGGTATGAATATTTTCCGCCACCTGCTGAATCGCGCCCGGTGCGCCTACGTAATCGATCACATTTTCGTCGTGATGATGGAAAACGTCTCCGTCAAGAATGATTCCTTTGCCCAGCGCGGCCTGCACTCCGCCCTCGTAGCTCCATGACGTTTCCGCCTTCAGGTTGGGATTGCCCAGGGTTCCCGGATCGCTGTAGTAGAGTTCGGTGAAGTCCGGCAGGCGGAAGCCGTGCGAGACCGAAGCCCGCAGCTTGACGCGGCTGCTGATCCAGTAAGCTCCGGAGGCCGACGGGCTGAACACTTGGTTCCCGCCGGTGTAAAGCTCCTCGCGCGCTCCCACGGTGAAGGAAAAGCGCTTCAGCGCCCGCGCGTCGAAGCTGGCGTAGGCGCCGCCCTGGTCGCGGGTGCGAATCCCCAGGTTGTTGCTGTTGAGATGCTCGCGAATTCCGTCCATGCCGTAGTAGATCCGCATGTCCGGGCCCACATTGTCGAACCGGCGCACCGCCGCCTGGTAGTAGTCGGCGACGTGGTTGTTCTCATAGAGCGAAGGATCGCTTTTGACGTAGACGTACTCATCGGTGTGCCGGCGGTAGCCGAAGTCGGCGCTGGTCTGGGTTCCGATGGGCTGCGTCCATGCGGCCAGCCAGCCTTTGTCGCGCTCCCAGCTTCCGTAGCTGGCCGGGACATTGTAGAACCCCGCGGCGCCGTAGGGGCGGTCGCTGATTCCCAGCAGCACGTCGCTGGCCCCAAGCGGAGTGTTGATGCGGCTCTCGGAGGCGATGGCCAGGTTGCGATAATCGCGGTCAAAGATGAAGCCGGTGGAAAGCTCGCGCACAAAGGTCAGCTGCTCGGTGAACTGCTTGCGGGCCAGCGTCAGCGCCCCGTTCTGCTGGTTGGTTCCCCAGTTGCCGACGCCTGCGCCCAGACGAATCTCCGTGGTATCGGGAACGGAGGTGATGAAGTTAACCGCGCCGCCCATGGCATCCGAGCCATAGAGCGTGGAGCCGGCGCCCTTGAGAACCTCAATCCGCTGCACCGACTCAAACGGGAACGGAATGTCCAGGTTGTTGTGCCCAGTCTGCACGTCGTTGAGCCGCAGTCCATTGACGAGGATCAATACCTCTTCAAAGGTCATGCCGCGAACCGACAGGTCGGCCTCCATTCCCGGAACCCGCTGCTGCACGTCGAGCGTGGAGTCCTGCTCCAGCGCATCCACAAAGCTGCGGTACTCCGAGGGCGACTGTCCCACCTCGACCACGCTTACGCTGCGGTTGGTCTCTTCCAGTGGCACCGGGCCATAGGTGCCGGTGACCACCACCTGCTCCTGCGGGTGGGGTAGTGTGGGTTGAGGGGCGGGGTTGGCGTCCGGCGCGCTCTGCGCCAGCGCCGCGCAGCCCAGGAGAAGCACGGTGAAGATCGTTTTCATGAATGCCTCTATGGTGCAGACGAGCCGGTTGGTTGTGGATGGATTGCGATGCGTGGGCGTGTGCTTCTCTGAGTTTCAACCCTGACGCAGCGCCGCGCAATCATGGTTTTGTATTGATCTTGATAGTTAATCCGCTCAATTATGTACAATCGAAGGATGCGGATCGATGCGTTCCTCCACGAAAGCCCCATGTTCACCGTCAACCGGGCGGCGCGCCGCTTCGATTCGCTGGCCGCGCACGCGCTCGCCTCCGACGGCCTCAGCTTTCTGGAAGGCCTGGTGCTGGCGGCGGTTTTCTTCGATGAGCCGGAGTGCATCACGCCGTCCCAATTGGCCGAGACCTTTGGCACCACCCGCGGCAACGTGAGCCATTGCATCTCGTCTTTGGAGGCCAAGGGCTTTCTGCGCAGAGTGATCGATCCCGCCGATGCCCGCTCCTACCTTCTCGACTTGAAGCCGCCGGGCAAAAAGTGTGCGCTGCGCGTCATCCGCGCCTTCGACAAACTACAGGCGGAGTTCGAAAAGGAGGTCGGCAAGACCGCGCTGCGCGATACCCTTACGGTCATACGCAAGCTGGAAGCGCTGGTTCCCACCAAATAGCGGAGCCGCACGAAGGTTTGGCCCTTGCCGACTCTTTTGCTTTTACCTTGAAACTTTGAAACGTTGAAACTTTGAAACCTGTGTTCACTCCTCCACCTTGGCGATTCCCAGCGTCTTCATCTTGCGGTAGAGATGGCTTCGTTCCAGCCCCAGCCCTTCGGCGGTGCGGCTGACGTTGCCGTTGTTCTCGTCCAGCTTCTTTAGGATGTAGTCGCGTTCGTAGGCCTCGCGCGCCTGGTGCAGAGTGGTGAAGTTGCCCAGCGACTTCCGGGCTTCCCGGTACAGCATCGAAGGCAGGTGCTTGCGTTCCAGTCGCTGCACCGTGGGATTCATGATCACGATGCGTTCGATCACGTTGCGCAATTCGCGCACGTTGCCCGGCCAGGAGTAGTGCGTCAGCACCTCCAGTCCCTCGTCGGCGATCTCCTTGGTGCGGCGGCTGTACTGGCTGCTGAACTCTTTCAGGAAATGCCGCGCCAGCACCGCAATGTCCTCCTTGCGCTCGCGCAGCGGAGGCACCACGAAGGGCACCACATTCAGCCGGTAGAACAGATCCTCGCGGAAGTTGCCGCGCCCGATCTCTTCTTCCAGGTCTTTGTTGGTGGCCGCGATCACCCGCACATCCACCGTCACCGGCTCCTCCATACCAACCGGAGCAAAGCGGCCCTCGTCCAAGGTGCGCAGCAGTTTGGATTGCGTCTTCAGGCTCATGTCGCCCACTTCGTCGAGGAAGAGCGTGCCGCCGTCGGCTTTGCGCAGCTTGCCTTCCTTTTCGGAATCGGCTCCGGGGAACGCTCCGCGGCAGTGGCCGAACAGTTCGCTCTCGATCAGGTCTTCGGGGATTGCGGCGCAGTTGACCTCGACGAACATCTCGTCCTTGCGCAGGCTTTGCGCGTGGATGGCGCGCGCGACCAGCTCCTTGCCCGTGCCGCTCTCGCCGTAGATCAGCACCCGCCCATTGGTCGGAGCCATCAGCCCAATCTGCTGCCGCAGCGCCTTGAGCGGAATGCTGTCGCCCACGATTTCGGCGTGGGAGACCAGACGCTTCAACTCCTGGTTCTCCGAGCGCAGCTTACGCGCCTCGGCCGCGTTCTTCACCACGATCAAGGTCTTTTCCAGCGACAGCGGCTTTTCCAGAAAGTCGTAGGCTCCCAGCTTGGTGGCCCGCACCGCGGTCTCCACCGTGCCGTGGCCGGAGATCATCACCACTTCGGGACGGTCTTCCAGGTCCTTCACCTGCCGCAGCACGGCCAGCCCATCCATTTGCGGCAGCCACACATCCAGCAGCACCACGTCGAAGTGCTGGTCGCGCAGCAGCGTGAGTGCGCTTTCGCCGTCTTCGGCAAGCGTCACGCGATAGCCCTCGTCTTCCAGAATTCCACCCAGCGTCTCGCGAATGCTCGGCTGGTCGTCCACCACCAGGATGTGGATCATCGTCCACCTTTCTACCTTCTCAGGCGTTCTCGTGTTTCTCGGCTTCCACGGTGCTGCGCTCGGCGGCCATCACCACGGGCAGTTCCACCAGCAGGCGTGTACCCACCGGCTGGTTCGCCTCCACCCGCACGGCGCCGCCATGGCTTTCCAGAATTTGCGCCACAATGGCGAGGCCCAGGCCTGTGCCCCGCGCCTTGGTGGAGAAGTAGGGCAGGAACAATTTCTCTTTGTCCACGGCGCTCACGCCCTCGCCGGTGTCGCTGATCTCGATCTCCACCGCGTCGCGCGTTTCCAGCAGCGTGGTGGCAATGCGGATCTCCCGAACCACCGAGTCCTTCATGCTCTCCGCCGCGTTTTCCACCAGGTTGGCCACCACCCGCTTGATTGCCTCCGGATCGGCCATCACGCGCGGCAGGCCGTCGGCCAGTTGCAGCCGCACGTCCACGCCCTCCAGCCGCCCCTCGAACAGCGCCATCGCACTTAACACAATTTGGTTCAGGTCGGACGGGTGCGGATGCGACTGCGGGAAGCGTGCCAGGGTGGAGAACTCGTCCACCAGCCGACGCACCGTTTCCACCGCGCTGCCGATGGTCGCCACGCAGCTTTCCATGATGGTGCGCGACATGCCCTCGCCGCGCACTCCGCGCTCGATGTGCCGCTGGATGCGTTCGGCCGACAGCGCAATCGGGGTCAGCGGATTCTTGATCTCGTGCGCCACCCGGCGGGCTACCTCGCGCCAGGCGGCCTGCTTCTGTGCCCTCAAAAGATCGCTCAGGTCCTCGAAGACGATCACGTAGCCCAGCCGCCGCACTTGTCCCGAGCCGCTCGTGGGCGCCACGGTGACGCCCACTTCCAGCTCCGAGCCGCCGGAGGGAATCTCCATCTGCGCCGTCGTGGTTCCCATGCGGTCGGCCTTGCGTGCCAGCCGCCAGATGTCGGTCGCCACGCCGGGCGCTACTTCGGAGGGGAACAGCTCGGTGAGCCGCAACCCCGACTGCGGCCCCGGCTGGCTCACCCCTTTGGGCTGGAACATCCGGATCAGCGCCGCGTTCACCCGCGTCACCTGTCCGGTGCCATCCAGGGACAGCACCCCGGAGGGAATGCTCTCCAGCATTGTCTCCATCTGCAGGCGGCGGTCTTCCAGGTTCAGGTTGGCCTCTTGCAGCTGGCGGCGATTGCTCTCCAGCTCCGCCGCCATGCTGTTGAACGAGTTCACCAGCTGTCCCAGCTCGTCGCCGGCGCTGACTTCCACGCGGTAGTCGAGGCGGCCGGCGGAGATCGCCTGCGTGCCCTCCACCAGCGCCGTCACCGGCAGAGTCACCACTTTGCTCAGCGTCCGTGCGGACCAGGTCGTGCCCAACAGCACCAGCAGGGTGATCAGCAGCAGAAGCTGCATGTAGTTTTGCCGGATCAGCTTGTTGTTATGCCGCAGATCCTGGTAGCGCTGCTGGCTCTGTTCCAGTTGATTCAGCGCGTCCATGTATCTGTCTGGCAGCGGCAGAGCCACGGCCACGTAGCCAAGGTCTTCCACCGGCGCGGTTCCCAGCATGTAGGCGCGATGGTTCAGGGTGTAGAGGCGAGGCTTGTTCTCCAGGGCCAACAGGTTTGAAACCTCGGTCTGCAGCAGGCTCCACGGCAGCGGGGCAGCGTAACTGGCCTTGATCTGTCCTTTGTAGACGGCCAGGGCAAAGCCGCCTTTGAGCGTCATTTCATGCTCGCGAAACTCATCCATCACGGAGCCGAAGCGGCCGGTGCGGTAGGACTTCACGGCCTCCGGGTTGGCTGCAATGGATCGCGCCTCGGCCAGCGCATTCTGTCCCGCGTAGCTGCTCAGCAGCTCGGCCACGGTCCGGCTCTGTCCCCGCACGTCCTCGATCGGCTGCGAAAACCATTTGTCGACGGAGCGGTTCATCAGTCCGTAGGCGAACAGGAACATGGCGATCACCGGCCCGAAGGAGAGCACCAGCGCGCCCAGCACCATCTTGCTGCGGAAGCGCGACCCGGCGGTTCCGGCCTGCCGTTCCAGGTAGAGCTTGAGCAGGGTGCGCAGCAGCACGAAGATCAGCGCCACCAGGGCCAGAAAGATCAGCGCCGACAGCGCCACCAGCACATACGTGGAGAAGAGCGAATCCGGCCGCAGAAACTTGAGATTGAAGGCCGCCTGCGAAAAGATGATGAAGACCAGCAGCGCAATCCCCGCCCCCAGCAGCAGGAGCTTGTGGCGCGGGCGAGATGGAGGCGGTGTCTTCAAGCGAATCCCACACCGATTCTAGTGCAGAAAAGACACAAAAAACCGCCAGATTGCACAATCTGCCCAAACCCTGCACTCACCGCGCCCGCGCGGTTCCGCCAGGATGTTATCCCGCTCCGCTGTCGGCGCTTCGCTGCCGGGCCGCCTGGTCCCAGAAGGCCTGCACCGACTCCCGCAACTGCGCATCCAAGCTGTTGTTGAAGCGCTTCAGGTCGATCACCAGGTTGCTGGTGTCCAGCAGCAGCAGGCGCTGCCGCACCATGTCATAGACCACCCCTTCCAGGATCACCGCGTCGGTCACCAGCATGGAGATCCGGTAGCCGCTGGCCAATCGTTTGGCGCCATGTTGGCGGCTCAATTCGATGGCCGTCCCGGTCAGCTGGTCCGGCGCGGGGGAATCCAGTTGGTTGGCCATCTCCAGCAGAAGGGCGTGCAGTTCGCCGCCCCGCTCCTCGTCGCTGATGCAGATCAGCCCCAGGGCGGGGTCGGATTTCATCTTGCCCACCGTGATTTCTCGGATCTCCTCCACGTAGTCTCGCAGCAGCTTGGAGAGGCGCATCGGCACCGAGGGGCAACTCGGATGCCGGGTCCGCAACTTCTCCTGGATCAGCTCGACCAGTTCCCCGATCTGTGCCGGTTTGATCAGGAAGTCATCGACCTGGCTCTGGATCGCCGCCAGCGCGCTTTCAAAGGCAGGAAAGCCGGTGAGAATAAAGTTGATGCAATCCGGCTGGGTCCGCCGCATGGCGCTGACCACGGTGAAGCCGTCGCCGGGCTGCCCAATGTTGAGGTCCGAGATCAGAATATCGAAGCTACGGGTGGTGATCTCAGTCAGCGCTTGCGCCACCGTGGCCGCGCTGCGCACCTCGAATCCGTGCATCCCGAGGATCGCCGGAAAGGTAAGTCGGAGGCTGGGTTCGTCATCCACGAATAAAACGCGATTGGCTGGCATAAGACCACCCATCGTGCGTTGCGGCCGTAACACCGGCCGGCGGTTTGTAGCATGGCAGAGAAACGCCGGCCGTACACGTGAATCTCTGAACGCAGCGAAATTTCCGTTCCAATTTGAGACTCGCACGCCTTAGCGCGGCAGTGCTCCCGGCGGCAGCAGCGGGCGCAAAGGGCAGTCCTGGCAGTGCGGCTCGGCTTTCAGACAGTAGTGTTTGGCCGTCTGCACCAGCAGCGCGTGGAATTCGTTATAGCGCTGCGAAAGCTCGCTGCGCGCCATGCTGGAGGCCGCCGAGGGCGCATGGACCGCAAGGCCTTGACTCGCGGGGGGAAGACTCGCGGGGGAAGGCATCGCGGAGGAAAGAACCGTGGGTGCCCCACCTTCATGCCGCGCCTCTGGGTTTGCGGCGTTAAGGTGGGAGAGCGACAGGGCCGTCTCCACCGCGGCCCGTATCTCCTCGTACCCGCTGCCGGCTTGCGCCAACTGGTGCCGCTCAAAGATGCGCCGGGTGTAGGCGTCCACCACGAACACCTCGCGGCTGGCCGCGTAGAGCAGGATCGAATCGGCCGTCTCCGGACCAATGCCGGTCAGCCCCAGCAACTCCTGGCGCAGCGCCTCCACCGGCTGCGCGAACATGGCTTCCAGCGAACCCGCATGGCTGGCGTCCAGGTGCGCCACAAAGTTCTTCAGCCGCGCCGCCTTTTGCCGGTAGTACCCTGCCGGACGCACCAGCGCCTCAAGCTGCTCCACGGTGGTCCCGCGGATTCCCTGCACCGACAGGACTCCCGCGCCGCGCAGGTTTTCCATCGCCAGCTCCACGTTTCTCCAGGCCGTGTTCTGGGTCAGATAGGCGCCGGCCACCACCTCGAAGGCCGAACCGGCCGGCCACCAGTGCTGCGGCCCCATGGCGGCTTCCAGGGTACGGAAGATACGCCGGATGGCTGGCGAGGCTGAGTTCTTTCTCCGCATTCGGGAAGTGTAGCCGATACCCTGGAGTACCGCTCCCTTCGTCATGACTCTTACGTTTCCTCCCGATTGACAATTAATGTCAAGCTGCTACTCTGCAGTTACTGCTTCCGCACCCTGTGTGTGTTCAACGTTTTCGCGGGGAAAAAGGCTTCCCGGGACGCGTCGGTCCAGGGGTGCCCACACCTCCAGGCGAGTGCACGGAGCCTTGCGCCTGGGCTGGGCCCGGTGCAGATACGAAGAGGCGAGGAAAGACGTTGGCAACGACTCCACCTAAAGGCCCTCAAGCCGCGGCGTTTGACCCGGCAACCTATGCGATCGATCCCAAGATCGTCAAAACGATCTCGATCGAGGTCGCGCGCAAGTACAAGGTTCTTCCCTTGGGACGCGTGGGCGCTTCGCTCCAGGTGGCCATGGTGGACCCATCCAACTACCGCGCTCTGGACGACCTGAAATTCATCACCGGCTTCAACATTGAACCTCTGCGGGGCAGCGAGTCCGCCATCCTGGAGGCCATCGAATACGCCTACAACGCGCCTGAGGACAATAGCGCCGGCTCCAACGACGACTTGAATTCGGTGTTGGCCGCTTTTGGCGACGACGCGGGCGGGGGCGACGACGGCGAGGCGCTCAGCGGAGAGGACGAGGCCTCGATGGCCGAGATGGAAGCGGCCGCCGAAGAGGCTCCCATCATCCGCCTGGTGAATGGCATCCTGCGCGAAGCCGTGCAGGCCCGGGCCAGTGACGTGCACATGGAGCCCTACGAGAAGGAATACCGCGTCCGCTTCCGGGTGGACGGCGTGCTGGAAGAGTTCATGAAGCCGCCGCTCAAAGCCCGCGACGCCATCATCTCCCGGGTCAAGATCCTTGCCCGCCTGGATATCAGCGAAAAGCGCCTGCCGCAGGACGGACGCATCATGATCGCCCTGCGAATCAATGGGAAGCGCCGGGTTCTCGACTGGCGCGTCAGCACCCTGCCCACGCTCTGGGGCGAAAAGATCGTCATGCGCTTGCTGGACAAGGATCAGCTCCGCCTGGACATGACCCAGTTGGGCTTTGAGCCCGAGTCGCTGGAAAAATTCCAGAGGGCCATTCTCAAGCCCTTCGGAATGGTGCTGGTCACCGGGCCTACCGGCTCGGGCAAAACCAACACGCTGTACTCGGCCATCTCCCTGCTGAATAAGCCGGACACCAACATCATGACCGCCGAGGATCCGGTCGAATTCCAGTTGCAGGGCGTCAACCAGGTGCAGATGAAGGAGCAGATCGGCCTCAACTTTGCCGCCGCCCTGCGCTCCTTCCTCCGTCAGGATCCCAACATCATCCTGGTCGGCGAAATCCGTGACTTCGAAACCGCCGAAATCGCCATCAAGGCCGCTCTAACCGGCCACCTGGTGCTCAGCACGCTGCACACCAACGGCGCCCCGGAAACCATCTCGCGTCTGATGAACATGGGCATCGAGCCTTTTCTGGTTTCCACCTCGATCCATCTGATTGTGGCTCAGCGCCTGATCCGCCGCATCTGCACCAATTGCATCGAGCCGCTGGAAGTTCCCAACCAGGTGCTGCTCAAGGCCGGATTCACCCAGCAGGAGGCGCGCACCGTCAAGGTAATGAAGGGCCGCGGCTGCGAACGCTGCAACAGCACCGGCTACAAAGGACGCACCGCGTTGTATGAGGTCATGGAGATGAACGACGTGCTGCGCGAACTGATCCTGGTTGGCGCCTCGTCGCTGGAATTGAAGAAGAAGGCCATCGAGCAGGGCATGATGACCCTGCGCCGCAGCGGCCTCTGCAAGATCATTCTCGGTCAGACGACCATGGATGAGGTCTTGCGTGAAACCGTGCTGTAAAACGGCGCCCGCGGAATTGCGCGCCTGCGCCGCGGCCAACGATTAAGGAATCAGGGCTCAAGGAGAAGGAATGGCGGTAACCCTCAGCGATCTTTTGAAGAGGCTGCTAGAACTCAGCGGCAGCGATCTTCACATCACCACCAATTCGCCCCCGCAGGTCCGCGTTCACGGTCATCTCCAGCCGCTGGACATGCCGCCGCTGGGGCAGGCCGATACCAAGCAGTTGGCCTATTCGGTGATGACCGACGCCCAGAAGCATCGCTTCGAAGAGGATTTCGAACTGGATTTCTCCTTCGGCCTCAAAGGACTGGCCCGCTTCCGCGCCAACATCTTCAACCAGCGCGGGGCCGTGGCCGCGGTCTTCCGCGTCATTCCCTTTGAGATCAAAAGCTTTTCCCAGCTCAATCTTGCGCCCGTGGTGGCCAAGCTTTGCGACCGTCCCCGCGGCCTCATCCTGGTCACCGGCCCCACCGGTTCGGGCAAGTCCACCACCCTGGCGGCCATGCTGGATAAGATCAACAGCGAGCGCCACGAGCACATCATCACCATCGAAGATCCTATCGAGTTCGTGCATCCGCACAAGAATTGCCTGGTCAACCAGCGCGAACTGCATCAGGACACCAAGAGCTTTACCGCCGCCCTGCGGGCCGCTCTGCGCGAGGATCCCGACGTGGTGCTGATCGGCGAAATGCGCGACCTGGAGACCATCGAGAGCGCCCTGCGCATCGCTGAAACCGGCCACTTGACCTTCGGGACGCTGCACACCAACTCGGCCGCCTCCACCATCAACCGCGTGATTGACGTCTTTCCCTCCCATCAGCAGTCGCAGATTCGTGCCCAGCTTTCGCTGGTGCTGGAGGGCATCCTCTGCCAGGCGTTGTTGCCCAAGGCCGGTGGACCGGGCCGCGCTATGGCCATGGAGGTGCTTGTTCCCAACCCGGCCATCCGCAACCTCATCCGCGAGGACAAGATTCACCAGATTTATTCGTCCATGCAGTCCGGGCAGGACAAGTACGGAATGCAGACGTTCAACCAGTCGCTGATGGCGCTGTATTTGCAGAAAGCCATCACCATCGAGACGGCGCTTCTGCGCTCCTCCAACCCCGATGAACTTCAGGAAATGATTAACCGCGCGCTGAGCAACGCCAAGGCTTCCGGCGCATCGGCGCGCAAATAGCACAACGGTCAGGCGAGTAGAGAGGTCACAATGCCGGTTTTCACATATTCGGGAAACAATGCGGCGGGCGAAAAGGTGCAGGGAGAGCGCGCCGCGGAAAACAAACAGGTGCTCCGCGCCGCGCTGGCACGCGAACGCGTGCAAGCCAACGTCATCAAGGAAAAAGGCGCCGGCTTCAATCTCAACATGAAGTTCGGCGGCTCGGTCAATGCCAAGGAACTGGCCATCTTCTTCCGCCAGTTCTCGGTGATGATCGACGCCGGTCTTCCCCTGGTCCAGTGCCTGGAGATCCTCGGCGTCAACCAGCAGAACGATTTCTTCAAGAAGGCGCTGCTCGGCGTCCGCACCTCGGTCGAAGGCGGCGCCACCCTGGCCAATTCCATGCGCGCCTATCCCAAGGTATTCGACGAACTCAGCACCAACATGGTCGAGGCGGGAGAAGCCGGCGGTATTCTCGACACCATTCTGGCGCGCATCTCGCAGTATGTCGAAAAGGCCGTCAAGATGAGGGCCGCCATCAAGTCCGCCCTGGTCTATCCGGTCTCGGTTATCCTGATTGCCGTCCTGGTCGTGGGCGCGCTGCTCAAGTTCGTGGTGCCCATCTTCGCCAATCTTTTCGTCGGCCTCGGGGTCACGCTGCCCGCCTCCACTCAGTTCGTCATCGGGCTTTCCAACTTCGTCAGCAGCTTCTGGTGGCTCATCTTTCTCTCCGTCGGATTGCTGGTGGTGGCCATCAAGTACATCCGCACCACGCCGCAGGGTTTGTTTTACACCGATAAGATTCTGCTCAACCTGCCCATCTTTGGCCCGGTGCTGCGCAAGATCGGCGTGGCCCGCTTCACCCGCACCCTGGGCACGCTGATCGCGGCCGGCGTTCCCATCCTGGACGGCCTTGCCATCACCGCCCGCACCGCCGGCAATGCCGTCATCGAACGCGCCCTCATGCAAACCCGCAAGTCGATCGAGGAAGGACGCACCATCGTCGATCCGCTGCGCGAAAGCGGCGTCTTCCCCAACATGGTCACCCAGATGATCGGCGTCGGCGAGGCCACAGGTGCCATGGACAACATGCTCCAGAAGATCGCCGACTTCTACGAGGACGAGGTGGATGCGGCCACCAAGGACATGCTGGCCCTCATGGAACCCCTGCTCATCAGCTTCCTGGGCGTGGCCGTCGGCGGCATTGTCATCTCGCTCTACATGCCGTTGTTCTCCATGATCTCCAAACTTGCAGGCTAGGAAGGAAACGGAATGGCCGCGGGTATCAACGAGGGGATCTGGCTGGAGTGGCTGGTTAAGGTCCGCATCATCATCATCACCATTCTGCTCGCCATCGAGTTGGCGATCGTCACCCTCACCACCACCAACGTCAACCGGGAGCTCTTCGTCCTGGTCATCCTCGGCTGGTACCTCTTCGCCGGATTGCATCTGTACGTGTTTCTGCACCGCAAAAATCAGTGGCAGATGCAGTCCAAGCTGCAGGTGGTCACCGACCTGTGTTTTACCACCGCCGTGGTGTACGTCACCGGCGGCATCGACACCACCTTCGTATTTCTCTATCCCATCCTCATCATCGTCGCCGCCACTCTGCTGTCGGAGACCTGGGCCTACCTCACCGCCGGCATGTCGTTTGTGCTCTTCGGCGCAACCCTGGAGCTCTCCTACTTCGACCTGATCCACTCCTATTCCAGCAGCCGCCCCGATCTCAAATCGCTGCAGGCCATCATTTCGATCTACCTGTTCGCCTTTGCCGCCATCGCCTACCTGGCCAACAAACTGGCCGGCCGGATGCGCCAGGCGGAAGTCGAGTTGAAGCACAAGAGCTTCGAGCTGGAAAATCTCCAGGTTCTGCATGGCATCATCGTGCGCTCGGTCTCCAGCGGCCTGCTCACCTCCGATCTGGAAGGCGCGGTTCTGCTGGTCAATCCCGCCGCCCAGATTCTGCTGGGCCGCGGCCAGCAGGATCTGATTGGGCTCAACGTGGACCAGCTCTTCCTGGACCGGTTGCCCTCGCCCGGCGCGCCGCGCAATGAGGTGCGGGCGCAGACTCCCAGCGGTGCGGAAAAACTCCTGGGCATCGGCTGCAGCCTGCTGTATGGAACCGATGGCGCCACCGTCGGCCATATCTACACCTTCACCGACCTCACCGTGATTCGCCACCTCGAGCGCGAACTCCGGCAACGCGATCGCCTGGCTGCCGTGGGACGGCTGGCCTCCGGCATCGCCCATGAGATTCGCAATCCGCTCTCGTCCATTGCCGGCTCGGTCAAGATGCTGGCCACCATTGCCACTCTTACCGACGATCAGCGCGCCCTGGTCGAGATTGTCACCCGCGAATCCGAACGCCTCAACGCCATCATCGGAGACTTCCTCACCTACTCGCGCGACCGCGAGTTTCAAAGCGCCAGAGTCGATCTCTGCCAGCTTCTCTCCGACACTCTGACACTGCTGGAAAACCGCCAGTCGAGCATTCGAATCGAACGCAGCTTCTCCCATCCCGTGGCGTTTGCCGAAGGCGACGGCGACAAGCTGAAGCAGGTGTTCTGGAATCTTTGCAGCAACGCCATCCGCGCCATGCCCGACGGGGGAACCCTCACCGTTTCGCTCGACGCGCACGACGACGGCTGGCGCATCCGTTTCCAGGACACCGGAACCGGGATCTCGCCGCAGCTGATCGAGAAAATCTTCGAGCCCTTCCAGTCCGGTTTCGAGGGTGGCACCGGGCTCGGCCTCGCTATCGTCTACCGCATCGTGCAGGCGCACGCGGCGCAAATCACCGTCAGTTCGGAGCCGGGCAAAGGGACTGCGTTCACCTTGCTCTTCCGCCAGGCCGAAGCCGAACCGCTGCCCGCCTCTCTGCCGGCCGTGTCGTACGGCCCCAGCCAAACCAAGGAAAGCAGGTAATCATGGGATATATCCTGGTCTGCGATGACGAACGCTCCATCTGCCAGATGCTGCAGATTGCGTTCCAGAGCCAGGGACACCGGGTGGAGACGGTGACCTCGGGCGAGCAGGCATGCCGCAAGATTGACTGCACGCTCTACGATGTCGTGGTCACCGACGTGCGCATGCCGCAGGTCACCGGCATGGAGGTCCTGCAGCACTCGCGCCGGGTCTCGCCCGACACCATGGTCGTTGTCATCACCGCCGTCGACGACAGCTCCACGCCCATCGAGGCGCTCAACGCCGGAGCGTTCTACTACATCCGCAAGGGCCCCAAGCTGCTGGAGGATTTGCTCAGCGCCGTGGCCCTGGCCATGGACCGCACCCAGCTCCGCCAGCAGAACGCCGCGCTCAAGCGCGACGCCGCGCAGCGCAACTCGCTCGACAACCTCATCGGCGAGAGCGAGCCCATGCGCCGCCTGAAGCAAACCGTGCGCACCATCGCCACCACCAACAGCACGGTCATCGTCAGCGGCGAGAGCGGCACCGGCAAGGAACTGGTGGCCCGCGCCATCCACACCTGCTCGCCGCGCGCCAGCGAACCGTTCGTCAGCGTCAACTGCGGAGCGTTCCCGGAGACGCTGCTGGAGAGTGAGCTGTTCGGCTATGTCAAGGGATCGTTCACCGGGGCTACGGCCAACAAGCGCGGCCTGTTCGAACTGGCCAGCGGCGGCAGCATCTTCCTCGAC
>Ga0316217_10003840_pt1 | contig 16741 bp, 24 predicted proteins | sample 1anoAmetaG_FD_203633 | JGI IMG/M metagenome (GOLD analysis project Ga0316217, IMG submission 203633) | Freshwater microbial communities from Trout Bog Lake, Wisconsin, USA - 1anoA | ecosystem: Environmental > Aquatic > Freshwater > Lake > Hypolimnion/Profundal zone | place: USA: Wisconsin...
CTTAAATAAACAGCAGTACCTTGAGGAATTGTTGAGCCTGTGTTGTTATAACAAACTTGATCGACTTGTTGACCTGGATTGACTTCATACCCAGTAGAAGTCCAAAAAGCCAAAGCATCTACATTAGAGTCGTACCATAATCTGCCTGTTTGAACAGTTGGTGCAGTATTGGTTGGTGTGACATTAACGTAATTAGTAATGGTTGAATTAGCAATATTGACGTTAGATACGCTACCACCAGTAATAGTTACTGAGTTAGCATTTTGACTAGCCATTGTGCCAAGACCAGTCACATTAGCGGCTGGCACACTTGTAAGCGTAATAGTGACGTTACCTGTTAATGGTCCGCCACCTGACAATAATCCGCTAGATAAAACATTGACTGTGTTTGGTACAGCGCCCGTAACATTTGCTACAGGAATTGTAGTAGAAGCAGTAACAAGATTGCTTCCATTGGCATACATATAGCCAGTAAGACTTGTGACGGTAATATTAGAAAATGTTTCAGCGTTTCCGCCTTCAATTCTTTGCCATGTAGTGCCATTAAAAATAGCCCAATCACCTACATTCCAATTAGTAATACCGTCTAAATTTGTATTGCCAGCGACAGAAACAATGTAATAACCATTTGTCTGACCTACGCCAGAAGTCAAAGTTGGACTATTGGTACTAGCGTTCCAAGTACCTAAATAATCTAACGAGCCTATTGTCGCTACGGTTTTTAACATTAATCACCATCGCCCGGAGTAATGTATAAAACAGTGCTAGTTGATGCGTTAGCAGTGAAATAAGCATTAGGAACAAAAGTTAAAACTTCATCTGTACCTGGTAATAATGGGATGCAATTTGATAGTGAAGTATTAGGTGTATTTGCCCCTGCGGTTGCAGTTGACGCATTACCACCGTAACCTAGAAAAGCAATGGTTGTCCCAGAATTAATAACACGGTACTGACTAGCTGCCGCACTGTATGAAATTAATTGTACAGGTGTTGGCGCTGGATTTTGTGCCGTGATGATGACTGTATTCCCCATAGGGGTAAACGGTGCGCTTACACTCATTGTGCAGTTCCCTCTGGTTGAGCTGGCGTATCAGAAGGCGGAGCATCTTGAACTGGCGCTTGTGATTGTGCCTGACTTAATAATTTTTTATACAAAGGAAAAGCATTTGATTGAGTCGGCAATTGACCCAATACTTGCAAAATAAATTGTGCTTCGTTATCTTCTACTGCAAATTGAATAGCCATTTAAATCCCCTTAATTGGTTGTTGTTGAATCTGTTGTTACATTTGCTGGTGGCGTAGCCCAAGGTAATGGTGGAGTAATTACAGGTGGATTAGCTAAATTAGCTACTTGAGCAGTCACAGATGCTTCTACATCAGCTTGATTAACTGTTTCCCATACCCAATTTAATACTTCTGCTTGTGTTAATTGAGCAAAAGGAATGAAATTAGTGTCGTTAGGTTGTGGCTCTGCAATTGATACAGAACCATAGTTAGATGCTGTATATATGCCATCTGTACCTGTGCAACGCCAAGCAGCTTGTAATACAACTTCACTAAATCCGTTAATGACTTGAGTAGATGTTGAAAGTGAATCAATAGTCCATGTTATTGTGGTTGCCATTATTTAGCTCCTTGTAAGGCTTTAATTTGTTCTGCTTGTGTGTCTACGATAGCTTTGAGTTTCATACCTTTATTCCATATTTTATTTTCCAAAACTCTAAATGAATGTAAGCCATTTTCAGAAGCGGTCATCCATTCAAGATTGTCAATATGATTGTTTAATTTATTGCCATCTTTATGATTCACTTGAGGCTTGTTTGATTCATTACTTATAAATGCTCTAGCAACAAGGCGATGAACAGTTTGATTGCTTTTAAGTCCATCTACACAAAAGCTAACAATAAAATAACCCGATTTGCTTTTGCCTTGCTTTAATAATTTAGCTGGTGATTTTTTTAATCCATTATGCAATCTATTATTTACCATTCTTTCAATAGACCGCACGTTGCCTAAATTGCTAACTTCATAATGAGTTTCATAACCTGCACATGGATACCAAATTTCATTCATTATTTGCTCTCCAATACAACAAGTCTAGCTTCTAAATCTTTAATCAAACCATGAGCTTCTTGCAAAGCCGCTGTTAATGTAGCTACTAGGAATGAGGTGTCAATGCCTTGATAAATTGGGTTACCTTCTGCATCTACAGCATCCTTATGTCCACTTACGCAATCAGGAACTATCTCTTGCAGTTCGTGAGCAATAAAACCTTGACCGTTAGTTTTATCAGAAATCCAATCATAAGTAACTGGCTTAAGTTGTGCAACTGTTTCTAATGCGCCTGTCATTGGTGCAATATTTTCTTTTAAACGATAATCGGAAGAAGTGTTATAACTTGTTGTTGTTCCATTTGTACCAATATATCCAACTCGGCCATTATCGTTAAAAAAAGACATTTGAGAAGTTAAACTTGTTCCAGCAATTTTTGTTGCAATTCCACCAAGTACTTGTTCTTTTAAAAAAGAAACATTATCAAATGTGCTTGTAGTTCCCACCAACACATTACCACTAGAATCAATACGCATACGTTCTGTGCCATTTACAGTAAACGTAGCATTCGCTCCAACTGCACCAATATAAAAATCATTAGTAGAATTACCTAATTGCAAATAAGCATTAGAAACAGTAGATACTAATTTTGCTGGTGTATCTGTTCCACCTTGAACTGTTAATGCTCTATCACCACTTGAAACAACATTTAATTTGCTTGCAGGACTACTTGTACCAATACCTACGTTCTGACTTGTATCCATGTAAATACCAGTCGTTCCATTAGATTGCAATTGAAGCGCAGTAGAAGTGCCAGCATTAAGGATTGGCGATGTTAAAACTGTAGATGAAACATTGGCTAATCCCGCAATAGATGTTGTCGTATTGCCGAGATAAAGATTTGTGCTACCGAGCGTAATTGCAGTAGCAAAATTGCTATCTAATTGAGATAGCGGAATGGATGATGTTGCAGTTGCAAAGGTATATGGGACTGACATATTAGAACCTCACTCTCAATTCATGTTCAAATTCAAACGTGTTGTAAACAAAATTAGGCGAATTAGATTTCATCGTAAATCCCAAGTATTTACCCCACTGTTGTGCATCCCCTTTGTACAGATTATAACCGCTTACGAATGACCATGATATTACAACAGAACTATTATTTATCCAAGGAATAGTCTGTCCGTTATTATTAGTCCATCCATCTGTATTTTGAAGTGCTACTGGGGCGCTAGAACCAATTTCAGAATCTACTGTAAGATTGATTAATCCGCCTGTCGTTAATGTTGCTTCAATACCAAATTTTAATGCTTGTTTAGTACGTATTGGGTCTGTCATCGGCAACAATGCAGTTTGCACAATACTTGCTACATTTGCTGTGTTATTTTCATAAAGTTGATACAAACTTGATCCAGATACACCAAACAATACAACTTTTCCGTTTACTGGCGCAGAAGTAATTGCATACAACGAATTGCCTTGGCTAGTAATAAACCATTTTTTTTCAAAGAAAATGGCTTGAATGTAACGATAGCTTTGTGTGAATTGTGCATCGTAATATCTAAAATTAAATGCCGCACACAAAATGTTATTTAACAATACTTGTCCGCCATAAATTGGACTTGAGTAATCAATGTTAGGAATAATTCCATCTAACGGATCAGACAATTTGCTGGTAGTAGAACCAACCAAAGCATAAATGCCGTAATCATTCATAAACAATACTGAACGGAAGTACGGGAAAATAGCAAATGGACGTTTAGAACCAACAGACGCAGACACGTTAGTATTAGTAAACACTGTTGTACCATTGCTTTGAACAATCACATCTGAAAATACATTGATGCTGTCATCACCAAAAATGTATAAAAAGTTATTGGCTGATAATAAGTATTGTATATTGCCGTGCAAAGTTGAATCAGTAATAGTTATTGATCCAGCAGAAACAGATGAAAAATCACTGAATGATCCTGCGGCTGAATAATAAACAGTCCGTCCTGATGCTATCCATACTCGACCACTAAATGTCGCAATAGACGTATTAATATTATTATTGACGATTGGCGTCAATATTGCACCGCTACCACCACCGCCTGACACTGTTACAGTCACATTTGATGCGTTAGTGTAGCCAGTACCGTTATTAGTCATAATGACTTCGGTAATTGTGCCACCAGAAACAATGGCTGTACCTGCCGCATTGCTACCACCGCCACCACTAATGGTAATAACCACGTTAGCCGCATTTGTATAGCCACTGCCGCCGTTTTCTACAAAAAGTGATAGTGTGCCATAGGCAAAAGTTAAAACGCTTGCTATAGCGGCTGCATTAGTGCCACCTCCACCGCTAAATGTGATTGTTGGTGAAGTTGTGTAGCCATAACCTGCATCTGTAATTGCAACAGCGTTTACAGTACCGACTGAAATTGTTGCGTTAGCCGCAGCGCTAGTTCCGCCACCACCTGTAATGGTAACTGTCGGAGGGGATGTATAACCTGATCCTGGATTAGTTACGCCAATAGCAACCACGTTTCCGCTTTGAATTGTTGCTGTTGCTGTTGCTTGCGTACCACCTGTTGCATTAGGCGCACTAATTGTCACGGCTGGCACAGAAGTATATCCCGAACCAATATTGCTCATGGTAATGTTTAAAACACCGCCAGAACCCGTAGTAATGCTTGAAACTAAAGTTGCATTAACGCCATTTGCATTGCTAGGTGCGGAGACAGTAACCGTTGGAGCAGAAGTATAGTTAGCACCAGGATTAGTGATGCCAATACTGCCAATAGAACCGATTTGAACAAGATGAGTACCATCCCAACAAAAATAACCCAAGTATGGGTCAAGAATAAGAACCTGTGTATTTTCCCATTGCGTGATTGTGACTCCCGCATCAGAAAATGTGCCAGGCGCAGCAATTGTTCCTTGCGTCAAAGTCTCTACATTGTAATATTCAGCGCCACCGTCTGATTTAAATGCAATGACATAATCATTTAAACCAAGATTAACTGAGTTTAAATAACTAACAGTATTGCCAAAAACAACAGCATTACCTGATGAATTAAGTGCGGCTGTTTGTGCAGGAATAATTCTGAGATTACCAAAACCAATAGGCTGAGCATTTTCAACCCAAGAAAACTCATCTTCTGAAATGGCAGTACGGTTAGCCCTAGTATCAATGCCTTTAAAGTTCTTTATGACCTGATACGACTTCTTTTGCTCTGGAGATGCTGCCATGTTTATAGTCCGTTATAAACACTAGGGATACGTCTAGTAAAGGTACTCCGCAATACAGAAAGGGTATGTTTTTCGTACTCTTGTTTGTAAATTTCAGCTTCACCATAAGACTGTTCATAATATTTAGCTAAATAAGCCGCATAGAATTTAACAGGCGTTGTATATGGATCATTGATAGAGTCTGTTTGATTTTCATTTGCCAAAGTTAATGGCAATGGCAATACTACACAATCAATCTCTAATTGATAGATTTGATCGGGTACTGGACCAATATAAATCATGTCTTGGCTATAAACGCTAAACGCAATAGGGCGTCCAATGTAGTTTTGCCAGAAACGTAAACGTGCATTAAAGTCAGACCATGCTAAATAGTCCAACGGCACACGGGTATTACCCCAATAAAGGTTAATATTAATAATATCAATTACAGTATTGCTTTGTAATTGAGACAATGGCGCATTTGCCATCAAGTTACTTAACGCTTCATAACTAATATTTTCAACGTTTCCAACGTAAGTAAGTCCGCACGTACCGTTTAAAAACTCAGTATTAGGCGGATAATTAGAATAGTTGTTAATGTTATTAGCAGGATATGGAGGCGCTAAATTGCCAGTTGTTCCTGATGTAGTTACTTGGTAAGTAAAGATATTTGAATAAATAAATGTACCGGCAGAGAAAAATGTATCTGCTGTCCAAGTAACGGGATATGAAGGTGTTGCTGAATTTTTTACTGCGCTAGGAGCGACTTGACAAGGCGTTTGAGTAACGACAATGTTACGAAGGCAACCGGTATCACGTACAACACGCTCACGGGCTTCGTTAATGTAATCTGTTAGTTGTTGCTGTGTATAGAATACCCCAGTGGCATCATGCAACAGCCGTTGTACATCTGTAATGTAAGATGATAATGTTGCCATTTAAGTTCCATAGTTTTTTATACTACTGCTTTAAGGAGATTTCCCCTTGCCCCCTTTCGGGAGGCAAAGGTACTTTTTCCACCAACGGGGATAACGATTGGTTCGTTTTTGGTCTTTCATTTGAGAAGTCCCATTTTGATAGCGTCTCAAATGCCGTCTTTAAATCTGTATCTGATTTAAGCCAACCAAGTCTTATTAAATAAGGCTTTTTGTTTTCATCACCATAACCAAATATATGACGCGCAGTATCTTCATCAATCTCAACAACAGTGCCAGGTGCAAATTCATATTTTTTACCGGCAAAACCATCAATCAAAGTGATGTCCGAATTGTTTGTCACAAATACAGTCATTAGAAATTTACCACATCGCCATAAACACGAATTTCAGCCGTATTGTTATTGCCACTTGCTGTATTCACATTCACATAAAGTGCTTGTGTATTGTAGCCAGAAACAACCACGTTACCACCAGAAATCGTTAAATCTTGAAAAGTGCCAGCGCCAGTTAAGCTGGTCAACACAACATTACCTACAACTGCGTTTGAAATGTTACCGTCTCCAGACGTTGTAATTGAAACGTTAGCTGTGTTTAAAGCACCGCTTGGGTTTGCAATTGTAATGCGTCTGATGATAACAGAACCAGAAGTTGCCACATTAGCGCCAGCAGTCAACCCCCCACTTAAAAATGGGAGGCTGATTACTGCGTTTCCTGCGGTATTAAGTTGTGTCGAACCAATTGAAGCAATACGAGCTTGACCAAAACTGGCAAAGTTCTTCTGACCGACTTCATTTACGTTTGACATAACTTACTCCTTATTTGTTGTTGTAAGTGCCAGTAACAGGTTCGCCACCATCTACAGTAGCCAAGATCACTGTAGTGTTTGTTGTAGCATTAGCTGAAACGTTTACGCCGTCAGAGATAATAACGCCACCAGTATTGTTAGCAAGCACAGTTGACCATGTTGCTACGTTACTTGTTGCGTTATAAGCTGAAACAGCTTGGATTGTTACGTTTGCTGTTGGAAACACAATGTACGTACCGGCTGGAATAACTGTACCTGATGTAGTAGCAGCTACGTTAGTTAATTGCCAATATGCGCCAGGTGTGTTTGCAATTGCGCCAGCGATGATGATTTTATTTAAACCGAGTGCCATGACTGTATCTCCTTATAGTGAAATTGAGTTATAGCCAGAAACACGGGTCATTGATTTTGGTTTAGTGCTAACCAATTCAGCAATCATCAACACAGCGCCAACGTAACCGATTTGCCAGTTTGGTAATGTAGATTCAAAACCAGTAAATACAAATGAACCTTGGTCATGGATATACAATGACAAGTAGTTACTGTTGATGAAATATACTGTACCTTCTGGGCAGTATGGGTCTGGATAGATAGGCACACCAGCAACCATCAAAGCGCGGAAAGCAGCTTGAGGACCGTTAGAGTCACTATCAAAACCATTACCTGGAGTGATAACGTATTGCTCTTGACCAACGTAATCTTGAGCTAACAATGTCCAAGTACCGAAACCACAAACGCCAAAAGTTGGAACTTCTGCGCCGTTTTTAACTGTACCGGAAATGTATTGTAGGATATTTTGACGAGTTGGATTTACACCACCTGCGGCATAAACTTTAGACTTCCACCAAGGATTTGATGTACGGTTAATGTTACCGTATGTTGTCAAGTTTGTACCATCGTCAATAGCGCCAGGCAAACCAATAAATTGTTGAGTATCTGTGTAGTTGTTGTACAAAGATGTTGCCATTGCGTCCATCATCACGTTAGTCGCATCGTTCATACGAGCTTCGATCAATGGAATAATTGCGTAGTCTTGTTGTACCGCACCTTCCATACCTAGGAATGGTACAGGTGAAATCATCAACTTAAGGTTAAATTCAGCATTGTAAGCGCCTTGTTGGACTCCTGGCTGCTGGAATGAACCAGAGTAGTCAGACCATTGAGCGTTCACAAATTGTGAACCTTGAACTGGAACAGTTACAGAAGAAACACCGCCTGATGCAGATTGACTGTTACCAATCAATGCCGCCATTAACGGAGTTGAGTTATAAATTTGTACGACCAGTTTTGGGATAAACGCTCTACGGGTGACGTACGTCAACTCCGTGTATTGCGAAGTACCCTGAGCTGGAAGAATACCACCACCTATAGCCATGGTTTATCTCCAAACAAAATAAAATATCCCCTATAAAACATTAAATCCCAATCGGTCTTGTGTTCTTACGCAATTCCGAAAGGGCTTTTGCAGCCTCGTCACGTGCGCCAGTTACAGGATTTTGCATAAATGGTTTGAGATTAAATTTACTCATCGCACTTGGGTTATATCCTGACGGAGTAGGAGCAGCCATCATTTGTTGGTACTCGTAATACTCAGCCGCAGTTTCGTGATCTGCAATTTTCTTTTCTAACATGATTTTTTCAATTGCATCAATATCTTCTTGCGTTTGAGCAATTCCCTTTTTAAATAATGCCTCACGGCGCTTACTTAAATCTTCTCTGGCTTCTTTATCGGCAATAGTACGTTCTAATTGCTCTACACGGGCGTTAGCCTGTTCTACAGCTTTAGAAGTGTAATCTTCAATTTCCAACTCAGGCACAGCAAGGTCAGGACGAACCTTTTTAGTCATCCGCAACATTTCTTTGCGAGTAGCCGGATTCATTGAAAGCTCTTGCGCTAAAAGAGCCAACTCGTCGCGTTGTTCTAATGATAAATTTTCTAAACTCATGTTAATCCCCTAATTAATTTAGATAACTTTTTTCGTATCACCAGGGTGAGACATTGTCATCTGATTTTTGTAGCCAGCTTTTGCATTTGATGACAAGCCACCGAACTCAGAATAACGTGGAGTGTTAATCATTTGTCCGTTTTTTTGGTTGTTGTCAGTCGGTCTGCGTGGAGCGCCAGCGCCTCTTGGTTTAAATAAATCCATGATATTTTCCTTTAAAAAAATTAACCTAAACCTGGTACACCTGCACCCGGACCACCTGCACCTGGACCACCCGCGCCCGGAAGCGTTGGAGGAGCTGCTGGAGGAACTTGTTGAGCCATACCTGGAATTGCCGGCGCTTGAGACATTGCTTTTGCCGCAGGCGTAGCGCCACCCGCTTGTGGTAAGTTTTGTAACAACTGTAGAATTTCAGCGTTTTGTAATTCGCCAGTCTTTTGTTTTTTCGGTCCGATGATATCGGTCATTGTACGGATTGCAGTAAGAATTTTGCGACCTTCGTCTGATTCAGATCCAAACGCAGGTAAAGATTGTTCTAGTAAGTCCATTGCCATGGAAACATTTACCATAGCGCCTTCACGATTCCCCATCTTGGGTTCTGGCGTGGACATAGGTGCTGATGAAGGGGGCGCACTGGCGTCTGACATATTAACGCCTTCTGGCGCAGGAGGAGGATTGCCACTTGGAGTAGCTCCATCTTTTTGAGCTTTAATCAAATTTAAAATATCTTCACCAGCCATTTTAATGCCCCAAACAATAAATTATTGAATAGATTAAACCTATTCTACAAAAAATCAAGTAGGGGGTAATATTTTGTTTCCCACCCCCCAAGGGGAGGTTTCAGTCTAAGACGGAAATAATTAGCGGGTTTCCCCAACTAATTACTTACGTGCTTTACGACCTTTATGTTTACGACCACGAGCCATGATTATCTCCTAGCAAGTTATGTAACTCATTTTATGGGAGAGCCACACACCCCTTTTTTGCCTTACGACAAAAAGATTAATATCGTGCAACTCGCTTTGGGCTTCTAGTAGAAGTCCCTTTGTTAAAAGATTGTACACCTTGAATACGATATTGCAAGTTAGGGGATGAAGAAACTCTGGCAGTATCTTTCCCAGTAGCCCTAGGTTGATCTGCTCTCGGTGCTATCTGTTGATTTGCCATTATTCCTCTTTCATCTCATGTTTAGCTTGTTTTGGTTTTGGCTGTGGTTGCATTTGACCATTAGCTTCTGCCTTTTTCAAGCGGTCTTTGAGCAATTGTTTCATAGGAGGTTCTAGCAAGTCAATCAATGATTCTTTATCAATTGCCCCTGCTTTAAACAAATTAAATGCCAATTGTCTTGTATCTTCTGTAAAAATCGGTGAATTACTGTGTGCATCCACTTTTACAACATAATCTTTTGTAAATTGCTCTGCAATAAACGGCACATTCTCTGTATCTTTAAAGTGCGTTGGATCATACGCTTGCATGAGTTTTAAATACAGTGTCGCTACTTTCTCTAAACTATCCTCAACAATTAATGCACGTTTTTTGGCACGACTAGACCCTAATCTAGCTAATTGAGAAGCGTGTCCTGTAGAGCGTACCCCAGCTTCGCCTTTACCTGACAATACAGAAGTAATACCAGAGGCTTCTTCAAACATAGCGTCAATTTCACGCAAGGTATCATAAAGATTGCTTGGTAAGTCTGGACTTAGTTTATCCACTTTAGCATTAGGGGAATCTGTTGCAAATAAACCGCCCGGACGATTCAATGCAAAATTCTTTTCATCCAATATGCCCATCATGCCAGTAATTGCGACTGGCGGATTAACTTGTTTGGCTTGCAAATCAAGGATGTCATTCATGCGTTGATTACGCAATTGTTGAAGCATGACTAGCTTCTGACATTCAGATGCGCCCCAATAATAATCGTACAATGGGTTTGGACAGATTTGAACAAATGGCAATTCGCCTTTAAGGAAAAGGCTTGAACCTGGACGGTCATAAATAATAACGTCTGGGCTTGCAATTGTGACTACTTGATAATCTGCTGTGTCAGTATTCCATACCCAAAGCTCTTTCATCTCAATGGTATCTTCCGCTACTTCTGGACGATAACGATTTAAACCATACAAGTCTAAGTTTACGTTACCTGAGATTGTTGGATTTGATTGTGAAAGAATAATCCGATTAACGGCTTCTGGAATATCTGATACTGGACTGCGTTGGCTTGAAACCAAACGACTTAAAATTTCTTTTTGTTTAGGATGTGAATATAAACGCGCTTGCAATTCAGACTTGGTGATGTAATACGTTTGCACCAAGGCTTCTTGTCTGTCTGTGTACGGCGCATCCTCACGTAACACACCAATTGCTGCCGGCTCAACCATGTATGGCGTGATGCCATTATTCATAACAAGTTTAATATAAGCGGAGTTATAGACAAGTGACCAAGTCAATGCTGTGCTAAATACTTCATCAGCATTTGAGTTTAGCCACTCATCGTTAAGTGCATTAGTCAGCACTGGGGTCTTGTGCTGTTCCATTGGATCAACAGAAGCCCCAAGCTGGATAGAGAAGCGTGTTGTTTCAGACGAGTAAAGGAATGAAGTTAATTGATCCAGATGTGGATTAATCTTATTAAAATACGCTGGTGGAGATTCTGGGTCAGCGCCAAAAAGATAATAGCTTCTTAAGACCGAGTAATCTGACTTACGCGATTCTTTAGAAACGTTACATTTCGTAATTAAATCATTATAGAAATGTTCTCTAACTTCTGGATGTTTGGGTATCTTCATTTCTTAATCTGCAAATTCTCATGGTCTCTCATTGTAGCCCTTGGATCAACAGTCGGTCCATTTTTGATACCTGCTTGACTTGGCATCACACCAACCGCTTCATCACGTACTGGTCGTATCATATTCCCGTTTATTAAACCTTGCAAACTAAATTTGTTATCACCGCCCCAAATTGCTGCATCACCAGGGCGAGGTTCACGCGCTGCTTTTGCAGCTAGATGACGCTCTGCTTCTTCGTAATCTTTTTTCTTAAATTTATTATTGCGCGATTTAATATTACCTTGAGTTTCACCTTCGCGAGTAGATATGATATCTCCCATCTTAAAATCATCTGCCAAACCTTTCATTTGCTTGTCACCCATCTTTGTTCGGGCGGATATCATACCTGGAGCTTGCAAGAAAACAACCATCACTTCTTCCTCGCAATTTTTCATAGGGCATTTAGCCCGTCTAGCCTCAAAATACCCGTGTTTTGGGCATTTATAGTCCTTTAATGTTGCCATTTTTATCCCCTTTCTAGCTGTTCATCTAAGGTTGATTTACTGTAGTCATACTTAGGTTTTACCCCTAAATCTATCTTTAAACCGTCTTTTGTAAGGGTTAAACCCATTGTTTTTTTCAAAATAGGTTTAGCTTCCTTACGATAGTCCACAAATTTAGTCCTATCACGGTTCTGCATAATCGCCACTTCACCGTTTACCCATGAATGATAAGCGTGGCTGACTCTGCGTTGTACCATTTCAGTCAATGGTTCGGTTTGATATAAAAAAACGTCTTTCAAATGCCCTGCTGAAATCCCAGCAAGTTCAGCAAACAAGTTCATGCTGATGCCTCTCTCTGGGTCTTTAAGAAAACGATAGATGACTTTTTTAAGTTCTACTTTGGGAACAGCTTTGTACATTTTTCTACTCCATAAACAAAATATGTTTCTCTAGCTGGCACTAATTCAACTGTGATATCAAAGTGAAGTGCGTGGCTAAATAAAATCTTAAATCCAGCTTTCGCAAATAAAGCATTTAACATATTGCCACCCAACACGCTAAAGTGATTGTCATTGTATTCATGCAATCTATCGCTATCAGGGGCAGGTACTTCTACATACATCTTTCCACCGTCTTTCAATAAACGGTTAAATTCAAACAATGTGAATAGCGGATATGGACTATGCTCAAACGAATGTCTGCACCAAATAAAATCTATTGATCCACTTGGCTCGTCAATGTCAGATAAGTTATTGAATTTGCAAGACAATCCTTTATCAATACAAATATCATAATCTTCATTAGACAATGTAACGCCGGTGACGTCTGTGTAATGTAAGTCTTTCATCTCTTGCAGGAATACGCCTGGACCACATCCTACATCTAAAATTTTGTCATCAAGGTTAAGATTGAAGGAAGGAAGGAATTGCATCACCATTTGCGGAATAAGTTTTCGATGAAACGTTAATTCTGGTTCGGCATAGATTGTTTTCTCTGCCTGTTCTTCAAACATTTTAAACTTGCTCATGTCCATAGATGCCAATTCCTTTTAAATAATTTGCTACGTTCTTACCCATCTGTACTTGCTCTGGCGTCATATTCTCTTGATTTGCGTTGACGCTACGACTGATACCACGACCAATTAGTTGTGGTTGTACTTGCTCTGCATAAGCAACACACGCTAATGCAAGCGCAATGACTCGATCATCTTTGTTGCGACCAGAGGCTTCAATACTGCTGCCATCACGAATGATGGTTTTCATTTCATCAATGGTTTCAATACATGGAATATCAAGCATACCGCGCTCAAAATAGTCTTTAGTGTATGAAAGCATCCGTTCTTTAGTTGCTGCTGTTGTCAGCCATCCAATAGAGTTAGATAGACCGCCAAGCGTATCGTTACGTCTCCAGATGTAGTTACGCATATTTGCATAAACTTCCATCAAGTCCCTACCGGCTGGACCATTCATTGTGGACGCTAGACGTTTCAAATTACGCAGCTCGTTAATCACAGCCTGTCCTGGACCATTGATCTCAAGGTTAAGCGTAGAGTTTTTATACGCACCAGCCAAGTGTGCAATCACCCAAGCAAATTGATAAGTGTTTAATTCGCTGGTGGCGAATGATGCAACAAGCTCCATGCCTTCGGAATAGCAACGTAATACTTGTATGCAAAAGCGATCAGCCCAATCGGATGAGCCGTAGGCTGGGTCTGCCCCAATGACGTAGTATGCTGTGTCTATTGGTTGTTCCCATACTTTGAGTGTGGCTAATCGTTCTGTTGATTTAATAACTTCTGTGTCTTGAAAGTTTGCACCAAACAAATAACGATAAGATTCATAGCTTGTGTTCTTAGCTTTCTTGTAAGCATCCGTACAACGGGAGTTAGAAAAGAAAGATGTGCCGGTCATTACAAAAGCGTAGTCCTCTGTAGGAGGAAACTCTTGATACATAAGCGCATCATCTTTAATGCCCTCAAGCATTTTCCAACGCCACCACGCGATTTGACGGGAATTAATCTCAACATTGTAAAGTTTTTTAATATCACGTATCCACTCCTTTTCTTCTGGCGTAATCTTGCCATCCCAATAGACTTTATAGACTTGAGATGTTGGATCAACAGAATAGAGTTCATTGCGCCACCATCCACAAAAGATAGCGCGCTGTGTACGGGCTTTCTTAGCAGTGACATACATATCGTGAAACATATTGAAGCCACGAGCTGTAGATTCAAAGATGTATAGACGGTCTTTATTGGTTTCAGCTAATGATGCCAATAGTGAGGCAAGACCTTCTTCGTCTCCCCATGAGCTTGTTTCTGTACCGTGTAGATAGGTAATAGCTTTACCTCGACCAAGTGAACCTTTGGCGCGCAGTCCAGCGACTTGATAAAAGAGACGGCTTCTGTTCTTGAGTGAAAGCTGATTTCTGTTGTGGGCAATGAGGGGGATTCGATATTCTTTAGGTAAACCATCCATGTACATTGCAAGGGTTGATCGGAACATATCTCTGTTTTCTTCCGTATCTGTTGTAAGTGTTCCTTGCAAGCCAGGGTGAGTAAAATGCCAGTACAAATCCAAGGCGAGACTAATAGTAGTAATACCAAGCTGACGTCCTTTAAGGATAACAAAGAAGTGAATGTCATCTGCAAGCCCTTTACTAATTTCATCCATCACATAAGTTTGAGTCCCTAGAAGTTGACCCATCTTAACGAGACCTTTTTCTTTAGTCTCAATTTTTAATTCTGAACAAAATTTATAGAAATGCTGTTGATTAAAGTTCATTTTCTTTTTTTCTCTTTGCGTTTAATTAACGTGAGCTTAATAAGCTGTGCAAATTCTTCACCATACTGTTCTTTAAACCAATTGTACTGTCTAATCTTTTCATCTCGTCTTATTGCTAAATCAATACTGTTTGCAGCTTCTTCAACAGTTGGCTTTCTAAATTCAGTCATCAGTATAGGCTTCAATGACTAACTTAAGTGCTTCTATAAGCAATTGGTCATCATCGTAGTTGTCTATTTCCAATTCATTTAAAAATTCATTTAAAGACTGTAAGACAATATTTTGGACTGCTTCTCTACCTAATTTTATATTCATGTTAGTGGCTCTGATTGTTGATTAAATTTTGTAATGTAGCAATGTTGTCATAAGCCTCATTAATGATCTTTGCAGACTCACCATGCACACGCATAAGCTCATGGAATATTTCAGCCTTAGTCATGTTCCAAATGCGCGTCATATACTCTTTCTTAACGTCATCATCTACAGTCGCTAAGATATCTTCTACTTTTTTATTTTCAATTTCTTCTACAATGTTTTTAGCAACCATTACTTCTATCCTTTTCACTTACAACTTCTTTAGTCATATTAATCTCCACAAAAACATTCAATAGATTCATCAATAAAATCCATAGTTTTTTGATTGTGTGCGTTGTCATACATTTGCTGATAGCTTGGGCGGTCTTTTCTAAATCTACCTCCATCTCCAAAGGATAAATTTGAAGTTTGCACCATTGATTCCATTTTTGCCCACCAAATAGCACGATCTGGTTTTTCCTCAATAAGCGATTGAACTTGTTTTCCACCTTTAAGAAAACACAAATCACAATTTCCATGCGTAGTTGTGCCATTATTATTAAACAAACCTAAATCAAATGATTGCAATTTCCAAAAATTACCTACAATTTGTTTAGTAACTCCATCAACTCCTAACGGAGCAATTTTTTCGCCATATTTTCCATCGTAATTATTAGCTATTTTAGCCAATCGCCTTTGTTCATCAGCTCTAATACCAATCATGTTTATAACTGATTCAAGTCCAATTGATTTAGCATAACGTTGCATAGTTTTAATTTTTAATTCTGCTGTGCAAAATCTACTAACAGGATTTGGTAAAAATTTACGTTTAATAATTAATTGTTCAAAAGGTTCACCATTACGGCTGGCTGTTTCATAAGTTACCAATTCAAACTTTTGCTCGTTATCTCTAAACTCTAGCCATTTAATATCTACATTCCAATTTACAGCACAATCATTAACAAACTTTAATGTAGCTTCTTCCTCTTTTCCTGTATTAGCAAATACAATCATAGCTTCCGATGGCAATTTTCCATTATGCGCTTCTAATACTTTCCACAACATATAGCCAGATGTTCGACCGCCACTAAAGCTAATAAATGTTGGTTCAGTAATTAAATATGGATTCATAATGTGACTAGCTTTATTTTATCTAATGGCACTGTAAGTATCATGTAAGTTATTACTAAATTGTTTAGCTACCATGATTTTTCTCCTTTAATTTGGCTTCAATAGCACGGGCAAATTTATAGTGATTAAATATTTCACTTCCATCTGCAGGATATATCCAACAATCGGCATCAATAACTTCTATCTCATCATCCGTTAATCCTTGCCATTGATGAGGGTGGGTGTAAACAGCAACATCATCTTTGTCACGTTTACTGTGATATACCAAACCAATAGGATATTCATCATCATTACTCATTAAGTTAT
>Ga0316217_10003841_pt1 | contig 16739 bp, 11 predicted proteins | sample 1anoAmetaG_FD_203633 | JGI IMG/M metagenome (GOLD analysis project Ga0316217, IMG submission 203633) | Freshwater microbial communities from Trout Bog Lake, Wisconsin, USA - 1anoA | ecosystem: Environmental > Aquatic > Freshwater > Lake > Hypolimnion/Profundal zone | place: USA: Wisconsin...
TGGCGGTCCCCCAGAGCAGCCTGACCCCGGCCCGCGCCTGGGCCTCGGCAGCCTTGTCCACCATGTGCGCGAAGGCCTTCTGGCTCTCCCTCAGGGTTCCCAGCTCGGGGGCCAGGTCCCGGTCGTGGAACACGTAGAAAGGGACCCCGAGCTTCTGGACGAACTCCATGGCGGCGTCGAGCCGGGCCTCGGCCTGGCGCAGGGGGTCGGCGGCGGCGTGCCAGGGGCGCTGGAAGGTGCCCACCCCGAACATGTCGGCGCCGCCTGAACAGAAGGTATGCCAGTGGCAGACGGCGATGCGCAGATGGTCGGCCATGGTCCGCCCGAGCACCATCCGGTCGGCGTCGTACCAGCGGTAGGCCAAGGGCGCACGGCTTTCCGGCCCGGCATGGCGGATCGGTTCGACAAGGGGGAAATAGGTTTCGGGCATGGCCTGCCTCCTGGGACCGGAGCCAGCGGGGCGCTGACGGGAACCGGTCTATCGTAGGAGCAGGGGAATGGTATAAGCTATTGCTTCCCACCCCAATACTGATACTTTGTTAACCTGAATTAAATAAAATTCATTCCAGCGGTCACAACAATTCACCGGATCCACCATGCGCATCGTCTTCGAGAAGGTCCGCGACTCCGAGGGGGCCTCCTTCGCCTTCAACCGGGTCAGCGGCGCGCCCTTCAGCTGCCCCTATCACCTGCATCCGGAAGTGGAGCTGCTGCAGGTGCTGGCCGGCCAGGGCCACCTGGTGGCCGGAGACCACGTGGGCCGGTTCCTGCCGGGCGACCTGCTGATGCTCGGCGCCGGCCTGCCGCACATGCTCCGCAGCGACCATGCCGCGCCCTGCGCCGACGGGGTGACCCTGCTCCGGTACATCCAGTTCCGGCCGGAGGATTTCGGCAGGCGCTTCTGGGACCTCCGCGAGATGCACCCGGTGGTCCAGCTCCTGGGCCAGGCTGGGCGCGGGCTGCGCTTCACCCAGGCGGCTGCCGCCCAGGCCGCGGAGCGGATGGACCGGCTCTGGGCCGCGGAAGGCTCGGGCCGGGTCCTCTCCCTGCTGGACATCCTGACCGGCCTTGCCGCCTCCGGGCCGGCCCAGACCCTGGCCAGCCAGGGGTACGCCTCGCCGGCGTCGCACCGGGATTCCGAACGCCTGGACCGGGCCATGGGCTACATCGGCGAACATCTCACCGAGGGGCTCGACCTGGGGGTGGTCGCGGCCGCCGCCGGCCTGGCGCCCAATGCCTTCAGCCGGTTCTTCCACCGGCGGGTGGGGATTTCCTATATCGATTACGTCATCGCCATGCGGGTGGGCCTGGCCTGTCGTCACCTGCTGGAGACCGATGGCGGCGTGGCCGAGATCGCCTTCCGGGTGGGGTTCAACAACCTGTCCAATTTCAACCGCCAGTTCCGGCGGCTGAAGGGCTGGACGCCGCGGGAATTCCGCCGGCAGGGAAATCCCGTGCCCATCGGCTGAGGTGGATGGGTCCAGGCCCCTTCCGGGTCCGGCACGGGATCGACCAGGACCGTTCAGGCGGGAACGGTGGTTTACTCAGGGGGCTTCAGGCCCCGTCCGTCCCGGACGGGCCCGGCATGGAGGGACGGCCGGTGCATACCCAGATCCAGCTCGAACCCACGGTCTTCGTCATTTTCGGCGGCGCCGGCGACCTGACCTTCCGCAAGCTGGTGCCGGCCCTGTTCGACCTGTTCCAGGAGCACCGCATGCCCGGCGCCTTCGAGATCCTCGCCGTGGACCGGGTCGACCTGGGCGACGAGCAGCTGCGCCGGCGGCTCCAGGACGGGGTCACGCAGTTCTCGCGCCTGGGCATCGGGGAGGCCGGCGCCTGGGCCGGTTTCGCCGGCCATGTCCACTACCTCCAGGGCGACTTCAAGGACCTGAAGACCTACGCGGCGCTGGGCGAGCGCTGCGCCGCCCTGGAACGGGAATGGGGCGCCAGGGCCCACCGGATCTTCTACATGGCCACCCCCCCGAGCCTCTTCGCGGAAATACCGAAGTGGCTGGGCGAGGCCGGCCTGAACCAGGACCGGGGGTTGGCGCGGATCGTGGTGGAGAAGCCGATCGGCTACGACCTGGACACCGCCCGGGCTCTCAACGTGGTCCTCGCCGCCCACTTCGAGGAGTCCCAGATCTTCCGGATCGACCATTACCTGGGCAAGGAGACGGTGCAGAACATCCTGGCCTTCCGCTTCGCCAACCCCCTGTTCGAGCCCCTGTGGAACCGGCGCTATGTGGAGTACGTGACCATCACCGCCCTGGAGGCGGTCGGGATGGAACATCGGGGCGAATACTACGACCGGGCCGGGACCCTGCGCGACATGGTGCAGAACCACCTGATGCAGCTGCTCTGCCTGGTCGCCATGGAGCCGATGGTCTCCTTCCAGGCCGACGAGATCCGCAACAAGAAGGTGGACGTGCTGCACGCGGTCCGGCCGATCCGCCGGGACGAAGTCCATCAGAGCGTCGTCCGCGGCCAGTATGGCCCGGGCTGGGTGGCCGGCCGCAAGGTGCCCGGCTACCGCGAAGAAGCCGGGGTGGCGCCGGATTCCCAGACCGAGACCTTCGTGGCCCTGAAGCTGTTCATCGACAACTGGCGCTGGCAGGGCGTGCCGTTCTACCTGCGCACGGGCAAGCGCCTGACCCGGCAGGCCTCGGAAGTCACCATCCAGTTCCGCGGAGTGCCGCACCAGTCGTTTCCGGCCGAGTCGACCCTGGACTGGCAGAACTCCCGGCTGGTGCTCTCGATCCAGCCCGACGAAGGCATCCTGCTGCGCTTCCAGGCCAAGCATCCCGGGCCCCAGATGCACCTGCGCCCGGTGGACATGCAGTTCAACTACCAGGACGCCTTCGCCATCCGTTCGCCGGAGGCCTACGAGACGCTCCTCTGGGACATCATGAAGAACGACGCCACCCTGTTCATGCGCAACGACCAGATCGAGGCGGCCTGGATCCTGCTGATGCCGGTGCTGGAGGCCTGGGCGGGAGGTCCGCCCAGCGAATTCCCGAACTACGCCGCCGGCGCCTGGGGCCCGGAGAACGTCCAGGGCCTGCTGGGCCAGGGGCACAGCTGGCCGCTGCCGGTGGAACTGGGCCGCAAGGATCCGCCCGGGACCCGGCCCAGGCGCCGCCCGTCCAGATGAAGGCCACCGGCATCGGGGGTTGAGGGCGAATCATCCGCGACCAGGCACTTTTTGGGCATCATGGACTGAATGCCTCAAGCCCGGCAGCGGTCCAGTCTCCGCCCGACCCGGATCGGCCAGGAGGCTCCCGGAACAAGCTCACCCCCACGGCGCTCGCCGGTTGGAGAAAGCCGATGAATGCAACTGAAACCAACCAGGGCCGGCCGCTGACCCCCGGCGGGAAGGTGCCGTCGCTCGTCCTGCTGGGGCTCCTATGCGCCCTGCCGCCGCTCTCCATCGACATGGGGCTGCCGGCCCTGCCGATGATCGGGAAGGCCCTCCACGCCTCCGACACCCTGACCGGCCTGACCCTCAGCCTGTTCATGGCGGGGTTCGCCCTGACCCCGATCGTCTATGGCCTGCTGTCGGACCGCCATGGGCGAAAACCGCTCATCTACGCCGGGCTGATCCTGTTCGTCCTGGGTGGACTGGGCTGCGCCCTGGCCCCGTCCATCGGCTGGCTGCTGACGGCGCGGGTGGTCCAGGGCACCGGCGCCGGGGCGGGTCCGACCCTCGCCCTGGCCGCCACCCGGGACCGGCTGGAGGGTCCCAGGATGGGCCAGTACCTGGCCTGGTTGACGATGATCCTGAATATGGCGCCGGTGGTCGCACCCAGCCTCGGTGCGATGCTCCTGGTCCTGGGCGGGTGGCGGGCCGTGTTCGGCCTCCTGGGGGTCGTAGGCGGGGTGCTTCTGATCGGGATCCGGGCCGGCTTCGAGGAGACCCTGGCAAAGGCGGCCACGCCCCCTGCGCCCGCCCCCCTGGGGGCCGAACTGCGCCGGAACGTACGCCTGCTGTGGACCCGCCCGGGGGTGGCGGCCCACATGGCCATCGTGGGTTTCAGCGCGGCCTCCATGTTCGCCTACGTCGCCGGCTCGCCCTTCGTGCTCATCCAGCTGCTCGGCGCATCCCCCGCGGTCTATGGGGGCGTTTTCGCCACGACGGCTTCCTGCATCGTCCTCGGCGCCTTCCTTTCAGGCCGGTTGATGCACCGCCAGCCGACCCGGTCCATCCTCCTGGCCGGGCTGGCCCTGACCGTCGTGGCGCCGGTGGCCGCCGGCGCCCTGCTGGCGACCGGTCACGCCACCCTGGCCGGGATCACCGCCTGCATCGCGGTCGCCACCTTCGGATTTGGCCTCATCGTGCCCGCGGCCTCCCAGGCCGCCCTGAAACCCGTCCCGGAATTGGCGGGCACCGCCTCGGCGGTCCTGAACAGCTTCCAGATGATGTGCATGGGGCTTTCGAGCCTCTTTGTCTCCCTGCTGTTCGCCGTGCTTTCCGGGCTGGCGATGCCGGTGGTCATGCTGGTGTTCGCGCTGGCGTCGGGGGTTTGCCTGCTCCTTGTCCGCGGTTCCCGCCCGACCTCCACAGGCAGGTAAGGCCCGAGGGTGGCCCATGCTGCCCGATGACTATGTGTAAAATATTGTTTCATTCACGAGGTGTTCCGAATGACTCTGAATCCTGTCATCACCCAGCTTGGCCGCCGCCTTCGCCTCGCCGTCATCGGTGGCGGCCCCGGCTCTTTCATCGGGGGGATCCACCGTCACGCCGCGGCCCTGGACAACCGGTATGAACTGGTCGCCGCAGCGCTGTCCTCCGACCCGGCGACGAGCCTTCAGGCGGGACGCGAACTGGGGCTGGCGCCTGAGCGTGCCTATGCTTCGGGGCTGGACCTGCTCGCAGGCGAACGAGCGATCCCGGACGGCGCCGAAGTGGTTGCCATCATGACGCCCAACGACAGCCACTTCGAGCTTGCCAGCGCGGCACTGGCCGCGGGTCATGACGTCATCTGCGACAAGCCGATGACCAACACCGTGGAGGAGGCCCAGCGCCTGCATGCGGCGGCGACGGCCAGCGGGAAGGTGTTCTGCCTGACCCACAACTACACCGGCTACCCGATGGTGCGGCAGGCCCGCGCCATGGTCGAAGCCGGTGAACTGGGCCAAATCCGTCTGGTGCAGGTGGAGTATGTGCAGGGCGGCAACGCCCGGGAATTCCAGCCCGCCCAGGGCCGATCCTGGCGCCATGATCCCCGCAGAGGCGGCCCGTCCCTGGTGATGGGCGACATCGGCAGCCATGCGCACAACCTGCTGCGCTTCATCACCGGGCTCGAGGTGACGGAAGTGGCCGCCGAAGTGGGCAGCATCGTCCCCGACCGGATCGTCCACGACTATGCCGGTGCCCTGCTCCGCCTGGACAAGGGTGCCCGAGGCAGCTTCTGGGTGACCCAGGCGGCGGCCGGGGTCGAAAACAGCCTGCGGATCCGCGTGAGCGGCGCGCTCGGCACCCTGGAATGGCAGCAGGAGGTTCCCCAGGCGCTCAGCTTCAAGCCCCTGGATGGCCCGGCGCAGGTGCGCACGCCCAACGGTCCCGGCACCTTGCCGCTGGCGGCTCGTTCTTCGCGGATCGTGAGAGGCCATCCCGAAGGTTTCCTCGAAGCCTTCGCCAACCTCTATTCCGACGCGGCCGAAGCCATTGCCGCCAACCGCGCCTGCACCACGCCCGATCCGCTGGCGATGCATTTCCCGACCTCCCTCGATGGCTTGCTTGGCGCATGCTTCATCAGTGCTGTCATCCGCTCCAGCGAAGCCAACGGGGCCTGGGTCAGGGTCAGCAATTTACCCCCGAACTGAAAGTCTTCATCCTCCAGCAAGTCCAGGAATCCATCGATCTCAAGCGCTCCTTCTTCGAGATGGTGACCGGCCACATCCTCAGCCAGGCTGCGGACCTGGTCGAACGGCTCAAGCGCGGCTGCCGGATCCTGGTCTGCGGCAACGGCGGCAGTGCGCGAGGGCTTTCTATGGGCGTTCTCCTCGAGGGACGACAAGGGCAGCCCACCCCAAGCCGGACTTCCGGCCAAGCGGGAGCGATCGAGGTCGTCGAGTCCGAGCCTCGCCCAGGAGGACGGCGCAGGCGCCGCCGACCACCCGCCCTCCTCCGAACTTCTCCGAGAAGGCGCGCGGCACCTGCAAGCTCGCCACCTTTCTCTCAGCAGACCCCGCCATCGCCACTGGCCCGCGACCGAGAGCCGTTGCCGCTCTCGGCTGGGGGGGGGCGTCACATGTCCCGGTACCGCTTCGCAGCCGCGAGATCGCGGCGCAACTCCTCCGCCGTGCGGCGCGGGCCATAGCCGGGGGTGTCGCGCTGGATGCGCCAGCCCTCCTTGATCGGGCCCGCGTCAACGGTGTCGAAGCCGAACTGGTCGAGCAGGTGGGTCACGGTCGCCTTGGCCCCGGCGTCATCGCCGGCGATGACGAGCGCGCGGCGGTTTTGGCTGCCCGCCGGCTGGCCGTGAGTGGTCAGCTCGGCCGCGTAGATGTGGTTGAAGGCCTTGACGACCTTGGACCCCGGCAGGTGCGCCTGCAGCAGTTCCGCGGTGGTGGTCGCCTCGGCGTCGAGCTCCGGAATATGGCCGTCGCGCTGGGGGTAGTAGTTGTTGGTGTCGATCACGATCTTGCCGGCAAGCGGCTCGACCGGCACCTGGCGGTAGTTCTTCAAGGGCACCGAGACGACGACGAGATCCCCGTCGCGGGCGGCCTCGCCCGCTGTGGCTGCCCTCGCCCGGGGCCCGAGTTCCTTCACCAGGCCAGCGAGCGTCTCCGGGCCACGCGAGTTGCTGATCACCACGTCGTAGCCGCTCCCAACCGCGAGCCGTGCGATCTGGCTGCCGATGTGCCCTGCGCCGATCAATCCGATGGTAGTCATGGCGAGATCCTCCATGGGGCCCGACCACGCCCCCCCGTTGCGGTTTCCTCGTAGCGCTCCGCATGGGCAGGAAGCATGATCGGCGAGATCTGGTTCCGGCAGCAAGTGGTTATTTGGATAAATTCGATTCTTCACCAATCAGGGTGGAAGAATCGCTTTGCGCCAGAAGAGAGCTGGATCCTGGAGGGGGAAGGAACGGACCTGGACGCCCTTCTCCCCATCGAGACGATTCAGCGGTCGATCTACGTGGTCCGCGGGCAGAGGGTGATGCTGGATTCGGAACTGGCGATCCTCCATGGAGTGGAAACCAGAACCCTTGTCCGGGCGGCCAAGGGGTGGTCGCCGTTGGATCAACGACTTGCGACCCTGGAGGATGCCAGCCGACTCCATGGCGACCGCCTGGATGCCATTGAAACTACCCTGGCCGCGATGGAGCGCCAGCACCCATCGGTCAACATTACGGTGCAGGGCGACATGATCGGCAACACCCTCAGTCTCGGGGCCTTTCTGGACACCTTGGGCGCCAAAGCGTCCCAGCTGGGGTTCGATGCCGCGGATGATGCCCGGTTCCAGGGCGCGTTGCAGGATGCGAGGGTCAATCCGCCGCACACCGCCCTGGGCCGGGCCGCCCTGCCCACGCTCAAACGGATGCTGCAATCGGTGGCGGAACATGCTGGCGGAGCGGTGGTCGAGCATGGAGTCCTCGCCCAGCTCGGTCGGTTTCTGGGGCAGGCGTTCCACCGGTTCCCAGCCCCGAGGGAAATGACCATAACTTGTCGCCGCGTGGACTGAACCATGACCTGGCGGTTTCGCCAGGTCATGGTTCAAGGCACAAAACGTGTGCCTCGAAGGAAAAGTTGTCGCCACTTGCGGTACACAAGGTTCCTTGACGTCGCCCACCGATGGGGCCTTCACCAGGTGACGAGACGGAAAGCAACTCGGCCAGATGCCGACCGCCCCAGGGGCGGTACTGAAAGATTGGCTCGAAGCGCAAGGGGTACAGCGGCATCGGATCCATTCGGGAATCGCGCTGGGTCATGTTTTCCTTTCTCGGCCAAGAGGGGGGTGGCCCCCCTTGGTCAGGAATCTGCACGCATCTTTTGTGCCAAATCTATTATTATCATAAATTGCATCGTTTACGAAGGTGCCCGATGCAGGGCTGGTGGGGCCTATAAGTCAGAATGATGGACCTGCTCAATCGAAGTGCCCCCTTGGCCGGGAGTTCATGAAAATCCGAACGATAACAGTCCCTCGACCAATCTCGTGGGAGGCTAACGCGTGGCGGAGCATGTGCGCACCCACGATCTTGCCGATGCCGGAAGCGGCCGCCGCGCACAGCATTGCGCGACGTGCCGGCTCCGGACCGAGGGGGTTGCCCGACCTGGAGGCGAACAGCCAGGGTTTCGGCGGCTGCTCATGCTTGTAGTGGGTCCGCGCCAGCCCGCAGAGCTTGCCGTCCATGGGAACCATCCGCTCCTTGCCACCCTTGCCGTTACGGACATGGATGACTTTCAGCATGGAAACGATATCCCGGTTCTCCAGCAGGCCGGCCTCGGTGATCCGCAGGACGGTGGCGTAGGTCAGGCGGGGCTCACCCCTCCACGAACGCAATCGTGTGCTCACGACTTCCTCCGGGATCCGCTGATCCTCATCCCAGAGGGCCTCAAGGTCCTCGCAGATGTCAGGTTCCAGCCCACTCAGCAGTTCGCAGACCTAAACCAGGCAGGACTGGTTCTCCTGAACGGCAGGCCAGCCGGGGGGGGATGTCCCATACCCCAGGCATGCCGGATCATAGCCCGGTAGTTGGCCTATGCCGGTTCGACCCGGAGGCTGGCCGTGGGAGCCACAACCTGGGCTCGCAGGAGGATGCTCACCCCAGTCTTGTCCAGGTCCCCCATGTAGAGGATCTCAGTGATCCCTGGCAGCAGCAGCTTGACCGACCGGATCAAGTCCGCCCCCCCGTTGCCCTTGCCGATGGCCACTGCCCCGAAGGTGCCGGGCAGAGAGGACGGGACCATCCGCAGCCTCATGATCATGGCCCACCTCATCGCCGGAACCCTGGACTTCAACCTGGCATCTGCTTTGTCAATAAACGGGTAATAACGGGTCACTACCCAAACAAAACAGCGAGGTGATAAAAATTGCGGAATCTATCATAAAAATTTTATTGTAAAATTGAAAACTCCGCGTAAAATCAACTAATCCTTCAACCTGATAAACCAAACACCAGCCAGGGGAAAACCAATATGAAAATCAGTCAGAAGTTGATCATTGGATTCAGCAGCTCCCTCTTTTCACTCATTCTTGTGGGCGGTTTGGGTATTTATAAAATAAAAATGGTTGCAAACATTAATAACCATTTAGTCCAAGTTGAATCAAAGCTAGTAGAGGACTCTCAACGATTGCGTGCCAATATCAACATGATGCGCCGCTATGAAAAAGATGCTTTTCTAAACATAGCCGATCCGACCAAAGTTAAAGAATATCAACACCAGTGGGTGGATTCAATGGATCATGCCCGGCAAAGACTGGAGGAAATGAACAAGCTAGAAACCGTACCGGATTGCATTCAAACCCTAGCCGAAATCACAAAAAACCTGACCGTCTATGAATCGGGATTCAAAGCGGTTCTATCCCAGATCCAAGAACGCAAAATCATCAGCCCAGAGGAGGCTAACCAAGCCATTGGTTCATACAAGGACGCAATCCACCATTCCGAGGATGCAATTACGAAGAACGCCACCCGAGAGAGCGAGGAAATGGCCGAAGTCCAAAAGGAGGTAGATGGATCAGTCCACAATACACTGACCTTCCTTGGGACTTTGGTGATCCTGGCCATCGGCTTGGTTGGCATGTTTGTTGTTGGCCTGCTTCGTTCCATCCGCCGGCCGCTGGCCGCGATCGAGTCCATGGTTGTGGACCTTGGCCAAGGGGAAGGCGACCTCAGCCGACAGCTGGAGTATGCCGGGAAGGATGAACTCGGTGCCATCTGTGGCGGGTTCAATCAATTCATACAAAAACTGAACGATACGATTAGCAGAGTCGCTCAGACATCAGGTCAGTTAGCCGCAGCATGCCATGAACTCAGTGCCACATCTGAGCAACTTACTGTGACCACAAGGGATATTAGCAGAAGCGCGGAGCACCAGCAAAATGCAATGGAGCAGTCCTCAGCGGCCCTGGTCCAGGTATCGGCTTCCATCGCCCAAGTTCGCAACACGACCGAGGAGACCGGCCGGGCGGCTCAAGGCTACCTCGGCGCTAGCGCCAAGGGCCGCCAGGAAGCCGAAGCCTGCACCTTGACGATGAAGGCCGTGGAAAATAGTTCCACCAAGGTGGGCTCAGTAACGAAGGTGATCTCAGACATCGCCCGCCAGACCAACCTCCTCTCCCTCAACGCGGCGATCGAGGCAGCCAAGGCCGGTGCCCAGGGCAAGGGCTTCGCCGTGGTGGCGGAGGAAATACGCAAACTGGCGGACCGCAGTGGCCAGGCCGCAAAGGAGATCAATCAACTCATTCAAGAAAGTAGCGAGCGGGTGCATGCTGGTTCAGGCGCAGTCCAGGGCGTGGGCTTGAGCCTTGCCGCTCTGGAAACCTGCATCAAGGAGAACGCAGACCGCGTGGCGGGCATTGCCCTAGCCATGGAGGAACAAGCGCAGGCGAGCGAAGAGGTCGTGAAAGCCATTGGGACGACGACCGGCCTCACCCAACAGAACGCCTCGGCAGCCACGGAATTGGATTCCACCATCCAGGAAGTGGGCCGGACCATTGCGGACCTTGCGAAAATGGCCACCGACCTTCAATCCATGACTGGCCGGTTCAAGCTAGCATAGGTTGAATCAGCGTATTTCGATGTTGAGTTGCGACCGACGAATGAATGGTCATCCAGAATTTTTCCATTTAATTCATAGCCCGGTCCCAAGTTCCATAACCTTCCGCCGACTTCACCCAATGCCCTCGAAATTTACAGCGAAAACCAGGTGCTGAATGTCTGACTACAAAGCGGGCCTGACTCCGAAGAGGTCGAAAGCCCGTTGCTGGAGTGCGGTTGGCTTGGGATGAATGACGGTGGTCGCCATGGGGGCCTGGATGAAACGCATGAGGTTCCTCGAATAGCCGGCCAATTCCTTGAGCAGGTCGCGGTAGCCCATGACAGGCAGCCCCTCCTGGGCTCTGCCCGTTGCCCGCTTGCCGTTGGGAATCCGGGCGGGTTCGCCCTGGAAAAGCAGAGGCTCCCAGGCCTGGCGGAGGTGCCACTCCACGTAATAGGCCAGCATGCATAGGAACACATGGGCCTTCACCCGCCCGGCCAGATGGTGGTGGATAGGCCGGATTTGCAGATCGAGGCCCTTGAGACTTCGGAAGGCCCGTTCCACCCGGGACAGCCGCATGTAGGAGGTCTGAGCGTACTCGGGGCTCAACTGGGCCACCGGAACCTTGGTCCTGATCACGTAGATGCCGTCCGCGGCCGCTTCCAGGGCGATCAGGGCATGCCGGCGCTGGAAGGTGAAGCCGTCATCCAGGATGTCGACTTTGAAATACTTGGCCATTCGGTGGGTGGCCAGGACCTTGCCTACTTCGATCCCGAGGGCGCCCTTCCCGCGCAACGGCTTCAGTTTGCGGATGCAGGTTCGGTGGATCTTTCGGAGGTCCTCCTCGGTGGCATCCAGCAATTCCCCGCGCTGCCGCTCCCGCTCCTCCTTGGTGAATGGGTTGAAGCAGGCGATCAGGCGTTCTCCGGGGAAATCGGGATGGGTCACCTCAGCGATGTTCCGCTGGTCGAACAGGCTTGGCTGGATGGCCCGGACGGCACAAAGTCTCTCGATGGCGGGGCCGCGCAGCGCCGTCACCCAATCCAGGTGGGCCGGCTCCAGGTCCTGCTCGATCCGGGTCCCGGTGATCATGCCCCGGTCACCCACCAACACTACCCGTTCCAGATGGAAGCGTTCCTTCAGCTTCTGGATCTGGTTGGGCAACGTGGGAGGGTCGCCGGTCTTGCACTCGAACACCTCGATGGCCACCGGACAGCCCTCGGCGTTGCAAAGCAATCCGCAGGTGATTTGTAGCCGATCCGGCCGGTGGTCCCGAGAATAGCCGTACTGGGCCAGCGGGCAATGCCGCCCCTCGAAATACGAGGACGAGACGTCATAAAGCACCAGGCAACCATCGGACAAGTGCCGGGCGCCAGCGCCGATTCGATCTTGGCCTATCGCTCCTGGAGCCAATCCATGGCGGTGTAGAGTTCATTCTCGTCCGCCCCCTCCACTCCCAGGACCTGGGCTAGAGTGGACACCCGGCTGTCGGGGTCACACAAGCGGGACAAGGAAAGCTTGCTCCCCGGGTGGATGACTCGGCCTGCCACCAGGGCCAAGGCAAGGTCCTTCTCCCGGCTGTTTCGGGTAGCGAGCAATCGATCCAGCTCCAACTTGCGAATCGTGCCCACCACGGCAGCCAAGTGCCCATGGGGTCGGGCTTCCATCAACTCCATCTGCCCGTTGGCAGGGCCGATGGCCTCGCCTTTGAGTCCCAACTTGATCAGTTCAATCACCGTGTCGGGCAGCGATGAGATAATGGCCACGGTTGTGGTCTTGACCTGGTCACCCTCACGGTAGGAATGGCGCAAGAGATGGGTTTTGTATGCCTTTTCCCCTGCCTTCCGCTGGGTGGTAACCATGTGGACAGCCATACCTTTGATGGGCATACCATAAAAAAGGGTCGCCAGAGGTGATCGTCAAGACATTTTAGTGCCTACAAAATGGATGCCGATTTGCGTCAAGTCACCACCAGATCTGAGCCTGGGCTGGATTTCCCTATGGAACTTGGGCCCGGAACAGGCTGATAAACGAAATCCCAAGATGGCAGGAGAAAGTCAACTCGGGAAAAATCGTGAGGGCAACCTTGATGATGAAAATGGGGTCCGGAATCCGGGCCAGTGGTACGATCCTGTCGACCCCGCAAGTTTCATAGCGTCCTTGGGCATGCCAAACACGACACAGGACTCCTCATCCTGGGCGTTGGTGCGGGCTCCGCCGAGACGCTCTTCGGTCGGGCCTGGACATGCACGGGTCGGAACCGCCAGAGGGCCTACCTCAGCCGGACGGAAACGCGGGAGTTCAAGAGGAAGCTGATCCTCGTGAGCCGGGTCCTCAAGATCACCAAGCACCTGATGTGGGAGTTGGAAGAGGTGCCACTTGCCGAGAACCTTCTGCTTCGGCACGCGCCCAAGTATGAGGCGGAGACAGGGGTAACGAGCCTGGACCCGGCTGGCGACCAGCTGTTCGATTTTTACTGCGAGCATGCACGGCGGAGCAGTACCACGCCGAGATCAAAAGTGAATTGGACCTGGAGCGGATGCCGGGCGCTGCGTTCAAGGCGAATGCCCGCCTGTTAGGCCTGGGAATTCTGGATCGGCAAAACCATCAGCTGGTTCCGGGAAGGCCGAAGCCGGATGCAGGAGAACTGATCAGGTGGTGGCTTAAGCCCCTTGACCTTTCGCCTATTCAACGCCTGGGTCGCCTGCTTTCAGGTCATGTATCATGGTGCATTCCTGTTTGTCTGTCCTTGAAGTCCCTGCGAGGTGGCGAGAATGGCTTCCGAACCTCCGGCCATGGACCGCTCCGTGCGGTTGACCTTTCCCCGCGGACCGCTGTGGATCGCCTGCCTGCTGGTCAATCTGGTGATCATGGGAGTCGCTGGCTTCGCGCTGGTGCGCAGCCGTGAACATTACCACGAACGTGCCGCACTCATGGCCGAGAACCTTTCGAGCCTCCTGAAACAGAACCTGGGGGCCGATATCGAGAAGATCGATTCCGGACTGCTCGCCATCGGCGATGAAGTCAGCCGCGAGCGTGCCTCTGGTGGAATCGAGGGCCGGTCGCTGGACCTCTTCCTTGGCCGTATCCTGGAGCGGACTCCCGAATTGCAGGGCTTTCGCATCGCCGATGCGACTGGGCTGGTCACCCATGCGGTCGGCGAGGTGCTGACCAGCACGGTCCGGGTCGACGACCGGGATTACTTCCAGCGGCTCCGTGCGGAGACGGGGATGGGCCCGTTGTTTTCCGGTCCGCTGCTGGGGCGGGTCAGCGGCAAGTGGGCCCTGGTCCTGGCTCGCCGCCTGGACGCCCCGGGTGGTGGATTTGCCGGTATCGTCTTCGCCTCGATTGCCCTGGACCGCCTGGCAAGGCAGATCTCATCCATCGACGTGGGTCCCCATGGGGTGGTCGCCTTGTTCAACCATTCCCTCGTGATCGTGGCCCGCTACCCGGAGGCCGGGCCCATGGGGACGACCGTTGGCCGTTCAGCGGCTTCGCCGGAGATAACCGCCCTGGTCTCCGCGGGCCGGCGAGCGGAGCGCTATCATTCTCGATCGCACTTGGACGGCGTGCTGCGGCTATATTCCTTCCGCCAGGTTGGCCCTTATCCGCTTTACATCAATGTCGGTTTCGCGGAGCAGGACTACTTGTCCGGTTGGTGGCAGGAAGCGGCGCGGGCGAGTGGATGGGCCGGCCTGTTCGCCCTGGCGTCATTGGCAACGACCTGGCTGGTCAGCCGCCGTTGGAAGGAGCGCATGGCGGCGTTGCAGGAACTGGCTCGCCAGGAGGAACGGTTCCGCAGGCTGTTCCATGGCGGCAATGATGCTGTCTTTGTCCACGAGGCCGACCCGGTGACCGGAGCCCCTGGCCATTTCATCGAAATCAATGACATCGCCTGCCAACGCCTGGGTTTCAGCCGGGACGAACTGCTGGCCTTGGGACCGATGGACCTGGAGCCCCAGGTCGGCCCGGGATCCGGTGACGGTCCTCGAAATTTGGCGGAACAAGAGACCTCGGTGTTCGAGCGGGTCCACCTGACCAAGGACCGGCGTTCGATTCCTGTCGAGATCAATGCCCAGATGTTCCAATTGCAAGACAGGACCCTGGTGCTGTCAGTGGCCCGCGACATCACCGAACGAAAGGCGGCCGAGGCAAAAATCAGTCGTCTGACCAGCCTCTACGCGGCCTTGAGCCAGTGCAACCAGGCCATCGTGCACTGTCATGATGAGCCGGGGTTGTTTCAAGTCCTCTGCCGCTGTGTGGTGGAGAACGGGTTCGCCAAGATGGCCTGGATCGGCGAAGTGGATCAAGCCAGCGGGCTGATCAGGCCAACTGCCTGGTTCGGTGATGATCCAATCCGCCTGGAACCACTGCCGCGCTTGTGCACGGGCCAGGATTTGCCGACAGGTGGGCCGGCCGCCATCACCATCCAGGGCGATCAGCCCTACTGGTGCCAAGATTTCCTGGCCGACTTCGCGACCTCGGCATGGCATGCCACCGGTGCCCAGGCCGGTTGGGGTTCACTGGCGGCGCTCCCTTTCCACCGGCGAGGTCACCCGGTCGGGTGCTTGACGATTTGTTCAGGCACCGTTGCGGCCTTCGATCCGGAAACGAAGGCGCTCCTGCTGGAAATGGTCATTGATATCGATTTCGCGCTGGATAATTTCGCCCGGGAAACGGAGAAGCGCCACGCCGCCGAGGCCCTGCAAGCGAGTGAGGCCCGCTTCCGGTCACTCTTCGAGAATGCTCCCGTGGGATTTTCCCTCGAGGATTTTTCGACCGTCAAGGAGACCTTGGATACGCTCCGGGCGGCCGGCAACGCCGATCTTCGGTGCTACTTCTCCAGGCACCCTGAAGTGGTCGAGGAACTGGCAGGACAAGTGGAATTCCTGGATATCAACCGGACCGGCAGAGCCATGAGCGGCATCGGGACGCTCGCTCCGGATCGCCCGGGCGGTTCCCGCTACGCCGCGCCCGGGTTCCTTGGCGCGTTCGTGCAGTCGCTGGTGGATCTTGCGGCAGGCAGGATCTCCTGCACCCAGGAGGTCGAACTTCATGACAACCAGGGCCGATCGACGACCTACGACGTGCACTTCGCGGTGCAAACGGGGCATGAAGAGGATCTTTCCCGCGTCCTGGTCACGTTCGTGGATATCAGTGAACGCAAACTCGCCGAACAGGCGCAGAAAATGGAAAGCCTGGGCCTCCTGGCCGGCGGGGTCGCGCACGACATGAACAATGTGCTGGGCGCCATCCTGGGCCTGGCCTCCGCCAACCTGGAGGCCCAGCCCGCCGACAGCATCACCCAGAAGGCTTTTTCGACCATCATCAAGGCCACCGAGCGGGGCCGCCGGGTGGTCAGGAACCTGCTGAACTACGCCCGACAAGATCCGGCCGAACGCCGGGAACTGGACCTGAACCAACTTCTAGGAGAAGTGGCCGAACTCATGGAACATACCGCCCTATCCAGGATCCACCTGAAACTGGATCTGGCCGAGGATTTGCGACCCATTCTTGGGGATGCGGGTGCCTTGTCCCACGCTTTCATGAACCTTTGCGTCAATGCGGTGGATGCCATGCCGGGACACGGGACCCTCACCCTCAGGACCCGGAACCGGGAACTCGGCCTGATCGAGGTGGAAACCGAGGACACGGGTTGCGGGATGAACAAGGAGGTCCTGGACAGGGCATTAAACCCCTTCTTCACCACCAAGAAGCCGGGCAAAGGCACCGGGTTGGGGCTGTCCATGGTCTACAGCACAGTGAAGGCTCACCAAGGCCAGATGGTGATCCAGAGTGAACCGGGCCAGGGAACCCGGATCCGGATGCTCTTCCCCGCGGCCGCCGGTTGAAGGCCACCGCCGGACCGCGGCTGGGAAACCCGAAGCCGAGTTCCCGTCCTTGCCTGGGTGACGTCAAGGAACCTTGTGCGCCAACGACAACTAACTTTGTGCATTTAAGGGGCCGAGGCGGAGCCGATGGCCTTACCAAATCTCAGGTAAAGGCCTGGTAGCCGATGCTCCGTGTAGTTG
>Ga0316217_10003842_pt1 | contig 16738 bp, 2 predicted proteins | sample 1anoAmetaG_FD_203633 | JGI IMG/M metagenome (GOLD analysis project Ga0316217, IMG submission 203633) | Freshwater microbial communities from Trout Bog Lake, Wisconsin, USA - 1anoA | ecosystem: Environmental > Aquatic > Freshwater > Lake > Hypolimnion/Profundal zone | place: USA: Wisconsin...
TGGATCAATACCGATGGCGCCGTCCACCTATGCCTAAAGCATAGGCAAATGGCCTATTTTGGCTTCAAAAAGCCTATTGCGCGGGCAGTGCGATCAGACCACAAATGCGCATGAAAAAACCGGCCGTGGGGCCGGTCTTTTCGCGAAGGGTGTTCACCAAAACTGGTTTTAAGCCAGTTGGCGCAGAAGCGCACTGACCGTGCCGTCGATGCGTTCGGGCGTTTCGTACGTCCCGGCCGCAATCGCCGCGCGTGCCGTATTCACCTTGTCCTGGCGAATTTCGGGCAGCTTCTTGATCTCGTTTAAGTACCGCGCCGTGTCACTGATTTCCACAGTGTCCTGGGGCGCTGAGTTCGCATCCTGCGAACCACCTGTTTTTGTTACCGCCGTGCTTCCTTGCAGGCGCGTGATGGGGGAACCGGATCCAATCGATGGAATATTCATAACTACCTCACACGCAGCCTTGTGTCCATAATAACGGACGCCACAGTCTTTCCGACGCGGTTTGGACCATTATAGCCATCTCGCATCAACCCGACTGACGTAGGTACTTTAAGTATCGAGCCAAGACGTGGCTTTGCTTGAACAAAATAAAGAAATTGGCCCATCGGTCGTTTTGCATGTAAGTCTTTTAATGGCAATTTATTAAATGCTTTTATCGCAAACGGGCAAGGCCTTTGCCAGTATCAGAAATGGCATTTTTCGTGGCCCAAGATACCCTAGTTTACCTAGACGGTACGCGCTGCGCGCCAAGCTGGCGGATCGGTCACGCAACCTTAACAGACAGCACCGCTTATAGGACGTTAGCGTGGCTAAAACGCCACATCGCCCTCGACACGCCGCCGCCGCGCGTTACCATGGTGGCACTGCAAAAGGAACATAAGCGAATGAATACAATTCTTCGGGTTCTCTCTTCCTTGCCGCGCGTGGTTTGGGTGGGGGCTCTGGCGGCAGTGGCTCTGGTGGTGGTGCTGGCCGTTTGGGGCACCGTCCACGCTCCGCAGACCTTCACGCCCGGTTCGGGCGCTGCGCCCGCCACCGGCCCGGGCAGCGCCGCGGCTTCCCCGCTGCTGTTCCATGTACCTGTTGGGCGCGTCCATGCCCCACTGCCGTATCGCATCATCTCGTTTCATCGCGGGCGCGTGGATAAAGACCTGATCCGCCTGGCGGCCAGCCTGGGCTTTAACGGCGTGCAGATCCAGTTGGAGGGTTCCACCGTTCAGGGCCTCATCGACCTGGCCCGGCGCGATGCCGCCGAGCACATCTTCGACTATTGCCATCAACTGGGCATGCAGGTCACCGTTTGGGTGCATGAATTCAACGATTTCCCCGCCGAATGGATGCCCGAGTACCAGGGGCCTTTCAGCGTGGATAATCCGCGCATCTGGGCGGATCTGGACGCGCGCTACGACTGGGTGCTGGGCCAGGCCATCCCGCAGGCCGACGGCCTGGTGCTGACCGTGGTGGAAACCGGCACCCGCGCCACCCAGACACCCGAATTACTGCAACTCACCAGCGTGATCGCGGGCAAATGTCAAAAGTACCACAAGACTTTCATGGCCCGCACGTTTGTCTGGTATCCCGAGGAGTTTGCCAGCGTCATGGGCGCGGTGGCCCGCATGCCGGCTGATACGATCATCATGAGCAAAATTGTCCCGCAGGACTGGCAGATGCGCGGCACATTTGCCCGCGAGATCGGCGCGGTGGGGGGGCGGCCCCAGATTATCGAATACGATATTGCCGGGGAGTACTTTCTGAAAAACCAGGTGGCCAACTGCATGCCCGCCCTGCTCAAGACGCATTTTGATTATGGCCAGCAGCACGCCCAGCAGGGGATCTGCGTGCGCGTCGATCGCGACGAGGCCAATGTGCTCCATCAGCCGTCGGAAGTGAACCTGTGGACCCTGGGCATGCTGGCGGCGGGGGCCTCCGACAATCTCGATGAGATATGGGAAGCCTGGGCGACGTACCGTTTCGGCAAGGCGGCGGCGGCCGGCGTGGTGCGGGCGCTTAAGCCCACCGAGGCGGTGGTGTCGGAGATGCTGAGCATCGGGCCGTTTGCCTTTGGCGATACGCGGCATTTCCCGCCGCTGGGCAATGAAACCGGGGTGGATGATTTCCTGGGGCAGAATCACCAGAACTGGCGCTGGGACAGCCGCTACCTGCCGTGGTATCGCCAAGCGGAAACGGGCGATCCGGCCTTTGCCGCGCAGGTGCAGGCCGGCAAGAACCAGGCGCTGCAAATGGCCGATAACTGCCTGGCCAACCTCCAGGAGGTGCGGGGCGCCCTGGCCCCGGAAGATTACGCCATCCTCTACACGCGGCTGCTGACTAATAAGGTGCAGCTATCCTGGCGTGCGCCGATGGCGCTGGCGGTCCTGCATTATCGCCACCTGCTGGCCATTAACCCGCGCCGGCGCACCGAGCGGCGGGCGGCCGCCGCGGTGCTCGCGGCCGATCTGGCGGCCATCCGCCAAGCGGCGCTGCCGGTTTACGACCCGCCGCAGAAGATGGACTATCGCGACCGTACGTGGTTGGTGGGGGTGCCCGAAGGGGTGGACCGCGGACGGATCTATTACTGGGCCTGGCAGATGGAGCAGTTGCTGCGGGAACTGGTGGGCGGATAGATAATCGCGATTACGATGCGTTTTCGCGAAATATCATTCCACGGCCCTTTCTTTATTAAAGCGAGCACCGCGTTTTTTTTTGACTTGAATCCATTTTTGTGATACGTATATGTTGCACGTCAGCTTTTTTGTCGCCGAGGGAATAGTTTTTTGAACCCGACAGTTGCACTACGAACAAAGGACAAAAGGATCGGGTCAGGAAATTAAACGGCGGAAAAGGGAGCGGTGCAGGTTCGGCCGGTAAAGATTCGGCCGAAAAGGTATGGAGTCTGAGGCGGGACGCATTAGTATAGTAATGCGTTTAGGTACGTCGCAGCCTTCTGAAAAAGAGAGATGTGGTTTTGGCCAGCGCGGGCAGGTTGCCCGTGTACGTCTTTCTTTTGCGGAAGGAAACGCTGTGACGAGCAAGAACAAAAAAGGGTTCGGTAAAACTTCCAAACGCTTCCTGGCGCTGGCGATTGCTGCGGCAGCGGGCACACTGGGGTTGGGGCGTCAGGCGGCGGCCAGTGTCTATTTCGACACCAACGGCACGACTTCCGGCTTCGGCACCGCCGGTGGCACTTGGGACACCGCTACGGCCGATTGGAACACCGATCCCACCGGCGTCCTCGCGCCGACCGCATACACCACCACCAACAGTGACACTGGGTACTTCGGTACCGATGTCGCCACGTATGGCTACGCCACCGCGGGCAGCGCCACGGTTGCCGTATCGAATACCCAAAACGTCGGCGCTATCTATTTCGGAGCGCAATCCGGCACCATTACCCTTTCGGGCGGAACGCTCGCCTTTGGCACCACCGCCGGCACCATTACCACCAATAACGCCGCCGACGCCATCAGTTCCGTTCTGACCGGCACCGCGGGCCTCACCACGACCGGTGCCGGCACCTTGACCCTCTCCGGCGCCAATTCCTACACCGGCGGGACCACCATCAAGGCCGGCACGGTCATCGGCACGTCCGCGGCCGCCAACGCCTTGGGCGCCGGCGCCATCACGCTCGGCGACTCCACCGGCGGCGCCAATGCCGCCAGCCTGCTGATTGGCACCACCGGCCTGACGTACGCCAACGCCCTCGTTCTGGCTTCCACCACCACCGGCGCTCTGACCATCGGGACCACCGGCGCGGCCACCAGCACGACGTTCAGCGGCGGCATCACTGGTCCCAACAGCATAATTTTCAGCAACGCCGGCACTGGCACCCTGACGTTCTCGGGAACGGCGCTTAACAACTCCGGCGCTATTACCAACTCCGGCACCGGCGCCGGCGGCGTCCTGATCAGCACGAACATCGGCAGCCTCGTCACCGGCATCACGCAAAATAGCACCAGCTCGGGCCTGACCCTCTCGGGCACCAACAACTCCACCGGTTTGGTCACGATCAGCGGCGGCACGCTCACCCTGGGCAGCGCCGCCGCTCTGAATTCCGGCGCGGCCTTATCCATCGGAGCTGCCGGCACCACGATGGCCCTGAACATGCAAACCTTTAACAATACCGTCGCCAATCTGACGATGCAGAACCCCACCAATACCCAAACGTTCACCATCTCCGGTACCGGTGTGCTGTCCACCAACCTCATCACCTTTGCTGGGGCCGGGGCGTTCAGTGGTACCATCACGGGTGGCACCATCAATCTGGGTGGCGGCACGATCGATATGTCGGCTTCCGCTGGCGTCACCAATGCCCAACGAATTCTGGCTTCAAACCTGCAAGGCAGCAATATCACCATTAAAGGTGGTGGCGGCGCCGCCGGCAACAACCAATTCACCCAGATTAGCGGCAACAACAGCGCCCTGACCGGCAATGTGAACATTACCGGCTTGGTTAATTTCAACAGCCAGAACGCCGCCGGAACGGCCACCACGCTGAACATTATCGCGGCTAACGCGGGTTTGGATTTTACCGCCACCGGAAGTTTGGCGAACAACATCACGTTGACTGCCAATGGGACTATCCGCACCTACTCCAACAGTACCGCAACGCTCAGCGGCAATATCAGCGGCAGCGGCAGCTTAAGCAACACCGATGCCGGTACGCTCACGTTGTCCGGCAGCAACAACTACACCGGCGGCACCACCATTGCGGCCGCAACCTTAATCTTTGCCAACACCAATTCGCTGCCGCCCACGGGCACCGTAATCGTCAACAGCGGCAACACGCTTGGCCTGCGGGTTGCCACCTCCGGATACTTCACCTCCGCCAACCTCGATCAACTGTTTGCCAACGGAATGCCCAACGTGTCGATGAACGCGACCTCGAACGTCGGTATCGATACCACCGCGGGCAATTTTACCTACGGCAGCATCACCAGCACCGGCACCAAAGGTTTGGTAAAACTCGGCACCAATACGCTCACCCTTACCGGGACCAATGCCTACAGCGGCACCACGACGGTGGCCGCCGGCACCCTGCTATCCGCGGTGGCCAGCAAGGGCTTTGGCACCAACGCCGGCATTACCCTCAACGGTGGCACCCTGGCCCTCCGCAGCGATGCGACCACCGCCTTCACCAACGGCAGCAGCGCATATAATGTTACGCTGGGTGGCAGCTCCGCCATTAATGTGGACCAGGTTTCCGCAGCACCGTCCGGCACCACGATTACCCTGGGCAACGTAGCCGCGAACGCCGCGTATACGTTGACCACCAGCGGTGCCGACAACGTCGGGCTGGCCTTCGGCGCCGTTACCAGCAATGCCACGGCTGCGGCAGCGCTTACGATCACCAACAACATCGCCACGGCGGGCAATGCAGGCCTGACCCTGGCCAGTGTTGGTTATACCGCCAATACGGTGGCCCAAACCCTCACCTTTAATGGTTCGGGCACGACCAGCGTTACCGGTGCGATCACCCAGAACGGTGCCAATGCCCTGGCCGTTACCCAGTCCGGCGCCGGCACCACCATCCTCTCCGGCGCCAACACCTACACCGGCGGTACGACCGTCAGCAGCGGCACGCTGCTTGTGAGCGGCAGCGGAAGTTTGGCTAATACCGTCGGCGTCAATGTTGGGACTACAGGCAGCACCGGCACGCTGATCGTGAGCAGCACATCGGCCAACGCGATCAGCAGCACCAGCAATTTGGTTGTGGGAAAACAAGTTACGACCGCCGGAACGTCCAGCGGCACCCTATACCTAGCCCCCGGTATGGGCACGACCGGAACCGTCACGCTAACCGGAACCGATATCAACATCGGCTGGGCCAGCGGGGCGGCAGGGGTTATCGGCACCGGCCAGATCTACCAATCCGCGGGAACCCTCAGTGCGCCGTCCGGTCACTCCTTGTTCCTTGGTCTGGTCTACAACACGGCCGGCGGCACAGGAAGCGGAACCTGGAATATTGACGGCGGAACTTTGAATGCGGCGGGGAATGTTTACGTCGCCTCGACCAACAACACCACCTTAACCAGCGGCACCGTTACGGGCGTGCTGAATGTCAGTGGCACGGGCGTTGTGAATTCCACTGGCGTCTTCCAGCCGGAATATGCGGGGAGTGCGGTGACGCTTACCGCCGCGATCAACTTGAACAGCTACGGCGGGAACAGCGGCTCGTTGACCACGCCCGCGTGGACAGCCGGCGGCGGCACGCAAAACTCGACCAAGCTAAATTTCAATGGCGGCACGCTCAAATTCGGCGCGACCGGCTCGACCAACTACCTGAGCACCTCGACCGCCGCGGTTAATCTTTACGCCAACGGCGGCACGATCAACACCAACGGCAACAGCGACACGATCACCCAGGTCATCAGTAATCCCGCGAGCAACGGTGTCACCTCCGTTTCCATCAGCGGCACGTCCGCCATTTACACCACGCCGCCGACCGTCACCTTCAGTGGTGCGACCGGCACCCAGGCCACCGGCTACGGCGTGCTCAATAGCAGTGGCAGCATCACCGGTATCGTCGTGACCAACGGCGGCAGCTTCACCGGCACCGAGGCCGCCGCCATCAGCGGTTCAGGCCTTACGCTCACCGTCAACACCGCCGCCAACAGCACCGGCGGGCTGACCGTGATCGGCGGCGGCAGCCTGACGCTCTCCGGCTCCAACACCTACACCGGCGGCCTTACCATTCAGAACGGTACCGTGGTCGCCTCCACCGTCAATACCGCATTGGGTGGCACCACCGGCACTGTCTACTTGGGCGATACGGCGGTTACCACCAATAATGCCAGTTTGCTGGTCGGCACCACCGGCCTGACCTATTCCAACCCCGTCGTGCTCGATAGCGGCACCACCGGCATCCTGACCCTCGGCAACACCGGCACCAACATTTCCACCACCTTCGCCGGCGCCATCACCGGCACCAACAACCTCACCATCAACAGCGGTTCGGGCACCGGCACCATCACCTTCGCGACAACGGCGATTAACAACCTCGGCAGCATCACCAACACCGGCACCGGCTCGGGCCTCACCACCATCAGCGGCGGCATTGGCGCCAACGTCACCGGCCTCACCGAAAGTTCCACCGCCTCGGCCCTGACGGTCGCGGGCGCCGTGACTCTGGGCAGCGGCGGCCTGAACGTGACCAACTCCAATAGCTCTGGTGCCGCCCTGACCCTGGGCGGCAACATCACCGGCACCGGCACGTTGGATCTTAATAACAATGGCGGCGTGGCCGCGGGCATTATCCTTTCCGGCGGCACCATCACCAACATTGGGATCACCAACACGGGCACCGGCACCGGCGGCGTGACCATCAGCTCCATCATCGGCACCGGCGTCACCGGCGTGGTGCAAAACAGCACCAGTTCAGCCCTTACCCTGTCCGGGATCAATACTTATACCAGCGGCACCACGGTCAGCGCCGGCACGTTGAAAGTCGGTAACGCCGCCGCACTGGGCGGCAATGCCGGCGCGGTCACTGTCGCCAGCGGCGCCACCCTGGATCTTGCCGGCATTACGATGACCAACACCAACCCCTTGTCGCTCACCGGCACGGGCGTCGGAGGCAACGGCGCGCTGATCAACAGCACCGGCACGGGCGTCTACCTGGGCCAGGTTACGCTGGGCGGCACGGGCGCAACCATCACCGCCAACAACAGCCTCACGCTCGGCAGTACCACCACCGCCGCCGCTCCGCTCGTCGGCACCAGCAGTACGACGCTGACCGTCGGTGGGACCAACACGCTCTACGTGGTTACCAACACCGTGGGGCAAATCTCGGGCGCCGTGCCGATCAGCATCAACGCCGGCAGCACACTCCGAGCCACAGACGCCCAGGCAACTCTCACCAATCCGCTGGGTACGGGCCAGATCACCATCGCCCCCACCGGGGCGCTGTATCTCAGCGATCCGAGCGGCAGCGCCAGCCTCGCCAATACCATCGTCATCGGCAACGCCGCCGGAACGGCCACGATTACACCGAATAATGGCAGCTATACCTTCGGCGGCACCATCAACTTGGGAAGTTCGAACCCCACGCTGGCTTTCGTGCAAAATAACGGGGCCGGAAGCACGGTGACGTTGGGCGGCGCCATCAGCGGCGCCGGCAATATCTCGGTCAATGGCACGGCCGGCGGTTCCGCCTTTGTCATGAATAATACCTCCATCAATCTCACCGGCGGCACCATCTCCGACATCAGTTCCAATGCCGCCGGCACCCTGCTGATTTCCGGCAATCTTTCCGGCAACACGGCGGTCCTCGAAAACAGTACCGCCAACGCCATGCTGACCCTCAGCGGCTCCAATACGTTCACCGGCGGCGTGACGATCAACAACGGCACCGTCCGGTTCACCAACCTGGTCTCGATGCCCGCCGGGGGCATCGTTGCCGTCGGCACGGGTACGACGCTGGCGGTTAACGTTGGTGGATCCGGTCAGTGGACGACCAGTTCCACCAGTGCCAACGGAACCGTCGGCGGCCTGCTGGCCGGACTTGGCGCCCAAAGCGGCGAAACGGTTACCTATGCGGGTGCCTTTAATCTTGGAATCGATACCAGCAATGCGTCGCCCACCACGCAAACTTATTCGGGCGTCCTTAGCAATATCAGTGGCAACGCCTTGGGCCTCACCAAGCTGGGCACCAACACGCTGTCCCTTACCGCTTCGAACAGCTACACTGGCGCGACGACCGTCAGCGGCGGCGTCCTGAGTGTCTCCTACCTCGCCAACGGCGGGGCCAACAGCAATATCGGAGCCTCCACCAATGCCGCGGCCAACCTGGTCTTCAACGGCGGGACCCTGGCCTATACTGGCGGCAACGTCACCATCGATCGCGCCTTCACCATGACTGGCTCCGGCACCATCGACGTGGCCAGCGGCGTGAACCTGACCATCGCCAGCACCCCGGCTACCACCGGGGGCGGCACCCTGACCAAGACCGACACCGGCACGCTGACGCTCGCGCACTTGAGCGGCACCGCCGCGAGCAACTACTCCGGCACCACCACCATCGACAATGGCACCCTGGCGCTGAGCACCACCAGCCCGACCCTCACCGGCGGCCTGACCTTCGGCGCGGCGGCCGCCGGCACCAACGCCGGCACGCTGGCCCTCAACACCGGCGTAAACGCCACCTTTACCGGCGCCGCGCTGGTGCAAACCAACTCCACCACCGCCAACACCATCACCATTGGCAGCGGCCAAACGCTGAACCTCAATGGCGGCCTGACGGTGGGTTACTCGGCCTCGAGCGGATCCGCCACCAACACCCGGCTCACGGCCACCGGCGGCACCATGGCGATCACGGGCACGACGCTCGCCCTCGGCCTTGATGCCGGCGGTGCGGTTAACAGTACCTGGATTAACAATGGCGTGCTGGATGCCACGGGCCTGGCGAACTTCACCACCAACGTGACTAACATCAACCTGGGCGTCGGCAACAATGCCTCCGGCACCGGCACGTTGAAACTTTCGAATACCGCCAATACCGTGGTGGCTACCACGCTTACCATCGGCGATTCAGGAGCCAACAACGGCGGCGGTACGAGTATCCTGACGCTGGGCACGGGCACGAACGTGATTCAGGCCGATACGATCAATATCGGTCGGGGTAAGGGCTCCGCGGCGGGGTACCTCCAGTTCGCATCCCAATCCGCAGGCCCGGGCACCGTAACGATCACCAATACGGCCGGTACCGGCGGATCGGCCATCACGATCGCCAATACCACCAATGCCACCGGTACCGGCGGTGGCGCAGTGGGCACGCTGGATCTCCGCGGTCATACCGCGACCGTCACCGCCAGTACACTGCTTATCGGCACCAATGCCAATACCAGCACTGGCGGGGTAACCGGTAACGTCTACTTTGACACGGGAACCTTTGGGGCAACCACACTTAACATGGCCGTCGTCACGAGTACTGCCGCTACGGGCAGCACCGCGGGCAATTTAACCATTGGCGGTGGGGCCTTCACGGTGTCCGGCACCACCACGCTGGCCAACAACTCCGCGGCCAGTGGAACAGCGCCGGCCACCGGCACCATCAACTTGAGCGCCGGTAGCCTCTCATTGGCCACGCTCAACGGCGCTTCCAAATCGGGTGCCGGCACCGGTTCGGCGACGGGCATTATCAACGTCTCCGGCGGTACCCTGACGGTTAACACGCTCTTCTCCCTCGCTTCCCAGACGGGCGGCGGCACGGCTGCCGGCACGCTTAATATCACCGGCGGCCTGGTTACGTCGAACGTCAATATCACCGACGGCGGCGGTACGGCCACCACCACCATTGCCATGGGCGGCGCCACGCTCGCCGGCGGCCTGCTGGATATGACCAGTCATGCCATCGGCGGCGCGACCCCGATCGACACGCTCACTTGGTCCTCCGGCACCCTCCAGAACGTCTTGCAGATCAACAATGGCGCCGGCTTCAACAAGAACACCGCCGGCGCGTTTACCCTCGCCGGCACCAATGCCTATACCGGCGGGACCACGGTTAGTGCCGGCACGCTCCAGGTTGATCCCGCGTCCACCACCGCACTGGGCGCTACCACCAACAACCTGACCATGGGCGGGGGCCTGTTGGACCTCGGCGGTCTGAGCGAAACCATCGGCGCCCTGAGCATCACCGCTGCTTCGGGCAGCGGCAACACGATCCAGAACGGCAGCCTTACCGGCACCAGCTATGGAGCCAGCAACACCACCGGCAATGCGATCGTGACCGCCAATCTGCTGGCCAATGGTACTATCGGCCTGACCCAATCCGGGGCCGGCACGCTGACCCTGTCCGGCTCGAACACCTATACCGGCGGCAGCAGCATTGCCGGCGGCAATGTGAGTGTCGCTTCGCTCGATTATGTCACCACCGGCTCTTGGGCTAACCACGGGGTGTGGAGCAACCTGGGTGTCGTGTCCACCGTGGCGGCCGGCACCATTAATCTTGGCGCCACCACTACCGCCGGCCAGTTGACTTACACCGGCCCCGGCGAAACCACCGACCGTGTGCTTAACCTTAACGGCACCACCGGCGGGGCCACCATCGACCAGTCGGGCACCGGCACGCTGAATTTCACCAGCAACGTTACGGTAACCACCGCCGGGGCCAAGAGCCTGACCTTGCAGGGTTCCACCAGCGGCACCGGTGTAATCGGCGGCACCATCGGGGATTCCAGCAGCGGCGCCACCAGCCTCATCAAGGCCGGCACTGGTTCCTGGACCCTCGCCGGCTCCAACACCTATACCGGCACCACCACTCTCTCCGGCGGCACTCTGGTCGCCGCCAATGCGCAGGCCTTGGGTGCCAGTACCGCCCCCTTGTCCATCACCACCGGCGCCACCGCACCGGTCCTGGATATCCAGTCCAATTCCACGGCCTACAACACCACGCTCACCGGCACGAACAGTGCGACGCTGGTGGTCGATTCGCTCGTGAGTTCGCCGGCGACCAGCGCCTCCTGGACGCTCGGCACGCTGGCGATGCCCGCGGCCACCTTGAACGTTAATCTGGGAACCACCTCGGGCCTCCTGACCGCCGGCAACTTGGCCTTTGGCGCCACCACGCTCAGCGCCAGCACCGCAACGTTTAATATCGGCTCCGGTGCCGCACTGACGCTCGGGGCCGTTGGTGGCAGTTTCAGCCTTACGAAATCCGGCACCGGTACCTTGGTGCTCAACACCGCGGCCACCCGGAACGCCGCCACCACCACCCTGGGAGCCGGTGTCCTGCGTCTCGGCGTGGCCGCCGCGTTGAACTCCGCCGCCCAAACCCTCAGCATTACCCCCGCCAGTGCAGCCGGCGCCACCCTCTCGCTGGCGCCCACCGCCAACACGGCCACGACTTTTAATCCGAATCTCGTGCTCACCACCGCCTATCCGGTCACTATTGAAACCGATCGCGGCGGTGCGGCGGGCACCGGCATCGTCAATACCATCGGCACGTTAAGTATTGCCAACCAGCAACTCAATATTACCGCCGGCGCTAATACTACTACCGGAGCCGCCGGCGTCACCACCGGGGCGGTTACCTTCACCGGGGCGCCCACCTTCAACATCACCAACAACGGCGCCATCACCAACACCCTGACCGTGGGCACGGTGAATCCCGCCGGTTTCACCGCCACCATCAAGGGCAACGGAAACCTGGCGCAGACGGGTATCTGGGGCGCCACGGCCGGCGGCCTGATCCTCGACGCCAGCTATACCGGCACGGTCACCCTGAGCGCTGCGAACACGTTTACCGGTGGCACCACCATCAATGGTGGCACCCTGGCGATCAATAATCTGTCCACGGCCCTGCTGAGCACCGGGGCGATCGTGGTTAACAGCGGCGGCACCTTCTCGTTGCTGAGCAACAACACCATTTGGGATACCGCCGCCACATGGCCGATCACCGGCAATGGCCTGGTTAAGTTGACATTCTCGACCACTACCGCCGCCAACACCTACCTGCGCGACCTTGGCGGGTTCACCGGCACGGTCGAACTGGCCAACACCACCGGCACCAACAAGGACAAATGGAACTTCGACGGCACCACCAGCCTCAATGCCGGCGCCACCATTATCGTGGATAGCGGTAGTACGCTCTTCGCCGGCACCACCGTCACCATTGGCACTCCAATTCAAGTCTCCGGAGTTGGCAACGCCGAAGCTCTCGGTGCGTTGCGGCTCGAGGCGGGTGGGGCCGTTTCCAGCAGCGTGCTGCTCACCGGCAACGCCAACCTGGGATCCAATAGTACCGCGGGCACCATCAGCGGCATTATCAGCGATGCCAACCTGGGCTATGGCATCAATAAGGTGGGCGGTGGAACCTTGGTGCTCAGCGGTGCCAATACCTATACCGGCGGGACCACCGTCTCCGCCGGGGCGCTGGTGCTGGCCGGGAGCGGCGTGGTCGTCTCGGGCTCGTCTCTGGTCTTTAATACAACTAGCGGCGGCAACCTTTACCTGGGCAGCACGACCACCCCCACCAACGGCACCTACAACAACCAGATCAATCCGCTGGTGGTGCTCGATGGCAGCAACGCGGCGCAATACCAGTATTTTGAACTCATGGGCAATAACCAGACTCTGGGCGGGCTGATCAACAGCAATCAGAGAATGGTTATCGATGATACCGAAGGCCAGACGGGCGCCAGCGCGGCCACGCTAACCGTCAACGTCGTCAGCGGCAGTTCCTACACTTACGGGGGCTGGCTCCGCGACCATTACACCGGCGGTTCGGGCCAGTTATTATTCGTCAAGAACGGGGCGGGCACGCAAACCTTGTCCGGCACCCAGATCAGCTACACCGGAGCCACGACCATCAATCAGGGCTTGTTGGTGCTCAACGGCGCGACCATCTTTGCCAGCCCGGTGGTGTTTGGCGCCGGCTCCGCCGGAACCCTGCAAATCGCCAGCGCCACGCAAAGCATCGCCGGCCTGAGCACTACCGACGCCACCGACACCAGCGCCATTGTGCAGAACGCCAGTTCCACCAGCACCGTGCTTACGATCAACCAGGCGCTAACGGGCAGCTTCGGCGGCATTCTCCAGAACAATGCCGGCGGCGGCACCCTGAGCCTGACCAAGACCGGCAGCGGCATCCAGACGCTAACGGGCGCTAATACCTACACGGGCACCACCACGGTCAGCGCCGGCACCCTGGCGCTGGCCGGCGCCGGCACGCTGGGCAATGGCGCCGCGCTAACGCTGAACGGTGGGGCGGTGGATCTGGGAGCCTTGAGTGCCACGGTGGGCGCGGTGAGCATCACCACGGCCGCGGCCGGCGGCAACACCATTCAGAATGGCAGCCTCACCGGCACCACCTATGCGGCCAGCAACACCACCGGTAACGCCATTATCTCGGCAAGCTTGTTGCCCAACGGATCCGCCGGCTTCATCAAGACCGGCGCTGGCACCGCGACCCTGGCGGGCGCCAACACCTATACCGGCGGGACCACCGTCAGCGCCGGCGTCCTGCAATTTGCCCAGGAAGCGTCGCTGCCGACCACCTGGGCCGCTACCAATCTGGTGGTCGCCAGCAGCGCCACGGCCGCCTTCAACGTCGGTGGCACCGGGGAATTTACTGCCGCGGACATCCAGACGATCAGCGGCCTGGGTACAGCCACAGGCGGCTTTACCACGGGCTCTGTTCTCGGCTTGGATACCACCAATGCGACTGGCGGCAACTTTACCCAGGGCCTCGTCCTGGCCGATAGCGCCAACCGCCTGAATATCACCAAACTCGGCACCAACACCCTGACCCTCTCCGCCGCCAACACCTACACTGGTATCACCACCATTAACAATGGCGTCTTGAGTGTCAATACGCTGGCCAATGGCGGGCAGGCGAGTTCCATCGGCGCCTCGAGCAATGCCGCCGCCAACCTGGTCTTCAACGGCGGCACCCTGGGCACCCTGCAATACACCGGCCCCAGCGTTGGCATCGACCGCAGCGCCACGCCCAATACCGCCTTCAACATCGAGGTCACCCAGGCCGGCACTAACCTGGAGTTTGGCGCTAACGGTGTCGGGGGGACCATCTCCACCGGCACCGAGAAAGTGCTGTACAAACTGGGTCCCGGAACCCTGACCCTCAGCGGCACCGTCGATAATGCGTACATGGACGTTTACGTTGCTAATGGCACGGTCATACTCAACAAGACCGTAAACAACGGGGCCAAAGGCGCCGACAATGTCACGGGCGTGGTCAGCGGCACCACGTTGCAACTGGCGGGTAATCAAGGCAACCAGATTGCCGGCTATTTACAGGCCATGAACGGCACCTTTGATATGAACGGTCGCAGCGAGGCGGTCAGCGTGTTTACCGGAACGGCGACTGGCCTGGTCACCAACAACGCCGGCCCGGGCACGCTTTCCATCCTGAGTATCGGCACGGCCGGCAGCAGTTTCTCCGGCACAATCCAGGACGGCGCCGGGGGGGGGCGCGTCGGCCTGGCGGCCACCGGCGGCGTGGCGAACCTGCTGACCTTGAGCGGCACGAACACCTATACCGGCGGCACGCAGTTGACCACCGGCTGGACCACCTTCAGCAACGCGGCGGCCGTGGCAAGTTTTGGCCGCAATATTCTGGTCACCGGCGGCGTGGGCGTCCTCGATTTCGCCGGCGTCCAGACCCAATTGCTCACGGCCTTTAATGGGGCGTCGACGGGCGTGGTCGGTTTAACCGCCAACAGCGCCGCGGACAATATTGACTTTAGCGCCGCCAGCGGGGCCAATCAGACCGGCGCGTTCCTGGGCACCCAAAACGGCGTGAATGTCAATTTCACTGGCACCCTGACCCCCAACGGCACCACCTACCGCCTCGGCGGCGGCAACGGCACGCTGACGTTGGCCACCGCCAACGCCCTTACCGGCGCCAATGGCCTGATCATCGGCGCTACCGGTGGCGCCACGGTGGCGCTGACGGGTTCCAACAATTTCAGCGGCGGCACCACGCTGACCGGCGGCACGCTGAGCTTTGCCAACGGCGCCCTGGGCGCGGGCAACCTCACCGTCACCGGCACTTCGACCCTGCAATGGAACGGCACCAACACCCAGGATATTTCCGGTAGAACCATCACCGTAGGCGCCGCCCTGACCCTGGACACCCAAGCCAACAACGTGACCCTGGCCAATGCCCTCGGCAATGCCGGCACCGGCGCGGTAACCAAGGCTGGAGCCGGAACCCTGACCTTGAACGGCGCCCAAACCAACATCAACAGTTTCACCGGCCAGGTAAACTGGAATGCCGGCGGCGGCACGATCCAACTGGGCAGCGCCTACGCACTCAAGTACAACACGATCAACCTGGCCAACGTGACCAATGCCCTGACCTTTGCACCCGGTATCGGCACCTTTACCGTCGGGGCCTTGACCGGGAGCTCCAACGAACAGTTGCTGGCCACGGATAGTTCCGCGGTCACGCTGCAAATTGGCTACAACGCCACCGCCGCCACGTACACCGGCGTGCTCAGCGGTGCCAGCGCCGCGCTAACCAAAATCGGCAACGTGCAGCAGACCCTTGCCGGCACCAACACCTATACCGGCGATACCCGCATCATGGGCGCCTGGGCGCCCGAAGTGAACAACGCCAACCCGACTTACGGCGGGGTGATTCTCGACTTCTCCAACGCCACCGCCCCGGCCAGCAACATCATCAGCAGCAGCTCGCGGCTCGACCTGGGCGGCGGCACGCTGGCCGGCATTGCGAGTATTGGCGGCGGCATGTTGACCCTTAAGGCCAAGGGCACCACCAGCACCAGTGCCCAGACCTTCAATGGCCTGCTTGTCGATATCGGCCAATCGTTTATCAATTTCAACCAGAACGGCCTGACCACCGGCGCGCTGAACCTGAATCTGGGCACCATCACCCGTAACCCGGGCGGCGCTATCGATTTCAGCCTGCCGGCCACCCTGACCACCATCACCGCCGCGGTGGGCAGCCTGAACAATGGCATCCTGGGCGGATGGGCCACCACCAGCGCCAATGGCACCACGCTCAGCGGGTATGCCACCGGCTACGCCACGCTCAGCGGCGGCAGCCTCAGCGCCTTGCCGGCGGGCAGTTACACCACCATCCTCAGCGGCGGGACCATCGGCAGTTCCGCCACCACCAATGTTCAGGTGCAGACGACCGGCATTGCGGCCCTTAACGTGGCCAATGCCGCCACCACCGACATCAACACCTTCAGCGTAGCTCCGGCCGCCACGACCGCCGATACGATCACCGTTGGCACGGCGGGAACCACCAGTA
>Ga0316217_10003843_pt1 | contig 16734 bp, 14 predicted proteins | sample 1anoAmetaG_FD_203633 | JGI IMG/M metagenome (GOLD analysis project Ga0316217, IMG submission 203633) | Freshwater microbial communities from Trout Bog Lake, Wisconsin, USA - 1anoA | ecosystem: Environmental > Aquatic > Freshwater > Lake > Hypolimnion/Profundal zone | place: USA: Wisconsin...
AACGGCAAAAGGCTATGTGGTTACACATAGCCTTTTGCTTATTCACTTAAATTTCGGATTTCCGTGGTGCCCGGGACCGGAATCGAACCGGTACGCCCTTACGGACGAGAGATTTTAAGTCTCTTGCTTCATTACTACCAGACCCTACCAAAGGCCCTTATTTTCCAGAATTTAGTTTAATTTTAGCTTGTTATTACAGCGATTTTAGGATATTTTTATCCCAATTACTATCAAAGACTACCAGCACCAATTTTCTGTTGTCAAATCATTTAAGGTTGCATAGGGGTTGCATGAACTTTACTGACAAATATATCCAAGCTCTGAAACCGAAGGAAAAACAGTACTACGTCCGAGAAGGTCACGGGTTCGCAATACGCGTCTTACCGAGCGGAGTCAAGACCTTCCTTTACATCTATACGCTCAAAGGCGCACGTAAACAGATGAACCTTGGGGCTTATCTTCCTCCGGAATCCAAGAAGTTGGACCTTGGGACAAACATTCATGTGTCCCTAGCAGACGCACGCAAGAAATACCGAGATGCCGCAAACCTGGCACACGATGGAGTTGACCCCCAAGCGGCCACCCCCCCACCCGCACCAAGCGAACCAACGGTATCCGAGTTAATCGACCTCTACATTGAATACTGCCGGGATCATTTCGTTGAAAACTCCGTGAAACTCCAGGATCGATCGTTGAAAAAAGGCCTCCTCCCTTCATACGGAGACCGCGTGCTCACTTCCGTTAGGCGCCGTGATGCCATAGCCATAGTCGAGATAGTCGCACGTCGCGCTCCAGGCCAAGCACGAAATCTACTCAAGAGTGCACGTGCGATGTTCACCTACGCAATACATCGAGAAATGGTAGAGTTCAATCCTTTCAGCGGAATAGCAGCAGCGATACCATCTGTTGCCCCCAAAGCCCGTGACAGAGTATTGTCAGCCGGTGAATTGGAAACCGTCTGGAAATCCCTCACAAACCCTGCTACCTACGGACAAGAGATTGTCAAACGAGCGATACTTTTAACCCTGATTACAGCTCAACGCCCAGGAGAAGTAGCAGGAATGCACCGATGTGAAATTAGTGGCGAATGGTGGACTGTCCCAATAGAACGAACTAAATACAAGACCCACCCTTACAAGGTATACCTGTCGCCTCTTGCACTCCAGGTGATAGGCGATGCTGATGGTTACATTTTCCCAGCACCACGAACAGGGAGAGCTATTAGCGAGAACTCGCTTCCAAGCCTTGTCAATTTCGCATCTGCTGAAAGCAACAAGGTTCCATATTTTGGCCTTCCCCGTTGGACACCGCATGATCTGCGCCGAACCGCAGCCACGATCATGTCAGAGGAGCTAGAAGCCACCGACGAGGATATCGATGCCGTTCTGAACCATACCAAGGAAGGAATAATTGCTACCTACAATCGGAACAAATATGAGAAACAAAAAAAGAAATTGCTTACGATGTGGGGCAAATGGTTGGAAAACCTTGTAGGTTCGAAACTATGACATACCTGAATAACTCCCAACAAGTGTTCCATTCTTTGTAAATTTACTTTTTTAACAAAAAAAAAGGGGGGGGCCGCCACTTAGGCTCCCCCCCCCCTCTTCTGCCGTCAGGTCTCACCACCTGACGACAGGACTTATCCCCTCTTATCCTTGTTCCCTTCCAGCGGACCCGAAGAATTTGAGGGATTAGCTATCTTTGCCCAGATAAGCGCTTGGGGAGCGATCCTCGCCATGCCCAAGCTCTACCATGATCTGTTCATTGGGGGCACCTTCTGCCTTTCTTTCACGCGCATATCCGTGGCGCTCCCCATGCATGTTGGAACCGACGGCGCGAGTTCCGCCGCACTTTGCCCAAAGGTTACGCTGAGCATCATAAGCCTGCTTGAGGCTCATGTTAGGCGGAATGATCCTGCCGGTTCCCGAACCTGAAGCTTTGGCAGCCTCGAAGACCATTTGAATGGCGTAGAGTTGGTCAGTTCGAACCTCCAGCTCTCGTGGACGCCCTCCTTTGGCGCCCTCGACAGTCAGGAACAGCTTGCCGCCCTTCCCTTCCGCGACCTTGCTGGAAAGCAAGGATTCCTTGGCCCGCAACCCGAATTCAGAGCGCAGTGCATCTGCAGCCTGTACCATTCGAGCAACGGGGTCGCCCTGGTTGGCGAGTTCGGCAATTGCCTGTCGTACTCCGACGAGGCGGTCATTATCTACGACCTGCGGATTGATCCGAACACGTTCGATTCCATACTCGGCATTGTGCCGCTCTACGATATTCCGCTTCCCGATGGATTCAGCCAACACCCGCAACGCCGTAATTTTGTCGGCCTTTGTAGAGGCCGCCAACCCGCGTTCATGCAGGTTACCAACGTAGGCCTGCACCATGTGAGGCTTTAGGTTCTCGATCTTCTGAAGACCATATTTCTCGTCAATAAAACGAGAAAACTCGCGGACATTTCCATGAAGTTTTTCACGAGTGAGGCTTCCCTTGCTCCAATTTTTTCCGATATGTTCCAATGCCTGCCGCTCCAAATTTTTTCCCATGTCGTTATCCCCTTTCTGGCGCCCTCAAAGCGCCTAGATGTGTTGAGTGTAAGAGCCGGCATCGGTCATTGCGACACGATGGATGCGTGGATGCGTTTCCCCATGAGGAAAATATCCAAACTTCGCCGATTGCTAATCATCGACCCCGTAGGGTTGAGGTTGCTTTCGCAAAGCAATCGGGGGCTGCACCACTTGCCGGAGCAACGTGGTTTGAGGTGGGCGATTTTAACGTGGGATTTTAGAGGTGACCTGCAGGTAGGGGTGTTTAGCAAATCCTGTCGCTGGGCGACCGCGTGCTAAATCTATATTTACGCGAATAAATTCACGGACCTAAGGGCGCGTCTCTTGCTAGCCGCAAGAGACGCACTATAAAAAAACCAACAATGTTATGCACAATGCTGCTTTGGCTTATGGCAGCAAAATACCCATCTATAGCCTATGACGGCTCAAAAAAGTAGGTTTTTGAAATGGGCCTAGTGATGTAGGGAGGCCGATAGTTGCGGACGCAACCATACACTTGAGTTAGCAGAACACAGATGAGCGCGTTCAGCGTTGGTGTACTCAAAAACAAGCGAAGCAAACGCTTGAACACGCCACAGAGAGGCATGGAGCACAATAGATACCGGAGGCCACGAAATCTGCGAATGAGTGGTTGGGTGGACCATGAAACATCATTCCAAAGCCATGTCAGACTCACCGCAATATTGGCGTGAGCGTGGTCGGTATTGAGGATTTGGAAGCATTTGACTGGCAAAAGTCAAAAAAAATCCCCTTTTGCGAGTAGACAAAGTTCGCGATTAGGGCCGGCGGTCTGGTGTGCGGGCGCCTTGTTTCCCAGTTTTCGATTTTATGTCGGAGGTAAAGGGAAATAACTAGAATTACCACAACATTACACACATAATTTATGTTGTCAAACATTTTTTCGAATGCTATTGTTGTATTTGCTCGATTACGCAATTGACATAATTTGGATGATTAGACTTAACCGTTACGGTATAGCATTCAAGTTTACGAGCCACCACAATGTTGGACGCAATTGTAATTTATATAGTCGTTCATATTAAATATTAAGTCATTTCAAAAAAGACAAATCAAAAGGAGCGCCTATGAAAGAAGAAACCTTAGAGGCTTTACCACCAGAGGCAATGGCTATATTACGAACTAAATACACAGGAAAGCATCTGGGTATAATGAATATGTCGCAGCTTGGCTGGTGTGAGGCGCGAATTGCCACTGAGATTGGCAAACCTCGGATCGTCGTGGCCCATATCATTAGCGAAGCCTTGCGAACCCTATCTATTAATGGGTTTGAAGCGCCACAGAAAGAAAAAACGGTTTAAGCTTCTGCACCTCAAGCGAATCAAAAGGGCCGCGGACGATCTTCTCTAGCCCTTTTTATTCGCCAATGCGCTGGCCCTAAACTCTTTGGCTATTCTATAGACGGATGCGACTCCGATTCCGACATGAGCCGCAACCGCCTCTTTGGTCCTGCCCTGACCCAGCAGTTCCAGCACCTCTGTACTCTTCGCCCTGGCAGTAGGTTTTCGGCCAAGGTACTTACCCGCCTCTTTCGCCTTATTAATGCCTTCTAATTGACGTTCCAGCATAATCTCGCGCTCAAATTCGCTAATACTCGAGAGCATCGTCAGCATCATCTTGCCCGTCGCTGTGTTCGTATCCAAGTCAATATTAAGAATCTTGAGCGCAACACCCTTTGCCTTGAGCGTATCGACAATCGACAGCAGGTGCGACGTACTCCGTGCCATCCTGTCGAGCTTACAGCAGACAACGGTGTCGCCATCGCGGACGTAGCTGATCATAGCAGCAAGTTCAACCCGGTCAGCGTCAGCACCACTTGCCTTTTCCTGGAAAATTCTTTGCACTCCCAGCGCATTGAGCTGGTCAAGTTGCACGTCTAGCTTCTGGTCCGTCGTACTCACCCTGGCGTACCCAATCATTTCGCCCATGACACCCTCGATTACTATCAATAGAATCTTAGAATATTTGATAATATACTACCAAAACCTAGATGTCAACCCTTGTGATAGGTTTATTTGACACTTTCTGAACCTATCGCATGGTCCTGAGCTATTGATAGAGACGACAGCGGCTCAGGGCCACCCATGATGACCCTCGAATAAACCGAATCTTTAGAAGGATCGCCGAATCTGAGAGGGGGGAGGGGCTAATGTAGCCTCGCCCCCCTTTATTTGTGGGGGGGGCGGAGGGGGCGACGCCCCCCAGACTTTCGCAATACCTGGATCTCCCCCGGTCTTGTGGACAGTCCGAAAAGCTGCTACAAACGCAGTAGGAGGACTGTCATGGAGCCAAAGAAGAGAAAGTCGTACACCCGCGAGTTCAAGGTTGAAACGGTTAAGCTGGTTACCGAAGGTGGCGCCGGCGCGAACCAGGTTGCCGATGACATGGGTATCCATGTCAATACGCTCTACAAGTGGATCAGGGATCTGTCAGCGAAGCCCCAAGACGCATTTCCCGGTAAAGGACACATGGCCTGCTCCGACGCTGAGATGGTCCGTCAGCTCAAGCGAGAACTTGATCGGGTGAAAATGGAGCGTGACATCCTAAAAAAAGCAATGGCCATCTTTTCGCAAGACCCGAACTGACCTTTCCGTTCATTTGTCACCTCCAGACGGAGTTTCCGGTCTCTGTCCTGTGCCGCGTACTCAATGTCTCAAGGAGCGGCTACTATACTTGGCTGCACAGGCCTGAGAGCCTGAGAAAGGCAGCAGATAAAGCGCTGTTCGAGGTGATCAAAGAGATCCACCAGGAAAGCAAAGGCGAATACGGCAGTCCCAAGATCCACCAGGAACTGCGTCGACGCGGCACGCGTTGCGGGCAAAACCGGGTTGCCCGGCTGATGAGAAAAGATGGCCTAAAAGCTAAAACGATTCGTAAGTTCAAGGCCACAACTAATTCAAACCACAGCTTGCCAGTGGCTGAGAACCTGCTTAACCGTGAATTTACACCAGCAGAGCCGAACAAGGCCTGGGTCGCTGATATCACATACATATGGACGAATGAAGGCTGGCTCTACCTCGCTATTGTCATCGACCTGTACTCACGCGCCGTTGTTGGATGGTCAATGTCAGAGCGCATGACACGAACGCTGGTCATGGATGCCTTCACCCTCGCAGTGAAGCGCCGTAATCCTTCACGAGGATTGATTCATCACTCAGACCGAGGGTCGCAATACGCCAGTGCCGACTTCCAGAAGCTTTTGGCTAAGTACGGCGCGATTTGTAGCATGAGCCGCAAAGGCAACTGCTGGGACAACGCAGTGGCAGAGAGCTTTTTCGCTTTACTGAAAAGAGCGGTGGTATTTCATAACCAGTACCAGACCCGCGCTCAGGCACGGCAGAGCATTTTTGACTACATTGAGCGGTTCTACAACCGCAAACGGATTCACTCTTCGCTGGGGTATCGGACCCCGTACGAGGTCGATCAACTAAAACTTGTAGCTTAACTGACTGTCCACGATTCCGGGGCAAATCCAACCTAGTAGAATTGTTCAGTCAAGGATTCAACCAGGAAGACAGGCAGGCGATGTTATTTTGTGCTTGTGGCAGATTTGCCACATTTTTTTACTTGACTGGGGTTGTAAACCGGAGCTGCCGGAATTTCCGCCACCCCAATTCCACCCCTGCCACGAGCGCGTCTAAGTGGGGTCAGCAAGTTTTTGACCCTCGGCTTGCCTTTGCGAAATGGGAGCCCGAAGAGCAAAATCCCCGTTCAGTTCTCCTCTACTGAGTTGTTCTTGCAAAACCCCCCTTAATGGTATTAAATGCGAATTCATTTGTCCGTGCTTTTAAATCCGCAAAATGTACACAGAGGGGAACCATGGCGCTCACAGAACAGCAGGCACAACAACAAGCCATCAGAGCGACTAGCTACTGCTACGTACTGGCCACAGCCTGGGAAGGAGCCGCTAATGGCTCAATTTGCCTTGAAAGAATATTCACCAGAGAGCGTGGTGTAGAAGAAATCAGGATGGCTTGGTGGAAGGACGGCAGGATAGTACCCCGGCCGGCCGATATCGATGCCGTCGATTGGGTCCAGCTCTTTTCGGCAGCCGTAGCCGCGGGGGTGTTTACCTCGGATGAGCAACTGGGGATGCTCAAGTCTTTGCTTAAATGAACTCATTCATATGACGTTGCCCAGGAGGTGCCTGTGCCTGAGATTGAACTGCGATTCGACACCGCTATGATGGACATCTACAAGCGGGCTTTGAAGGAAGCGAAATACGATGCGAAACGCTACCTTCAAATGCTCTTGGAGTACAGAGGGCTTGAGACGGCCAAAAGGCTTTTGAACTCGTCCCATGTATCCGACGGATACGCGGCCTTGTTCGAGAGAAAGCGCCTCGATTTGACGGTGGAGGCGCTGATTGTACAGCCGGAATGGACTCCCTTGTTTTCGGAGGAAGAAAGGAAAATCGCGAGGAACCGCTTGAAGGAATACGGCTACATCGTCAATGAACCGGCGCCTGCCAATCTGCCAACTGATTATGAACATATGCCATCGACCGGAGGGAGCATGTACGACAGAATTGCCGAGGAAATAAAGCAGCCTTTTTATGTGCAGAACTTCCCCAATGATGGTCAACGGTTCGTTGCCTGGTACCTACACCGGGTATTGCTCCTCGATAAGCACGAGACCAAAGCCGCCATCACCGATGGCCAGAATGACAAGCAAATTGATGCCATTGTCGTTGACGACGGCGAGGATCGGCGGATTCGGGTCATCCAGGGCAAATTCTTCAAGAGCGGCATGATTGACGCCACACCCGTTCGAGAGGTTCTATCTGCCTGGACCCGGCTCAAAGACCTGCCAAAGCTCCAGACTGAATGCTCAGGAAAACTGGCAGAGCGGTTGGAGGCCATGCGAGAAGCCCTTGAAGACGATTACGACGTGGAATTCGAATTGCTTACCACAGGGGAGTTGACGGCAGCTGCCATGACTGACCTTGATGCATTTAAGGAAGCCATGTCCAGCGATAATGGCCTTGAGGCCTCACTTATCCTTGTGAACAGTGAAATCCTCGAAACCCGCCTGTTGGAAGCTGAGCAAAAGGAGTTGCCGGAACTTACCGCTGAATTGAAAATAGACATGGAAAAGACACTCATCACCGACGAAGGCGGTTATAAGGTCGTCCTTTCAATTGTCCCCCTTGCTCAGTGCGTCAAACTGCCGGGCATAGCAGATGGGAAGTTGTTCCGGCGAAACGTACGCCAGAGCCTTGGATTGAATAACAAGGTCAACAAGGCCATGCGGAGTTCGATTATAAGCCCGGAAAAAAGACCATATTTTTTCTTTTTCCACAACGGGATAACAGCCCTGTGCAGCAAGGCAACCCTGTCGGACGACCAAAAGTCTCTCACCCTGAAGAATATTGCCGTCGTCAACGGCTGCCAGTCCTTGTCCACGATTTTCTCGACTTCAGGAAAAATTGCCTCGGCGAATCCTGCCAGTAAGGACGGGTCCGTCCTGTTCCGGTTTTACGAAATTCCTCAATTGGACCTTGGCGAGCAAATAAGCATAAACACCAACTCTCAGAGCGCAGTAAAACCCAAAGACCTCCGCAGTAACGACAAGTACATGAAAGCCATCAAAAGGCGGTATGAGCATGCCATCGGAGATGGATATTTCATCACCAAGCGTGGAGAAACACGGCCTGCGGACCGGGATGCCAATAAAACCATCGATTCGTCAGATTACGGTAAAATGGTGCTCTCCTGGATGTGCCAGAGACCAAACCTGGCCAGCAACGAGAAAAAGCTATTTGATGAGTTGTACAAGACGGTTTTCCATCCCGAACTCGACCCGGAATCAATGCTGGTCCTGAAGTTATGGCTCAGAGAAATCGACAAAAACTGGGAAGCCCTGGATATCAACGAAGCGGTAAAAGCGGTCAAGGGGTCGGCTCGTTTCCACGTTCTCTTTGCCATATCGCAGATGTTCTCCCACATGAGCAATCAATCCGATAAAGTCGTTTTCCCTGCAGCTACAAAGGCCGCTTTGCCCTACAGTGGCCTAATTTTGGGCAATGCCAAAGCCTGCATAAATCAGTCGTTGCAGCATGCCCACAACCAAAGCCAAGCTGCTGGCAAGATTTTCAGCCCCCAGAACTGGTTGAAAGGGAAAGGCTCAGTGTCGGACGAACAACTTGTCGCCGGAACCATCGCTAATGTGGTGACCAACATGGCTACGCCGGAACAAAAGCTGTATATCGACTCAATGAAAATTGCTGCCGACAAGTTTTCTTTCAGATGGTCAGCCGATTAGTAGCCACATGTGCCTAAATCCCAATTGCGCTTGGGAGTGCGTTCGGCAATGCGGGGAATATGACGTTGCCCTTCCCACCTTAGCAAAAAGGTCGGTTGTTTGTGGTTTCGAGGATAGTTGTGAAGGTTTCCGACGCCGCCGGGAGTTCATGAGGCAATTGAGGATTAGTGGAGAGTAAAATATATCTTAGGAGGGTTCTATGCCGGGAAGATTGTTATGGCAGAAAAGCTTGTCAGCAACAGACGCGCAGAAAGTTTCAGGTAATCCGACTTGGTGCATAAAACTTTCTCAAGCTGGGTTCCTTCATCCGACAACACGCCGCAAGATTGACTGGATCACCTATTTTCGTAATGATGCCTTTGTGAATTTAATTTGGCATTCGACTGGGAGAATAGTTGACGAGGAAGAAGCAGATGTATTATTCGATGTCAGTATCGACGGCAAATCTTTTGGGGTGTGGAAGCTGAAACTGATTCACAAGCCAAGCGGCGAAGCTTATCAATCAAATGTCCCCACACATTTGCTCTGGGGAGATCTCGAGCCACTTGTTAGTAAAAGTAATTTTACAAAGGCACGGTTACGGTTATTTGCACCCGAAGAGGGTACTCTTTCGCCATATTTCATGGAAATAACAACACGATGATGTCCAATCATGAGGCAGTAGGTTGCCTTTCGTTATTGGGGCGTATTTGAACACGGGCATATATATGCTGAAATGGTGGGGCCGTCAGGCCCTTTCCTCCTGGACCGAAAATTTGGGGACAGCGGTACTTTTGCCACGTTTTTTGGCTTGCATTAACGCCGCCAATCTGATACAAATTATCGTTCAGTTCAAATTGGAGGAGTTTACATGTCCAGGATATGCGAAATATGCGGTAAAGGCCCGAGTTTTGGGAATAATGTCAGCCACGCCAACAACAAGACCAGCAAGATCTGGCGTCCGAACCTGCAGAAGATTAAGGCCGTGCGAAACGGTACCGTCAGGAGCATCAAGGTCTGCACACGCTGCATCCGCTCTGGACACGTTGTAAAAGCTCTTTAAGAATAGCCTGTTGCTTGAACGCTGCCTAAATACCCTGTAGAACCCCCTTTACCAAAGACGCTAAAGGGGTATTTTACGAAATTTTGCAACAACAAAAGGCTCCTCGGTTTCGGGGAGCCTTTTGTTGTTAGCTTTTTAGGTGCGGGCTACTCTCCAGGCAAAGGCAAACTATCCCCTTCGCCTTTCAGACCCCAGAGACTATCGTACAGCTTCTTGAGGCTATGTTTCAGTTCAACACGCTGCTCGTCAAGCTTGACCTTCTGCCTTCCAATCGCCTTGCCATATTTTGATTCCAGCCCAATTAGACTTTTAACAAGCTTGGTTATCTCGTCATGTAGCTCCGCATGCGCCTTTTTCTTGAAGTCCAGTTTTGGCACCGGTAGGGATTTCACCACAGCAGTGCCTCGGCTGTAATACCCACCACGGAAAGGGCTACCCCGCTTGCGAAGGTAGAACTCCGCCACACGTTGGTTTAGCAGCCCCAGGATGAATTCTAAGGAGTACCCGTCCCTGGGGTCCATAATACCAACCTCGCCAGCGGTCCCCCCGGATGCGATGCCGATTCCTGTTGCGTCGTACCCATATTTATTCCCGAGCTGATTCACACAATAGATTATTTTCGTACTCCGAAAGGCGCTTGATAACGCCTGATGTCGGCCATAGGCGTAAAAACAACCATGTTCGGGCGGCGGCGAGATATCGCGCCTGCCCAAACGAGGTTCATGGTGCTTAAGGTACTTCCACGTCAGAGGATACTTTTTGGCCATTTGTACCGGCGAGATCAGGACCGGTTCCCCGCTGCCGTTGAATTCGTAAGGGAAAATGATCAGCGCGTCATATTCGACTGGCAGATAGGATTGTACCAGTCCCGAATCAGTGAGGTACGGCTTCGTGATGCTTTCTTCGACCTGCCAAACCGTACCGTCTTTATTAAAGCTGATTACCCCCGGTTTCGGAGTGGCCCACTTTAAAATTGGAAAAACATCCTCGGCGGAGGTTTGAATCCCATTGAAAACTGTGGCGATGTCGCCTAAAAGATGTGAATTGCTGTAAAGCTTTGTCAACACGGCAGCTTCAAGGTCATTAGCAGGAAGTATCCAGGAATCCGAGCCGAAATTCCTTACCATGGTGATCGGAAGAGTAACCCCTTTGTCGGATGGCGACATGGTCCAGGTCTTGTAATCGTCTACGTGCCGGTAGCTAAAAGATTTATGTTTGGATTTTGAGAGAGCAAGCAAGCAGACATAGATCGATTTGCCGGAAAAAAGCAATTCGTTGCCGAAATCGACCACTTCTGATACCAGATCATTGTCGGCGAGCAACCCTCGCAGTTTTTTCCCGGATTCAATCGTTATCCACTTGTTCGGCACCACCATGCCGATGCATCCGCCATCCTTTAGCTTTGAAATGGCCCTTTCCATAAAAACAAAATATTTATCGAATTGTTTATAAGGGGTTTCGTATTTCAGTTTGTAGTACATGAACTCGTCGTAGGTCTTATCCTTCATTTCTTCAGTTTTGACGTACGGAGGATTGCCAACTATCGCATCAAATTCGGCAGGTAGGCCAGTTGCTGGCCAGTTTAGCGGATGAACCAAACTCATAACGTCAGGATCAGGATTGACAAAATCCTCGTCTACAACAGAATTGCCCCAGAAAATATTGTTATCAAGGTTGGGCAAAATCTTTTTGCCTTTTGGGAGTGTACTCCGGCTTTCATCTTCAAGCAGCTTGACCAATAAGCTGAACCGTGAAACCTCAACAGCATTGTAATCAATGTCAATACCGTAAAGGCAGGACTCCAACAGCTGTTTCTTTGCTTCGAACGACAGGCGGTAATCGCCTTTTGTTCGTTCATAAACATACTTGGTATCGCCAGCCTTCACCAGATATTCAATAGCGGCATCAGTAAGTTCGTTCAAGCAACCCAAGAGAAACCTGCTTGACCCAACCGCAATATCAAGAACCTTCAATTCAGTTAGTGCAACAAAATCAGCCTTTCCCTTTCGAAGCAATTCTGCACGTACTCCCGAAAATGTCCGGCGCACGATTTCATCGACGAGGGGTTGAGGTGTCGATATAACCTCACGTCCTTCATAGGCGGGTTTGTCTTGAAGAATCAGGCGTTTGTGCTCGTCGAGAGCAAGCCTCTTCACCAGGAACAATTCGTAAGATTGTCCAAGAAATTCAGCATCGAGAACGCTGAAAGAGTAAGGGGATTTTGGAGAATAGATTTCTTCTACAATTTCAAGAAAAAGGTCTGTATTAATGGCTATTTTGGCCTGGAATGGGTCGTTAGTGACGTCAAAAAGGCCCGTATTATACCGGTCATCCAATTCTTTAAAAAGACGGCGAATCTGGATAACGTCCTTGGTGTCGGCAACTTTTAATAACCGATCTTTTCCTTCAATGCCCCGGTCTTCGCACATCCGAAGGAATATGATCCGGTTGATGACTTTCTGCGCCAGGTCGTTAAGAATGTCGAGTTTGATAGATGGGTAGCGCGAATGGAGGTCGTTCGAGAGTTTAAGCCGCCAGCTGTTGATGCGCTCCAAGAACAGAAAATTCACCTGGGAATATCCTGGAGTCACTACGCCAAATCGGGCCTCGATACTTCCGCCGGCAACAGCCTCGCGTCCAAAGATAGCATTTAACTCATCGAAGCGTTTAACAAGGTCTTTGTAGTCAAAGTCCATTATCAGGCACACGTCGGCGTCGTCGCTTTCATTAGGGGCAGTTCTTGTATCGTAAACTCGTATGGTCTTAAAATTTGTCAGGATGGACACTGCCATGCCAGCGGTCCATCCGTAACTGCGCACTTGAAATGCGCTTTCCTTGCGTTTGCTTATATCGACAGCCGGCTTTTTGGCTTCCACGAAAAACTTGCGAGTAAACGCGATGCGGAAGGTGTAGTCAGGTCGCTTCGACGATGATTCAGTGGGCTGTGATTCCTCACGGATGACATCTTTCTTATGGTTCGATAGCCCCAAAGAGTTGAGCATGTCCCAGCCAAGGGAGCCGAAAAGGGGATCTATGAACTCCGCTCGCGCTTCCATCTCGGTATAACTAGTTGAATGCGCGGTATAGCTAGAGACATCGGCTGCAAATTTATCGACAAGTTTGCCGACAATAGATTTAGGGCTAGGCATTTAGGTTCTCACTTATTCCTCGGGAGTATCGACAACAAGCCGGTGGCGGCGGTTGCGAATCTTTTGATAAGCCTGGTGCAAAACGACTCGGTCATTTTTGGATAAACCGGCTTTTTTTAATACAACAGCGTCCTGGCCGGAGAGTAGCTCATCCGCGCTCATATTGGAACATATTTTAATGTTGAGCCCGTTTATATCGTCTACCGTGTGATTTAATTTAGGCACCAGCAACTTTTCAATCTCGCTCGGCACAAGTTCCAATACACCACCGCCGTAGTGGCGGCCTTCCAGTTCGGCGCTTAAAGCTGTGAGACTGTTGATAAAATTAAAGACGAAATTGGGGGCGGAAATATCGTTTATCGGCCTAATCCGATAAGCAGTATCTGTCGTATATGCATCGGCAGTGTTGAGGATCAGGCGCGGGTAGTTATGTGACCGTTTGAGCATCCCTATTTGAGTAGAGTAAATGGACGGTACCGAGTACCAGGGTGTGCGAATGCGGCATTTGTAGCGCTTGTGCAGCTCTTGTTCTTCCCCCATTCGGATATATTCTTGTGCCTTCTTCGACATATTTTCGAGAGGGGTGTTCCCAAATTTTAGAAAATTGGTAGGTAATCCCCGTTCCTGGTTGTTCTCGTGAACGCTCGAATCGTAGATAATTCCGGGGCAATGATCGCTACGCCCGAACATTGGGTGGGCAAAGCGGGTCAGTGCGTACTTTTTCACGGTAGCGTTGTCCACCAAAAAGAACTTATTCGCCCCCGTGACGATCCCGACATCGACGGATGCGATATCTACAAAGCGGCTGATAGAGTTAAGCTTCCTGGCGGCCTCGAAGACTGTAAGCTCATTGGGGGCAAGGAGGACTTTCATCCATTTACCGTTTAACACATCGCCCGACGTGTAGATAGCATCCTGAAAAAATGGCTCTGGGTCTTCACCGAGGAAATCATTGTTGGGTGCGGATACGACCGCAACCCCTTGGGAAACCTGCTTAGGGCTATCCTTTTTCTCGATCATAAGCAAAACAGTCCCCTGCAGTGCTTCGTCAAAAAGGAGTTCATTCGGATCGAGTACCAGGATGCGATAACATTCCGTCAACAGGAATTTGCGAAGAGAGGTGGCGTGAAGGACGTGCAATAATTCCGATGGTATCACCATGGCGAAACGACCGCCAGGGTTCAACAAAGCGATACTCGCGATGACGAATGGTACCCAGGAATTCGTGTGTTTCGTAAATGGCAGCTCGTACATGCCAAAGATCCGTGCCGAGAGAAGTTGGTCTTTTTCTTCAAGATACTGATACCTGATATACGGAGGGTTTCCCACGCAAGCATCATATTTTACACCGGAACCTATTTGTTCTAGCGCCCACTCCAGAAAATCAGTGTTAATAATATTAGTTTTAAGGAGTTTATTATTTACTGCAGCTTGCTTAGCCTTTTCAGCCTCTGCTTCCAACAATTCGACACCAGTGAACGCTAATTTATGACGATGTAAGCCATGCATGGCCTTGACAAAAACTCCGTCTCCACAACTCGGTTCTAGTATATTACTTGGCTTTTTGTGAAGCACCCATCGTGAAAGAAAACCTGCGACAGGTTCAGGTGTGTAATATCCGCCTCTAAGCTTGGTTTTTGACTCTTGGATCTTGAAATTCATGTAATCTTTCCCTCTTTTATCAGTAGCAATACTGATTGTTTACATCTTCTTATCAAGTGTCACGATTCCGGCAAATTTACATCCAATCACTTTTAACGCGTCTATGAAAAAATCTGCACTAAAAGACCCCCGGCTCATTTTGTTATCGATGCTGGCTTTTGTCAGTTTCCATCCCCTCGACAACATTAAGTCAGCGAGTTTCTTGTAAGAGATGTTCCGACGAGCAAGTTCCGCCCTCAAAATGCTCTTCGCGTCCTCCCCTTCCGCCAGATTTATGATCACGATATCCATTCTGTCTGCCTGCCATTTGAAAACTACGCATGTTATCAAAAACTGGGGGTGATTTATAGTTTTTTGTTAAGACCCTGGCTCTTTTTGCTAGACGCTTGGGGGCTTCAAAAGCACACTATACTCACATAAATGATAATAAGCTATCATAAACGGAATAGATGTGCTTTTTTTGAGACTGCTTATTTACAAGGCGATTTGATGGCAGGTGGTTGGCCAGAACTGGGGGCCTGGGAGTGTGAAAAAGAAGTTTGCATTTAATAATTTAATCCTGTATTTAGATGACAAATGGAGGGTATATGACTAAGAGACAGGGTCTAAAAAACGTTAACCTCTGGGGAAACGTTGTAGTATCAATACTTTCGGTTAATCAGTATTCTGCGCTTAGTCTCGCCGAGGATCTGGAGGCGAATGGTCTTTTTGATCTGCGGAATCTTGCGACGTGGGACCACGAGGAAATATATAAAAAACTGGAACAATCAGGATATAAACGCGGTGAATTTATGATTGGGTCAATGACGGAGCGCTTGATATCGCTTGGGAAATTAGCTGAAAACTTGCAGGTAAATGACCAAATTCTCGCAAATGGTACAAAAGAAGAAATTGCGGCCCTTCTGTCGGGAGTAAAAGGGATCGGGCCACTGGTATTAAGTAACGTATTGTCTCTTAGGGATCTTAAAATGTTTACGACCAGGTAATCGGTCTGACACTAATGCTTTCGCCGCCAAGGTGCTATGAATGCCCTAAATGATGATGTTCTCGCAGAACCAACCTTGTTGACACTTGCCCGTTGCTGGCCTTCGATTTAGCCCCTCAGCACGCCGCAAGCGGCCTACTCATATGATGTTCTAGATCGGTTTCTCGGAACTGATAGATTGGACTGACTCCTTCGGCTCAAGGTACCCTAAGCTGGTTAGGCGCTCTATAACCAGCAACGCTTGGGTCATCATTTTTATATGATCGTCCTTTGCTTGTAGGATTTCGCGCAAGTGCTTATTCTCGCGCCTCAAGTCGAGTTCACTGTCTCTCCGCACATCCAGCATAGATTCATTTCCAGAGTCCGCTGGAGGATATCCTTCTGACACGCTTGCACCCTTTACGTTATCTCGATTTTGCTCCTTTGCCTTTATTGGATCTGATGCGGTGGTATGATTTACCGTAGCGATTGCGTCATTTTCAGTTTCCAGTTCGCCAGCTTTATTCGTTATATCAACCAACAAGTTGAGTAACCTATCTTGGCCTTCTTTCCCCATGGCGCAGAATTTCATAATTTCATTAGACCTGTTCGCCACGACAGCCAGCTTCCATGTTGCTCGTGGGATTCCCTTGCTCCCTGGAGTCATCCTCATTTCTCGGTCGACTTGGGATTCAACCCTGGCTTCTTCTGCCTTTCTCGCTTTCATTTCAACCTCTTCAAGCGTTATGTGCGTTTTTGACTCCAAACCATAGAATTTCTTCCCAAATTCTTGTTTGAACGAGTAAAAAAGCTCATAGTAAGGCAAATTCGTTTCCAACTCATTTTTTGCAGACACCGGTGATTTACAACCCCGGAATAGGCCGAAAGAGTCGATGAGTCTTCGGCCTTTAAGCGCCTGATGGGCCTCTAAGGCCGATTCAAACGGTAATTCGCTAAACTTGAGGGCATACCTCAAGACTTTAACAAAGCCATCGGCTATGTTCTGTTGGTCATGAAAAGGTGTGACATCACAAATAGAGCTGTCACCGGTAATTTCCTGCCACTCTTTAG
>Ga0316217_10003844_pt1 | contig 16733 bp, 31 predicted proteins | sample 1anoAmetaG_FD_203633 | JGI IMG/M metagenome (GOLD analysis project Ga0316217, IMG submission 203633) | Freshwater microbial communities from Trout Bog Lake, Wisconsin, USA - 1anoA | ecosystem: Environmental > Aquatic > Freshwater > Lake > Hypolimnion/Profundal zone | place: USA: Wisconsin...
GGGCGAAACCGATGGCGCCGGTCAGGTTCACCCCCCTGAGACCGCTCGCCATGGATTGGAACGCAGCCTCCGAGGCAGCAGCCGCAGCGCGGTCCTGCTCCTTCCCCGGTAGCCGCAGCAGATAGGCCAGGGCGCCCTCGACCAGGGCATCCCTGTATTCCGCGCCGAAATCGACCTCGCTGAACTCGCCCACGGGTACGTAGGCGATGGTTCCGCGAACCTGGGTGTCAACCGCGGGCGGGCGGTTCGGATAGAACTTCCCCTGGACATACGTGAACGCACGCATCTCCCCGGGGCTGTTGAAGGCATGGCGGGTCGTCGCCTCCATCTGCCTCTCGTTCAGGGGCCGCAGGGGGTTCCAATTCCCCGCCGGGTCCTGCCATTCCGCCTTGAATATGTGGACGGCCTCCTTCAGGTCGGTCGTGGGGTCGTAGACCGGAACGTAGACCGTCCCGGAAGGGATGGTGAACTCGGCCACTTCTTGAAGCCCGAAGGTCTCTTCCGCCAGACGCTTCGCCGCCACCTGAAACGCAAGCTGCCATTCCCGTGGCAACTTGTCGGGCCGCATGGGTCCGATCCGGTTCGAGATGGACGCGAAGGTCAGCATGGCCTACTCCCCGGTTGCGGCGGCCGTGAGTCCCTTGTTCTTGGACTCCTCCAGGGCCGCCAGGATGTTGAACGCGATGACCTTCTTGGCCTGCTTGGGGCTGGTCTTGACGCCGTGCTGGGCCGCCTTGGCACGCAGCATTTCGTCCGAGAGCCCGACCAGGAACTCCAGGGTCACGTCATCGGCGGGCGTGCCCATGAGGATGTCCTGGCCCTCGGGGCTGTCCTCGAAAATGAAGCGCGGGTGGATGTTCTTGCCGAGATCGGCGCCGCAGACCAGGAAGATCCAGTCCCGCAGCGGATAACTGGCCTTCAGCAGGGACGGCCGCCCGGTCTCCGGGAACTTGATGGCCACGATCTGCGGGGCCAACTTGGCGTAATCCTTTTCCATCTTTCCTGACATTGGGATTCCTCAGAGAGGGGGCGGGCCAAGGGAGGCAGGATCGCCCGCCTCCCCGGGGACCGCAGGTTTCTAGGCGACCTTGAGGGGCATGGCGCCCATGAGGCGGCTGTCGCTCAGGCCGAAGCCGAACACGTCGAGCTGCCGGGAGGCCCGGTCGAACGAGGTCTGGAGCTTGAAGTTCAGGTCGGTCTCCTGGAGCTGCCGGATGAAACCGAGCCCGTTCACGTGGCCCAGGACGCACTGGGCGATGTTGGCCTGGCCGCCGTAGGTGGTGGCGGTCGGGATCTCGTCGGTCACGATGCAGTCGAATCCGGCGACCCGCATCCCGAAATCGCCCTGCTCGATGGCCACCTTGTTGCCCTCGCCGCTCACCCAGTAGGTGAACTGGTCGGAGTTCAGCAGGATCTCCTCCACGTCGGAGTTAATCATGGCGTAGCGGCCGGCGCGCGGGATGGCGAGCTTGTTGTACGCCTTCCGGGCGGCGATGAAGTACTTGATGATGTAGTCCGCGTCGGCGCGGCTGGTGCTGGACACGCTGGTCGGCACGGTCGGGCTGTACGCGATGGTCCCGGGCACCTGGCCCAGGTAGGACATGACGTTGGCCGCGTAGACCAGGGCGATGAGCCCGGCCACGACCACACTGTACTCGTTCTGGCTGTGGCCCAGGGCCATCTGCCGCGCCGTCTCCTCCATCAGGGGGACGTTGATCTCCTTGATGTCGATGGGATCGACGGTGAAGTAGGTGTACCACGCCTGGTTGACGGTGATGCTGAAGTTCGTGCCGGTGATGACCTGCGGCACAAGCTGCTGGTCGATCACGTACTGGCTCACGGTGGGCGGCGCCAGGACCCGGAAGGTGATGGTGTCGCCGAAGTTTTCCAGCTTCTTGAGCGCCTTGGTGTTGGCGATCTTGCCCAGGAACGATTCCCGGCGCAGGACGTCCATCGCCAGACCTTCCACGATCTGCTCGATGAGTTTGCCCTGGCTGGTGGCGTCCAGGCCGGTGTCCACGGTAGGACGAGGGGTTCGGGTGATGGTCATGATGTGTTCCTTTCCGTAGGAGCGGACCCCTCAACGGCGGCGGCTAACGGTATTCGCCGTAGACCTGCTCGCCTTGGATGTTGATGTCGGTCCGAAGTCGAAGTCGTTGGAGGAGGGTGTCCCGCTCGGCCTGGGTCCGGCAGTTGGACATCAGCGCGGAGAACCGCAGCGCCTCACCATCGGAGAGGGGCGTCAGTGCCGTGGGCTGGGCCTGCTGTCGGGGCCGGGGCGGGGGGAGCGCACCGCCGCTTCGCAGCGCAGGAGCCGTGTCCATCTGCTGCTGGGGCGCGTGCGGGGTGCCAGGCTGGTCCAGACCGATATCGATCCCGCTGTCCCGGGAATACTCCCGGAAGATCCGCAGGGCCTCGGCCGGTTCGTGGGAACTGGTGTTCTCCAGCACGTCCACGTAGAGCCGACTGATGCTCTGGGGAAGCTCGCCGAGCCACGCAATGAACTCCGGGCTCTCGGTGATGGCATCCACCTTGGCCTTGGGGATCTTCTCGTAGACGGCGCCGAAAACCTTGTCGGTTTTCGCTTCGGACAGGTACGCGCCCAGTTGATGCACGGCGGCCGTCACGCGGTCGCCCAGGGCGGCGAGTTGGGAATACACGGGGGCCACCAAGGCTTCCATCACCCCCACGGCTTCCGGGTAGTCCCGGCGGTATTCAGCCACGGTCGCCTCATCGGCGGGGTTCAGGTCGGCCGGGATGCGCCCGGTGCTGGTCTGGAGGGCGGCCAGTTTCTCGATCTTGCTGTCCAGGTCCGCCACCTTGGCGTTGACGTCCCGGAGGGTCTTGTCGAGCTTCGCCTGGGCCTTGCCCATTGCCTGTTGGGCCTCGCGGGCATCTTTCTCCCGCTTGGCCAGCCCTTCTTCCGTCTGCGCTCCGGGCCGGGGGTGTTCGGCGGCGCCTGCCGCGTCGTCCGCGGGAAGGTCGTCCACCTGCTCCTCAAGGGGGGCGGTCGGGTCGAGGGTCACGGTGGGTTCCGGGTCAAGCACCTGGACGCCGGAGCCGAAGTCATCGGGATCCAGCGCAGGGGCATTTGAGCCCTGGAACGGCCCGCCGGATACCGCGGACGCCTTGCCGGTGGCGGGATCGACCTTGATCCCGAGGGATTCCAGATTCGACAGGTTCTGCCGATCCAGTGCCCCTTCCGGCGGTGCGCCGAGGATGGCGGGCAACTTGCTCTTATGCATTGGCATGCATCACTCCAATTCCCCGGGGGCCCGGCGGGATGCCGGGGACCCTTGCTGGGGCAAATCAAACGATTCGAGAGCCTTGATTTCGTCCGGGATCCCGAGGATGTCCCGGAGGACCCGGGCCGATCCCTGGTTCCGCAGGAGGGTGTCGTGGTCGTTTTCCTCCCGCAGGCATTCCAGGAACGATTTGTCCAGATGGTTGAGCATCTTTGTCAGGTATCCCGCCCGGTCGAACAGCAGGCCGGCGGTGCCGGGGTCGATGCCCCATTTCTCCTCGAACGCCTTGCGGGCGGCCTGGCGGGCATAGGCCGCCACATCCTCGACGGAGCGGTTCTCAAACCGGCTCATTGGGCCACCTGCTGAGTCGTGGGAGCGGGGGGAAGGGGATTGGGCGGGGTCTTGGGGCCGGGGCCCGCCTTGGCCGCTTCCAGGGCCTGCTGCGGGTCACGGGAACCGGGCGCCAGTTCGAGCGGGTTGTCCGCCTTCATCGGGGTCTGGAGAATCTGGCCTTCCTGCTGGCTGGCATCTCCCATGGCCTCCAGGTTCTTGGCCATCTGCCGGGCCCAGATCGCCAAGGCCACTTCCGCCTTGGGGTCCACCTCGCCGGTCAGTTTGTAGATCCGCTCCAGGATCGGGACCAGGTTCGCGTTCGCCTTGTCCTGGGAGATGATGGCCTTGAACAGATTGAGCATCGTGTCCCGGACGCTGGTGGTGGCGCGTTCCTTCTCGCCCGCCTCGTCCCGGCCGGATGCCTGCTTGAGCCGGTCCATCTCGGCCTTGAGCTCCTGTGCCTGAACGAACTGCTTGTCGGACAGGATCGCCCGTTCCTGCTCGATCCCGATCCCTTCCATGATCGCCTTGCCCAACTCCCGTTCATCGAACCAGGAGGGCAGGCCGAACTGGTGGAGCTCGGTGTAAAGCTCCTTGAGCTTCCGGCCGACGATCTCGCGCCGGAGGGCGCCGCGGACACCCTGCACCTGCACGTCCGCGTCCAGCGCCATGCTGGCCCGGTCCGGGTGGTAGGTGCCGATCCAGGCCCGCAGGTCCCGGAGGTGCGGCTTCCAGAAGTAGCGATCCACGTTGCCGACGACATCCCGGATAAACTCTTCGAGCGAATCCCACATATCGTTCAACATGTTGTCGGTCCGGACCCCGGAGCCCAGGTCCTTGCCCACCGTCTGCTCGTTCACCCCCGTCACCACGGGGATCATCGACTCGAACAGTTTGAAGGCTTCCATCAGGTGCGGCAGGTTGGAAGGCACCGTGAAGAACTCGATGGGCTTGCCGGTGTTGGCCGCGCCGCTGCCGGCCGCCGTGCCGGTCTTGTTCCGATAGAGCCATGTCTTGCGGCCCTGGACGTGCAGGTCGGTGTTCTCCAGCCGCCCGGCGTCGATGGCCACCTGGAACCCGGCCGTATCATTCAGGGCATCATCGATGCTCCGGCAGATGTTGATGAGCATTTCCGACACTTCCAGGGCGGCCTCGCCGGGCCCGATCCCGAAAATGCTGTTGGGGTCCCGCCGGAACGGGATGAAGTAGACCGGGAGGATGTTCGGCTGGAACTTCCGCTTGGAAATCTTGATGACGTGCTTGTCGCAGAACCAGATTTCCCAGAGGGATTCCACCATGGCCCGCCGCTGGGGCTTGTCCAGCCCCTTGAACGCCCGGAGTTCCTTGTATTCCTCGGTCTGCGGGATGACCTCGCCCAGGGCCTCCAGTGCCTCGGCGTCCAGGAACCCGACCCGCATCCAGGTGATATACCGGCGCAGGGACGAATTGTTCATGTTCGCCGGGAAGGGCAGGCTCTCCCATTTCTTCTGGTTGCCGGACCAGTTCCCGTCCGGCGAATCAATGAGGAGTTGGGCCAGCTCCGCCGGGATGAAGGTGCTGTCCTCCTGAAGGTTCCGGATCTGGTGCTGGGACAGGACGTGGTGGAAGTGGACGAATTCCAATTCCTCGCGCTTCTTGGCGTTCGGGTCCGGGTAGGCCGACCGGGGATCGTAGAACTTCCACATCGCCTTGTAGGCGTCCGCCGGATCAGCCGTTTCCGAACCGTCCTGCCAGCGGATTCTCGGCTGGGAAAGCTTGATGGGTCCGTAGAGGACGGCAGCGCCCAGGTCGCTCATCGACTGGCAGATGTCGTCCAGCAGGTTCTCCAGTTCCATGGCCGTGTGCGTGTCCTCGATCTCCTCCCGGAGCCGGGACAGGGCCATGTTCCTGGCCTCCTTGTCGGAATCCTCGCCGCCCTTGTGCCGGGGGGAGGGGTTCACCTCGTAGGGCCGGCCCTGGAGCGGGCAGACGTGCTTGAACAGCTTCGCCTTGGCGATCTGGGTGAGCCGCGGCAGGCGCCGGTAGAAGAACGTGGACTCCTGGTAGTCCACCGGGATGTCCGTGGGGTCCTTCCCGGCCAGATATTTCATGACCCGGATCCACTTGATCTCTTTCCCCTGCCGGGCATAGTCGGCCAGGTCGATCTCGGCGTAGAACTGCCCGAGCAACTTGGCGATGGGGGATTCCTTGACCTCTTCCTGGGGTTCCTCGCCCACCGGATCGTCCGGGGGCGGGGCCGAGTTTGGGCCCCCCAGAGGCGGGCCCACCTGGATCAGGCCGGCGGCAGCGGGCACCGGATGCCCACCTGAACCCATCGGCGCCATGCCAGGAAGATAATCCGGCATCAATTCCTCCGTACATGAGGAACTAGTTGCCTAGTCCTTCGTATGCACGATAGGTATTAGATGCCCATCAGGCAACCCCACTCCAGGGGTTTTAGTCCTGATTCCGCCCCGCGCGGTAGGGAATCCAGTCTTTGATGGCAAGATTTGGGCTGGAATCTTCCATGGGTTGCCAGGGAGCCGGCCCGTCCAGACGCCGGGCATATTGTGCTAGGCCAAGATTGCCGTATCGCAGGGCGGTGATGATGTCGTAGGGGTTGGTCGGGGTCTCTTCCTTGGGCCCGGTGCCATCCTTGTCCCAGGCGTAGGCGCCGTACTGGTTCAGCAATTCCCGCAGGTGCTGGGAGATCAGCAGGCGCCGGGTCTCGAAACGGTGCCACATCGCGTCCATGCCGACCGGGAAGGCCCGTTCCGCCTTCACGTACTTCCGCATTTCCTCCGGGATGTCCTCCCAGCGGAACCGGGTGGTCCCGTTCTCCTCGTAGCGCCCCGGATGGGCCAGTTCCCACAGCCGCTTCAGGATCGAGATGCCGTCCGCCTGACTCACCTGGTCCGAGGCCGGGTCGATCATGAATTGCATATTCATACCCCAGCCCAATAGTTGAGCGTGGTGGTAGACATAGGGGCGCTCGGCCTGGTTGTAGGTGGCGTAGGCGTAGGCCACGTCCGCCATCTTGTCCCAGGCCAGGGCCACGGCGGCGGTCGGGTGCCGCCAGCCAACGTCCATGCCGCCCAGGAACACGCAATGCCGCGGCGGGGCGATCCGGGAGGGATCGTAGGTGATGTCGCTCTCCGGGAACGGGAAGATCAGCCCGGAGTTCATGGTGATCTTGCCCTCGGTCCGGGCGAGCAGGGCGGCCGGGTTGGAGGCGAACATGCGCTTGAACGCGGCCTTCTCCGCCGGGTCCAGGTGCTTGGCCTGGTCGTGCCCCAGGTAGACGATCTTGCAGATGTCGGCGGGCAGGGACCAGAGGAACTTGATCGCCGGGGTCATCCCGTCCAACGGGCAGAGGGTCACGTACATCTGCCCCTTGCGGTCCATGAGCCGGGCGAAGATTTCGCCGATGGTGTCCTCCGGGGCGTCGGCCGCCTCGTCCAGCAGGGCCCGGTCCCCGTTCCAGGAGGCCAGGGCCTCGCGGTCCATCTGGTGCGACTTGAAGGAGATCACTGAAACCGTGTCGCTCGGGACGTGCTTCACCTTCACCGTGTCGAAGGCATCGCCCGGGGCGGACTTCCGGATCGGCCGGCCGAGGATGTACTTGGCGTTGATGAGGGCTTCGTCCCCGGGCCGGTCCGTCCAGCCGGGCCGGTTCACATCGGGCCCGAACAGTTTCTTCTGGCAGGCATCGCGGGTGTTCTCGGCGGTCTTGCCCAGCACCCAGGCATCGATCCCGCGCTGGGTCCGCAGCCCGGTGTAGTTCTCCGGGTAGAGCCCGGTGGCGTCCCAGGCCAACTTGTTGGCGAAGCAATGGCTCTTACCCGAGTTGGACACCACGATCCCATCGCACACGAACGCATGGTCCGGGTGGTCGATGGTGATGTCCATGGTGTTCTCGATGCCCACCTCCCCCTCGTAGAAAAGCTGGCCCAGGCTCGGGGCCCCGGAGGAGGTCCGGAAGATCACCGGGTCCTGACCCTTCACGGCCCGGCCCACCTGAATCCAGCCAGGCTTGCCACTTTTGAGCACCTGGAGAACCTTGTGGGAGCGGGTGCATTCCAGCACCCCGGCCGGGTGGCGGAAGCGGTGGACCATCCAGCGGGCGTTGTGGTGGACGCCGTTGACGCGGGACGGGACGAAGGACCGGGTGGCGAAGTCGAACGCCATCACCACGTCGTCCACCTCCACTTCCCAGAGCGCCTTGGTGGTGCCGTCCCCCATCAGCACCTTGCAGTAGATCCGCAGGCAGCGGTTGCCGCCGGAGATGACCAGGATCTTCTGGGAGGAGCCCAGGATCTCGGCCTGGGCCGGGTAGGGGTCCGTGGCCACCTTGGTCGTCAGAAAGGCGTTCTCGGCCTCGTTGGACAGGAACGCGCGGCTGAGATCCAGCCCCTCGCGGAGTCCCGATAGATTGTCATTCTTCATTTGTGCCTCGGCCGGGTTGGGACGCAGCACAGGTCGCCCAGGTTTTCGTGGCTGTACCGCACCATGCCGCACTTCAGGCAAATATGGATCCGGCGCTCCACCATGACCACAACACCCTGGACCTGGAGGCAGCGCGGGTCGGTGCAGCGCCGGCCGCCCACCACGCTCACCCGGGCCAGGATGTCCTCCCACTCATGCTCGCATTCGTCCGGGTTGGGCAGGCGGATCAGGGGGTGCTTGCGCTTCCGGGAGATCCCGCCCAGGACGTGCCAGCAATGGCTCGGGTCGCATTCGTCCTGGGTGTAGGTATGCTCCCCCTCGAAGAACCGGCAATGTGCCATGCTACGCCTCGGCCGCAAGAAATTCGCGCAGGATCGCGGACTTGGCGATGGCCTCGGTGGGGAAGGGGCCCCGGGGGGAATGCTCGCCCACCAGGACCAGGGCGAACACGATGCCGTTGGTGCCGGCCCAGACGTGGGCCACCCGCACCTCGGCCTTCGACAGCCACCAGCCGCCCGCGATGTCGTGTTCCCATGAAAAGGCTGGACTCATTTCTTGCTCCGGAAAGGGATCACATTCGGGGCGGGCTCGACCGGATCCGCCACTTCGTCCAGCGGCGGCGCGATCTGGATCAGGTATTGCAGCGCGGCCAGGACGTCCTCGCGCTCCGGGGTGGGCCCGCCTTCGCACCACGCCTTCACGGCCACGAACGTCTTGACCAGCCGCGCCTTGTTCATCAGGCTTTGCCTTCCAGCAGGGAATCCTCGGTGATCCTTTCCCCGTTCTTGAAGCCGGGCATGTTGAAGGCGCACCGGGAGACGATCTGCTCAGAGAGGCAGCCGCAGCGCGGGCACAGCCCAGGAAGGCCCGCCTCGGACATGGGGCGCATCACCTCCTCGATGATCCCGCAGGCCGGGTTGGTGCAGCGCATTTCGTACAATGCCACGGTTGCCTCCTAGAGCAGGGTGTAGGCGGCCTCGAAGGCTTCCGGGGCCGAGTAGTCCTGGTTGCCGTCCTCGTAGACCATGAAGTAGCCGCCGGCCTTGGGATTGTGCAGGCTGGCGAACCCGGACCGCACCGGGAAAGGGTCGATCCGCGGGTCGTCCGGGATCAGGGTCAGGGTTGCGTCCAGCGGGTTGCGCCGCACCTCCCGGATCTTCACGGCGCGCACCTCCCGGTGGCACTGGTAGCGCGGAAGCAGGATGGGACACGGTTCCGGGATCATTCGTCCTCCAGGGAAACGTCCGTCAGGTCGTCCATGCTGGTCCCCTGGAACCCCAGGGTCATCGGCTCGGCGGGCGTGGGTTCAGGCTCCGGCTCGACGCTCACCACCTCGGCGTCGAAGGTCGGAATGATGATCTTGATCCCCATCTTCTCCTCAATCACATCCCGGTGGCTGATGAGGACCGAGCGCAGCCGCGAGATCACGTCGTCGTTCGAGAGGTCGTCGTGGTGGTTCACGTCGATCTGCTGCTTCTTCCCAAACTTCTTGGGGTTGAAATTCTCGGCCAGGCGCATCCGGAGATCGGCCCGGGCCTTGTCCCGGAACGCCTGCTCCGGGTCCAGGGATCCGTCCAGGATCTCCTCGGCCTCGTTCGCCTTGACGTGGGCGTACATCTCGCCGGCCACCTCCAGGAGTTCCCGGAACGGGCGGTATTCACGGATCCAGCCCATGACGGTCCGGCTCTTGGGCATCCCCGGCAGGGACAGGATGGCCGGGATCGAGTAGCCGTCCGCCACCATGTCCAGCATGAGCTCCATGATGGCGGCCCGGCCCAGGCGCATCCGTTCGATGACCCAGTAGTCCGCCGATTCAGTCCGTTGCAGGGCCTCCAGCGTCACCGGGGTCCGCAGGTCGCCCAGGCCCAGGGAGGAGTTCTCCGCCAGCCAGTTCGCCACCCGATCCTGAAGGGTGATCGACATCTTCGGGACAGGCCCGGTTTCCGCCGGGTCCTTGGGCTTCTTCCTCATGCCGATTCTCGGTCCATCGCGTTCACGGCGGCATCCATCTGCTTGCGCATGGCCACGAAGTCGAGGGCGGTGGCCTTGTCGATGTCCTCCACCTCGCGCACCGCGAACACGGGGGGCCCGCCGTCATGCGCCTCGTAGATCCGCCGGAACAGGAAATGCGGGGCGCCGTCCTTCGTCTCAAGTCTCATCTCTTCCCGGATCAGGTCCATGATGGGTCTCCACCCAATGCCTGCTGATGGTGAAATGGAAACTGGCCCCGGGCCCCTTGCGGTTGCCCCAGACAACCCGGATCAGTTTCAGTTCTTCGAGCCGGACCAGTGCGCGCGCCACGGAGAGGTAGGACTGGTTGCTCGCATCGATGACCTGCGCGAACACCACTTCGCCTTGACCATGTTCGTCAGCCAGAAGGGCCAGTCCGAAAAACACCCGGATATCCCGCAGGAGCATTTCTTGGATGACGAAGGCACACCGCTTTTCATTTAAATTAATTTTCATGGAAAACCCCGAAAAATATATTTTATGTAATTAATCGGGGCTCGGGGAGTTTGATTATGCTGCTCGGCGCCTGGGCCGGCACCGCCATGAGGTCCACGGAATCGAAGGTCTTGCGCCCGTCCTGGTCCATGAGGACGTTGAAGATCCGCTGGGCGATGGCGATGTAGCGGCGCTCGCCGTCCCGGTTGGCGCAGATGACGTCCCCCGGCAGGGGAAGTTCCGGCAATTCAATGGGTTCCTTCCGGGCGCCGTCCCGATGAATGAGAACCAGTTGCATTTTCACGGCGCCTCCTGAGAAGATTAACTTTCTACATCTTCTAGGATAGACCCGCGCCAGGATGGGGCAAGGGTGATCTGCCGTTCAGGGGCGCAGGAGCAGTTCGCTCTGGTGGTAGAAGCCTTCGGACCCGTCCGGCCAGGCCACGCGCTCGACCGGATCGCCCTTCAGGATGTGCCAGGTGTCGTAGGGTGGGGTGGTGAGGGTCCCAAACTCGTTCGGAACCTGACGGCGAGCCACGGCCTGCCCCAGTTTGAAGCCAGAAGAAATATTTAATTTAATTACTTTCAGATCCTCGCCGACAATTAATTCGTCCTGCATCCGGGAGATGGTCATGGCGGCGGCGCGGACGCCCATGTTCAGCCGGTGATTGAGCAGGGAGACCGTGATGTGCCCCTCGGTCCGGGCGATCTCGACCGCCTTCTGGTATTCGGTGGGGTCGGTCATGGGTAGTTACGGGCGTTCGCCCTGAAGGTTGCTGATGATGCCGCGCAGGGCGATGTTCTCCGCCTCCAGTTCCGCGATCCGGTCCTGGAGTTCGGCCTTCGAGGGGTCGACGGGGCGGGGGAGCCGGGCCGGGGAGAGGTTCACCCGCAGGCCGGCGCCGGATTCGATGACGTTCAGGATCCGCAGGGCCTTGAAGCGGTTCGGATGGTCCGGGTCCTGCTGGTAGACCGAGACCGAGGAGTCGTGCTGGAGCGCCGCCAGTTGAGCGAGGAGGGCGCGATGTGCTTCCCGCAGGGCCTCCCTCTCCACGATGCACTCCTCCAACTGCAGTTTCAGGGGTTTTCTTGCCATGGTGCCTCCTATGAGTGGGTGAAGATGCAGTAGCCCGGCCGCTCCAGCGGGCGGAAAACGTAGAGGATTGCGAACGGGCCCAGGGTCCGGCCGGTGGGGGTGGGCTCGGCGGGGGGCGGCTCGACCTCGGTGAAGGTCACGAAGTCGCCCGGCGCGAACTTTTTGTCGTCCTCCTTCCGCCATTCCCAGGGTTTCACCCCGGCCAGCTTGGGCAGGAAGTATTCCGGCCAGATTTTCAGGTGGTGGTGGGTCATCCAATCTCCCTGGACAAAAATTGCCCTTTCGAGAACAGTTGTTATGTAACCTTGAATTATTCTTTTAATGAGAATTATTTTTTAATCTGGAATTAATTCAAAGGGGGTAGTTTTTCAAGGGGCTGGTGAAAGCCGGTCTCGAATTCGTGGATCAGCGCCTGCATTGTGGCGAAAGGGAGTCGGTCAAACCGATAGACCCGGGGGTTCACCACCACCACAGACCAATGGCCAGGCCGCACTTGGGCGATGATATCCGCCGCCTCCAAATTCCGCAGCCCCTCCCAGAGGACCTGGTGGTTGACTCCATCCCGCTCCACACACGCCCGCTGGTCCGGCGACATCACCGGGGCGATCCGGGCCCACGCTTCCCGCGCTGCGGCCGTCCGAAACACCGACATCAGCCGCACCCAATCCTTGACCACCGCGCTCATATCAGTAACCTCCTTGCTAAAGATAAGTCCACAACCAACAAAAGCAATACCTTGTGAAACTATTTCTTCGACCTGTATTTTCTCTTGAAACTCAATACTGACACCATTCGGAATAGAAATTGCTACGCGCGTGCGCGTTTATTCTTACTATATACATATAGAAAGAATGACAAAAGCACGCTGCGCGCTCAAGCACCGTCGCTGACGCTCCGGAGCTACCGCAGGTGAAATTGTGCATCTTCCGGTCCTCGCTGACGCTCCGGTCCTCAGAAACACAATTTCGAGTATCTTTTCTCGCTCTTGTGATTTAATTATTTTCCACGAAAAACGAGAAAAATAAAAAATCCAAATGGAAAATACGCTTGACGTAAATGCGAGGGGTCATTCCTCCAGGTCCCTCCATCACCTTCGATTCCCCCAGGCACCCCTGTATCTAGTAGCGATTGCGCACACACATAGGGCCGGGCCCTGGCGGCGGGACGGCGGCACCCCATCGTCCGGGTCCCAACGGGCGGCGGGACGGGCCCCAGCCGCACCTGATTTGTTCCGTCCCCTTACCAGCGTACGTACAGACACCGTGAAATAAATTAATTCGTGCGCGTGGGGAAATGTTTTTGGGTGGAGGGAAAATAAAATGAAGCCTCAAATTGTCCCCTCGGTTATCCCATCATCCTCCTGCCTCTACCATCGCATTTTTTTATTTTTCTCGGCATTTGGCCAGGCGGAAATAAAAAGACCCCTACCCCAAAAGGGGCACGTCATCGCCTGCGGGCAATGCTCGGGCCTCCGCTGCGCTGCATCCCTGCGCTTGCTGGTCCGCTGGCTCTGGGTGGGACGTGGCATCTTTGGGCTTGCAGGACTGGCCCAGTGAGCGGCCGTGTCCCTCGCCCTCCTCGCCTTGGATCCCTTGCGGGAAGGCGAGGGGGCGACGGCGGGAAGGGATGGTTGGGAAGCCTGCGGCTCCCAGATGCTGGCCGTGAAAAGCAGGGGAAAGCTCAGGGGCTCCGGCGGGAGGGTTCCGGCCCTTGCGGGCCTCGGCCCGGAGCTGCGGATCCGGCCGGCCAGGACAGTGAAAATATTTTATCATTTAATTCTGGAAATAAAAAAAAATAACCTCTTGTCGATGATGACAGATTGACCGATAATTACTGTAACAAAGAAAGAGGACCCCATGAACCAGACGCAGGACCACTACCAGAAAAACCAGGTGAGCATCGACCGGGACGGGAAGGGTTTCCGGGCACGGCTGGGTGATCAGTTCAGCCCGATTCTCCCTCTCACGCTGGCGTGGACCTACTTTGACGATGAGCAGTAGCCTACCCTTTTTTGCCCTAGTAGTTATACAAAATATCACTTCTCACTGGAGGCACCCCATGAATATCTACCTCACCCACCGTTCCAGGCAGGCCAAGCTTGACCGGATTTGCCGGGCTCACTCTGGCTTCCGGTCCTTCCAAGAACTCCTGGAGGCAAAAGGATCCTACCGCCCCACCCTGTATACCTGGATTCTCGATCTGGCCTATCTGGCGGATTGCTACGATTCCGCCATGGCTGCCCAGGGAGACGACCGGCGGACCTACCGATACGGCGACGACCGGATCCAGATCAAGGCCAGGAACCGCGCCTTCCGCCGCCAGCAGCGCGCGATTCTTGCGGCCAGCTAGACCGTGAGGCAGGCCCCAGCCGTCCCACCCCGGACGGCTGGCACAAGCTCCACCACCCAATCCAACCCAACCGGAGGACCAAATGGAACAGAACCTTGAGCCCGTCCCGATGGCGGAATACCGCTGCTCGGTCTACCACGTCATCACGGACGGCTGGCAGGTTTTCAGCCGCGACACGCTCGCCCAGGCGCGGACGTTGGCCCGCTCCTACGTGGCCAGCACCCCGCACAGCTGGGCCGAGGTCCGCAATCCGGCCGGAACGTCCATCGTCACTTTTCGCAGCTAACCCAACAGGAGCCATCATGGCCAAGCGTCAACTGAACTTCGATATCTACCATCACCCCGCCGTTGCTCGCGTCTCGGCCTTCGTCCTGGTGTTCAACGGCGAGCGGGCCGGCCGGATCATCCTTGCGTTCCCGAGCGACGGCGCCGGAATTGTCAAGGCCAGCGTCAACGCGTGGGCCGGCCCCCTGGCCGACTACAACGCGATGCGCGGCACGGCCGGCGGCTACGGCTACGACAAGATGAGCTCGGCCATCTGGGACGCGCTGTACCGCGCCGATGTGCCGGACCTCGACGACTTCGGCGGCCGCGGCGAATCCTCGGTGCGGACCTGGTTTGAATCCCTGGGATACCAGCTCTGGGACGTGCTCTAGACCGTGAGGCAGGCCCCAGCCGCTCCGCCCGGGCGGCTGGCACAAGTCCCACCCAACCCCAACCAACAGGAGGAAGTATGATCCCGAACTGGAAACCTCTCGAAAGCTTCTGCGCCGCTCATCCTGGCCTGGATCCGTCCTGGTTTATGCTCATGACCCAGGACCCGTCAACCGGCATCGCGCAGTACAAAAACGTGATGACCCGCCGGTATCTGAACCTCTCGGAGGACGGCCGCCGCTGGATCATGGATCCGATCATGGGCAAGGGTTTCATCCCCGACCCGCTCACCGAGGCCGAACGGCTGGCCATCGTCCTGGATCGCCCGCTCCGGCCGGCGCCGTTCTGCGTCGAAACCGACACCGAGACCTGGCCGGACGGCTCCACCTTCCGGGCTGATCGTTCCTTCCGTGTTTTCTGAGGTGAACCCATGAAAGGCGAGACGCGACGATATCCGACATGCTGTTTGAGCGCGAACTGCGGCGCCTGTGGCGATGAGTGCCGCAACTGTCCGAATTACCCGGTCCTGCTGGCCTGGAAACGCTGGAGGGACGATACCGCCGCGATCTGCACCGACCCGATCTGGAGCCCCAACAATTACATTGCGCAGAGGTAGACATGGAACCCACAAACGCCCAAATTGCGGCCGCCTGGCTGCTCGGGTACATGGCCGAGGCCCACGGCGCCGGGGATGTTGCGCTCACCGGCCCGGCCGAATCGCAAGAAGCATTCAACCAGGGCCGGACGGACCGGCGCCAGGAGGTGAACTCATGACCCACGAAGCCGAAATGAACCTCATCAAGATGGTGAAAACGAACGCCGCCGCCACAATCCGCGAGATTGTGGCCACCGCCTGGCCCGACAGCTTCGCCGAGCTCTGCACCTATCTAGCGGAGCAGGCCGGCCAGGAGCGCGCCATGCACGCCTGGACCACCACCCGCGCCGCGGATCCGGAGGAGTCCGAGCAGGCCCGGGAACGGCTGGCCGAGGAGCGGGAGGCCCACTGGGCGCACTACGAAGCCCTGCGGGACGCGCTGGCCGCCGCCCTGGGTGCTGCGGGTGCCGTGCGGCTGGTGGACGCTGGCGAGGCCATTTTCGAGGCCCGCGAGGCCGAGGCCGACCTGGTGGACCGTATGGTGATGGCGGAGGCCGCCGAGGAGTTGGGCGAGCTGGTGATTGACGGCGAGCTCGATTGAAAATGCCCTGGTTTCCCAGGGCACCAACGGCCACGCCGTCCACCTCCGAACAATCGGATTGCTGGAAGTATACCACCACTCGGAAGGAGAAAATCCAATGAAATTGCATCGTGTGCTAATTCTGGTTTCGGTTCTGACCCTGGCCGGTTTCCTGGCCGGCCAAGCCTGGGAGGCCCACGCGCAGTATGCCGCCGAGTATGCCGCGGACGTGGCGGAGGGCGCCCAGGAATAATTTTCTCCGGTGGTGACATTTTGACCTATACTTTTTCTGAGGCATCTATGGCACAGAAAACCACCATTTTGACCGGCGCCTGGGCGATCCTGGCCGCCGCCGCCGAACGGGCCGAGACCCGGATCGGCAACGCCCACCCGACCAACGGCGCCTTTGCTCTGGCCCGGTCCCTGGGAGTCACTTACCGCACCATCAACCGCTGGGCGGGCGGAGCCACCCGGCCGAACGGTGCCGCCGCGCTGGCGGTCCGGAACCTGGCCGAAAAGCTCGGCGTCCCGTCGCCCGTCTAACAACCTGGAGGAGATAATGAACACTTACAAATGTCCCAAGTGCGACGGCGAGGATGTGTCCGTTCTGGTCCGCATTTCATGCCGCCCCACTGAATACGGGGTGGAGGTTCACGGTGACGCAATCAAAGAACACGATGATTTCGCCTGCTGTAATGAATGTGAGTGGGAGGGGGTAATGGGTAACTTGGTTCTCGGTCCGGCCCTGGATGAATAATATCCATACTTTGTTTATTGACTTTTTTTGAATAAATACTGATACTTGGTATAACTTCTGTTCGAGCCGAAAGGGGGAAACCCATGAATTTGCAGGACACCGGGCGGCAGACCTTTTTCCCCTGGGCGGAGTTTCAACCCGATCTCGCCATCCCGCCGGAGAACTACAAACCGCAGCAGCCGCCAGCATTCGCCGAGGAGAGCGCCCATGATCCATCAACGCATTGAACTACCGAGCGGGTCCCTGCTGGAGCA
>Ga0316217_10003845_pt1 | contig 16731 bp, 16 predicted proteins | sample 1anoAmetaG_FD_203633 | JGI IMG/M metagenome (GOLD analysis project Ga0316217, IMG submission 203633) | Freshwater microbial communities from Trout Bog Lake, Wisconsin, USA - 1anoA | ecosystem: Environmental > Aquatic > Freshwater > Lake > Hypolimnion/Profundal zone | place: USA: Wisconsin...
ACCCCGCCTTGAAACGCCCAGTCCGCCTCGCACGCGCCGGAGATGATCTCGGTCTTCAGGCCGCAGGCACGGAAAATGGAATCGGTCAGGTCCTTCGGGTTTACGGCCTCGCGCGCGGCGCTGGTGGCGATGACGCGGATGGCGCCGGCGTTTTTTTTCCGGGCGACTTCGGTGAACTCCCACACGGCCTCGGCGGTGCGGGCGATGGGCTCGGGCTGGAGCCGGTGGGTCTCGTAAAAACCGGTGCCGAGCCGGGTCTGGCGGCTTTCCTCGTGCACGGGGCGCACCTCGCCGCCCGCCACGTCGGCGACGAGGAGCTTGACCGAGTTGGTGCCGATATCAATGACGGCGCGGCGGGCGGTGGCCATTGGCCGCAGCATAGAAAATTCCCGTGGTCAGACCAAAAGTTAAATTGTGACATTTCACGGACATTTGCGCGCCGGGCGGAACGATGCCATGTTCGGCCATGAACCTTTATCTCCTGCGCCACGGCCTCGCGGTGGAGCGCGAGGAGTTCGATTATGCCAACGACGCCGCCCGGCCACTCACGCCCAAGGGGAAAAAACAGCTCCGCACCGCCGCCGCCGCGCTGGGCGCGATGGGATTGGGCTTCGACGCGATGCTGTCCAGCCCGCTCGTGCGCGCGCGGCAGACGGCGGAAATCATCGCGACGGAATTGAAATTGAAAAACCAGCCCGTGCTGGCGGACGAGCTCAAGCCCGGCGGCACCGCGAAAAAGCTGGTTCAAAAAATCAGCGGGCTGAAACCGGCACCGGAAAACATCCTGCTGGTCGGCCACGAGCCGGAGCTCAGCGAATTGATTTCCTGGTTCGTCACCGGCCAGGCCGGCGGCGGTTTCGCCTTGAAAAAAGGCGGGCTGGCCAAACTGGAGATGGAAAGGCTCCGGGCCGGAAAATGCGCCGTGCTCGCGTGGCTGCTCACGCCGGCGCAGCTGAAATTGATGCGGTGAAGCTGGAGTTCACCCGAGGCGGAAGGAGATTTTTTGCACGACGGACTTGCCAAAGCTGTGCTGGAGGCGCTCAATGATTTCCTTGCGCCGGTAACGGACGATTTCGCTCAGCCACACGCTGCTGTCCACGTTCACGAACAGGGTGCCCTTGTGCAGATTCGCCGGCTGCGCGTGCGCGGTGATGACCGGGTCGATCAACGCGTTCCACACCTTGACGACCTCGGCCTCGGCCTGCCGGGCGTCGAGCCGCAGTTCTTTCATCAGCGCCGGCAGCACGGCGCCGGGCAGGCGCGCGGGCGTGGTGCGGGCGACTTCCAGCGGCGCGTAATCCACGCCGCGCCATTGCGCCAGAATCCGGGCGCGGGCGGTGGAAAATTGTTTTTTGGGAGTCACCGGCGGGCAATTAAACACAGATGGGCGCGGATGAACACTGATTATTTCACGAAAAAAAGCTGCGGCCGGCCAGCTTCGGAATCCGGCTTCAAATTGCAAAATCGTTCGCGCGGGCCGTGGCCGGCAACGCAACAAGTTTTTATCCCGGCTGGCCGAGACTGGCGGCGGGCACCGGCGAAGGCTCATTCCCTTTGGCGACGTTGGCGAAAAGGATGTTTTCCCGGCGGATACGGTCGAGGAGCAGCAGGACGGCCAAGACCACCCCAAAGCGCATGACATAATTCCAGCCGAACACCTCGCCCAGGGTATAATGGCTCGCCTGATTGGTGACGTATTCCACCCAGCAGCCGGTGCCGGTGGCCAGCAGGGCGGCGATGATTCCCCAGCGCAGAGTGAAAACCAGGGTGAGCATCATGCAGGGCATCAGGTAAAGCGGCAGAAAAATCATGCGCGGGTCGGTTTTCAAATCACACCAGGCAACCAACAACAAAACCAGGCTACAGGCCAGCAGCACCGCCCAATTATCCATCAGCCGCGTCCGGGTGACGATTTCCGCCGCCGGGCGATAATGCACCACCCGCCGCTGCTGGTGGATGCGATCCGTGAACAGCACGCAGATTTCCAGAATGATGAACCGCATGAAGGTATTCCAGAGGATGATGCCGGGGTCGCGGAAATCCGCATCCTTCAGCGCCATCACCAGCGGCGCGGTCGCGGCCGCCACCACCGCAAACACCATGCCCCAACGCCGGCCCGCTTTCCAAACCAGCAAGGCGCAGTTGATGGCATAAAAGGGCAGAAACATGATGTGAGAACTGTTATAAAACTGGAGGAAACTGATGAGCCCCAGCACCACACCGGCCGTCAGCAGGCAAATCCAACCCGCTTTGAATTCCGCCAGCCAGGAATGGCGCTCCCCGGAATTAAGGCTGGGCTCCCAAAACAAATTGTTCCATTGCCGGAAGGCATTGGCCAACTGGTGGTGCACGGACACGGCACCCACCGGCGCCGGCAGTGCCGCCGGCACGGCGGCCGGTTTCATCAGCCAGTGCGCGCCGAGCAGATTGAAAAGGTCGGCGCAGGTTTGCCCGCCCTCCAGCGGCCGGTTGACCCAAAGATGATGCAGCAGATACGACAAAACCAGCGGCTCCACCACCTCGCTGATGCCGGCGGCGGCGGCGTATTTTTGGAAGCGCGGCGAATGAATCATCGCTTCAATTTCCGCCGCCGCGCGCTCGGCCGAATGCCGCCGCGCCAGGATGGCCGTCTGGATCGTGAAGTGAAACCAGTCCCAGCCGGGCAACCCGCGCAGCCGGCCGCGTTCCCAGTCAAAGGTCTGCAGGTTGCGCGAACTGACCACGCGGATGTTCCACGGCGCGAAATCGCCGTGATAAAGCGTCGGGCGGATTTTTTTGCCCACCAGCGCCGACTGGATCTGCCGCCACGCGTCCCGATGCGGTTTGCCGACGGCCGCATCCAGTTCCTGCCAGAGCGGCAGCGTGGCGGGCGCGACCAGTTCGTGCGGGTTGAGCCAGTCGTGGAAAAGATGCTCCAGGCCGGCATCGTCAAACGGGCTGGTGCCGGGAAAATAGTCCGTGGCAAACGCCGACAATGTCGGCGAGGAAAACCGGCCCGTCACGCGGATGCTGCCCAGTTTGTCTGCCGGCAATTGGGCCAGCATGTCGGCCTCCCGGTCCGTGGCCCGGCGGCCGGCATCGTTCAAACCCACCTTGATGACGCGGGCGGGGCGGCCGCTTTCATCGCACAACAGCAACACCAGCCGGATGCGGTCGCCGACTTCGCTGATCTTGATGGCCGGCGTGACCATCCGTCCGGGTTCCATGCCGACTTGGGCCGCCATGAATTGCATGATTTCCCCGGAAACCGCCGCGGGGATTTGAATCCGCTCGGACAACAATCCCGCCAGCGGTGTCTGGAACATGGCGGGCAAAAACTGCCGCCAGATTTTGGCGCGTTTGCGCTGGGCGGAATAAAGGTTCAGCCCCGTGCACGCCGCCTGAAAGCTTGCGGGCAGCAGCAGGAAGGGCCGGCGGCGGCGGGTAATCAGCCGCCAGGAAAAATCCACCGTTGACCGGTGGTCCGGGCCGGCAAACAGGGCGGCCAGAATGGTGCGGATATTGTTTATCATGGTTCCTCAGCCCGGTCACCGCTGGCGGATTGCTGACAAAGTGGTGCGGTCAGCCATGGTCAAAATGGTCGGCATACAAATAGCAGGTCAATGGCCCAATCGTTCCAAAAATGTTCGCCCGCCAGCGCGCCATCCACCGCCGCCGCGAACCCGCGCAGCGGCGTGCGGTAAAGTGTCGGCGGCAGCATGCCAAAACCAAACTGGCGCACAATCTTGAAACCGCTTTCCGCCAGCAGTCGCCGCGCCGCGCCGGGGGACATTTCGTTCAGCATCGTTTCGTCGTTGCCGTGCCGGCGGCACCACCGCCGCCAGACAATCGCCGGGTGCCGCAGCGAACGGGCATTGCCGTGGACATTCACCAGCAGCAGGCCGTCCGGGGTCCGCAAAACCTCGCGGAGCTTCCGCAGCACGTGACCGCGCAGCTCCGGCTCTGCGTTCAGCAAAAAACGGAAACAGCTGATCACGTCATACGGTGGCCGCAACAGCCCCGGCTCGGCCAGCACATCGCCGACCACCAGCCGCGACCGGGGGCATTTTTTGCGCGCCACCGCCACCATGTTCTCGGAAATGTCCACGCCGTCGGCCTGGTCCACCAGCGGCTCCAGCGCCGCCAGCACGCGGCCCGTGCCGCAGGCGAAATCCAGCAGCCGCACCGGCCCGGCCGGCGCGCCGCGAAATTCCGCGACCAACCGCTCCAACACCGGCCGCTGCCACCGCCAGGTGTAACTGGCGTAGCTGTCCGCGGCGTATTCTCCGGCTTCATAAGCGTCCACGGCGGCGGACGGCTGAAACCGTTCGGCGTAACGCGTGGTCATGCGGGTGATGATGAAGGCGGAACGGGCATGGCGGACATTCTCTTAAAAAGCATTTAATAGATGGACGGCGCGGCGACGTCAACGGTTTCCGAAAAATAGTTGCCCGCGCGATAACTTTGATTGCCAGCGGCGCGCGCAATGGTTAAAAATCCCCGGTTGAAATTCTCCATCATCACACCCAGCTTCCGCAATTCCGCGTGGCTCAAGTTGTGCATCGCCTCGGTGGCCGACCAGGCCGGCGTTGAACGGGAGCACATCGTGCAGGATGCCTGCTCCGATGACGGCACGCAGGACTGGCTCCCGCACGATCCGCGCGTCAAGGCGTTCATCGAAAAGGACGCCGGCATGTATGACGCCGTCAACTGCGGCTACCGCCGCGCCACCGGCGACATTCTCGCGTATCTGAACTGCGATGAACAATATCTCCCCGGCGCGCTCGCCACGGTGGAGAAATTTTTCCTGGCGCATCCCGACATCGAAGTGCTGCTCGCCGGCAGCATCGTCACCAACGGCGAGGGCCAATATCTTTGCCACCGGCACTCGCTGATTCCCGACGCCCGGCAGATCTGGTTCCGCTTCCCGGTGCTGACCAGCGGCATATTCATCCGGCGCCAGGTCATCACGCAGCGCGGCATTTTCTTCGACCCGAAATGGCGCGATCTCGGCGACTTTCATTGGGTGCTCGCGCTGATACATGACAAGGTGCCGATGGCCGTCAGCAACGAGTTCACCTCCGTCTTCGCCGACACCGGCGAGAACATGAACCTCAAGCCCAACGCCGTCCGCGAGATGGCCGCGACGCGGGCGATGATTCCGGCCTGGATGCGCCCGCTCAAACCGCTGTGGATCCTTGAGCACCGCGTGCGCCGCGTCCTCCATGGACATTTCAGCCTCCGGGCCACCCGCTATGCCATCTACACCAAGGCCAGCCCTGACCGGCGCGTGACCATTGACGTGCCGCATCCGACGCCCATCTGGTGGAACCGGCTTTGATCCGAGATGAAAGTCCTGCTTTCCGCCTATTCGTGTTTTCCGTGCCAGACCTCCGAGCCGGGCAACGCCTGGCGCGCCGTCAACGAGGCGCTCCGCGAACATGAGGTCTGGACCGTCATCGCCGACGCCCACCAATACCGCGAACTCACCGAACCGTGGCTCAAAGAAAATCCGCTGCCTAATTTCCATCCTGTATTTTTCAAGCTGCCGCCCGCGCTGCAATGGCTGAGCCGGAAATCGCCGACCGCCGCGATTTATTATCACCTGTGGCAGGAAAATCTCCGCCGCGTCGTCCGCGAACTGCACCGGAAAATCAATTTCGACCTCGTCCACCACGTCACCTACGGCCGCTACTGGTCGCCCAGCGGGCTGCGGGAACTGGGTTTGCCGTTCATCTGGGGGCCGGTCGGCGCGGCGGAGACGCCGCCGCGCGGATTTGTCTCCGAACTCCCGCTGCGTTACCGCGCCAGCGAAGCCGTGCGCGACGCCGCGCGGAATTTTTGCGAGCACACCGCCGCGCTGCGCGGCACCGCGAGCGCCGCCACCATCGCCATCGGCGTCACGCGCGAAAGCTGCGCCGCGCTGAAAAGACTCGGCGCCCGGCGCGTCGAACAACTGCCGCAGATGGCGCTCACGGAAAAAGACCTCGCCCAATTTGCCGCGCTGCCCGCGCCGCCGCCCGGACCGCTCCGCGCCATCTGCATCGGCCGCCATGTCCACTGGAAGGGTTTTCATCTCGCCATCCGCGCCTTCGCGCAGTTCGCCCGGCAAAACACCGGCGCGGAACTGTGGATTGTCAACACCGGCCCGTTCCGGCGGGAACTGGAAAAAACCGCCGCCCGCACCGGCGTCGCGGCGCGCGTGAAGTTTCTCGGCACGCTGCCCCAATACACGGACGTGCTGGAAAAACTCGGCCAGTCGCACGTTTTGCTGCATCCGGCGCTGCATGAGGGTTTCGGCAATGTCTGCCTTGAAGCGATGGCGGCGGGCCGGCCGGTCGGCTGCCTCGACATCGGCGGGCCGGCGGCGCAAATCACGCCCGAAACCGGCTTTGCCGCGCCGGCGACCAACCCCGCCGAGGCCGTTTCCGCGCTGGCGGATTTCCTGGGGAAAATTGACGGCGACCGCGCCCGGCTGGCCGCCATGTCCGCCGCCGCCCGCGCCCACGTGCAGAAAAACTTCACCATGCGGCGGGTCAACGAAACCATGAGGACATTTTACCAGGAGGCCGTCGCCACGCATCGCGCCGACCGGCCGGCCTGACCGGGAAATTTAATTGTCAATCGCCCGGTCACGCTGTATTTCACGCCTTGGCTATGGCCGTTTTTTATGTCGCGCCCGTTTAAAATCTTTTTTGTTCTGGCCGCTGTCATCGGCGGTGTCTGGCTGCAATATCTTATTGATGACGGACTGGGGGATCGCCACTTTGATTTCACGGCCGGTGCAAACTTTGGCCATTGCCGCCTGACACCGCCCGCCCACTGAAACCCATGCAAACTTCAACCGGAAAAGATATCGCTGACACCAACGTCGGCTTGAGCCTGGTCATTCCCTGCTACAACGAAGGCCGGGTATTGCCGGTGCTCAAGGAAAGACTATTGCGCAGCCTGCCGGAATTGAAATTATCCTGGGAAGTCATTCTGGTGGACGACGGCTCGCGCGATGACACCTTCGGCCAGCTGGCCGCGCTGCACGCGGCGGATGCGCGCTTTAAGATGATTTCCTTCTCCCGCAATTTCGGCCATCAAACCGCCGTGTTCGCAGGGTTGTCGCACGCGCAGGGTGAATTCGTGGCCGTCATGGACGCGGATTTGCAGGATCCGCCGGAATTTATCGCCACTTGTGTCGCCAAGCTCAAGGAAGGCTATGACGTGGTATATGCCGTCCGGCGCCAGCGCAAGGAAAACCTGTTCAAACGGGCCGGTTACGCGATTTTTTACCGGCTGCTCAAGCTCATTGCCGAAGTCGAAATCCCGCTGGATTCCGGTGATTTCTGCGTGATGCGCCAGCGCGTGGTGGCGGTGCTGCGCGCCTTGCCGGAACGCGATGTCTTTGTGCGCGGGCTCCGGGCGTGGACCGGTTTCCGGCAGACCGGCCTGGAATACGAGCGGCACGCGCGGGCCGCCGGCGACACCAAGTATCTGTTTCACAAACTGGTGCGGCTGGCCATGGATGGGGTCTTCGCGTTTTCCGCTTTTCCGTTGCGACTGGCAACCTATCTGGGCTTTATCAGCCTGGCCGTTTCGCTGGGGGCCGCCGTGATGCTGCTCTTCTGGAAAATTTTAAATTTTAAAATGTTCGGCCATTACCCCGCCGAAGTGCCGGGCTGGACCTCCATCGTCTGCCTGGTGCTGTTCATGGGCGGCATGCAGTTTCTCATCCTCGGCGTCATGGGCGAATTCATTGGCCGCATCTACAACGAGGTGAAACAACGCCCGCGCTGGATCATCCGCGAAACCTTGGGCATTGACACCGCGAACCATCACCCGCCATCCCGGCCATGATTTCCACCTGGTCCGCCGGTGCCGCCGACGAAAACATGCCCGAAGCCTTGCTGGCAGACACGCTGGGGAAAGTCCGGGTCCATCCCTGGTGGCAGGCGCGCGCCCGGCTGGCGTTGACGACGCTGCAAAAGCAGGGGATTGCCCCGCCCATGACCGTTGCCGATGTCGGCTGCGGCTGGGGAACCAACCTGGCCGCCTTGGAAAAGGCCGGTTACAACGCCACCGGCTTCGATATTTCCCGGCGGATTCTGGAAATGATTGACCGGCCAGGGCGAATCCTGGTGGAAGCGGATTTGAACCAGCCGCTGCCAACGGGCCACGCGCAATTCAACGCGCTGCTGGCGCTGGATGTCATCGAGCATCTGGATGATGACCGCAGCGCGCTGGCGCACATGGCGCAATTGCTCCAGCCCGCCGGCGTGGCGATTGTCAGCGTGCCGGCCTTGCCGGAACTTTTTTCGGAATTCGACGTCATCCAGGGCCACCGGCGGCGTTACATTCCAGAAACCCTGCGCACGGCGTTTGCCGACACCGGCCTGGCGGTTCAAAAAATCTTCTGGTGGGGTGCCTGGATGGTCCCCATTCTCCGGCGAATGCGGAAAAAAACGTCGGCCACCCGGCAGTCCGTGCCCAAGACTTACGCCGATCATCTCCGCCTGCCGCCCTGGCCGGCACCGTTGCTGATGCAGGCGCTCCACGCCTGGGAACAGCCTCGGGCGCTGAACGGCCGCTTGCAAACCGGCTCCTCGTTGTTTGCCGTGGCCAGCCGCAATCTTTGATCAAATCCCCGCCGACGACGGTCTGCCGGCGGCCTGCTCAAAGCGACGACTTTTGGCCAATTCAATGGGTATTCAAACTTGATGGCTGGGCCGGTCCGAGTAACATGAGCCCCGCCAGTTCATCCCCATGAGCGACTTTGCCATCCAGGTTGCCGGCCTCGGCAAGAAATATCTGTTGCACCATCAGCAGCAGCCAGGCCGCCGTTACAAGGCGCTGCGCGATGTCATCGCCGGCAAGGCGAAGTCAGTTTTTCAAAACCGGAAACCGGAGACCGGAAACCGGAAATCGCTGGAGGAATTCTGGGCGCTCAAAGAGGTCTCGTTTGAGATCAAGCATGGCGAAGCCGTGGGCATCATCGGCCGGAACGGCGCGGGCAAAAGCACACTGCTGAAATTGTTGAGCCGCATCACCGAGCCAACGACCGGCTCCATCCGGCTAAAGGGCCGCGTGGCGAGCCTGCTCGAAGTGGGCACCGGGTTTCATCCTGAACTGACCGGGCGCGAAAATATTTTTCTCAACGGCGCCATCCTGGGCATGAGCCGGGCGGAGATCACCCGGAAGTTTGACGAGATCGTGAATTTTGCCGAGGTGGAAAAGTTTCTGGACACGCCGGTGAAACATTATTCCAGCGGGATGTATATGCGGCTGGCGTTTGCGGTGGCGGCGCATCTGGAGCCGGAGATTCTCGTGGTGGATGAAGTGCTGGCCGTCGGCGACGCAGAGTTTCAGAAAAAATGCCTCGGCAAGATGGAGGACGTCAGCAAAGGCGGGCGAACCGTGCTTTTCGTCAGTCACAACATGGACGCCATCATGCGGCTGTGCAGCCGCGCGCTTCATTTTAGAAAGGGCGAAGTTGTGGATATGGGCACCGCCCATGCCGTGGTCGCAAAATATACGGCCACCCAAGTCGAACAGCCGGCCGAGATCATGTTCACCAACAGGTTGCCGGAAGAAATTGCCCGGCGAAATTTGGTGTTAATCAGTGCCGAGTGGCCTGCATCCAGCCCGCACCGGCCTTGGACGATTCCCTTTGGGGAGCAAATCACTTTTGCGGTCAACTTTGAATGCCACCGGTCGGTCAAATCAGCGGAACTGGGTCTGGCCCTTTATGCACCCACCGGAACAGAGATTGCCTCCACGTCGAGCATTGCTACGCTCCCCAATCTCCAGCTCAAGCCGGGAACCTACCGGTTTGAGGTCACCTACCGCTCGCTTGCTCTGGTGCCACACAACTATCATTTTGGATTAGGCCTGAAATCGAATTTCGGAATGGAGGATTACCATCCCAAGGGGTTTTTGCTTGATGTCGTCCCGTCGGTGCAATCAAGCATAACGAAAGCGGACACTTTTCTCGGCTACGTTGTTCCCGATGTGCAATATGTCTTCACCTAAACCCACATTTCTCCACCAAGCCGGATTGTTCATCAACAAAATTCTGGCCAGAGCCGGATTCCAGATTATCCGCAGCCCGCGCCCACGGGGTGCGGAACTGATTCAGATGAGAATTGGCAAGTATCAATTGCTCATTCATGGCAACAACCCGCTCTGGATGGAGCACGCTAAAAATCCAGAATATACCGGCCAACTCGCCCGGCTGGCGCGAACGGTTTTTAAAACGCATGGCGCAGCCTATATGATTGATGTGGGAGCAAACATCGGCGACACAGCAGCGCTGGCACGGTCGGTGGTGAATGTTCCGATCATCTGCATTGAAGGCGACCCGGTCGTTTTTGAACTGCTCAAAAAAAATATCGCAGCCATGCCTGAGGTGACCGCCTACCAGTGTTTTCTAGGCGAGCGAACTGAAGTGTTGCAGGTGGTGACGACCAAAGCTGGCTGGGACGCGACACTGATCCCGCTTCAGTCAGGTGCCGGCATGCCGGCCAAACCAGTGTCTCTATTAACGTTGGATGATTTCGTGAAGCAACTGGCCCAGAAGACAAGCTGCAAACTGCTCAAGATCGACATCGAGGGATTTGATCTGCGCGCCCTGCGCGGTGCGCCGGAATTACTCGCCAATGACAAACCAACGATACTATTTGAGTTTAATCATCAAAACCTGACTGCGCTGGGAGAGAACGGTCTTGATATTTTTCCCTACCTCGCCGGGCTGGGTTACGAACAACTCTTAATCTATGATGGCCAAGGGGAATTCATGTTGTCTTGCAATACTTCTGACTGTGCATTGCTGGCGGATCTTGATAATTACGCCAGAAAGGTGGCCGGGCTTTTTTATTATGACATTTGCGCCTTTCATCGTCAGGATGCTTTGCTGGCTGCAGAATTCCTGGCCGCCGAACGTAATCGGCGCGTGGCATCGCTTTGAGAAATTGAACCAGGTAAAATTCCTTATTTAAAAAGACAACAGCTTCAATTCCGGCTTTTGCTTTTATAGAAATATGAATAACGAATACAGACCGCCATCGCCATCCGCCGTTGCCACCCTGAAGATTTACCATGCGGACGATCCCGATCCTGAAAAAGCCGGACAAGGGCTGGGAACAGTGCCTATGCTGGAAAATCTTTTCCCTTTGGAATCCCTGCGTTACTGGCAAATGTCGCCTTCCGAGCAAATAGGGCTTATTTATTTGCTTCAGCAGCTCCGGCCTAAGATGGCCATTGAAATCGGCACCCGCTTTGGCGGCAGCCTGCAGGTGCTGGCCAAATATTGCGAGAAAGTCTATTCACTGGACATAGATCCCGAAGTGGCCACCCGCATGGCCGGACAATACAAAAACGTGGAATATCTCATCGGCCCCTCCACGCAAACCCTGCCCGCCTTGCTGCAAAAATTGTCGGCGCAAAAGGCGGAACTGGCGTTCGTCCTCGTGGATGGCGATCATTCGGCCCAGGGCGTGCGGGCGGACATCAACGCCCTCCTGCAATTCAAGCCCGTCGTTCCGCTTTACGTCGTCATGCACGACAGCTTCAATCCCGAATGCCGGTCGGGCCTGCGCGCCGCCGCGTGGCTGGAATGTCCGCATCTGCATTGGGTGGAACTGGATTTTGTCGGCGGGGCCATCAATCCGTCGCCAGCCTTTCGCGGCCAGCTGTGGGGCGGGCTGGCGCTGGGATTGTTGCATCCGGAACCAGCCCGGGGCCGGGTTGAAATATCGAGCCGCGCCGAGCTCACCTTTCAGGCCGCCGCCACCACCCTGAAAAAACCGTTCCTGCGCCGGTTGAAAAACAAGATCAAAGCCCGCCTGAAACTGCGCTGAACCCGAGCGCCGGGTTGTTTCGGGATTTTCAAGGCCAAACCGCGCCTCCTCCCCCAAAAAGGCCCGTGCCATTCTCTTAAAAGCTTCCGTTTTCACTAAAACTGCGCCGTCACTTTCCATTTCTCCACGCGAAGTTTTCAAAAGTGCCGCGCCCCTTTTCGTTGGTGCCGCACCCCTTTTCATTTCTCCGCGTGGAGTTTTCAAAAGTGTTGCACCCCTTTCCAAAAGTGCCCCGACCCTTTTCATTTCTCCTCGCGAAGTTTTGGAAAGTGCCGCGCCCCTTTTCAAAAGTGACGGCAACTTTTTCGCCAAAACCCCTGCTTTTCCCTCAAAACCACTCGTTTCAGCTCTTATTCACCATGACGGCGTCATGCGCGCCAGCTTCATTCCAGTATTTCCACCAGCCCGATGCCAATGACATTGTAAAACGAAACCGGGCGGCCGCCAAAAAGCGGCGCGGGCGTGGGCTGGGAGATGCAATTCGGACGCAACCCGGCCCGTTCCAATCCGGCCAGCGCCGCCGGCAGGTCATCGGTCTCGTAGCACAAATGGTAAATGATGCCGGACGCCTGACGCTGGACGAGCCGGTCAATCGGGCCGGTGGTGTCGCCCGGCCAGATGATTTCTACCGCCGGATGGACGGCATGGGTGCAAAGTTGCAGTTGGACGTTTTGCGCCGGGTCAAAGACGGACGGCCCGGCCAGATATCCCAGCGCCGCGACAAATTTACGCGCTTCGTCCGGCCGGCGGACGGCCAGGCCGAAATGGTGAAAGGTCAGGTGAGAATAGATCATGGCAGTTGGTCGTTCAGCGCAGGCAGGAAAAAATTTCCCGGATCTGCGGGAAGGTGTTGGCGAAGAATATCAAGCTTGCCCCGCAGTAACAGAAGGTCAAAGCCACGGCGGCGGCATGAATCCAGCGGTTTTCGTTGTAAGCTTTGAGCCGCTCGCGGCCTAGCTTCCGTTTCAGGAAAATTGTGTAGTAATGATTCGTCACCACGCCCAGCGCGTGCGTCGCGCCATAAGCGACGAAATTCCAGCCCACACCGTGCCAGACCCCCACGAGCAGAAAGACGATGGCGATGGTCAGGGCAATGGCATGGTCGGCCAGCCGCACGCCCAGGACATGCACGAAATACTTTGAGAGCGGGGAGAACACCACGTCGCGCATCCACGACGAAAGCGTGATGTGCCAGCGGTTCCAGAAGTCCTTCACGTTGCGCGCGGCAAAGGGGTTGTTGAAGTTTTCCGGGACAGGGATGCCAATCAAGCCCGCCGCGCCAATGGCCAAGTCGCAGAAGCCGGAGAAGTTGCAGAAGAGATAAAGATAGAAAAATAGCATCGCGACCGGCAGGTCTAAGAAATGATGAGGATGGCCATCAAACAATAGGCCAGAGTAGGAAAGCCGGTTGCAGAGATTGGCGAGGAGCTCATATTTAACCACGCCGACTAAGATGCGCAACACCGCGCGCTCCATGGGCACATTGTATTTTTCTGTAAAGCCACGGCGGTAATTGGCATACGTATTAATGGGGCCGACTGGCATGGTTGGAAGGAAAAAGGCAAAATTAAGATATTCAACAAAGTTGGGAACCTTCACCAGACCATTGCGCACCTCTAATACCAGTCGGCTGCACCGGAAGGACAGATATGAAAGGCCAATCATTGTCGGGATCCCTGGAAATTTAATCCCGAGAGTAGAAGTTGATATTTTGAAGATGTTCACCGGCAGGTAGCGAAAAAACACCAACGCGATAATAGGCACGATAAAAGCGATCCAAGGCAGCCAATCTCTCCTGCCGACAAAAACTCGGAGAAAAAGAAACTGGATCATTACCATCACCAAATAGAAGCCAAATCGCAGCCCATAATATGCATGGTGTCCATAGAACAGAAAGAAATAGACCGCACCAAGATTCAAAGTTGCGAACGTAATTTCACGGGTGATTCCCGCAAACAGGCGCAAGATAAAGCGTCCCAACACGACATATGCAATCAATCCAGACCAAAGTGCGTTGATTTCCATGTTTTAAAAGCCTTGATAGACCACACGAACATCCAAAAAACTTGCCGGTGCGTCATAAACCAGCCAAATCGTGATTGCCAGCAGCAACAACAACAAGCCATAGACAACTAATTTAATGGCCGAAGACTCTTTCATATTCTTGAATTATTGCGGGAGTGATCTGCCGTGTAAAAAATGTCATCCCGTTTAGATTGAAGTGTAAGTTATCAAAATACAATTTGTGGATGTCATCATCAGACATTTCCCCATACAACCAATTCGAGGGTATGCCAATTATAACCAGGTTAGTCGAAATGATTGCAGGCCAGAATGTCCGTTCATGAACAAAGTTTGAATGCGGTTGGTCCAATTCCGGGTCTAAGGCAGGAAGGTGGAGCATCACCAGATGACAGTCGTTTTTTTTGGCAAGCCGGGAAAAAAGCTGGCAGAAATGGACCTGCCAGCAAGGAGGCATTTCTCGAGAAAATATAAAGTTGCTTTGCGGATGAGCAGCAGAGTATGAGGCCACCATAACCTGAGAAGTATTCGATGGGCAGAACGCCGTGAAAGGCATGAAATCTCCGAGACTATAATTCAACCGAGTTCCAACGGCACCAAGTTGACTCGGAGCATTATAGATAAATTTTACATTGGAAAGCGTCGTCCTTAATGAGGTCTCGTTGCCATTGGGGCTGAAAAATAAATCAGCCGGCATGTTTGGGCGCAACCGGCTTAACAGGGTGCGAGGCAAACCCATCAGTGAAGCAAAGTAAAAAATCTCTTTGTCGCGAAAATTCAATGTCTCCAATAGCGGCGAATCCTCTCCAAAACGAAAGAAGCTGGTCAGCGCCGGATTGCGGTGATTTTTTCCCAGGTTGTTCTCATCGTAAAAAACCAACATCCGAACTCGCCGGTGCTGAAGCAAATCCCGCGCTATGAGAAACAAACAATCATAGCCCGGCCATGACCACGCAATGGTCCGCACAACGGCTGGTCTTCCTAGTTTTTCGCTGAGCGCCGTCTGAACCGATGGGGTATCGATATCCCGCGACATTCGAGATGACCCAATAAAGGCAATATCTACATCGTTTGTTTCAAGAAATATTTGATTGTAAATCCACGGGTAAGGGCCATTAAGCCATCCTAAATTTGAGTAGGCCTCTTCACGCGGCGGTAGAAGTTTTTTCCCGGCCAGCACCGGCGAAAGTAATAGCAGCAACAACAAGAGCGTAAAGGCCGCTGCCGACTTTGTTGAGGAAAATGCCGGACGCATCACGGCTCCTGCTGGCGCTTGAGAATCAAATCCGCAAATTCGCCGATGTTCTTCGCGTTCTCGATTTCGCCGACGCGAAAGCGCACTCCAAACGCCTTTTCCACCGAGACCATGAGGGAGATATGCGTGAGCGAATCCCATTCCGGCACGTCCTTGGCACTGATTGCCGGCGTGAGCACCACCGGCTCCATAAACACGGTGTCAAAAATGGCCTGCAATTGGGCGATGACTTCAGTCTGGTTCATAAGCGCAGCACGTAATTTTGATTTTGGTCGGCACGGGCGGGAACGATTCCAGCCGCAGTTCAAATTCACGTTTAGTTTCGGATTCGGCGGTCAAAGTAAAACCCATCCGGCCATAAAAATCACGCACCATTTCGTTCTTCGGCGTCGGCAGATAAACGCCTTCCAGCCGCGTGCAGCCCCTGATTTTCGCCAGCCGCGCCAGTTCGTTTAACACTTCCTCCTCCACCTGGCGTTTCAGCACGCGGCAGCTCATCAGCCAGGTGTCAATCTTCATCGTGCCGCCGGCCTTTTCGCCGATGACGATGGAAATCAGCCCGTGGTCGCCGAACCGGTCTTTGAGCCGCACGCTGAAGCCAATGAAGCTCGGATGGTTCATCACCGCGATGACCTCGGCCTCGCTGCGGCGGCGCGTGGTGAGATTGAACTGGTTGCTCTTGTTGATGAGCTGGGAAAGCCGCGGCACGTCCACCGGCGTGAATTCGCTGATGACCGCCTCCATCTGCAACGATTCGAGATACGACGCCATGTCCGTGACCGTCGCCGCGAGCGCCTGCCGCTGCGTGTCGGAACGATACTGGCTCGTGCGCTCGGCGTCTTCGGCGGTGAGGTTGCGCGGCTCAAACAGCCGGCAGTCCGCGAGTTGCGCGACATAGTCCGATGGGTCGGGACCCAGCAGAATGGTCGTCACTTCGGGAACAAACTGCCGGACTATCTCAATCTCCGCCGGGTTGTCGTCCACGAAGACAAAGCTGTCGAGGCCGAGATTCAGGTCCGCCGCCAGCGCGCGGATGTTTTCCGACTTCGGCTCCCAGTTCGCCTTGAATGAAACGAGGTCGTCCAGCCGCAAAACCATTTCCGGATGTTTTTCAAACGGCTCCTTGGCCCGGGCCAGATCGTTTTTGCTGCAAACCGCCAGCAGCACGCCGCGCTGCTGGAGCGAGCGGATGTATTTTTGAAACGCCTTGAACGCCTCGCCGCGCGGCGAAGTGTCGCCGAGTTCAATGCCCTCCAGCCCGTCGTCCGCCACCACGCCGCCCCAAAGCGTGTTGTCCAGGTCCAGCACCAGGACTTTTTTCGGCGCGCGCTTGAACGCGGCGATGAGGTGCGCGGCCTCGCGCGCCAGTTCCACCAGCAGCGCGGAGGAACACGGCTGCTTGCTCTCAAACCATGCGCGCTCGTCGCGCGCCGCGAGGCCGCCGTGGCGGTGGGCGAGAAACGCCCAGTCGCAGATGTGCAGATACGGCGGCGCGCCCAGGCCGAGCTCCAGGTTCACCCATTTGCGGAATGACCAGTCCGAGCCGAGCGTGCGCGAACGGAACGCGCCGAGGTCGTGCCGCGCGGGCGGCATGAAATTGGTGGTGATGACCTCCGCGCCGGTTTTCTGGTT